>Ga0209367_1001440_pt1 | contig 29216 bp, 17 predicted proteins | sample WorMetLIZISLAND2_FD_187412 | JGI IMG/M metagenome (GOLD analysis project Ga0209367, IMG submission 187412) | Marine gutless worms symbiont microbial communities from Max Planck institute for Marine Microbiology, Germany - Olavius geniculatus... ...
ACCTTGAACCCTAAAAATATTGATTTTAAGCGATTTTTGGCTGCAAAAGAGTGAATTGCGACGAAATGGATGGAGATAGACTACGATTACCTGCGAACAGGAACTGCTATGGGCTTTTGCGCGTCTCATGAGCTTTGCTCAAATTACTTGTTGATCTTGCCGGCAGCCGGTTCTCATTCGGTTGATGGCATCCGATCTGACATGAATGTTCTGATATTAGCAGTGAAAATGTAGTATGAATATATGGTTATTACTGTTATTGTGTTTCAGCAACACGTGGAGACAATAAAGCACCTGGAACAGGAGAACCACACTCTCCGAGACTTGAGTCTTTCTGCCAGTTCATCCAACACCACCGCAGCCTCCGGACCAGCCGGCAGCGAAGCCATCCAGGACCCCACCAGTACCACAGAGCCTGGAAGTCGCAGCAAGGACAAGGACCCGGCCCGGCATGCTGCCAAGGAACTGAAGCTGTTGAAGCGAACCATCCAAGAGATGGAACTGCGGATTGACACGCAGAAACAGACGCTGGCTACCAGGGACGAAAGCATACGCAAGTTGATGGATATGCTGCAGGCTAAAGGTGAGAGCTTGATTTCTAAAATTTGGTAGTCAGTCACAGTTAAGTAAGTAAGTAAATAGTCTGCATTTGTAATGCGCCATATGTCAAAACAGAAGTTCGAATCGTAGTTGCCCTTTTGAAAGGCTTAGTTCAGTGCTAATAGTAACTTATTTAGGTAATTAGGTTAGATGAAGATGGATATATGATTTTTTGAATAGCCAGGTTTCAAGGCGTTGAGTTGACAGAAGGTTGAGAGTGACTGAGATGGTGTTGTGTCATCCAGCAGAGGGTTCCAGGACACTGGTTCTAGCAGCCATGAATGGCGACTGAAAGCTCCGTTAGAGTGTCTCGAAAAATTTTCTCCCCAGTTCTAAAGGCACGTACAAAGTGACAGAGCTGAAATCACGCTTCAGTTCAGTTGGTCTATATATGAGGGGCGTTCAATAAGTTCCGGGACTACATCCTTAATACAACGACATTTTATTGAACTGTCCAATGGGTGCCCCACCATACAATTGGTCCATTGGACAGTTCAAAAAAGGAAGAAAAAGAGAAAGTTCGCTTATTTGTTTGCAAAGCTCTTACGGTGCTGTATGAGTGTGTTTTGATTCAGTGATTGATTAAATGGTTGCTTATTTGTTCAGGTCGCAGTCAGCCGTTGGACGAGTCATCTGACGAGGCACGGCACATTCGCCAGCTGGAACAACTGCTTGAACAGAAAGAGTCTGAGATGGTATGATAGCTGCTGGATTCATTATTGTTACGTGGAATTGCTCTTATATCGCAGCAATACTGCTTGTTTCTACACATCTCAGTGTATCGTGGTCTGTCTGTCTGTTTGTCTGTCACATTCACGCCCTCTGCTTCAGCTGTTCGACTGGTGTAGAATATGGACTTAAGAGTGACATGGGGATGAAATAACATCCCCATCCCCACATGCTTTGTCCCCACCCGCATCCCCATCGTTATGTTGATGAAAATAATTGCCGCTAATAATCTGCACTTTTCTATTCTTGGTTACTAATGTACTGCAAATTAATAACATTTTACAATGCCCCACGCTATCAGTGTACATAAACACAAGTTATCAACATTTCGAAACATGCCAGTACTATTTAGTGAAATGTGTTATTCCCACATGTATTTTTACAGCAAATACACAAAAGTTGTAGCTGTCCTTATTACTGCGGGTGTACCACAAATTTTACTCCCATCCCTGTAGTATTACCATGGCTTTTATCCCCATTTCTGCGGGAATACTGCAGTTATTGTCCCCATTACCACAGTAATTACCGTGGTTACTGCGGTATTACCGCCGTCCCCATGTCACTCTTTAGTATAGATGCCGTTTGGCAGGTACTGTTGTGGGGTCCACTGAAACATTGTGTTAGATGGGGGGCCCTAACCTCACAAGGGAGGGGAAATCTTTTGGGGTCGAACCCCTAGCCAAAACATGCTAGGTGGTCACCCTATTCTTTGTGGAATGTTTGAGATCTGTGATCACTATCGATTATTTGTATTTCTGTCTCATTCATGTGTATCTAGCAAGGCCAGAAATTTTTTGATTCTTGCAAGGGTGCTCAACACAATACTGCTAATTTCGTGTTTTCAGAGTCCCACATCACACAGTTAATGTACGAGCTTCATATAGCAGTACAGTTCTTGATCTATTTTATATCTCAACATTTCGGCCGATTTATTTTCACCTTTTCTAGATGTCGTCATTGTCATTTAGTTAGCGCTTAGCTGGTAGATGCCATAGCGTTGCCTCACTGTGACCAAGATTTTTTAGATGTGAGCAGCATTTTGCATATGATTTTTCAGTTTATCTACTTCATTGGGTGACTATGATGCATACACATGGTGCTATATCAATGTTTTGACTGACTAACTGACTGTTAGATTGATTGGAGTGGTTTGTGCTGGCAGGATTCCCGAGTGGCTTCGTTGGAGAAGGACCTCAGGGAGTCGAAAGACGAGCTGATTCGGCTGAGATCAATTAACCTTAGCGCCAACAAAGATCAGATGGAGACGCTGAAGATTCGCGAAATGCAGCTCAAAGACAAGGTTCGTCATTGTGTTAGATACTGATTCAGCGTTTGTTAGCTGTCCGATTTATGCATCATTGAATGCGTTATAGTTCATTCTGTCACTGGTAGCAAAGTGAAGATACTCGCTTTAGCCGGCAGTGTTTGGTGCAGCGTGTGAGCTATAAATTAGCAGCAAAACAGTCTTTGAATAAATGCTCCATGCGCTTATCAACAGAGGTTGCCAACTCGTCATCACATCATTGAATAGGATTTGTATTTTGATGAATTCTTATAGCATTATTATAAGACGGTGTTCTGTTGGTTGATGATGCCTGATTATAACACAACAAATATATATGTGTAACAAACTGTGATTGAATGCATTTGGAATTTGCCGTTGAAATAATTAAACCCAAGGTTAACAAAATTAAAAATGTTAATCATTGGACATCTGTAATTGGTGTAGTTGATACAAATTTTCTGTCCTGATTTTTGCATTTATTGTCATTTTTACTCTCAGCAATAGTGATGGTAATGTTTTTAGCATCATCGCTAAGTTTTTTTTTGTGTGTTTGTTTGTTTTTTCGGTAACGTCAATGCTAGATGTTGAATTTTATAGACTTTATAATGGTTTTTGGGCCCGTAGCCTGATGCCTTGATTTTTCCGATTTTCGCAAAAGTTTTCGCGTTTTTTTTGCTATTTTTTGCCGTGATTTTCTACTGTCCCTGTCGATAGCTATTGGTTGATGCTGACGTGCTGATGTCATTGCTATAAATATCGCAGCATGCCACAGTGCTTACCGCAGACAGTGTGTCGGCTATTTGTTAGAGCATGCAGTCAGTTGATTGCTTGCTTAGTTGGTTGATTTTATTCGAGACTTGGCTTCTATTGGAAGTTTTACGTTCCGCTGTTGTACGGATGTAGGTCGAAGAGATGCGTGCAACGGTTGGACAGCGAGATGCTGAGATCGAAGCACTGAGAACGAAACTTGACACATTGGACAAACACCAGGAGGATCATACCCACCACGTGTCGGTCTTACGTCAGCAGATCACCGCCAAGGAAGAACAGGCTGCCATGCTTCAGACTGATGTAGGACGCCATTGCTGTGCCTCTTCCAGTGCTCTCTTATCTTCTGTTCTGTTGTTTTCTCATTGTAATTTGTTGAAGACCATTGAGGTCGAATATGCATTTTCTCCACTGCGCTTGATCTTGTGTAGTCTTTATGGCATTGCCTTCATCTGGGTTTTATTTTTACTTTTGTGTGGTTGGTGCTGTTGTGAGATTGACTGTGTGAAAAAATCGGTTAATTCTACTAAGATGCAACATTTGAGATTGTTATTTCAATAGTCTTTAAATGAATTTTGTTTGTTCTGGTGGCTTGGTGGTATAACACTGTTACAGTAATGACCGTGGACTCACGATAAGACTTCGTGAGCAGCTTTCAGTTGGGTTCCTATTAGGTAGTTATTACTAAAGTGGTTGACTGTTTATTGACAGGTAAACCATCTCGGTATACAGATGACCACCGGGGCTGGGTAAATCGAGTACAGCCTGTCTGACTGGTGTGGTTTGTTTATCTGTGTTGGGTGGCAGGTAACTGTGCGATCCCGTATAGCAGGTGATGCTCCATATCACTTGAGATTAGTTGCTGTATGCAACTTTTATGTTTTTTAGCATTTTATATTTTATTTCGTTGTTTGCCCAGTTGGAGCTGTTGCGAGATCGTCTACGTGAGAAGGACGAGGCACTGGACAAGAAGTCAAAGCAGCTTGCTGGACTTCAGATTGACAAGAAACGTCTTGAGACAGAGCTCAGTGATGTCTCAGACAAGACCTCGACGTCTGATAGACAGATTGGAATACTCAACCGCAAGGTCTGTCTGGCTGGCTGTTCTGTTCTTTTCAGTGTGCTGTTCTGTTTGTTAATCGCGCTGTGTTTCACAGTCTTCACAGGTTATTGGAGTTGGCTGTTTGTGTTTTTATATGCAGTTTTTTTGCTTTTTCTTTAGTATTATGTGGCCATTTTAATGGCTACAGTATTGGTATGGGTTTTGCTAATCTATCAGTTGTGTATGGTGGGCTCTTAATTCGAAAACAAAATGGCATACAAATTTAACCAAAATCAGTGTGATGATTCATTCGAGAAGAAGGATGTGCCAGGATCTAGTTTTTTTGTAGCAGTAGTAGTAGTTGTAGTTGTAGTTGTTGTTGTTTTAGTAACAACAAAAAAGCAACAACAACAGTGTGATCAGCAATGAATGAAGCTGCTATTTATTTGTCAGATTGGAGCAGATAGACAGTTTGGAAGACTCGGTGAAGGAGAAAGACGTGCTGCTGACACCAACTCGTACTAAGCTGGAGTCATTGCAGTAGTAGTTGCAGTAGTAGCAGTAGTAGTAATGGCAGCAACTACAACAATGTTCAGTATTCTGCTATAAAGAATGTGTTGTTTATCTGTCTCATTGAGCAGGTAGTGGCCTTGGAAGACTCAGTAAAAGAAAAGGATGTGCTTTTGACATAAACTCCTGCTAAGCTGGAGTCATTAGTAGTAGTTGTTGTAGTGGTAGTGGTGGCAACTAAAACAACAACGTTCAACAACAACAGCAATATTCTGTTGCACTGAAGCTGTTGTTTATCTGCCTGGATTGCAGATAGAAAGCTTGGAAGACTTGGTGAAAGAGAAAGACGTTTTGCTAACGTCAACGCGTGCTAAGCTGGAGTCATTACAAGCTGATCACAGTTCATCGGATGACACTGTCTCGGGCCTGGAGGAACTACTTGCTGATAAAGACAAACAGATTGAACGGTTTGTTGCTTACCGTTTCTAATGTTTTTTGTTTTTTAATATAATGGTGTTCAGCCGTTTGCAAATGTAGCTGTGTTTATTTATTGTTGTTTTTTGCTTTGTGTTATTGAATTGATACTGGAATGACACTCAGTCTATATGGTGTCATAATCTTTCCAAAGGTTTCTTAAGACGGCCTGGCAGAACATTGTGTAATTTGGAAAAATGGGCAGATGGGCAGGTTAGGCAAAAATCGAACGAAAGTTTACATCGATGGTTAACTACTGTCTGTGCTTGCTATAAAAATGTATCATCTTTGCAGCATGTTTTGTTTTGCTGCTCCTTTGCATTTGCTTGGACAATGGATAGGTCGGCTAGCTTCTATAATTCTCAAAAGTTTACTGTTCGTGACTGGCATAATTTGGAGTAAATCCGGAAGTGGGCTGGTTAAGCAAGAATGTGTGTGCTATGTATACATACATGGTAGACAGCATCTATATTGAACTAAATGATAAGTAGCTAGCATATTGTTGGCCGGCTAATGTTACAGACTGAGAGAGCAGCGTGAACGTTTAGAGCAGCGACATCAGGATGAGATTGAGTCGTTGACCAAGAAGTCTGCGGAACATAAAACACGGTCTGAGGCACTGCAGACTGATGTCAACAACAGACAGGTGAGTGATCTCACTGCACTTAGCTGAGACTATCAGTTTATGATAAGACATTTAATGAGCGGTTTAATGAATTTTATGATAGTTATAAAAAATGTAAAGTCCTTTCTGAGCCAAAATGCCTATCACTGTCGTCGTCATTCAGTGCCTTCCTCTGAAAGACGGGTTGATAGCGTGTATTATCCCTTTCCAACAATTGCAATTTTCGGTTGCTGCATCTGCTTCATTGGTTTTTTTTCCAGTCCTTCTTTGATGTCATCTGTCTAACGTTGGCGGTGTCGACTACGATTTCTGTAACCCGGCACACATTCTTGAACCATTTTTTTCTAGCCTTTTGCATTTTCGTGTTGTATGACCGAAAAATCCCAGTCTCAGTGACTTCACATGTACCAGAAATGCCATAGCGTGGCACAGATATTCGTTTTTTTTCCGTGATCAGCCAGACCACTTTACACTGCGAGACCACTTGTACGGGACTAGTGCATTGTGCAGTGTGCCTATTCATGTCACGGTTTTTTGCTGGTACTCATCACACCTGCTCATGGAGGGATGGCCAGGCTGAGTTGACCTGGCACAGGTACACAGTTGGTTGTCTGCCGATGGTCACTTATCCAACTACTAACCAGGCATGGCGTTTGTTAACTTGCTGGTGTGACCAATGACATTATCAACAAAGCAAACTCGGTGGTCATAATAGCTTTTTGTATTATTTTCACCAGTCAGTGCTATAACAAATTTTTCACAATCTTAGTTTTTGGGAACCCAGTCTGAACTGAAGTAAGTCTGGAATATATGGCTAGTTAAACAAACATTCAAAGTAGTATTAGCAGCAGTTAGTAGTCATTGTTAGTACCATAGCCAGTTGACTGGGGGACAAACGTTTCCAAAGGCATGGATAACAGGTTATCTGCGTGAAAACCACACACATGCACAGACCGTTTCAGTGGCTGTTTTAGTCGCTGTTTCTTACTTGAACAACGACTAAACTTTTCATATTTTCATAAGCTACGTGACTACTTTAGGAGTTACCCCTGTCTAGTTCTTCCAGTTTTCATTTCCATCTTTAGTCAGCATCATATCTGACATATTGAAGCCAGCTTAATCTGTCCTGTTGATTGCCAGTATTTACGAACTGCTGGGATGTAACCCGCTATTTTGGTGTTTAATTTTGTTTTTTTTTCAGGAGTATGTTGAGTACCAGTACTCTGTAATTTATGACAGCGTTGTGGCACTTCATTAATGTGCACGTTTATTTGTTGATACTCGATTCAAAATATTAAACTGAAATTATGTTTCTAGTGGTTACAGTGCGGACTCGGAAATTGGAATGTGTCAGCCAAGCATGCCGTGTTGAAGCGTTGGACAGCGACTGACGAGTGCTGAAATATGAACACAGTTTCATAAGTGGTCTGTCTTTATTTATTCATATTTATTCGTGAGCGGTTGTTGCGTGTGATAGCGTCAGGAGGTGGAAATGCGTGAGGAAATGTCTCGACTCAAGTCTGAGCGGCTGGTGAAAGAAACTCAAATCAACCGACTTGAGATGAGCGTGTCGGAGAAAGCTGATCAGATCAATGAACTTCAGCGACAGCTTCGACAGGTGATCATTTATTTAGAGCTGTGCAGAATATTAAGTAAGTGAGAACATAATCAATAAGTGTCTTAAAGCAACTGTCCTAAAGTGTGCGTGGACACTAGATGTTGAAATCCACCAAGTCGATTAATTTTTAGTCTTGACGAGCCAAGTCGATTTGCTCGCTTTCATCGATTTTGAGGTCTAGCGGACACTGTTGTATGAAATAGAATATGGAAAACAGATGATTTTTTTGTGTTGGACTGAAAGACATCCACGGAGAGTGTAGAGGTGACATATTCAGGCAGACTGTTCTTATCACTAGCTGAACGTCTGTAATGTATCTTCAATTTGCCAGACTCCTGCGTGTGGCATAGGCCGAGGAGCAGAAGCTTGAGATGGCGTCAAAGACGTCGACGGAGTTTGACAGTCGACTGGCAGACATGCGGCGGGAGATGGACGAGTGTAGGGGTGAAGCCGCCCGGGTCAAGGTCGAGGCTTCACACCTCTCTGCTGCACTGAGGGAGGCAGAGGCGACGAAGAAGTCAAAGGACCGACAGCTTACTGAGCTCCAGCAGTAAGCTGACTACTAGTTTGGCTCAGTTGGTAGCGTCGTTGATTGCATCAACAAAGTTAATCAACACTAGGCCCAGTTGGTACTTGGATGGGTAAACCATCTTGATATGCAACTAGCCACCCATGTCAACTCAGCCTGGCCATCCCTCCGTGAGTAGGCGCATTGAGTACCAGCGAAAGCTGGGACGTAAACAGGCACACCGCGCGTTGCACTAGCCCTGTATCCGTGGTCTCGTAGTGTAAAAACTGGTGTCTGGCTGAGGGCTAAGGATGCGTAGATCAGTGCTGCCCAGTCTTCCGTAATTCTTGGGAAAAACTTCACTTTACTTTACGTTTTTTCTGTTGATGGAGTGATGATGCTTTTCACACACAGTCATTTGCCTTGTTATATCATATGTCAGTAGTTTTACAAAATGTGTCAAATTTGACATCATTATTATTAGCGACCACTGCGGCATTTTTTTTAAAATTCTGCAGGCCACTTTGCCATATTTTGTGGCTCACCACAGCAAATTTTCCTGTTTGTGTGGCCCCTTAATTATTAACTAAATTGGGGATTTTTTGCATTATTGAAACTACAAAAATATCTGTCAATCTTTGCATCAGTAGTTTAGTCATTGCTGATTAGGAAGTACTTTATCAGTGCTGGGAATACTTTTTGCATTGTAGAGGAGTTTTGATGTCTGTTGAAGTAGTCAATCGATTTAAAAACATTGGCATTTTTGTCAGACGTGTTCATCAACATGGGTTTAAATTGGAAAGTGAAAGTCATTACTGGCCAATACCAATATCTACAAAACTTAGCAGAAACGTGGAAAGTCTGGGGAATTGCAGATTTCATAGCTTGGATCAAAATTCCCAAAGCTGCGGAAAACTTGTTTTTTGTTTATTGTGCTAGTACTATTCTTATCATTATTATTCTGAACATTACTGCTGCTGCGTGTGACAGGCAGCTGAGTGAAAGCAAGCAGAAAGTGTCGTCATTAACAGAGCAGCTTGAGAGGAAGGTTGCAGCAGCAGACAGCGGAACACACGGCTCGGAGAATGGACCTGACGACACGTCCGTGCTCAAGGTTAGTACTCTTCCTGTGTGTATTGCAGTGAGGGGACTTAGTATTGCTCAGAGATCAATTCTCACCATTGCTCATTTGCAAGCAGTTTTTAGCAAGCTGCTCATCTGAGGTCAACTCAGCCTTCTACCCTCTGCGGGATGGGAAATGAGTAATAGTTTATGGGCTATGGGGTAAGGGCCTAGTGTGGCTGATTGGGGTGGTGGTATGTCTGCTTGCTGCAAACCACAGGTCCAGTTGTTTACACGGGCAGTGGATGGCCACATACTGCCCTGCGGTATCGTTAGCTCATTCCAATCAGCTGCGACTTCCGAGATCGTAAAGTTCTTCTGGTCTTGAGTCCATCTCTTGTAAGCAGCATTATAGTAAGTAACTGAACTTTACATTTTACTTTTAATACCAAGGGGTGGTTGCTAGTATTTTTCCGACTATGTGTGAGGAATATAGACAAGACTTGCAATAAATTAGTATTTGATATCTGTCCGTCCGTGATTAAAATCATTTGAAATTTGCTCATTTATATCTTACCTGTTTTCATAAATATGCCATTGGTTAGAAAGCCAAAAGTTCTGCTAGTCAGGAAAAAAGTGGGTTTTCTAAAAATCTTAAACCATGAAGTGCATGGAGTCTAATAAAATTTAGCACACAGTGTGACATCTGTTTGGGTCGCCAGTGCAAAATTTCATATATGTATTCGTCTTTTGGTGTAAGAGGGGACTTTTTTCCGGGTACAGTGTAGGATTGTGTTGTTACTGAGAAATGTCGCTTTTATCTGTGGTATTTTGGGCTGCTTCAATACATTTTCCATTACAGGTAGATGTGTCCAAGCCTTTGTACAGGGAGTGCATTTATACAGCAACATACATCATCATTTGTTGGTACAGGGTGTGATTCAGGATCGGGACCATCGGATCACGGAGCTAGAGGAAGCGCTGCGGGAAAGCATCCGTATCACCGCGCAGCGAGAAGTAGTGATGCACGAACAGCAGATGAAGCTCGAGCACACGGAACGCGTGGTCAGTTTTGTCAGATGTAACATCACTAATTGGTTGTGCGAGATTTTTGACAGATTAACATCACTTTTAGTTATACAAAGAGTTGTTCTAAATAACTGTTGCAGTCAGTTAGGTGGTATGATGAAATAAAATTTTAACTTACTTTGCTGACTGATGTTTTGCAAGTTTTCATCAGTTTCTCTTGCACATTTTTATTATTTTGTTGTCATAAAACAGGATTAACAACAGTTATTAATATCCTCTGTTGTCTGATTTGGATTATTGTTATTATTTTATTATACCACTGTAATAAAGGTTCCACGGGGTTAAAAACTATAGCGAAGAATTGCACGTGTTTTGCACATTCCACGATAAATTGATTTATTATTCGATTTGAACTTTCTGTGGTGAAGCTGAGAAAAAGAATTAGTGTGCTTCATTAGTTTATATTTATGTATAACAATATAATCTATTCTCTTCATTTGCTGTTTATTTTCGAATGTAGCACAGGGACAATTATTATGGTAATCTTGTTCATGGATGCATGTTTTGAGGCTGATCAAATAGTCTGGTAAATAGTTTTAGTAATTTTTGTTATTTTTACCTCCGTCAAGGAGGTAATGTTTTGCGAGACTGTTTGTTTGTCTGTTTGTCTGTGTGTTAGCAAGATAACTCAGAAAGTTATGGACGGATCTTTCTGAAATTTTGAGGGTATGTTGGGAATGGCACAAACAACCAGTGGTTCAATTTTGGGGGTGATCCAGAAGGAATCCTGGATTCTGGATCACTTTAAAATTTTCGTTACCATTGCTTTCAATGGGGCATAAGGGAAACCGCTGCGAAACCGAAGATGGTGCTGCCACCTAGCGAACAACATTGCCTTGGTGAAGGTGTGCAGGCTCTGACTGCTTTCTAGTTCTGTCTGTTTTTCTCCCATTATCATTTAGTATATGGAGTGGGACATTGGCTGTGCTAATCATGTTTGTGTGACACCGGTCTGGTTGGTGCAGATGGAGTCACTGCAGGAAGAGATAGAAGGTATGAGGAAAAGTTCCGCAGAGACATCGGAGCAACTGGAGAAGACCAAGAGTCAACTGACGGAAAAGGATGAAGATATGAAATCAATGCAGGCCGACTCCAAGCGACAGCTCATTGAAGTCTATGAGATGAAGTACGTTTAGCTTATTGCAGACTTTCTTTCAGTTAACTTTCTTTGCTTTCTGCTGCCACACACTGTTACTACAGCTGCCAGTGTCATGTAGGTAAATGAGACCTAAATCTCATGATTTAGAATAATATTCAGATGCTGAACGCTTTAAACTAAGTAGAATATTCACAGTTTTGCCTATAAATTTAAAGTTTAAGACTTTAAGACTTCACGCTCATCAGTTTACTGTTGTTGTAACTGTAACTAGCAAGTGCCTTTGTTTCTTGTCCTGGGTTTTATAGCACTATTCCAACCTACCTTTAACTTTTAGTTGAACTTTATGTTTAAGATGTGACGAGTGTCTTCTGATTTAACTTGGAGTGATAAACTGTAACTGAACTTTGTCTGAATTGAAAAACAGTGAAATCAGTTGAGAATGTGTCAAATTAGACTTTAAGACATGGATTTTCAATCGTGTCTACTCGTTACAGACATTTTTAAAAGCTGTGTTTAAGGGGCACTGTATAAATTTACAGATTGACTAATTCAATGCCAAAACTGCACCACAACATTATCAGCTACATACTAGCAGTCGTCTAGGATCAAAAATACCATACCAAGACTAAAAAGCAGTTTTCTGAAGATGTCAGTGAGGGCACGCTGAAAATGCATGACTGGAATTTGCGACACAAATGCAGTCAAAAATGCAGGGGTGGAAAATGCGCGAATGGAAAATGGAGCGCTAAAAACTTAGGGCTGGAAAATGCAGGAAAAAACAAATTACGTGTGTGGTTAATGTAGTTAATTTCAGCCATGAAGATGAAATAATACGTCCAAGGCTATAACTGCATGCAAAAAGTCACGTAAAACTGTACCATTATTTCTTTACTGCAGAATATATCAGATATTCAGTTATGCAAATAGCCCTATCATTTTGGCAAATGTTGCATATTGTGCACTTTGCACCGTATGTTTGACAAACTTCGTCAAAGATTTGACACAGAAGCAGTTCTTTCTTAGCACTTGTGGAACTACGCATATCAAGTTATCAATCAACTGCACTCTAATTTCAGTTTCTCTCATTTTATTTTTATTTCATACATTTTATTTCTTTTTAGTTTATGTAGTAGATTAAACCAACAGCCTGTCCGTCAGTTTTTCCAGTGCTAATTTATTATTATATATATCATATCATAACACCATCCAACCCAGGTGCTCATTTTTCTTTGTATTCCAGTTTCACTTTTTTCACCCCTGCTTTTTCTTGTGCTCCATTTTCCAGTCTCGCATTTTCAGTCGCCCCATCAATGAATTAGTACAGGAAGGTTGTAACTTGATCAAGTTGTTTACTTTATTGGAACCCAGTCTAGTTAGCTAACACTGCAGTTCATGATTTACTTGCTTTATTTGCTGACTTAATAACCATCTCTGAAATGACCTATAATCTGTTGAGTGGTATGTTAAACCATACTCCCTAACTCACTCACTGTTGCTGGTTGCTGGTTGCTAGGCAAGAGGCGATCCTGGCTGCCATCAGTGAGAAGGACGCCCACATTGCAGTGCTGGAAATGGCACCAAACAAGAAGACGGAAAACATCGAGGAGGTCGAGAAGTTGACCAAGGAAAAACTCAGACTCCAGCAAGTCCTCAAAGATCTGGTGAGTGAACAGAACGCAGAGTGTGCAGGGCAGTTCCTTACCTTACCTTACCTCCGGGGTGGGCAAGCTCTTACACCTGCCCAGCGCTGAGGCCGTATCAGTTCGGCCCAATGCGCATCTCCGAATGTAACCACAAGGTTACAGGTAACAGCTATAAAGCTGTAGATGGCTGTGAAGCCGTAAATAAATGGCTGTAAAGCCGTAGTCGGCTGTAAAGCCGAAACCAGCACAAAAGCACTGGTAACGTGTAGCAAATCTGCTCTCACGGGTTTGGTCAGCTTTTAGTTGGCTCCTTGCCTTCAGATTTTAGAAATCTTTCGGGTCGTCGGTGCAAAGCCCCACCACCACGACGAGGTGGCTGACCACGGTGGGGCAGGGCAGTTCATAAAAAGTGAAACATGTATGCCTTCAGTAGATTGAGCAGTTGGACAGTCACTGCTTTGCAAACAATTAGTCTCAATCGTTGCAGTGACAAGCTGTCATATTGATCCCTTGAACGCAGAACTTAAGATGATCAACTATCTCTCACTGCAGTGATCGAGGCTCTTTATTTCTGAAACTTTGCAATTCCTCAACATATGTGAAGTGTGCATGTTGCATTTTTAAGTGCCACTCGGTATACACATTTGCGTATTAATCAATGTATAGTTTGTAACTATTTTTATTTAACATAGCATGTTTATCGTGCACTTTGGTACTGTCTGTACGCTTGTGGACTTGTCTTTCGAATACGTCCAATTATGGTACATGTCTTGCCTGTACAGTTGTCTTTCAGTCGTGTACAGGCTCTTAACTTGAAAGCAAAAATAGCATAAAAATCCAAAATTAATTACCACAGGGCAGTAGTTACTGGTGTGCCAATCTTTAGCTAGGATGACGACTGTGCATTATGTAGGCAGTGAGCTGACATAGCTTTTATTATTGTTATTATCTCTTCCAAGGTGAACGTAGTGAACATTGGAGGAGATTAAGAGATTGGTCGTTCTGTTCATCGTTTTGTATGTGTACATGATGACTCATCATCATATCCACGTGTCATACACAAACGGCAGGAACGGTGGCCCCCTCTTGTGAAAACTTGTACAATGTACATTTTACAGTAGTAGTATTTAAATCGCTTTACTTGGCGGAGATATGTGCGCTCACGAGCGCCTTCTAGTTGTTATTGTTATTGGCTTTTGATTATTGTTTGAACACTCATGTGGTCACGCTGTAGACGCAGAGTCGAATAAAGCTGCTGCAGAATCGACATCAGAGATCGCAGAGCCACGATGGATCGGCAACCAGCTTCCACCGATCGGACTCTCATGAGAAGGTAACGACAACCACTATCAACGCATTTGAAATATCACTCATAGCTTGTATGTCATTGTAACCTGCATGTGTAAGCAATACATGTTGTGTGCATGAGCTTACAGTAAAGTTTGTTCCCTTCCATATACATAAACATGTTTTCATTTAATAGCAGAACTTGGCACGATGCAAGAATGCTCACAATGCAAACTATAAAAGTTTTTAAAAATTATCATTTATAGCAATAAAACAAGCATCTACATAACAGCAAAGAATGACTAGCGTGGGGTTGTGTGTCTATAATCCAAAGGTTCAGTAGTCTAAAGGTATATACTGTACAACGTCCATTTTCACTAACTCTGACTCTCACCCTTACCTTAACCCTAACCCTGCACTTAGTTGAGAATAAATGTGCAGACTGAGTGAACGTCGGTGTAAGTGTATAGAAAAGAACCCTGAAACTTTTGGACTGTTGAGCCTTCGGATTATCAAGATGCCACCGGTGGTTGATTCTGAATGATTGCTAAGAAAATTATAAGGTTAATGGTTAGGGTGTTGGTTTTGCAGTCCCGAGTCACCGATTCAACTCTCGGGGCCATTTCACTGGCTGACGTGTCATGAATTCATGGAAAGTTGTTGTGCAGTGGTGCTTACTTGAGCCACGATATTTCTGCACAACTGTTATTCACACAAACTGACCCTATAGAGTGGGATAATAAAGTAAGAAGCATGTCATTATAAGTAAGCAAGTCAGATGTCATGAAAGCATGTCTGCCTGTATTACAGTGTACTGTTTTGTTGGCATGCTTGTTGTGCTAATTTTCATTTTAGTTGTTGTATTTTGAATTATTTGGTTATTATATGCTCGTAGATTTTGTTATTATTTGGTTACTTTGCTATCAAGGGTAAGTAGTACTCTGTGGACAGGTATATATAGCCAACCATTAAGATCAACTCAACCACAGTGCCAGATTGCTTGGCCATGGTTAAGGCAGGGCACGTTCACCTATGTTGGGTTGCAGGTAGCAATGTGTGATCCCATACGGCAGTTGACGCTCTGTAACTCTGAGATGGGTTACTGTTAGGAGCTGTGCAAGGATCTCATCATTTTTTTATTTCGTGTTTGCATGGAGCCGAAGCTGCAGTTAGGCGCGTGATGCATGTGCTTGTGTTGTTGCTGTGTTCAGCTGTTTCAGAGAATAGATTTTGGCACATACTTTGTGTACCACAACGAACTGCTGGTTGTAAGTGTAAGTTCCACTTTTTTGTGATGAGCGGATCTGCACATCTTTGGAGCTTTACGAATGCTGCATATATTTGCTGATTTCGTCAAACAGTTGCTTTGGCTGCGGATCTGTCTGTTATTACGTCATGTCAGATGAAGCACATGCTGGCTTTGACACAGACACTGTCCGTGTGTTATTTTGAGCTGTATATCGTCTATGTCACATAAATATCTAAAACAAGTAATTTGAGCAAAGCTCGTGAGACGCGCGAGAGCCTTAGCAGAAAGACTTAGCAGTTCCTGCTTGCAGGTTGTCCTTGTGTATCGCCAGGCATTTCTACGCAATACTCTATGTGCGCCTCGCAGCCAAAAATCGCAAAAGACACTAAAACCCCTTATTTTGGAGGTTCAGGGTCATTCAATGTCATTGACGTTGACACCATTGAAAGGCGTGTCGCTAGTGCTAGTTATGATAAGCAGCATGTCTGCATATATCTGCAAGCGTTTTCATGCTACACAAGCCAATAGTGGTAAAATAACCACTTTTCAGGGGTACCCTTATTTGACGCCCGCATGCGCCACTCTCCTTGAACCTAGGGGGTCCGAACTTGCAGCAATAAAATCTATGCTTAGTGTTGAAAATTTTGTACCAGGTACGCAAGTTGTCTTGGTCTGTCTCCAGCCATTTCTGCGCAGTTCACTCTTAAAATGTGTGTCACAGCCCGAAATCATGAAAAAAAATCACTAAAACAGCTTATTTTGGTGGCTCAAGGTCATTTAAGGTCATCGTTGTTGACATTCTTATGAAGCTCATCGCCAGTGCTTGTTGCAATGAGCAGCATGTCTGTGCCTTTCTGTAACCGTTTACTATACGAGCCAATAGCGGTAAAATAAGCAAATTTTATGGGGTACCCCTTTTTCATGCCCCCGTTCAAGGGGAACCCCTCACCCAGGTGCACAAAATTTTGTCACTGCGACAGAATGCTCTCGTGCGTAAAAATTGCGGTGAAAATTATCCCATATTACAACTCTTATCAATATTGATCTGAAAATGGCTCGTTTTGGCAAGAAATGCATGTAAATTGTTTGCTTTAATAAAAAAGTATTTTTGCTTATTCTCTGGTGTATCCATTTGAATGCATTCACAACTGGAATGCTGTTGGTTTTGTTGGAGCAGCTTGTTTTTTAGTCGGCTGAAGTCTCATTTACACTGTTGTTGTTTTTATTGACAAAACTAAACTCTTTTTTTCGATCAACTATCGCTTTTGTTATCAAGGTTCTATTTTAGCTAAATAGTTATTATCTTGGTAGTCATGTGTTTTGTAATAAAGTTGCACTCGTATTTCACGTAATATTTCATTCATTATCTGGCATCACATTATTATGTAGCTATAGGGTTTTACGAAAACCTGGGTTTTTCAAGAGCTTTACCCGGTGATTTTTTGCTGTTTTTTTTGGGTGGAGGGGTTTAAACCTGATTTTGAAAATTTGTTCAAAAGCAATTTGTTGGGTGGTTTTTTATGGATTCTATGTTATTAGAATGCACACTGTCGGAGAACGTCCGCATCAAATGAACTGATAACTAGAAGGCACTCGTAAGAGTGCATATCTCCGCCAAGTGAAGTAATTTGTACATTACAACTACTACTACTACTACTACTACTACATTGTGACCTTGCATCTATTTGGCACAGTTATGGAGATATGGTGCCTCAAAGATGATGGGGTCACGACCTTGACCTTTCGGGGTCACGTGACGTCATCGACCACGTGACCATTTGACTCCCGGCAGTTGACTTTTTATGGGTGGTCCATTGTGACCATGCGTCTATCTGGCACTGTTATAGAGAGATGTGGTGCTTAAAAGTACATGTACACAAACAAACACACCGACGGACACACGAAACGACGGACTAAACGACCAGTTTCATAATCTCCTCCAGTGTTCACTATGTTCACACTTGGCGGAGTAAAAATTGCAAGTTGATAGATGCAAAAGTGTAAAGAAAACTTAAGCACAATAAACTGTGTCATTGTTATTGAAACAAAACTAAAATTGGACTAGATCTGTTTGTGGGTTTTTTGGTGGGTTTATTCAATAAATCCCGTAATCCCATCACTGTGCTTTTTGGGTATGTACCCACTGCCCAGGTATAGCTGACATGTGTCGCTGATTAATCCTTCAAATATTAGGTTATTTTTAGTAGCAAATCATGCTTTTTGCTTGTGGCTTTAGTGATCGCAGTTTCTTATAATTATCTTTTTTTCTTACATCAGTGCATATATTGGCTGTGGGTTATAGCCTACAACCTGGATATATATTTGCTTTATTTTTTATTGGTATTATTGCACTTATTTGTGAAAGTCGTTAGCCATTTTGGTGGAGGTTTTTCTTTTTCTCAGTGATTCATTAATATAACTTATTAACTTTATTCAGTAATATTTGGTGCACATTATTTACAAATATGCACTTATTTATGTATTTTTATGGTTCGTTTTCTGTAATTGCATTTTACCGTGTTATCAGTTGTTTTGCGATATTCTTCTTTCAATGTCTTTAGACTGTTTTCTGTATGGGTACTTGTGATTTGGATTTGCACAACATCGGTGTGATGCTGTCCAACTTTTTTGCCAACCTTACTTTGTGTAAATGCGTGTATTACAGCCAGCTTGTATAAGTCTTGCTAAAATCTGTTGTCATTGTCTGTTGAGACTAGTAATCAAATCGCAGTATGATGACAAATAATTTAGCATACACTGAAACGCTGACTGCTCATCAGCTTAGGCCATATCTACTTGCTTACTTATTTACTGGTACAATAAAATGCCGAACAGCTCATTTATCTTACATGTCATAACAAAATTCTGCTGAAAATAATGAGATTTGAGCAACATTTTTTGATTTTTGTGTACCTACAGTTTCCCAGTTCGAAAATTAACAAGTTGGAAAAAAGACTAAATGCATAGGACTGGTGTTTATTGGTAATTAGCGGCCAGGCCAGCGCAGATGTTACACGTAAAGCTGCGGTTAGTAACTGCTGTATACCATTAATCATTAAAATGGTTATGAAATCATTGATGATTATTGTTCATGTTTCAAAAGTTAAGAATTTTTTAATTGTTGCTGGATTTTATTATGTCATGTCTATGTTATGTGCAAAGGACGACGATGGCGTGTGATATCACTTGCGTTGGTGCTACCTACATTCTGTACTGATTGTTAGGTATTTAAATTTGTCTGTTTGTTTGTTAATTTTCATAATAATTGTGAAAAGGTGCTTCGTAAAGTTTTGCGCTCTCTCTGTTTAAGGTTGTAAGTAGTTACATCTTGTCCATGCTTCACGGTTTAATTGTTTTTTGTTGCTTGCATTTGTAATTTTGTATGAATCTTCATTTAATTAATGTTGTATAATATGTGTAAGATTTTCTTGTGCTGAATAGCCAACAATCAGTTTTTGCTATCAGAAAGACTGAAATATTTTCCTTTAGAGTCCTGACGGCATCTGGCAATTCTGAGTAAGTGAACCTTGATTTGCTGGAAAAGTAAATAAGTAAATTTGTATGTCGCATGCAGTGTCAATGGGAAATCTGAATCTGGGTTGCAGAGAGTGGGTGGGGAGACTAAGATGACTTAAATTTAGATTGTAGAAAAAAATGGATGTTGTGACAAAAACAGCATGTACACTGTGTCCGGAAAAAACATCCCAAACACTTTCAATTGTAACTTGAAGAAGAATTGTCAGATTTTAATAGTTTTTGACATTGATATTTCTGACACAACTGGCGATCAAATGGCTGTCTAACTATTTACCGCACCTATTGTCTGCTTCTGCCCTACCTGGGGAAACAAAATCAACGAAATATTGCATTTTTATCCCATTTTGTCTGCTTGTATTTTCCCATGTAGTGCAGAAGCAGACATTTGAAGAGGTGGGAACTAAAACGATCATTTGTGGCAAGTAGTGTCAAAATGTTTGGACCAAAAATTATTAAAATCTGTCAATTCTTCTTCAAGTCACAATCGATAATATTGGGGAAGCTTTTTGACGTATTTCCATTTATTTCAACTCATATTTCTTTGGTTCTGTTTTCCCCAAGTAGTGCAGAAACAAACGTTGGATGAGGTGGAATATTGAACGATCATTTGATGGTCAGTTGTAGCAGAGATATTTGTACCAACATTTATTAAAAATGTATATCCCTTCTTCAAGTGACAATTGATAATGTTTGGGATGTTTTTTCCGGACACGGTGTATATAAGGTGAATTTAAATCTCTGATTTACTGATTGATTGCACACAGGGTGGCTTCGTGGTCTAACAGTATGGTGTCAGACTAACGATTGCGAGGTTGTGGGTTTGATTTCTAGTTGTGACTATTAAGTGGTTACTACTTAGATGGGTGACTATCGACTGGGGCAGGTTAAACCATCTTGGTATATAACCAGTACCAAGGTTAACTCAGCCTTACATCCCTTCTGGTAAGTAAATCAAGTATCGGCCTGTCTGGCTGGGGTTCAGGTCGGGCGCTTTCACCTGTGTTGGATGGCAGCTAACACTGTCTGATTCCATATGGCAGGTGATGCTTCGTAGCTCTGTGACGGTTTTCTATTAAAAGCTATATTGTATGTGCCACCTCTTCCTTTTCCCTTTTATTGCACGTTTTCAACCTAGTTATTTAAATAGTGTTGTTGACTGTTTGCAGTCTGTTAGGCCATCATCAACTGACACTTCTGGGTGGCCTGGCCCACCCACGTGGACATGACGTCATCATCGCTCACTGTCTATCGCTCCAATGCAGAGAATTTCACTTGCAGCTCCATGTTCAATCATTTTTGACATTTAGTCATATTCTACGGCAATATTTGGCTCATTTCTATCAAGTCCGAGACCATCAGTGAATGTCGTTTTGTTGTTAAGTCAATGTGAGTTTGAGTTAAGATGTGTGCGTTTGTTGCTACAGAGTCTGCTTAGTTTCTGTTTAAAGTGTTTAACAAGATCGTTATTTCATGATTATTTGCAAAAATGTTTTCGCCAATTTGTTTCCATATTTTTTTAATTTTTTATATCGTCTTTCCATAGACTGTTTTTTACTAAACAGGGTTTTCATGTCTTCAGTTTTTTCTGGGGATTTTCTTTCTTTCTGTTGCAATATAAAGTGCCAGGAATTACTTTTGCTCCTAACAATCTTTGAATGTTTTCAAAAGCTCTTGAATTTAATTATATATTGAATGACTTATCGTATGTAGCAGCATTTGTGGATTTTTACGCACGAAAGCAGCTGCTTTCAGCACATCTTAGCCATTGCAATTCTGTCTGTCCGTCACGCGGGTGGATCAGTCAAAAATGGTGCAAGCTAGGATCACCAAGTTTTTACCGTCGGCTGCCTGGAATACTCTAGTTTTAGGAACCTTAAAGCTTTTCCGTGAATTCTAAGGGGGTCACCCCAACAAGGGTGCTAAGTGATAGGGGGGAATTTTTGATTTTAGCCAATAAGTTCCTGTATCTCTATAATGGTGCGAGATAGGGCTAAAGTTACTATTAGTCACTAATAGTCGTACACTGGCTTTCGATTGACACCGAATTCAATGACCTTGAACGCTAAAATAGGAGTTTTTGTGGATTTTTTGCAGTTTTGGGCTGCGAGACACATTTCAAGAGCGAATTGCACTGAAACCAATTGAGGTAGACATAGAAAAGCTGCATATGAAATTATCAGCATTGAACGTAGATTTCAACAGTCCAAGACTCATTTTTCTAGGTTCAAGGAAACCTGCGCAAGAGGGCATCAAATTGCAGTACCCCGTAAACTCGTTATTTTACTGTTGTTGGCCAGTCTTTTGTGAAAACGGTTGCAGATACTGAGATAGGCATGGGCATGCATTGCTACCTATCACAAGCGCTAGTGACGAGCTTTTCAGTCGTATCAACATTGATGACTTTGACAGACCCTAAACTTCCGAAATAAGGGGTTTTTATTGATTTTTGTGATCTTCGGCTGCAGCGCACCCTCCAAGAATGAACTGCAACGAAATGGCTGGAGATAGACTGACAGTTTGCGAACAGAAACTGCTATAGGCTTTCGTGCGTCTCATGAGCATTAGCTCAAATTTCCTGTTACTAATACATACATGTGATACTAGTACTCATGGAGACCTAGTAGAAAAGTAGGATTTTTTCTGAGAAAGAGTGTTTTTCTTGGATCACATAAAGCAACTTGAGTATGGATTTTTACGCACGAAAGCAGCTACTGCTTTCAGCACATCTTAGCCGTCGCAATTCTATCTTGAGTTGGGTTGTAGGTTTTCAGCAAAGTTAAGGGTTATAGAGAAAATACTTTATAAGGATAAGATGCACTTTTGAAAGACTAGGATCAGTTCAAGTCCCAACACATTTGTCAATTGTGGGACTATTTTTTACATTTTTAAATGTATTTGAGTTCTAGTGCCATAATTTCATGCATTTTATGTGTCGTCTGCATTGGTGATGTATTTTTGTCAAATAGTCAATCAGGTGTCATCTTTATTGGTTTATTTTCTCACATCGGCCCATCTTGGTGCAATTTAATTGTTTCAACAACAATCTGCTTTCTGCAAAGTCGTTTAAATACCTGCATTTAGGAGTTATAAGTAGTATAAATGTTTTTATTTTATAGGGACATGATAATTGTTTGGGTTACTTATACCAAACTTAGTTTTCTGTGTGAATCTGCCTTTATGCCTATCTCTGCCTTTGCCTCCACTTATGCCATTGTGCGATCAAGTGGGCCATGCATGCAGTTTTATCGAATTGGTGCTAGACACTGGTGAATTTAAGTTGCGTTTTTCATCACCTAACAGGGTGTGGTAGTTAGGTGGTTGGGGTTGTTCAGGTAGATTGTTACACTGAAATGATTCAGTAGACCAAACCGGTTGCCATGATGATGATTGCTCCTATGATAGGATACGAAAGCATTTATTTTTTTCTGCCCCTTAAATTAATCCACATTTATATTTCTAACCGATATGCACAGCTTTGCTCTTATTTATGGCAAAAGATCTGTCATGCATACTTTATTATTTGAGTGTTTCATTATCAGACAGTGGGGGGCTTGGTTATACCAAAAAGCGTGAATTAACTTCACTGAAACACTGGTCCCATGGCAGAAGAGGGAAATTTGCCTCCTGAATTTTAGCCCATTGCAAAAATCTTTTGTCAGAAGATTTGTTTCTGAGGGTACTAAATTCGGGACTGAAAATCCCATTTTGTGGGAATTTAGGAGCAGACGTGAACTTTTGAGCACCCGTGATTTTCTCTGTTGGAAATGTGTGAACTGTGTGTCCGAAATTTTTGCCTGTCTATCGGAAAATTGCTATTTTCCGTCCTTCTTTTTTCTTAACTTGCGACACCACTGCGCATAAGGAAATGTGACATGGGCATGTTCTGGTATAGCTAACGCTTTCCATTGGGTGATGGAAAACACGACTTTATTCAGCGTGGGTAAGAATGACGCTGCTGCAATGGTACAAGGGTACTGTGGGGCTGCCTACAGGGAGCTTCAACAACACTGTTACTCTTTCAATCTTAATTCATATGATTTTGGTTTTAGGTGTTTTTTGTGTGCTGTTTGAGATATTAGTGAACGAGTGCAGTATTATTGTTGATAGCTTACTCGGTGTATTTCTTGCGGCTGATTTGCTGTTTTAATGAGAAATTCTGAAGTAGCGATGTGCTTTCTTCAGCATCGTGCAATGTGACAGTTGGTAAGTAAGTAACTTGGAAGATGTATTTCAACCCGGACCCTAACCCTAATGTGCCATGTTCTCTTAACAGCTGAAACATATCTTGTAGCAACCATGTAACCAAAAAGTCAGCCCACTTTTCTTTTGCATATGACATTGTCAGAGTATCGGAGTGACCGTGTTGTCATTTTGCCAACCTTGGGCAAGTTGCACTTTTGTTCATGCCAGTTAGGCATTGTGTCTGTTGAAAGCTGTGATAATGATTGCAGAACTGACCTGACAGAACCGTTGAAATGTGCCGTGATGATTGCCAGGTCAACTCAGCCTTCTATCCCTCCTGGAGTAGTGGCAGTTGATTGCAGCTAGTTTGTGCAAGATTTTTATTAGTTATTATGTGTGACGATGAATTACGGCTGAAGTGTTACAATGCAGCAAATATAAGAAACAGTCAGTCATTGACTGAGTCAGACATCAAGAAGCACAAATATTCAGCAAGCTGAGATAAAGTAAGGTTAAAGGTTAAATCGCCGATAGTCGACAGGCCCTCTTACACCTCTGTGACCGATGCGAGCGGTGCTCATCTCCGTTTCCAAGGCCCCGAGCCGGCAGTGTGCCGCAGATGCCTTGCCTGCCATATGGGATCACACAGTATTAACTGCCACCCAAAACAGGCGAACGCGTCTCTGCCATATATGGGAGAAGGGCCAGACCTCCGCATATTACTACCGTAACCTTCCCAGCGGTGAAGCTGGTACCAATTTGTACTGCTTGGTGAACAGAGGCAGATGTGTGAACAACTTGACCAAGGTCATTACCTGGCAGTGCACCGTCTCAGAGTCGAACCTGCAACCTCAGGGTTACAAGTTCGGTATGTTACCACTATACCACCAAGTCACCAAAGTAAGTAAGATTTGATGAAATGTAACCATTCGGCCAAAATAACATTGTTCATTTGCCAAAAAACAGGTATCACGACATAATAAAGGACCATCTCTTTTGTAACATTTGTTGCCTCTGAGTTAATCAGACCCATGGTACAGCTAGCAGACATACCACCACCTCACCCATCCATTGTAACAGTTTTACACAGATAGGCAACTAATTAAGGTCAAGGCTGCTAATCTCTTTCCGTTTCTCTAGGGTAGGAGGCTGAGTTGGTCTAAGCACACATAACAGCTTGCTCAAGGTTTTGGCTTTCACTAAAATCCGTCAAAGTGTTCATAGTATAAAATATTGCTCTTCATTTGGACAACAGACAGCAATACTTTACTGTGCAGTCATGCTGTAGTATATTTGATAACGTTCATTGTTATGCTATGTGTTATATTAGTTATCTGTGGCTAATTGTAATTATGGTTTATATTGCTGAGTTCAGTCGCGGTTGAACGGTCTGCTGGCCAGCATGCTTATTATTGTAAATTAGTGCCGCTGTTATCGTGAAGTCCATATGTTTTGATGTATAGACTTAGTTATTTATTGTGCTGCCTCCTGTGGAGTTATGTTACGTCTGGGGCATATTTAGAAATGTGTAAAGCATACATAACAGGCGTAAACTTTTTCCGAAGCTATAAAGGCCTATAGGGCGGCGTTGATCTTCGTTTCCTTAGTTTTATCATTTACATGGTGAGACCACAGATACGGGGCTCGTACGGTGTGCCTGTTTACGTCCCAGCTTTCGCTGGTACTCATTGCCTGCTCATGGGGGACGGCCAGGCTGAGTTTACCTGTAACAGCAGAATGTAATGTTAGGCCTGGCAAAACCAATCATGATGTTTTAAACCTTAAGTTTTTATCGATTAAAAAATACTAACGGATTCATTTTCTTATGATGAATTGATTTTTTAATCATTTATTTCAGCAGCCCAACTTTTAAAGGATGTGTGCAAGTGTTGGCCCTAAATATGCCCTTCATGTTAATTATGCTGTTTGTTCATGTACTGCTACTTGCACTTAGTATTAATTTGTATGCTGTGTTTTGTGGCTTATAGCCTTATGGCTGTTTCGCTCGGTATGTCATGATTATATCAAAAGTCCGCTAAAGCTTTCGTTGAGCGATGTATCTGCCATTACATTTGTTGTACATTTACGCATATATTGATCGATATTCTTTGAAATCGCATTGCACTTTAATCTTACATAGACGATGGTCCATACCGAAAAGGTATCCATTTACTTTTGATTGTAATGCAGGCGGACTGTAATGGATTTGAACAACTTGGCACCTTTGTAACTGTAAAGAAATTTTCTGATCACTTGTAGTAAGATTTTCTGGCTCACTTGCTTTTAGACACTTGCTTTCTGTGACGTGTGAGAAAATTGAGGATTAATAAAAAAGAAAATATGTCAGTAATCCATTAATTGCTAGAGCCATAGCAGTGGTTTGCAATCTCTTGGGCGCTAATAGGTTTATATTGTGGTTTTTTCTATGTTTCTTTTTTTCGGATTTGAACGTCGGTAGATCTCATTTTATGAGATTTAGGCAACTGGTCGCTGACGTTTGCATCGATCAGTGACCAAAATAGTGCTAGCTTGAGGAGACAAAGGGAAGGAAGGCAAAGCTACCATACCGGCACTTATTTTTTCCCAGTTCGAGCCCTGCTTAGGAGAAAGTTTTGATATGTTGTTTTGTAGACCACGTGTAGTTTGTATCGTCTAAAAGTGCCTTGTTGCAGTTTTGTCTGTTTTCCTATCGTGTCTGAATACATAACTCCTCGTGCGATAAGCCGTGGTTACGTGTGAAGCAGGTAAAACATTTTAATTATTTTGGTGATGCTTGCGTTATATATTGTATTCGTTCACGTCTAGAACATTTGGAAAGATGTTTTACGCTACATCATTTGCAAAAAAATCATGTTTTTGAAACATTTTAGCACGATTTTGTTCGGTGGGCTTGAAGTTCAAGACAGGATGTGGTTACGTTTTAAAAAAACGATGAAACATTTGCTAAACGTTTTTGAATATGTTTTCTGCTGTACGTGTAATCATAGCCTAACTTTCGCCGACTTGATAATTGTCTGGTCATAGTTCTTGTGAGATTATTGTTTGCATCGTGTACAAATTATCTGCTTATGAATTTAACTTCCATCATCGCATCCTGTTGTCGCTATGACAACTTTGTATCTGTGTATAATTTGTTTGTCCGAATTATCTCCGATCTTTGTAATAATCATTTTGCGTGTGTGTCGGTCCATTGTTGTACGTAATGTGGCTGTTTTTGCGTCCCATTGAATTAAACGTAATCTGGTCACAGTCTATCTTGTTCTCGTTGTTGGTTGTTTATCAACAGTTATTAGCAAATATCAGCGGGGTCGTGAGTTAAAAAGGTTGCAGGGAGAGGGCAGGTAGTTGTTGTTTTCCAACATACGGCAGCACATTTCCAACAGAGAAGATATGGATGTTCAGACGTTTAGTTTTGCCTGTAAAGTCTTCAAATTGAGGATTTTTGGCCCTTTATTTTGTATTTTAGAAAGAATTTTTTCTCAGGAAAAATGTCCGACAGTTTAAAATCTAGGGTGAACAGTATCCATTCGGGGTGTCTACTGTCTTCCCTTTCCTGTCCGCTCTTTCTCCCTTCTTCTCCTTTTCCTCACCTCCTTACCTTTCCGTCTTGTCCTCTTTTCTCCCTCATTTTCTTCTCTCTCCCCTTAGAAGTAGAACCCATAAAATCCAGCTAGGGGCATGGGGAGCGCTATGAGCTCCCCCAACGCGGTCTGGGGCGAAGTCCCAGCCGCCGGCATTGAATTGTTTGGTGCATTATAACTTTAACATTTGTGATCTGGTGGCAGCGTTTTTAATTATTTTCCTGAGAATTCACTGATCAAATCTAAAATGTAGTGCACTTTAAATCAGTGTTTTTTTCTGGGGAATTGGGGGCCTGGATCCCTTGAGCCCCCTTGTCTATGCCACCGCTAGCAGTATCGAGAATCTCAGTGGTGGTTAGGCCTAATGCATGGTCGGCTGCAGACTGGAAAACGTTATCGGCGAGTGGAGTGGGTCGGTCACGTGACCCTGTGATGCGCTCGTGCGTAACCGATTCAAATTCCGGTACAGTAGGCTCCTGCGAGCATGCGCAGTTAGCATGTCGACGCAAATGCTTCCTGTCAGACTCAGTACCTGGATATCGCGCCAGCTAGTGCTGCGCTGAATACCGCCATACGTTATCGTATCGCTGTTCCTGATACAATATCCAACTGTGCTAATATAAATCTTTATTCGCCAAGATGGCAGCAGTTCAAACACTAGAGACAGGCAATACAAGGCAGAAAGAAAACAACAAAAATTTGTGGGTGTTGGCTGTTTGGCATTGCAGTCGCAGTTTTCCAGTTACGTGAACTTTTCTATTCAGCGTTTGCAAAAGTTTCTTTGTGAATACAGGGTGGGCCAAAAATGGCACCATGTAGCCTATTGTACGCCTCGTAACTTCACCAAATATTAACCAATTTTCACAATTTTTTTACTGTCAGAATCAGGAGACAATTTGTAATGAAATTGTCACTATAGATTCCACCACACCTCAAGTGTGTCGCTACACTACCTCGTGAAATGTCAGATGACGAACTCAAGCCGGCGACGCCACTGACCAGTTGCGTGATCAACGTTGATAGAGCCTAGCATGTGGCCCCCAAACAACCCAGACTTAGGCTGCGTTCACATAAACACGAGTACGAGTCCGGCACTGTACGAGTTGCCGTATACGAGTTCCGGCAAACACGAGTTTGCGTGTATTTCAATGGCGGCCGTTCACGTACATGTATACGAGGACGGATTACTGGTAAATTTCACTCGTACGTGTAGTTGGGATCCATAGTGAAAATTTCATTACAAATTGTCTCCTGATTCTGACAGTCAAAGAATTTTGAAAATCGGTTAATATTTGGTGAAGTCATGAGGCATACAAAAATGGTGCCATTTTTGGCCCACCCTGTATGTAACACCTTGAAAAGTGATTTTAATATTTAACGTTTTTTTCTGTGTTGCTGTTAATTAGCCTTCAAGAGAAGCCACTAAGTAAGTAGGCCCAATTAAAGTAAATCAGTAATGATGAATATCAACCTAGGGCCTATCTCGCACTGTTTAGTCACATTAGTGCGTAACGGAATTCAAAGTCAACTAAGGTCAATAATTTTCATTTTAACTGACAGGGCATATATGCCACTTAGGCCTATATATTAGTGATTGATAATAAACTTGGCCGTATTCTCTCGCCGTTTCCAAAATATGGCCAGTTTTCCGTTGAAAACGCGTATATTTCTCTTACCCCCTCCATTCAAAGCCAATTTTGAAAATGTTTCCCTTGCACTAGATAGCTGAAATTTTGCACGCCTAGGTCTAAGACACGTAGCTAATTATTCGTAAAAAATGCCCCAAACATGTATCCGTTAGCCAGGGTAGCCTACATCCGTTACAGACAGACTTGTAAACGGACGGACGAACGACAACCGTGCCAAAGACGATTAGCCTACTGCAGCATAGCTGTAGCCCGTCAAAAAGCTAAAAAAACCTAGTTTTTGGACCATTTTTTCTCCCATAATAGTGAGAAATGAATCAAACATGTGCGGATCCTGGAATTTGGATCCGCGTCCGCACTCCGCAAACCTAAGCCGTCTTGCGTTTTTGTTCGCACTTTCAGCAATGGTGATAATGTTACTTTGACAGTGTTTTCATCACCGTTTGTTCTTGTGATTTCGGCAGCATACTCTTTTCACCGACAAACCACGTTTGTTGAAGAATGAGGGGTAAAAGCGTAGCAACGCCAAAAGCCACTCAGAAAAAGTCCGGTTCACCGAGACCATCTAAGCCCAGAGATCGTCAAGGTAAAGGTACTGCCCAGAAGGGCCCTGTAGCAGTGGAGAAAAAGAAGTCTGGTGTAAATCAGGATGAGGCTCCAGTATGTGAGGATTGTGGTACAC
>Ga0209367_1001441_pt1 | contig 29212 bp, 16 predicted proteins | sample WorMetLIZISLAND2_FD_187412 | JGI IMG/M metagenome (GOLD analysis project Ga0209367, IMG submission 187412) | Marine gutless worms symbiont microbial communities from Max Planck institute for Marine Microbiology, Germany - Olavius geniculatus... ...
CCCAAGGTAAGACAGTTGCACTAAATAGATGAGGTGGGAAATGAAACCACCATTCGATGACATATAGTCTCATTAATAAGTGTGCCAAAAATTATTATAATCGGACATTCATTGTTCCAGTTATTGCCAAAAATGTAGTCACATGCTTTTTTTTGAGACACAGTGTAGATTGATACCAGAATGAATAACAGGCACCGTCTCTCCCGTGACAAACAGAACTGTAAGCAAGTCAAATGAACGACTAAGGTTTAAGGTTGTCTCAGTTTAATTTTTACAGCGGGTTAGTCATCGTCGACGTGTTTCAACTGTTGGGTGGGCGTCTCGTCGGTGTCGCTGATGGGACTGTGTTGGACTTGGATGACGCTGGACGCCGCCGACTGCATCAGTAGTTGCTGCTGCTGCTGATTCAACTCCACGTGATGCATGAACCGCGCCAAGTTGTCGAACTCATTCGATGTTGATACGAGCACGCTCGGCGTTCGCAGCGCCATCTACCGAATACGACGATAAAATTTTGTCAGTAATAACCTAACTCAGAGCTATGCCGAGCGTCACTTGCCATATGGGATCACATAGAGTTGTCTGCTAACAGACATATCAATCGCAATTGGCCACAGCTACACCAAGCCTTCAAACCGTATCCCGTACGTTGCTATTTATTTCCCATCCCACTATAGTTAAGGGTAGGAGGCTGAGTTCATTTGAGTACACATTAGCAACTTGCTCACGGTCGCTTAGAAATAATCCCACCCAAAAGTTACGAGTCCGATACACTAATCAGTAGACTGCTAAAGCCATACCAAGCATGGAGTGTAATTAGTGAGTGTTACACACTCCAGACGGTTGTTTAACACTGTTAGTCCAAGGCCTACGACAGTCGGTCGTGTATCCTACATTGCCGTTCGCTTGGACACGCATAGCCGCCCCCGTGGGTCATCTACACGTTATCCCACTGTAAACAACATCATGGACACCGGCAATACGAGTGCCAGCGTAGAATAAGAGAGGGTAACCTGTTAATGCGTGTACAAAGAGACTGAAATGAACCGAACTGCATTTGCATATTGCAGCTCAGTTTAGGTCTATCGCTCTGTACACTTTTTAGACGTCTAGAACAGTTCAGTTCGGTTCAGTTGGTTCGTTGTATACGCGCCTTTACTGACCGCTGCCTCGGCCTTACGGAGGTCCTCCAGTGCGCGAGCTGTCGCCACGATGACGGACACGAGAAGCGTCGAGTCGTCGCGACAGAACGGCTTCTTCTGGCCCAGGACGAGGACACAGCGAGGGTCAGGCTGCGGGGCGCGGTCATCCAGGTAGTCTTTGAGTGCTGAGACGTAAGCGTTGTAGTCGAACAGTCGTGTCACGTGGTGGTCTGGCGACGAGTCGCTACGACGCAGCTTGATGGCCGGCTGTCCAGCTTCGTACACCGCGCGCTGGGTGTAATAGAACACTGCGCATCTACGTCACAACCAGCTGAAACTTTATCTGTCATCGGCACAGGAATTTTTAAAACCTCATTTAGAACTAAACAATGACCGAGGCCCAAAGAGTCGAAGATCGAAACCGAAGACCCAGTGCTGGGGTGAGGTTCTTGTTTTTAACCGGATGTTACGGTGTACTTCGTACGAACTACTAACTCTGTAAAGCACCCATCTTTTATTATATAATGGGGGCACCATAAATTTTAAATATGATGATAAGCTTATGATATATATTAATATGATATGACATAATATACAGGGTGGTCCAAAACAACTGCACAAAGTTTATGGCACCATAATTTTGTAAACGTACATCACAGAGTCATGCAGTTTTCAGCAAAATGTTCTGAAAGAAATTCTTTACATGACTAAAGTCAGTGTTTAAATACAGCAATTAAATATTCTTTGTTTTGCCGCTTGCAAGTGAACTATTGAAAAACAGAATTATCTTCAATGTACCTTGGTCCATAAAAACTTGCCACTATTATTTTTTCAATAGCTCCGTGAAACATTGGCCGATTTCAATAATTTTTGGCATACGACATTAAGAAAAAACTTGACGCAAAGGTCTGTAGTTTTGGCCACCTCACCTTAACGTTGTCGCTACACTACCGTGTGAAATGCAAAAGTCGCTGTTTGGCCATTGACAACAATGAATTCCTATCGAGTAGTGTATGCGTTGGCTCAGACGTTATAAAGTGAATAACGACAAAAGCAATTAGCAATTATTATCACTTAAAAAATCACACGTGTCACATCACATCATCTTTATTTCAGCATGTGCTCAAAATGTCTTTCTGCAGCACAAACGCAAGCGGTGGACGTTGACACCATTTGCCAACAGCACGTTCAGTGACTGCACGACTCAAGCAACCCACTTGTTGTTGATGTATCATTTCAGTTTGTTGACTTAAAATTTTAAAATAAAGACGAAGCAACAAATTTTCAATGATTTTGTGGTCTCAGTAATTTTCTGAGCTGACGCATGCACTGCCCAATATGAATTCATTGTTGTCAATGGTCACGGAGCTATTAAAAAAATAAAAGTGGCACGTTTTTATGGACCGCGGTGTCGAGGGTAATAGTGTTTATGCATAGTTCAACTGCCAGCGGCAATATCAAAGAATATTTAACTGCTGTATTCAAATACTGACTTCAGTCATGAAAAAAATTTCTTTCGGAACACTTTGCTGAAAACCACATGACTCTATGACGTACGGCTGCAAAATTATGGTGTCATTAACTTTGTGCAGTTTTTTTGGACCACCCTGTAATATGAGGCGCAGCGAGCTAAATCCTCACTCGCAAATAAATATTTCGGCATGAAAAAAAATCTGAGAATGGTATAAATGTCATTAGTTGTACAGCACAAACTTGCATTTACAATAGCACAACTTCACTTAAAAATGCACATCTGTGTAGAATTGCACACTAAAAAGTCCTACATCCTTAGTCTCGAGACCAAACATAAAAGGTCTCACGGTTTATATGAAGTTTTTAAAAATTAAATCTCAACAACAACACTAATAATATGCCATTTAGTAACTTATTATCACCAAAGCTCCACTGCAGGAAGTAGCTGACTGTGACAGTATCAGCGTAGCTACTAACTGGCAGAGTCGATAGACGAGAATGTTGTTGTCGACGCAGTGGATAACAAGCCCTTGCTGCAGGACGCGTGATAGCATCTTGGACGCTACCGTCCTCTGTACCTCGACGTTCATGAAACTCTCGCAGGGCGGCAGCACAATCGACTCTGCTTCCCGACGACCAAACAACTGCACACGCAACAAAGGCTGGTTTAGGAATGTGTATAGATGAAAAACCCAACGCCTTGCTACGGAGCGTCACCTACCATATAGGACCACACAGTGTGACCTGACACCGACACAGGTGAACGCGCCCCGCCTTAACCTCATCCAGACAGACCGGTAGTCGATTTACCTGCCGCAGAGGGACGGAAGGCTGAGTTCACGGTAGTGCTGGTTATATACCTAAATAGTTTACCTGTCTGCAGACAGTCATCCATACAAGTAGTAACAACTTGATAACGACCCGACTCGAAAATCGAACCCATGACCTCTCGATCGTAAGTCCAACACCCTACCGCTACGCCACTAAGCCACCGAGCCCAGTAGACAAAATGTGCGACCCGGTCGTGACTAGCGATAGTGCAGTGCATGCTTTTTAGTCAATAAAAAAGTTAACGGGTGTCTGTAGCTTTTCAAAACCCGTCTTCGAGGCACAGAGCGTCACCTGCTCAATGTGTTACTTGTCACCCAACATGGGTAAACCCGCCACGCATTAACCCCCGGCAGGACGGTAGTCCACTTGCCTATCCCGCAGGGATGGAAGGTTGAGTTTACGATATGATTTTACCTGTCTAAAGACAGCTACTCATCTATGAAATAACCGGGACCGGCGTAGGGCAAATACGCAGTAGCCACTGTATCACGCGGCGACGTACCGTTTGTCCTAGTTCATTGGGCAAGACGTGGTCCAGACGATCAGTGATATGCATCTGGTCATAACAAAGTCGACAACCGGTGCGACCGTTAACTCTACGATTTAGCACCTCGCGACCACAGTAGCGAACTGTCACAACCAACTCGCTTTCGTCCCCGTCCGTCGCTAGCACACGGACAATGCACCGAAAGTTAAAGGTAAAGTTTACTACTTGACAAAGCGCTGCTTACATGAGTCGGACTCGTGACTCGAAACGCTTTACAAGTGGCAATGCCGCAATTGCTTTTTAAATTTCAGCCTGTCAAAAAATACTTTTCTTGTCGGAAAATTGACTTACAAAAATGTCATATTTGGAGCTGAAAACCCTCCATTTTAATATGTTGAGCATTCATTATCTCCTTTGTCAGAAATTTCTAGCTGTCTAGCAGCTTTCGCCCCATTCGCTCCCCCATAACTTCTGCAATCTACAAACTGCTTAGCGGCAGCTGATTGCCATGAGCTAAATAAATGATACCGAATAGCACCATGTAGATATCAATTTAAACCCGTGGTGAAGCCAGCAGACGTATCACCGCCTCAATCAGCTGGATTAGGTCTTCATTCCGTAGCCAGATCATTTCTCGTCCCGTAGTAGGTAAAAGGCTGATCCTAGAAATCCGGCACATTATTTAGCCTTTAGGCTACGTTAAAATCCACTGTGGTAATGATAATAGGCAAAATGATAAGCCAACACTTGCAGTGTAAGGTAGAATCGTCGTCGATTCGTGGCTCGTGTTTAGCCGCTGCGAGCGTCACGTGACCGTAGCCAGCAGCAGCAGCATCACTGCTGTCAGTGACGTCATCAACAACGTCACAGCAGACTGCTGCAGCCTCTGTATCTACATCAAACTTCAGCTTTTTCACATCCACCTTCCCACTGCCGCCGCCGTCATCGCTGCTTTCCGTGGCGAGGTCTGGAGTCTCATCTGTGCACCAATCAGCACCAGCTTCCTCCCCTATCACAACATACAAAGATTACCTGCAAGTAGCCGAAACATGCCATACTATACGGCGGGAAAACATTTTACGTTTAGTAGCTTTTATTTATTAAACACAACATGACAAACAAATGTAACGATAAGTGCGATTTTGCGAAGTCTGTTTAGCATGGTATCGAAACCTACACCGTGTCCGAAAAAGACCCTACGGTGTTTTCAACATAATCTTTGTCAAACCTTAACCTATTTTCATAATTTTTGACACGAGTCGTCCTGAGTATTCACTTGATTAAACTGTCAAGACATTTTCTTTCTACCTTGCCGCTGTGGACCCATGGACGAGCACAATTGATACCTAATGATGTAAACAACAGAATTTAAAAGTTTAACAAATATTTCATAGTCATTCATGTTCAGCAAACAAAAATACTAGACAAGATAACAAAGCTAACTGACCAAAAATATTTGAAGCCGCCAAATCGTCGATCTGCATGTAAAAATGTAGCAACAACAATCGCAGCAAAAACTTTTGTCATTATTAAAATTATTAATAGTCAGGCATAAAAATGTAAATAAAAAAATATTTGAAAGTACTTAATTTATAACAAATACTCGATGCAGCCTACTTTTGTACAAGGTACCTACTCATAGAAAACACAAACATACGGCAAATCTGTCAACACCCGATAGGAAGTCTTAATCTCAAACGAATTAGGGCGCGTACAGAGCAAAAAAAGTAAACTGAACTACAATGAAGTCAACTGCAAACTAAACAGCTCAGTTCAGTTTTGTCACGCTGTATGCGGCTTTATGTCAGCTGAATCAATAAAAATTAACAAGACTACATTCTAAAGCATTTGTAAAAGTGAAAAAGACATAAAAACGATACTTTGAAATGCAACATTCGACATCCACTGCTTTTCAATGTTGGACGCTGAATCAGCTAGCTGCAGTATTCTATAGAGTGAACGGTTCATCTTACCTGAAAATCATCTTCAAACTGATATGTCGTTAGTTCAGCAGCTGCAGCTGGCCCAGGTGGACATGAAGATGACGCAACATGATGTGCTGTTGTGTGGGCTATTAACAAAAAAAATACGACGCATAACAACAGCACACAGAAAGCAAAAGTGCGACCCGTTCAACTCACGACGTCTCGTATGTACACAAATAAGCCTACATGTTTAAATATTTTATATGTTGATTGTTCTGCATGATAGCTTTAATACTACAGTATTAAACACAATTCGGCTGACGCATAAAATGAAGCATAATGCTTTACGTAGATCTAGCAATCGGGCCATTTCCAAAATGATTATCCACGATCATTATAGTGCCAGAATGCGTATGGTCACGTTGAAGACCGTGCACAATTTCAACATGATCACCCTTTATACTGCAGACAAATAGGCCTACAGGCAATGATGATAAGTTTATTATTTTCATGACCTACTTTTGTCGCTTATCTCTCACTGCAGTGTCTGGAGTGTTATTAGTGTCCATCGTAATCTCACTCTACTCAAGCGTGGCAACTGATAGCGTCTCGCGTTTGCATATCACACGTGCGTCCAGGCAAAAACCTGCCGTCGATCATGCACGATCATCAACACGGTCTACTCTACTGCGTATTACCCCTCTTTACACTCGCATAATGCACTGCAAACCGTGTTGAAAACGGCAGAAGAATTGAGACTTTGCTGAAAAATTAATTATACCTGGATCAGTGGGCGAAGGTTTGAAGCGATAGACTCGATATGGATCGGAAGGATCCAAGCTTCTCATCGGGACGAGCTCTTCGATGTCGGGAGCTTTATAAAGCGCACAGCGCAGGCGCGTCTTCCACGCCGGATAGTCCACGTCGTCGACGCCTTCACGATAGCGCCCTGTCTGCTTCGCCCACTCCTGCACATCACGTCACCAGACATATCACGCACTTTTTACGCGCGACAGCAGGTACTGCTAAAGCGTGTGTTAACTATCGTAATTCTGTCCTGGTGTCTGCCCGTTTCTCCGTCGCAACCCGGTGCCGATTCGAGCCCAGGTGAGATAGAGATTTCAGGTTTTCATCGGTGATAGCATAAAACGTCTAGTTTTTTTGTAACAAAATTTCGTGTTGCTGTGTGTAAGGGTTCAGCTTGAGGATGCCCCCTAAAAAGTTATTTTACCGCTATTGACTTGTCTAGCGTGAAAAACGAATGCAGATAGACATGGAGTTGATGATTGCCGTAACGCGAACTGCTGACGAGTCTTTATTCCCAACAGTGATGACACTGAACAATCGTGAACTCCAAAATTAAGAATTTAAGTGATTTTTTGCGATGGTGAAAACGATTTTCCGTCGTTGCGAAAAGACACATTTGAAAATCGGGTCAAGCTAAAATACGTGAAATAATATATTATGATAGATAACCATAACCATAAAGTCTTCAAGTTTGTATAATACTTAAGTTTTGTCAGATTTCAAGATTTGTAGTGCAAAGACGATTAAGTTAATGCGTATGTATGAGATTTGATTTTTTTAATTCTTAGCATGGTCAACATGTGACAAGCTACAACAAGCGAATAAAATAGATCGACGTTCGACAGTTTAAAGTTAAAAGCATTTGCTAAAACTAGTCAAATTATGTCACTGTAACTGATGACTTCTTGATGCAATTTTGACAAAAAAATATTTTTACATAGGCCTATATTTGCCACGAAAAATCGATAACTTATTATTGAAGGCCAACACTGTATCTCAAAATGAGTCAAAAACATTTCCAACATTTTCAGTTGTAACTTAAAGAAAGATTATTCAATGTTAATAATTTTTGGTAAAAATATTCTTGCGACAATCGGCCATCGAGTACTTATTCAATTTTCAACCTCATCGAACGTATGCTCCTGCACTATCTGGGAAAACACAACCAATCAAATATTACATTTGTATCCACTGCGATGTTATTACTTAATCGAAATAACGCACAAAAAATATTTTTCACATTTCTGACACTTAGATTCACATTTCATCCAGTTGTCCATTTTTTAACTACCTACAGTAAAACTGCTAGAAATGTCGACCCATTATGCGAACAGGCAAGAAGACACTTTTTATTGTTGACAGCAGTATCGATGATTTCCCGCTCCACACTAATCTAAGCTTCACTAGTCACTTTTTGAATTGCTCAACATTCCTGAACGTTATCTGGTAGGTACACTGTTGCAAGACAGTCAAACTTTGTAATCGATTGCCTGTTGGAGACCGATATATAAAATTTATTGACCTTTTTTTGTTTATTCTAACTTGTATTTTGCTTCTTATACATTTTCCAAGTAGTGCAAAAACAAACGTTGAGCAAAATAAGAGAATAAACAGTCATTTACTAGCTTATTGTGTCAAAAATATTTGTGACAAATTTATTAGAATCTGTTATCATTTCTGAAAGTTACGATCGATAATGTCGGGGTTGTTTTTAAAATTTTTTTGGTTCATTTTAACCCATATTTCGTTTCATACCACAAAAATATTAAAATTTGACAATTTTTTAAAGTTGCAATCAAAAATGTCCGGGATGTTTTTAAGACACAGTGTAGTACATAATGGGTTGACTGAAAATGCCACACATGAAATAGACGGACCAAGTGTCCAGGCATGAAACTGACGGACATCGGCCTAAAAATGACGGACATGAAATTGAAGGACAAAAATAATATTTTCAAACCAATCAATCAATCAATCAATCAAAATGGACTACAGTGTGCAGCTTTTCGAAACAACAGCAACAACAAGTGATAGCAGCAAGGTACCTAAGTTGTATAGAATAATTTAAATGCGCATTTAATTACTAAAAACGCAACTTTGAAATATCATTGTCAAATCGGAGAAGCAAGCGGCTATGGGGAACAATGCTAAATCAAAGTCGACTCAATCTAGACCTATTCCGTCGCTTAAAACATGTCTTGCATTTTCATGTCCGTCATATCAGCGCCCCTATATAATCAGTTTACAGTAACAAAACAGTATAATTTGGCTAAAATGTTTATTTTTATTTGACCTTTAACTTTGTCAGAATTAAAAGCTACCGAAATGCAAAAAATACTTTGTTAGACAAAATGCATCAAATACTCTAAGTAAGACGTAATTGCAATAAAAAACTCCTGTATTATCATATTATCATTTATTGTCTATTTCCTCAGTTTAATTTAGTTTCGTTGTTGTAAACAAAAATATATCTAATTTATTTTTGTAAATATTAGGCTATTCGTGATCGATTAAATTTAGCAAAAACTGTACAATTTATATTGCATATTTTTATGTCTAACGAAACCCGTATTAAACTGTTCAAATTTAACAAAAGCCAACTTTTGCAATTCTTAGTTTTTGTGATCTGAATATCTTAATCTTGCATCGTATAAACGACTTTCAATGGACGTTGCAGGGCAGCAGGAGTGTCGTATTTTAAAATGAAGTCCGGACACACGGAACGCAGTACGAGGCGTAAAGCAAAATCTAAAATGAATTTTCGCACGCTTTGCGTTGTTTTAAAACTGTAGCCTAATGGGTACAAATACAGCAAAATTACTACAATAATCCGTTAAAACTTATTGTAAATTCGTGTTTTTTTCAGCTGCAAAAACCGTTGTAAAACATAATTACAAATAAATTGTCAAAGACGAAAAATAGATTTATAGGCCTACACTAAGCATGTTTTAAACACAATTACAAGTGATTTTTTTACGAATTTTAGTGAAACGGTGGAGAAAGTTGTAAAAAATGGAGTTCCTCTCGTTCTAGCTACATCCATGCAGTGTGAGATGTGTCTCATTATTATGTGTTCACGTAGTTTTACATTGTCGTTGTATTTTGTTAATTACAGGCTTATTATAAATTAGTCTTACAAAATAAGACACAAAAACGCTTACGGCCTACTGATCCGATGTCAATACGGCACAAAAAGGGACCCCTTGACAGTAAAAAAATTAGCAGCACACAATTTGCAGTCTCAATCAGAAAAAAAAACAGAAAAGGCAATTTTGCGAGTAAACAATATTTTAGACATTGTTGAAAATGCATATCTGAAATGTTCAGCTACACCATTTAAATACGCCACTGAAAATACGCTATAAAGCCTGCAAAAATGAAGCCTACACAACACAATGAGGATAGCCTGCCTATAGGCCTACGCCAGTGATTTTCAACCTGGGTTCCGCGTAACCCCAGAATTCCGTGAGCATCTGCCAAGGGTTCCACGGCTCGTCAGTAAAAAAATAAATAAATAACCTAGTGTGCGAAATTACGTCAGAACAAGCCATAAAAGTACTACGCACCGAATACTTAGTTCCAAGTTAGAACTTCTAGCCGTCCACTTTTGCATACAGTGTTGAATATTTTTCTTGTTATTAACAATGTTAGAATATTGGCATTGACTTTAAACTTTAAGGTTTAAGACACAAGCCTAATTATTCATGTGTCCATTTATTGAAAGACCATTTCCTGAAACATTCTGCTTGAGCGCAACTGGCTGGGGGGTCCAGACCCCTGAGCTATACGTGAGTGTAAAAACGTAAAAGATCCAATAATAATTTTTGGGCCGTTGGCGACCGCCTCGTAAAGTGTTTTTGGTTACGGGTGAAATAAAAATGCTAAATGATATTATCTAATACGGTAAAATTAAACACGTCTTTTGCCTGCTGTTTTATCGTCAGCGTTTCACGGTTTTGCCCCAGACTCCCACAGGCTTTCTGCCTCTGAACTCCGCCGATCCCCAGACACCCTGAAAATTCCACTTTGCCGACGCCATTGGACTCACGGATCACTGCATGCCATTGGGTTCCGTGAGTGATTCTGACACTTATAGAGGGTTCCGCTGCAGCAAAAAGTTGAAAAACACTGGCCTACGCTTACCATAAATACGCGCCCGTGTTCCGGCGACCAGTTCTGTTTTCCGTGATGTTTCCACACAATACGGAACTTGGTCCTGTCTTCATCGATCCACTGAAGACCATTGATATCTCCTTGATTCAGCAGTCTTTCGAGCCACGGACGAAGACGTTTTTGTTTCTTTTCCTGCGCACTCATTAGCTCATCTCTATATGTATCTTGAATTTGAGATGCGAGTCTGTTTTGGCTGACTATGTAGGCCTGCTGACAACCATGTACCGGCAACTGCTATACAGTCAATCAACGGACTGCTACTATGCACTGATTTAAGATAATCTATCGGCAACACACAGTATTTTCGTATAATTAACAGACTTTCGACCCTTGTTGAATTACAAAGTCAAATTAGTCTGTACATTACGCGCAGTCATAAACGTGACTGCGTCGGAAGTTGTGTCATGTTATGATTGCCATCGAAAAACGATATTTAAGAAGTATACAACTTCAGAAAATCGTCTGTCGAATGCGGCGGTCTACACAAAGCATTCGACTGTTGCACTGCAGCCAGCAGCTAACCGATACTCAACATTTCCCGGACTGCCGTAGCCGGGAATTTCCTTCGGTTGCCAAACGGTTCTGGTTTCTCGCTCATTATCGGTAATTCCCTCTCTCAGCACAGCATTCCGGACGATCGCTCTGCAGTGTTGGGAAACGTTGAAACCGAAACAAACTAACGACAAAAATACCCTCTTGCATACTGCAGTGTCCGCATTGAACGTCTGACATTAATAATACTGCGGGTTATTATGCAGCCGTCTTAATAGGCCGCAGTACGCGTAATGCCTGTCCATCCGCGGATCCGTCCGTCTGTTCGTCCATCACGTGTATAAACTCAACAACGCAAAGACAAAAAAGAAAAATCGGCTGTAAACGTTTCTCAATTCATGATATCGGCGTGCCAATTTTTGGCTTTTACAGTCAAATATATGAGACGGACGGTCGCACACTAGCAGCATTTGATGGCCCATTTCCGAAAACTCCCCCACAGATGCAAAAAATCTCGCAGATATCTCTTACACAAGCCAATTTAAAGCCAATTTTGTTTTAAATTTCGTTGCCATGGCAACGGGGGTCGGTCGGGGGAAAATGCAATTGGCAGTATTCGATGGCGCATTCCTGTAAACCCCTTATAGATGCAAAAAGCTTGCAGAAATCTCTTATACAAGTCGAGTTACAGTTAATTTTGTCCCAAATTTCGTTGCCATGGCAACTGAGGTCATACTGGGGTAAATATAAATGTCACCGTTAATTAGGCCGACCTCGAAAACCATACCCTTGAACCAAAAATAACGACTCTATCTTGCACACAACGAAAGTTATGACAGTTTAAAGAATTTTAAAAAAATTTTCCATAGGCGCCATTGTATTTTTTCGAATTTTTCGAATAAATAAAGCAAAAATTAAATTTTTATTTTGTAACATTAAAAAGGCACTTTTTGCGCAAAACCGCGTCATTTGGCATATTAACCGTAAAAATCGGTCTAACGCACTCGCCTGTAGGCGAGTTCAGGAACCTAAAAAGTTAGTGTAGTAAATTTCGAACAGGAGGGGTGTCCATTTCACTTATATGGGGAGCAAAAACCCCTGGACGGATTGAGCCCAAATTTCTTTTGGTGATAGGCGTCTACGGCATAATCACGCCGTTCAAATTTGGTGACGACGGTTTAGGAGTTTTTGGTTGGCTGACGATCAAAGTTTGCCTTTTCCCATAGACTTTGAAGGTCGTCCTTACAACACTCACATTACCGTGTGAGCTGCGATACAACGATTTATAGCTTGACGCTTTGCGTTAAAAATTGCGGCCAATCGTCGGCAATCGAAGCACATGAAGACATGGTTACTGACAGCCTATATAGGAACTCGCCATCGCATTGTCCAACGGTACCTTTTACGATTTACCGTTCAGCCACAATATTGCACGATTGGCATAACAAAGTGCATAATGACCTGTCAAAATCATCAAAGTCAATAATCTTCGTGTTGTGTGAAAGGGCTTATGCGACTTTTTGTAGGCCTATTAGTGATCAATAGTAACCTTAGCACTATCTTTCACCGTTTTTGAAATACGACGTGCCTGCCGTTTAGTCACAATAACGCGTACTGACCCTCAAGGTCATCCAAGGCCGATAATTTTCATTTTATTGGAAATGGTTTTTATGGGGCTCCTATATTAGTCATATCTAGCTGTAGCAATCTGGGCTTTAATCTTTCATCGTTTCTAAGATGTGGCTAGTTTTCGGTTGAAAAACGCACATTTTGCTTAGCCTACCCCTTTCTTTAACCCTAAATTTGAAGAAGTTAACCTTGCACTGCATCGCCCAAATTTTTGCATGTCTATGTTTATGACGCAGAGCTAATTAGGCCTATTTAAGTTTTTCGGCAAAACCTACCGACTTCGGCGACCGTTTAGCCATAATACATACGTCGTTATATACACACAGACAGACAGACGGTCGACAGAGAACAGACAGACACTTAGTAGCAAAGGGCTAGACCTTTAAGCTTACAGCTTAATGGTCGGCTCAAAAACGAAGACACCGTTTGCGTTTTTGCCCTTGCTTATAGCTAGCCTACTTGTTTCACTAAGTTCGTTTGCGTCAGTTGCGTCCGTTGCTTTGTTGCGTATTTTTTGCGTTGCCTGCTTTGGTTGCGTCGAAAAGGTATGCAACGATCTGAGCTTTGCTTTGGGTGGAAAGTAACAAGAAATTTGAGCTAATGCTCACGGGACGCGCGAAAGCCTATAGCAGTTTCTGCCCGCAGGCAGTCACCCATCGCAGTACTAACCGGGCCCGGCGTAGAGTAACTTCGTTTCAGCCGAAACGCGTTAACAATTACGCCACGCCACAAACGCCAGTACCATACGTGGCGCCGCCTTGTGAATGATATAGACTTGTCCAGGCCGAAAGCGCCAAAAAATCCATAAAACCCCCTATTTTGACGTTCAAGGTCATCCAAGGTCATTGAATTCGGCGCTAATCGAGAGCCAGTATACGATTTTCTATTAGTGATTAATAGTAACTTAGGCCTCAATTATCTCGCACCGTTACTGAGATACAGCGAGTTATTGGCCAAAAATCGCAAATTTTGTCAACCCCCTCTCATTTAGGGCCCTCGTTCGGGGTGACCCCCTTCGAATTTATGGAAAAGCTTTACGGTTTCTGAAACGAGAGTCTTCCGGGCAGCCGACGGTGAAGATTTGGTGATCCTAGCTTGGACCGTTTTTGCCTGATCCACCCGTGTGACAAACAGACAGACGGACGGACAGACGGACAGAATTGCGATGGCTAAGACGCGCTGAAAACAGTAGCTGCTTTCGCGCGTAAAAACCACAGTAGGCCTACCACACCCTTGTCGTTGATGGAAAGTTTGGAACTTGATGGGGTGGAAACTAGGCTTTAGGAATTTTTGCGACCATTTAATTTATCGAACTCTATGATATATACATAGTATTTTATCTATGTATATGTGGTGTTGTGCATTTGTTGTTTTTAGTATTGTTAATTAGCCTAAAGTAACAGATAAAGACCGATACAGATTATTTAGATTTGCCATTTGTCTGCGTATAAACTCAGACGCCACATTATATGCTGTCACTCCAAATGCAACTACCGCTCAGTGCTACGGTCAGTTCGGCGAACTGAGAGATTGGTGACCAAAATTACTATCGTCAGTTCGCCGAACTGAGTTGAAAGAATAAGAATTTACTAAACGCAGTTCGGCGATCTAAAATGCAGCTAATTGGGCTACTAAACTCAGTTCGGCCGCTTTGCTGTTTATTTCTCACCGCCGTGCCAGTACTGCGTTAAAGATGCTGAATAGATCAACTAATTCTAAAGTAAAAAATAGGCCTATTAGGAAGACTTTTAATTCAGATTTGGGGCTCATACACTATCGCACCTAACAGTGATGGACTACTGCAGTAACTTCCTAGGGTTAGTGTTAGGGTTAACCCTAACCCTAACGTTAACCCTAACCCTAATTCTAACACTGTTAGGTGCGATAGTGTATGAGCCTCTCAGATTTTTAGTAAACTCCTCGTTACCAGCGCTGGCTGCTGAAATAAAATCTGTGCAGGTGGAGAGTGACACAGTCTACTATGATTAATTGTGCAGGGCGACGTTCTTTTATTATACAAGATGAACTGAAAAAGATGATTAAGTGCCACAATCATATCTTTTCAAAATACTGAGAGGTTAAAAATTTATCAGTTTACTCTCAGCTGCACAATGGCAGAGTTAGACTATAATGACCTGTCGTGAACTTACAGCATAGACCTAAAATCTTATTGCGCAACTTAAATTTATTTATTTTAGCTTTATTAGGTAGTTAGTTAACTTTCTCCTACATTTTAGTCTTTTTAGGCCTTCGACTTTCAACAAAGTATCAGTGGCTGCAGTGATATCAGACCAGTTCAGCGCCTAACAGTGATGGCGGCAGGATCTCAGCAGCCTGGCGGCGTCGGGCGTTATCCGTTTTCCCCGAACTGACAGTAGCGAATCTTGTGTTGCTTCTATCAGTTCGCCAAACTGAAAATAGAATTAATGTTATATTTACCGTGCGCATATCACACATGTGTACTGATGACATGTAAGCAAAGAGTTGCGTGGGCTCTTGTATGTTCATGTTGCTGTTATTAGTTAATTATCAGCAAAAACTAAATCTAGAAATAGTCGATGCTGTTTTGGTTAGAACAATTATGAGTACTGAGTAATCTGGTCAGCTGATATTTCAGTTTCAAATCATGTCAACCTTTAGGCCTACTACAAAAGCCTGCCACCCAAGGAACTGCCCAAGATGTGCATTCTTAGATGACTTAATACTACCCAGGGCCAAGATGTCATATAAACGAGTTCAGAAGTTTGGACCTTGCACAGGCACGGAAATTAGGCTTAACCGCAATTTGAGTGAATGGCCGTGCGCGCTCACACGGTCAATAACACCATGCTTGTCATATTCCTTCTAAATCCTAAGAAATCAATAAAAGGAAGTAAAATACTACTTTTCAAAGTGCATTATTGTTTAAGTGGTGCTAAATACTGCAAGGCCGATGATGTTTGCATTCTAAGGTATGAATAACATGTTCGCTATTCGCAACTTGCACTACTGATTGGCTGTAATGTTGTCAATTATAGGATGAAGCAGTTTTATTTCAGTGTTGAGATATTGTTGATGTATCGTCACATGATTCTTAAAGGAAGTGTACATTCGCACCTCACAATGCGAATAGCACTGACACTGTTCGCACCTGCAAACCTGTGATTGGCTGTGCGACAGCCAATCAGTTTTGCAGAGTACAAATAGCATCCACATTATTTGCATCCCAGAACTGTGCATTATGAATAGGGTTTGTTGCATATCGTTCAGTGTTTGGAGTTAGAGTTAGTTATAGGGTTATTATTAGCCATCAAAATGTGTAGTGTACAGTGTACAGAAATGTTAACATTGTTGTTCTTTGAGAATTATGTGACGATAGATGGACTTCGAAATAAAACCACTTTGCCCTGTAATTGGATACATTACAACCAATCCGTAATGCAGGGTGCGAATAGCATTGACATTGTTTGCACCTTAAGGTGCGAATATCATCGGCCATTTTTAAAATATGCTGCAATTCACGTGCTAACAATTTAATAACATTTTTCCCAAGTTGTTCACGTGTTTTGCACATTATAGTAACTAATGCAAATTCTGTGACTAATTCTAACCCACAGTGCTAAACAATATGCAACCAACCCTGTTCTCTGCGAGCGTAGTGCGCAATTCTAGTGTTCAAATAATGTGGAGTGTGGATGCTATTCTCACTCTCCAGTACTGATTGGTTGTCACGTAGCCAATCACATGTTTCCAGCTGTGAATAGCATCAGAGATATTCGCACCTTTTCTGGGATTGCAAAAACTGCAGGTTGTTTATAATTTTCAGTAAAGTTATATACCGAAAACAACCTAAATACCGAAGTCAAAAACCTAAATCTCATTGAAAACAGTTTTTGATAAGTTTTGTGGTAGATTTGTTAGCTAATGTGTTATTTGTTGATTGTTAGGTTTAGTCTGAATGTTTATTTGCTGTGTTCTGTGCAGAGATGTGACTGGAAGGTTGTGTAGCTGAAAACCTGCATATGTGAAGATTAGAGCGATTGTATACATGTTGCATCATCGGTGTTAAATTATTTTGATTTTACACACCTTGACATTTGCTGCCTACACCCCAAACAGTTTGTCTTCAAAGAAGAAAAGATTTTTGGCTGGATTGATGTTAAAACAATTTCTAAATTAAATGTAAGTATAGCAGATTAAATATACGTGTAATCGTGTATGCTCATTAATTTACAAAATACAATGCTACGTGTAACTTTGTTGCTTTTTTGACACTTTATTGTATATGTGTTAGACAGAAGTTACACTTTTAACTGTAATTTTATTTTGATACAGTGCACGTGTAATCATGTTATTAATGCATATCTGTCACACAGTGATGGCACAAAATAAAGTGGAATTCTTCATTTTCATTCTGTATACCTGGTGCTGTATTCATATTGTGCATGTGGAAAGCTCTTTGCTGCAGTGATCGAGGCACCAGTAATCATTTCTGAAACCATGATTGCGTAAATATCTACTGAATTGTACTAATATATAAAGAATCTTTTGTGTTCCACTATTTTATGCACTACTTTGTAGTTTTGATATAGTACAACTGTAGCACATTAGAGGATTTTTAGAGGTTTTTAATGTTATGCGCTATATGAATCTGTTTTACTTACTGATTTACTTACTAATGATGCATGTCTACTATATTGCAAAGTTTGTACTGGTGTACTTGTTGTTAACTGATGACAGGAAGAAAGTTCTGACAGACCCGCGTCTGGCCAAGTCAAAAAGCCCGTCGTCGTCTGTCAATCGTTGGTACACAGGTGGTGACGATGAGGGTGCTGAGGTAACTCCGAGCACTGGTGCATGGTATGGACAACATCTGCATCTACCCTCAGCCAACGAATTATCTCCTCCGCTTATAGGTCATGACGACGCGTCATCGGTAAGTTATATTTTTTAGTTTTTAGTGTGCTTTAAAAAGGCAGTTTAGTGGAGAATGGTGGCGTTAAGGTAGATTGTTGGATGATCAAGCAGTTGCGGGTTTGACTCGCAGTCAGGTCCTATCATGTCTTTACTACTTGGATGGTTACTGTTTGTTGACAGTTAAACTGCAGGTCTCAGTATATAACCAACACTAAGGTCCAAGGTAAGCTCTACCTTCTATCCCTTCAGGTAAGTAAATTGAATATCAGCTTATGCTCTTTTTAACCTTTATCACATTTCAAAAATGTAACTCTGAGAAACTTTGTCATAAATGTTGGCTGTAGTGCGTTTGTTTATCATTTTCCGCTCTAAACTTATTATATTTACGTGCTAGTTGTTTACTTATAATTTTTGCCATATCTTTGGCCTGCCGAGAAAAGAGACATCAGATGGGCAGTTAGTAGTTACATTAGATATTGTATGGAAGATTGAGAGCCTTTTTGCAAATTGGAAAGGGGTTGCTTTAATTCAGTTAATAGCCTTAATAGCCTTGATCTTAACAAGTATTTTAACTTTGCTTTTAATACATATATTACCTGCTTTTAACTAATTTTAACCACGTATGGCACTGAGTGGCCTATTTTGTGCTGATGTGCTGTTAAGAAACTACTCACTCACTTTAATTCAGTTAGGTGTCATTTCTTATATGTTGGATTGACTTCCGCAAGTCAACCTAATAAACAACATGCATCTATACTTATGTACATCTGTACATCTGTTCACCTGTCCATGAAATAAGTTTTTCGGATTGTGTACAATTCAGTGAGTCACTGATCATGTGTTACACGACCCACTTCAAGGTGAAGGTCATAAGACCTTTAAGTTAGAAATTAGAAATTTTTTTCCCTCAAAGTCAGTAAGACTGACATTCATGCACATTGCTAATTTTATTTCTCATCTGTGTGTAGCATTACGGGAGCGGACTGCTGCAGACTGGCGACGTTCCTGATGTTGAAGCAAGCTTGTCAGATGAACCTGATGGCCGCGGTGCTGTGGCTAATCGCGAGCGGACAAAAGTCGCTCGAGAACGTTTGCAAGCTAAAATCACACGAATCATGGATCAAATCAGGATTGAGCAGGCATCTAAGGAAGGTTTATATACGTTCTTATACATAAATGAGTTGTGTTTTTTTGTGTGTCATTTTCCTGTTAAGTATGTCAGCTAAAGAAGGCAGTAATATTTCACCTGTCTGATATCAGATTACGCAAAACATTTTTGTATGGGTGATAGGCCAGTGATTTATACAAACTGGGTAAACTAGAACTATTACGAAGCATGTATATAATACATCATGGTGTCATTTCTTGCAGAAAATGTGAACGAGTACCTGCGTCTGTCAGCCATGGATGACTCGAGTGCAGACCGGCAGCAGGCTCACCGTGTCAAAGCGGCATTTGAGAAGAGGAACCAGAAGTCGACGCAGACGATAGCACAACTGCAGCGGAAGCTAGAGATGTACACTGGTCGACTGCGAGACCTCGAGGAGACAGGAGTGCTTTACCCTGGCGGTAGCAGACAGCCTCATCGCCAGGCACGCACTGTGCTCAAAGACGTCGGCCAGGGCATCAGGTTGACCTGCCTTGCTGATCTGTGTTCTGATGCTAGCTTTTTGGTCATACTTTAATTGCTTCTGCAGGTTCTTCAATAAGGAAATTGATGACGTCGTCTTCATCATTGACTGGTTATTAATTCGGTTTGCCATTGTCAGAAGCCACCGTAGCCAAGATTCACCAAAGCCAAAGATCTTTATTCTTAACCTTGTCACTAAGCACCAAGCCTAACATTAACACTATCTTTAATTCTCATGCAGTGTGGTCTAATGGCCTTTTGGACCAGTTAGCCCCCTTCTTCATTGAAGTGGTGTTGATAAGCATTCTCTGATACCATTCTGTCATAAGATGTATCATAGTTTCGTCAGCTTGGTTGCATCTTGCACGTTGAGCAGATCCCAGTTGGCATTGATTGTGGGTATTTTTCAGGCTAGATCTCAGTAGGCATACTTTGCAGGCTTTCCAGTTGACTTGTCTCTACATTTATAGTATCACTTACTAGCTATGCATTCATCTTGGTCAACAAAGTCACTCTACGCAGCTCTCAGCTAGTACTTGTATGGGTGACGGTGAGCACTGAGCAGATAAACCATCTTTATGTGTGATTAGACACTTCAGGTTTTACCCAGGCCTTTCGTTTTCCATGGGACCATAAAATGAATGTCGGCCTTTAGGCTGTTGCTGGTATTTTATGATAGAGATGGGCTCACAGGTCAAACTTGTTGGCTTGGTTCAAAGGTTTTCAGCCACCCAGCACTTTTTTGCATTCATTAGATGAACCAGGTGAACTCTCAGAATGGCAGTGCTGTGATGGCAGCACCTTAAACATTGTCACGTCTTTTAATATTAGATTGTTTATTAACTAGCCGTGTATCATTATGTGGCATTTTTGAGCTTTCCTGAGTACATGCCACTAAAATGCATTATTGTCTCACATGATTATCATAACCAAGATTATCAGTCTACATTGATCAATTTTGTGACGATTTAGTTGGTGAATTTTGTCTTGGCTGATCTGGCTTCTTGTAGACTAATTGGTATTTTCCTGCTCAAAACAGGTCGATGGTGAACAAACCGAAGGAATTTGCTCATCTGTTACGAGACAAGTTTGGAAGTGCTGATCAAATCAATATGCTTGGTACTGGTAAGTATAATGCTGTTCGAAACAAATTTGTGTTGTGTGCATTATTGTACTCCATCTTCATTATACTCCAAGTTGGGGTGCATTTGCCTGTGTCAGGTGTCATGTATTACTGTGTGATCCCACATGGCAGGTGACACTCTGTAGCTCTACAATGGGTTTCCTATGAAGAGCTATATATGCACTTTCAACATTTAACCATGGTGTTACTGATTATTCAGGATGACCACTTGTCTGAAAAAGCCCAAATTCCATTACACCAACTTTTACTGAAACTTCCCAACAGGAAAAGTCTGGGTCACAAATCATGAAAGTTGTGGACACAAAGCATCTCGACATGTCGAAATGTTGTGACAAAGTGCGTGACAAACCCGTTTGTGTCGCTCTAATGGAATTTTAGTCTGTTACAGTACACGGGGAAAGTCATCGACAAAGTCGTGGACTTTGTCGTGGACAGAAATCATGAAAGTCGGCGACATGATTTGTGTCGCAGACTTTTGTGATTTATTTTCGCGACAAAGTCTTCGCGGACTTCGTTGCAAAGTCGGCATAATAAAATTTGGGCTAAAACAGGAAAATGTCAGGGATTTCAATGAAAATCAGGGAAGTGGCACAGAAAAAAATCTTGTCAGGGAAAGTTGACCAAACATTTTCCCAAAAATTGCATCAACAGGCTTACTATATATTATAGTTGGATTGATATTCTGCACATTTATTTGATAGTAGTATATGAATATGGTTTGTTATTCTGTTTTGTGTAGTTAATAGTCATTTGAGACTAATAGATTTATTTTTGTGACACACTATTATCTTTATATCGGTGTAGCATATGTTCAAGTGTTCAACATGACCACCCTCAATGCAGCGATCAAGGCTGATAGGTGCCGAAACTCATTTGTTTGCTTCGATGGAAGCACGTATATTCCGCTTTTTTTCTTGTAGTTTGGATGTGGTGGTGTGTGCTAGAAGCAGTTTTGTTAATTTGATGTCTTTTTTCATTGGTGTTATGTTGTTAGACAGTCACAGTGAATCACAAGACTTGAAACAGGACACATCAAAAGATGGTCGGAAAGGAAGTGGAACCTTGCCATCTGAGTCAGTGGTTTTTTCTTGTTGAACTGCTAAAAACATGTTATTTTCATAATTTCCATAGTTTTTATTGCTTCATAGCTGATATGTGACTTTAGCTCTGAACTTGATCATTATTGTGTCATTTGTTGTTGAAAGTGCATCTGTTTCAGGTTGTTTATGACACTTAAATGCATGAGCAATCATGCAACTGTGTTTTCTAGAGTGTTCCATTTTGCTTCATATTTTTTATTTAGCATTGCATCGCTATAATCAAATTGATCATCATCATCATTTATATACACTCTGTCCCAAAAAACGTCCCACTTTTTAATTGTTCATATCTTTGCCAAATGTTAATGGATTTTCAAAACTTTTTCACTGGCACATTCTGTGGACAGTTAGCAATAAAGTGGTTATTGAATATCCCACCGCATCTTAACTGTGTCGCTACACTACCTTGTAAAATATAGATGTACGAAAAGCCAACAATAATAGGTAACAAGCAGCATGCTGGTAAATGAAAGACACTTTTGACAAAAAACACAGCGAATGATTTGTACGATGCTACACTACCTTAGATTTTCCCTTGGAATATCTGGCGTGTTGAACGATGTGTTTGTTTCTGGCCTTCCTGTCTTAGTGGGTCTGCCAGTTCATCCGCAGTGGTCACGTTCTCTTCAGTATGTGCATGCTTCTGACTGCTGGTCTCATGCCTTTCTTTGGCTGTGCTTTCTGTTTTACATATTATTGTTATTAACATGTCCAGTCTTTCTCTTTTGTAGGTCATCTTCACAAGTTACATCAATATTGTCTGAAACCTGTATTTTTCAAACTGGTATATGTTCTTAATCAAAGCTTTGCCACCATTGCTAAATGCCACATTACAATAGCAGTATATCATTACTGCATTAAAAATTATTATTTACAATAACACTGTCAGCTTTCGTTCACAAACATCAGAAATATATCTGAAACTAAGCATAATTTGATTTCTGCATTAAAATTAGTGAAAAAAATTCATAATATATGTTTTTGCAAATGCATTATAGTGATTTTAGGGATTTTTGAAAATTGATGTTTTACAAGCAACATAGTGTAGTGACATAGTTAAAGTGTGGTGGGTTATTTATAACAGCCTTATAGTTAACTGTCTAGAGAATGTACCCGTGAAAAACTTGAAAATCAGTTAATTTTTGGCGAAGATATGGATTGTGAGAAAGTTGGACGTTTTTTTTGCTACACAGTGTAGTTGGAAAGACAATACCAGATGTTGTGTATTGTAATCAACTGCCATCTGATATTTTGAATATTTTTGCCATCTGACGTCACTAGATTCATTTCTAAGATATTTATCTTTCTTACTTTTGTTATTTCTTTATTTATTTTTATACTTACAAATATTTTTGTTTAGCATTGTGAAACATTTGAAATAGATGGTCAGTTTGCTATATGAGTTATGGTGATGTTAATTTGTGTTGATAGTTTTATCGATCACTTAAAGGACAGCATGCTACTATATTTTGTAGTTTTTTAAGCATTATTTAAAGTTATTTTCTTGCTATAGTGACCAATTTTTAGAAGTATTTTTTTGGAAAATAGTGAAACATGGACTAGGTAGTCAGATTGCACTGTATAAGTTACCTGAGTGAGTATTGATAGTTTCAAGTATTACTCAGCATATGGTACGGTACTATATTCTGAAGGTTTTGCTTACTATATTGATCAGTTTTTATCAGTATTTTAGTTTAAAATGTTTGACTGCTGATTGAGTTATCGGTTGTGTGTGTGTGTGTGTGTATGTTGGTATCATTAGTTTCAAGTATCACTCGGAGGAGAACGTGTCGTTGGCTGCAGCATCTGAGTCCTCGCCTCCAGTGAGCATCGGTGCTCAGTGCAGCCCACAGTTTGGTCCCACAGCACCAGTCCAGCAGCCTCCGTACCACCAGCCACAGCCACCACACGATGATCAGCAAGCCATCACCAACGACCACAATGCGACATTGTCAATTCTCAAACAGTTGGAGCATGGTCGTGAGATGCAGGCAGAACTGCAGGATGTCATCGTCGATCTCCAGGTCTCTGTTCTGCCTACGGTGTTTTTGTCTGGCCTGTGCTCTAGTTACTGCTGAAAGTCAGTTCACGGCGTTAGGTTCGTCATGTTTTGTAACATTTGCTGGCCAACTTTTTGAACAGCTGTTGTGTTTCGTCAGCCAAAACGTCCATTTGATGGTGCAGGTCCTTATTTTCTTAGTCATACACCAGTTTACACTGCAAGACCTTGATGGTAGTTCGTCAGACTTGCAATGAAATGGTCGTGGGTTTAATGCTTGATATCAAGTATCAACTGGGCTGGCAGGGCCATAGATATGGCACAGTGTGCCTATATATTGAGCAGCTATTGCTGGTATTTATTGTGTTTGCCTGGCTGAGGTGACAGTTTACACATTGGGGGCTAGTTACATGCCAAGATGGTGCGCCCATCTGTTGACAGTCACCCGTCCACGTACTAACTGGGCTTGACTAACGTACTTGTAGAGTTACTTTGGTGATCGAACATTGTATTGACTGCTAGGCTAAGCCATCATTTGCTTTTTACTGGCCATGTTAGTTGAATAGCTGTGGGGTTTTATTTATGATGGCAGAGACATTTTTTGACACTGATTTTAAAAAGTATTGCGGAAAGGAATGTAGGGTTACATTGCTATGCAGCATTGTTGTCTGGGGATCTGTCTTGAGCCTACAATGTCATCTTCATTATTAAGCCAACTATTTTCTATCGTCATTGTCTTAATGCTATAGGCATCACATAACTTCTATCATCAGTGGCACTGAATCCCAAGCACCCAACCATACATATCTTTTATTATGTATATTGCAGTATATTAGTTGTCAGAGCCGAATGTATTGTTACTACAGAGTCAGATTGAAGAGAACCAATCATTCTTTCGGCAAGCATTTGACGACGAGAGATTGCGCAGTGAACATCTTGAAGAGCAGCTGAATGATATGATGGAACTGCATCAGCATGAAGTCACTAATATCAAACAGGTCACTAGATACCTTTGTCTGGCAGATTATTCTTCAGTTCGTTTCTAGAGCTACAGATTTCCTGCCTTTTTTGTCCACTTGTCCACTTGACAGCATTAATTAAGTAGTTGGGTTTTGCTGCATGGTCGTGCTTTGTATTTATTAGTCCACCCAGAAGGGATACCTTTCGGAGTGGACTTAGGTTTGCTTGCGTTTTAATTTTTTTCCCATTGCGAGATCTCCGAGCTCCGTCAGCTGATCGTCACAAAATTGATGATGGGAACTGTGTTTGATTAAATAATCCAAGTCCAAAAATTTGGGAACCCTCCCAAAAAATTTTGGGGGCCAAAAACATGCAAAATTTAGCCCGATTTTGAACAACTTCAAAGTTCGACGGCAGATATCTCCGGAACGAATGAAGATATTCAAAATCGGACAAATACATGATTTACTACATTCTCTCTCGCATTTGAGGAAAAAGTTACCATATTTTCTCCATTAATTCGCACGACTAAAAATAAATAAATTTGTAAGTGTTCAAATTATTAGAAGTAAAAAAATAATTACTGAAAAGCCTGTTCAAATTATTTAACTAGAATACTTCGGAACGTGAACTATGTGCTCTAGTGGTGTGTGGCCAGTACAACTGCAACCAGCAGGCTTACTGTGGCCTTTTTTGAACAGCGCATTCTGTCGTGCGAGGGGAGGGCACAGCTAGTGTAAGCATGCGTCATTTGTGAATGGGGCTGGGGCGGACCAGTCAGCACTAGAGATGTGCGGATTATGGAGGCAGATCTGCAGGTTTCTGGCAGCTGATCATCGGTAGACAAAATTTGCAGATGCAGAATCATGTTCTGTGACGAGTGTAGTTTTTCTAATAACTGCTAACGGACTTCGGGAAGCATGTTTAATTACTGTCTTGTTTAGCATAATGCACCAACATGACCTTTACTGCTGTTACTTTGTTTAGTTATATTGTTATCTGCTATACCGGTAAGCCTAGTGGTCTCCCTTACAGAATAGGCCTATTCAGTGCTGACGCGGACTGACAATGGATCCAATATTTTGCTCCTGTTGCATACGCGGACAGCCATCTATGGTCAAAATTGCAGACTCATGTGGACTCAAAATTTTGGGATCCGCACATCTCTGGTCAGCACTCCTGCCGCAGCTAACATCTCTGCTTGCTGTGTATGCCCTGGGGCTGTCTCCCCCTTCTTCTTTACCATACAGCCTGACAGACGGCGCCATGCCTGCGTTAATTAGTCTAATGCATGTGCCGGAAAGCAAACAACATACAGCCATTGTTCACGGTAAACAAGCCTTACAGTTTATTTGACCTGGACTCGACGTGATCACGTGATCCAATTATTAGAGCCAGGTGTTCGAATTAATAGGAGTAAAATAAATTATTATTTTTCCTTAAAATTTAGGTGTTTGAATTATTAGAGTGTTCGAATTAATGGAGGAAATACGGTAGTTGAACTTTGGTCCAGTAATTACGAAGATCTCGATGTGAAATGAAATCATATGCACCCAAATCAACTTTTTGGAGACCATATTTCAGCCCGTAAGCGTAAGGAGTGCTGAGCCCCCAAATTTTTACATGTGCTTGAGAATGACAAAGTCTTTCTAGCACACACCCCCACTAAAGATGGGGTCCTCCTTACAATGTTTTTAAAGGGGGGACAAAAATTGGCTTAAAATTTAGCATATCTGCTCCTATAACTTTAAGAGTAAACGAAGTAAGACCACGAAACTTTGCCATATGACGTGCAACATAATGGGCATGATCACTAATGTAAAAATTTCTGTTGGGCCTGCACCCTGAAAATTTGGAAGAGCAAAAAAGTCAAAAATTGGCACGATTTTGCACAACTTTGAGTTTGACCGTGAATGTCTTGGAAACCAATTGTGATATTAAAAAATCGGGAATAAACTTGATTGAGGCCAATCCCTGGGGGTTCAGCAAATAAATTTTGTGAACTTTGATCCACTAATGAAATGTTATATGCGTAGATGTTGACGTACCCTAAGTCGACAATGTGCGTTTTGCGTATGCTAATGCATTTGAGTTTGGGCAAGTGACTGCTATTTGGGCAATTTCACCCCCCTCCTAATTTTTTTCCAATCAGAATTAGGGCGCCGGGTGGACTCACGTTGGGCTTTGCCCCAAATTTCTAGTTTTTTAAACATTTTGTTTAGTTATTTCAGTGATCAACAATGTTAATTGGTGCCAAAGTTAATTGGTGCTACACTTGTTTGTTACTTCGATGGGTGACCATTTTAGTGTGTAAAAAGCCACTCACCGGCCACTTCAACTCAGCCTAGCCATTCTTCTGTGAGTAGATGCAGTGAGTACCAGCGAAGACTGGAGAATAAACAGGCATATTGTGTGGTGCACCAGCCATGGTTTTGCAGTGTAAGCTGGTGTCTGGCTGATGGCTAAGGAAATTAAGATCAGCACCATGTTGTGGGCCTTATGGCTCAGAAGAGCATTTATGTATTTCTGGAATTTTTTTTTACATTATGTCGGATCTGAGTGTGCATTTGATGTGTACGTAATTTGCACACTGGTGCTTTTGTTTATAATTTCATTTACTTATCTCATACATTAGTCCCCGGAACCACCGCCGTTGCTGTTAAGGCCTCAGATCGCAACCATCCGTTAAGTTAGCAGTCCCAGACCGTTAAGGTTTCTCGCCACCTCTGCCGCCGCCGATAAGCTAGCGGTCTTAGCAGTTTAACGAAAAAATAGAATCATGTGTTGTGCTCACATTGCTGCAAGCAGAGCACCAGCCTGAGTTCACGTCTCCTAGCTCGTCAGTCGTCATCTATGGTCGTCACAGTGCCAACTGCCAATACTGACTGACAATCAGTGAATGATTATTAATGAGCATGACTAGTGAGCATGGTTGCGAGTGGTCATTAGCACCACGGTCTTAGTGTATACTGGTAGATCTGTGCATGGGACTGTGCTAGGGTCTATCTTTCAGGGGAAAACAAGATATGATGCCAATTTCATTGACTGCTAACGTATGGTAATTTGCGTGAATTTTCGATATAATTTTGTATTATTTTTATAAATAACAATGGCTTCGTGGAACGTTGAGAATACGTTCGTCACTGTGCGACGTACTTTTTTTCTGACAAACAGCAGGACTTAAATTCATTCTTCGTCAAGCTCCGCAAAATTGTTGGATATGTTTGCTCACGTGGCAGATCGGGGAAAACATTCTCGCAGGACCTGTTTGGAGAGAAAATTTTTGAATCTTGTTTTTTAAACAGTGCATTCTGGTCTACTTCATATTTTTGAGCGACGGCGTAGCCCCCCAAACGTTGCATGGCCTGTGGTAACTTACTCCCCACCCTCCCCCCTCTCGACAGGCCTGCCAGTAATTAACGTCTTAATGGTCTGGATCGCTCGGCCAGCCGCTAAGGCTTTAGACCAGCCATTAAGGCTTTGGCTTAATGGTTCCGGGGACTCTCATACATGATAGAATGCTTTGATCATTAAGTCCCATGGTGCATCTTTGTATTGATGTTGAACACAGGAGCTGTCAAGCCTGGAGGAAAAGATGGAGTATCAGCTTGAAGAACGAACTCGTGACATGCAGGACATGCTTGAGTCCTGTCAGACTAAGGTATGTGCAAGTTGCAGCGGTACTTGTGTTCAAGCCTTTCTAGGCTTAGTCATTGAATGACTGAATAATATATTGATTTCGCCTATTTTTGCACATTTCTGCATAACATGGTCTATCTGTCATTTGTTACATTCGTGCATTCTGCTTACATGGTATGATGTGGTCTTAGATGCCATTTGGCAGGTACCTTTGTAGGGCTCAGTGCCACATTGTGTTACATTGCGTCACATTCCTCTGAATGTAGCAAAGATTGTGTGGTTTTCTCGGACTCTTTGTCCAGCTTACAAGCAATTGAGAGCTGCAAAGTTGAAAATCCACTGACCTTAAAGATTCTGAAGGATCACAACCAACTAATTTACAGTGGTAAATCTATAACTTTTTGCTGGATTCCCAGCCACGTGGGTATCCGAGGAAACAAAGATGCTGACATCGCTGCTAAAGCAGGACTGGATGTCGCCATCACCAGCATGAGATTTTTAGTTAGCGATTTGTTAACTTGTGTCAACCAGTTGTGTGTTGAAGAATGGCAACAACTGTGGAACCAATGTACATCTAATAAACTTTACAGTGTGCAACCGGCCGTTGGTCACAGTGTTAGTTCGTCACTGGACCGCTGCGACTCAGTCCTCATCAACCGTCTTCGAATTGGTCATACAAGACTTACAAACTCTTATCTCCTAAAGGGAGAGAGTCAGCCAGTATGTGAAGCTTGCCATTCTCCGCTCACAGTTAAGCATTTTTTGGTAGACTGCACCCGTTACAGTGCAGCACGTCAGAGATATTTTGGAGTGGACACTCTCAAAGACGTTTTTGAAAATGTTGCATCTCGCAACATCATCGCTTATGTTAAAGATATCGGTTTT
>Ga0209367_1001442_pt1 | contig 29207 bp, 19 predicted proteins | sample WorMetLIZISLAND2_FD_187412 | JGI IMG/M metagenome (GOLD analysis project Ga0209367, IMG submission 187412) | Marine gutless worms symbiont microbial communities from Max Planck institute for Marine Microbiology, Germany - Olavius geniculatus... ...
TTGTTGTTTGGTGTACATTTCCTCTACATCTGTAAATAGGATGCATCTTTGAGATGGCTTTTGTTTATCTTGTCACATTTTTCAAGTAAAAGAGGATTGTATAATATGATTTATAGCAGCGTTATGACAGCAATTGTTGATTGAACGATTGTTGGATTTTTTTGCAGGTGACAAGGCCGTGGTCAGACAGATTATCCAGTCAAGCAGGCTCTGGTACACAGCCCGCTAACATGCCGTCATCAGGAACATGGCAGCCGAATCCTAAAAATATTTCAGTATTCCCTCCTAATCAGCCAGATGCATATTCTTCATATTCCGCGGGTACAGGGGAGTGGTATGATAGTTCATCGGCTGTGCAGTGGCCTCAGCAAAACAATCCAGCGTTCACGAGTCAGTCTGCTGGAACATTTACTGCATCAAATCCATCCAGTCAAGCCACACCGTCAGCATTTCCACAGCAGAACTTACCACCTGGTCCGGCGGTGGTGGGAATGTCAAACACTGGTGGTGGCGTGCCAGGCGTAGGTGGTGCCGATGCATATGGTTGGAATAATGATGCTTCAGCAGGCCAGTGGCAAGCTCAGTCACAATGGTCTTGGCCACAGAATAGCAACCAGTGGCAACAGTCTGCTCAGCCATTCCAGTTTATGGTCAGTTGTCTCGGTGTAGTTGTTTGAGTCATGGTGATTTAATACAGTGCCCGGTTTTTGAAATGAGGGTAAATCTCAGATTAGTTGCCTTGAGATTACCTTGGGATTAAATCTCGGTGTAACTTTTTGCATTTTTGCAACGAGGGGTAGCCCGGGGATAGTAACTCCGAGTTTAAACCTGGGGCAACTGGGCAATCTTTGTAAACCGGCATCTGATTTGTAGATAACAACCACATGACTTGGAGATATGCCAAGTTGATTTATGGCAGATTTATTGTTTTGTCGTTTTTAGCGCTGCCACCTAGCGTGTGGCCCAAATACAAAATGCTATTTCCAGCATTGCAAGCAACAGTTCGCTGACCATAAAATGTTTTTGCAGACATTATATCAATCTCAGTTATGATGCTGCAGCAAAAAAAGATAACAAAATAAGCGTAAAAGCATATTATTAAACGTCTTTTTAAAATAATGATGTTGCACAAAATATTTATATTTCTTTATTAGCTTAATCAGAACATCTGTTGCAACTTGAAATTTGCTCTTAATATTACTAGACAGCCGAATAGATGAACAAATCGTCATCAAAGTGAGCCATTTTGCTTGTCTCGAGTTTAGCCCCTGGTTTACCCCTGGGGTAACCCTCCAATGATGCTAGGTTAACTTTCACCATTTGGCAAGTTACTTCTGGTTTAAACCAGGGTTAGTGGTTTACCCCTCGTTTAAAAAATCGGGCATTAGTACAAATATTGAATAATTATTGGCAAAGAATGGTATATTCAGGTTGTAAGGGATCTACTGACTTTTCATTAGTTTTCATTAGTTTGTGTGCAGAAATATTCAATGCAACGACATATGATGTTTAAAATATTCAGCAGATTCCAGTGTTTGTTAATTCTGTGCATTACATGGAAGCGATCGTCCTTTCTTTAACTGGTAAAATGCAAATTTTTGATAACCACTCTTCTGAGTTTCCATTAGTGTGTTTTTTGCTTCTTGATTTAGTTATTTTATGTCAGAGTCATATATGTAAGAAGCATATTTTTCATGTTCATATTTGTGTTTTTTAATGTAAGCGATCATACTTTCTCCCAGGCATTGGATGCTGGTAAAATGCCAAACAATGGTAAAATGAATATTTTTGGGGAAAAACTAAATTCTGAATTTTCACTGAGTATATTTCATAGTGTAAAGTAAAATTGTGTACCGGTACATTTATCTGTGTCACCGAAGCTTTGTTTTGCTGTGCGTAGATCTGCCCAATTTACATGAATACAGCTTACTTGCTGTGATTGTGAAATGTTGTCATAACATGACAGATAGTCTTTGCTGCTGTAGTTTGTGAACGCAGCAAATGAATTAGTAGAGGTAATTTGTGATTTGATCAGTTAGTTGTTTGTGTATGCACAGTGTAGCATGAGCATGTGTTGTTAGGTGTATCTGTTCTCAGCATATTTTAGGTGGGCTGAAAGCAGTTCAATGCCTCTGATCTGTACCGAGGTGGCGTCACTTTCTGAAGGCTCGCTGATGTTTACCTCTATTCCATATTTGTCTCTCGGCAGACATTTAGTTAGTTCTCATCTGTGTTTGCCTTTATTACCAACAACAGCCATGTTTTAGCCTTCTCTGACCTTTTCTTCTGCAGTGTTTGCCATTTCTTTATCTTGACACTTTTGACTTTTGTTGCCAGTTTTTAACACTTTAACACTTCCAAGTTTTTCTGTTTTTTGTCTTATCCTGGTTACCAAACTGCTCTTTTCGCAAGTCTTTTGCACTTTTTATGCCTGTTATCTTTTGTTGTCTTTTTGTTTGCAAAAATTCACCTACAGTATGTTTGTGTATTAAATCAAATACTGAAGATAGGAATTCCCTTTTTCAGGCAGATTAGATAAATTAGCATCATTGAGGCTGCTTATTGCAGTAACTTGTCTGAAAGGCATTGAACGTAGCACTAGAAGAACTGTGCAACTTTGCATGGTAGAGAAAGAAACATTGTGCAATCAGAGTTCACTCCATTTATGGAAATGAAGCAGACCAAACATGCATTATTAATCTATACCCTGTCCCAAAATTAGCGCCCCCCCTTACACATAAGTTAATGTAAAATCGTTAATACCTGACAGATATTTACAAAATTCGAGACAATCATTCTGAACTGGCAATTAAAGTTTGAGCTCAAAGTGGCCACTTTTGGCCTTGACACAAGCTTTTAGTTTAAGGCAGGTATGCTGATGCTTGATCCCTTTGTCAGTAACAACATATTAAACATAAGCTTAATGTAAACAAACTCTGGCGTCATAATGACGTTACACTTAGCACACACTGTAAAATGTATATGTCATAATAGGTTTGACAGTAACTAATGTCAAGATAGTGCAGTGTACGATATTTTGATGAAATCCATGAAATACAAACTGAATTAGGCATGTTTGAAGCAAGGGGCCACTAATTTTGGGACACGGTGTAGTGTATACTGTTGCATCAGAATTCCTCTGGTATGCTGAATGTGCAGCCAATAAATGTCTACACTAATATATTAAGTGAATATATGTAACATCCTTTTCTCCACTACAGACTAATCAAAGTATACCTGAAGTATAGATATTTGCTGAAATGATACTCAATGCCACTGGTAACAGTTTTGGCTACAAGGCTGTTAATCTTTAAGTGCATAATAGTTATTTTAAAAGACCTAACTAGACCATTGTGTTCACTGTTCACTGCATATAAATCTTACTCTTCCTTATATGTTATTTTTAGACCTGTCAAAGCATTAATTTTTTAAATGCATTAATTAACACATTATTAATGCACCCAGGCCTGTTGAGAGGTAGAGTAGTGTGTAAGTTACCTTGGGTCCTGCGACGTTTGGGAGCTCCGCCTGTAGAATATAGAAAGTTAGAAACACATTTTAAACGTATAATCAACAATAACTGCCATCATAGCTAGCATAGAAATCTATTAGCCTGTTGTCATACTAATTATTCATTTACAATAGTGATAGAATGGCAACTACAGTTTAGTTACTTGAATTCATTCGATTGTCAAATAACTGTGGTTTAACGGAATATTAGAATTTTTGCTTTAAGGACTTTAGTAAATTAGCATAAATTTACATATGTGCATTAATTATTTCAACGCATGTTAATTTATTAATGCATTAATGCATTAATTAATGCATTAATTTGAAAGCTCTAGTTATTTTTCTTTTATCTGTTAAAGTCTTTTTGTTGTTTCATTTTTTGCCATGCTTCAGCAATACATCTGTGCTTGCAGGAGTTCACTTGTGAAGACTTTTGTCTCTGTTCTGTGCACATCTCTGAATTCTTTGAAATCTCTGCATTTTGTTGCACCTGAGCCTCGGCTGCTATGGTCACTTGCAGCCCACCGCATGATAGTAATATACTGTGTAAATATCGTACATCTACGGCAATGTGTTCAGCTATCTACCAACTAGAAGTGCAACGACAAGACTTTGGCTGACTGTCATTGTCTAGCAGTCGGCTGATTATTAGCCAGTTGCCAATTTTTGTACACAGTTACAAAATGCACCCTTTGTTAGGCTCGCTTCCAGTAGTGCAATGGCTGGCTTGTTGTCAGATTTTTGGAAAATCAGCTGATAAGTGGCCAACTTTGATTACCTGGCCAATTCCACTGATTGGCAGTCTGTATTGACCATTGTCTGGTGCATTTCTACCAGCTGACCTCCGTACGTCCTATGCTGCCATCAAGCGTCAGTGCCAAGTGATTGATGTATGTTATGTATGTCTGTTATAGTCCATTGGTGGCAATACTTCTGGTCTTCCGTCAACCACTGGCAGTTCATCAGTCCCCACAGCAGACACCAGTTACAGTTCATACAATGCTACTGCTGGTCAGAACAGCGGTTACAACACTGGAGGCTATGACATGAATGCTGCATACAACAATTATGCACAGTTCTATGAGCAGTACTTCAAGATGCAGTCACAAACAGTAATTATATGTCTTGCTTCGTTGTTGTCTAACTCCTTTATTCAATTAACTCATCTGTGTCACTTGGCATTCTGTGAGTTGCATTCACACGTTGGATTAGTCTTTTATGTTGTTGGATTATTAATCTTACCTGTGTTTGCCTGCTGCTGTGTCGATTTTTGCTTACCACTTTATACTACTTTATTGGCTATTCTTATTCTACATGTGGTGTACAACGTACTAGCGGAGGTTTTGTTATGTTTCAGTCATTTCCAGCAGCACCGCCACAGCCACCGCAGCAGCAGAACGTTGCAGCCATGTGTACACCTCAACCACCACCAACTACTGCTGCTGCTTCTTATTCAAATATGGTTAGCACAAGTTTCTGTCTGTAGATTTTGAGCCCCATACATCTGCCAGGAACTATAAGTAGACCTAGACCTGATCCATTTCCTCAGTGGATGGCACAAACGGCTTTTAAATCAGGCCTGCAGTTTTGCACTGTTACTGTTAGATTTTAGATTGTGAGTGTGTGAATTTTTTGCTAGTTGGTATAATGTTTTTGTTCATGTGCATGTAGATAGTTGATTATTGTTATTTAGGTTTTTGTGGTAGTTTGTTTGATCATTTCCTGCTGCTGTTGTTTGAATTGTTGTCAGTTCCAGTGCAAGTGAATGCCTGATAACACTCATTTTCTAAATGATTTATAATATGTTGAATGTGACGACCTGGTGGCTCAGTGATGTAATGGTAGGGTGCCAGACTTGCAATCGATAGGTCATGGGTTCAGTTCCTGGTTGGGTCACTATCAAGTGGTTTCATCTTGGATGGGTGACTGTCTGCGGACAGGTAAACTATCTCTGTATATAAGCATACTCATACTCTGGGGTGGGTAAATCGAGTACCGGCCTCTCTGGCTGGGGTTAAGGCAGGGCACATTCATCTATGTTGAGTGGCAGCTAACACTGTATGATCCCATATGGCAGGTGATGCTCCATAGCTCTGTGATGGGTTTCCTATTCAGAACTATATATCACCTTTATCTTTACCTAAAATTCTGTTCACTCTATAGCTTTTGAGTTGATAATCAATAATAAATACCAGCATTGGTGGTGTAAATGAAATCAGACTGGCATCCCAAGTTGGTTGTTGTTTTTTGTTCATCATATGATGTGCATACACTACCACAATGGCTGTGACCATAATAGTGAGCAATACTGCTAGTTTGCTACTACTGTATTTCAGTTTATTGTTAACTCTATTATGTGTTGTTCTTAAGCAGTGAAGACACAGCACTGCGTGTTAATTTACGTACATACTAAACGTGTACTTTGTGTAAATTTGCAAGGAGTCATATTCAGTGCCGGGTCAGAAGCGTCCGTCTGACACAATGAACGAGGCTCTGGCTGCATTCTATGGCGAAGACTCAAGCTCCGCCAAGCGCTCAAGATTCAGCTGATCCTGTTGTTGTTGAATGTTCTCTAGTTTATTTGACAGCTGGTCACTTGTGACATTTGCTGACTGATGTGTGCTGAAACTTTTGCCACATGTGTGCGGTTGTCGTCAGCAGCGTCGTGGGTGGAAAATGTTGGGGGGGGCAGGTAGTTGCAATTTTCAGACAGACAGCTACAGATATGCATGTTCAAAGTGTTAATTTTGCTCTTAAATTTCTCTCAATATGTGGGATTTTGAGCTTGCATTTTCTGTTTGTAAATGAGTATTTTTCAACAAGAAGACAAATTTTCTCACAGGTTAAAATTTTGGAGCATTTGCCCTCTACCTTTTCTGTCACAACACCATTTGTTGTCATCAGTCCATGATATCATTAGTTTGGGGTTGCAGCATTGCTCACATTGGTGTATAGGATTTTACAATCTTTCTGTTTCCCTCTCTTCCTGTCATTCATTCACTCCACTCTCTTTTTCTTTGCTTGTTTTCGCCCCTTCCATGTAATTCTGAATCCAGTTATGGAGTTTGGGGAGTCCTGTAAACTACCTCAGTGATTCAGAATGTAGCACAGCCAAAGGCATTTTGGTGTTTTTTGAAGTAAAGGAAATAACACAGTCTAACAGTCTAATAAGTATAACATACTTATGATTTTTGTTCTAAAAAATGATTATATTCAAGGGATGAGTTTGAAAGTATTGGCCAGTTTGTGTAAGTATATGTACATATGTATGCTTTATAATTGAGAGCCATTCTAGTTATTTATTACTTTGTTAGGAGTTGGCATTTGATCAGAGCTTTGTTCTCAAGTATTCGTTTATTTAATGCATTGAAAGAACTTAATTTGATGGGTGTTGGTTATGCTGAAAAAAAACATCAATTTGCTTAGCTTTTTCTTTGTTAAATTGCTCTTTAATCGTATTTGTTGCAGCATTGCTATGTTGATGCCTAACTTACTATTGAACTGTGCTAGATTACTGAGCTGCTGGTACACATAGTTGATATCTTTTAAAAAAAATTTAACAGTTTCACCATTTGATTATAGCTGTTTTTATTCTATGTTTCTTCGTTTTGTGTTAAGTGCATTGTGCATATTTTGATTCTTTTTGCATAAATGCGTTCTTATTGTGGAGAATTAATTTCTAAATTGTTCCCGATAGAATCATGCCTTAACTTTTTGCCTGATATACATTACGTGACTTCATGTTTGGTCAAGAAGTATGATTATCTTTTCACACATGAAAGCAGCTACTGCTTTCAGCCGTCTTAGCCGTCGCATTTCTGTCCGTCCGTCTGTCCGTCACACGGGTGGATCAGTCAAAAACGGTGCAAGCTAGGATCACAAAATCTTCACCGTCGGTCCTGGAAGATTCTAGTTTCAGGAATCGCAAAGCTTTCCATAAACTCGAAGGGGGTTACCCCGAACGAGGGCGCTAAATGAGAAGGGGGTAGGTGAAGTTTGCGATTTTTGGCCTAGGTTACTATTAATGACTCATAGGAAATCGTACACTGGCTTTCGATTGGCGCTGAATTCAGTGACCTTGAACGCCAATATAGGGGGTTTTATGGATTTTTCGGCGCTTTCCGGCTGCGACAAGTCTATATCATTCACAAGGAGGCGCCACGGTACTGGCGTTGGTGGCGTGGCGTAGTTGGTAATGCGTTTCGGCTGAAACAAAGTTACTCTACGCCAGGCCCGATTAGTACTACGATGGGTGACTGCCTGCGGGTAGGAACTGCTATAGGCTTTCGCGCGTCCCGTGAGCATTAGCTCAAATTTCTCGTTTCTGATCGAACACTGACATTTGCTAAGAACCAAATCTGATTAACTTACTTCTTATCCATGGATAAGAACTTCTCTAATCTGAAATAAATACTCGTTGTGTATTCATTCTAGACTTCACTTCATGTTTCCGATTATCTTGGTATTTATTCTAAGAGAAAGTGTCGACCGAAGCGTTAATCCTACTTCTTGACCAAACACGAACTCATGTATTGTGCCTTTCTGGCAAAGAGTGAAAATCAGCTGACATTGGTTGCAGAGGTGGATTTGGCAGGGGACCCCATGAAAAAGGGGGCTGCACAAGCCAGGGAATGTCAAACAGTAACAAAACATTTTCTGGGCTGTGGCTGTTTATGACATCTTAAGACTGTTTTCATTCTGAACATCACTAGTTTGTTTTATTACTACAAAAATAGAGGTCTCATAAAAAACTAAAATGAAAAAGTTAAAAAAGTATTTATTTACATTTGGCCACTCATAGTATTTACTTGAAAAGATTGACGCCAAGCACTCAAGATTCAGTCGATTTCTCGTTGTTCTAGTTGTTGAACATTCTCTAGTTTACGTGACAGCTAGTCACTTATAACATTTATTGACTGATTTATACTAAAACTTTTGCTGCATGTTTGCTCTTGGCATCAGCGCCAATTAGAGTCCAGAAACGGTCTACAATTTTTTATGCATTAATTAAATTTACACATTTATATTGGTATATATTATTTCATGATTTTGTCCGAATCACCCCGAGTCTCCGTTTGTCTATGTGCTGAATGGTAGAAATGTTAGAACTTGGAATGCACATTCCTGAACAGAAATGTACATACAATAGGGAGCAGCTTGATAATCCGAAGGTTCGCTAGTCCAAAAGTTTTAGGTTTCTTTCCTATACACTTCTACAGACGTTGACTCAATCTCCACATTACCTCTCAACTAAGAATAGGTCAAGGTTAGGGTTAGCGTGCAGTTAGAGTTGGTGAAAATGTATGTTACAGTATATACACCTTCGGACTATTGAACCTTCAGACTAGACGCACAATCCTTACAATCAATTCACTGCATAGTTGTTGGAACTTGTACTGCTGTCTGCAACAACTAACTGGCGTAACTGTTTATTGTTGGTAAATGTTCATAACTATAACTGGAACTTGAATTAATCTGACAATGAAACTATATTTGACATTATTTCACAACTATAATTGGAATTGAAACGAAATTTATTTGACGACTAAAATTAGAACTGTTGTTGAAATCAAAACTCCATAACTCAATTGAAACTGAAATTAAGAATTATTATAACTGAAAAATCACAGTCACGACATTTAAAAAATTCACTTGTTGCTCCGGACTCCAATTCCCCATGCAGTGCTTCCCACCAGGCCTCCTAGTTAGATAAAAACAACAGTCGAAGTTGAATCAAAGTACTGTTTTCGGTTACGCGCCCTTTGAAAAAGTCTTGCTGCGAGACTACAGTCGTGAAATTGTGTCTTAACGCGGTTTCCATCCAGTGAATGCAAGTAAGTACGCAACGAACGTTGACAAACACAAGGAAAGATAGAAGCGGTCGTTGCGTTGCTTTTGATGGAAAGCGTGCTTGCGTTGATGTAAATTGGGCATAACGTATATGCAAACTAATTGCCTTATTTGGGCATATACGTGCAAATAGCAAATCGGCAAGTCCAAATATTTCTAGGAGGTTGGAAATATCTCATAAACAAGGCAACTTGGTTATGTTCTAAATGCAGTAAACACGGTTTAGGCCTAACTGCATGAATACTCACGAGATTAATTGTTAGTTTTTCATCAACATTCTTTTAAAAGATAGTTTTATACGCTCAGGTGTGTGCATTAATTGAAGACATGCTCCCCTATTGACGTACGAATAGACTCGTTTACTACTAGTGCTACAGTGCCGCGAAGCAGACTGGAGACGCTGTTGTTTTGGTGTCGGTTTATGTTTTTTGAGATATAATATTTCATTTTCCACTTGATGTAAGATTATTCAAAGTTTACGAGATCATTTCTTATTTGCAATTAACGTTTAGCGAGTATAGCTTCCAATATTCTGCAGAAATGTATCGCAGTGACTTGTTTACTTGTCAGTTATAGGCTTATAAATTTTCTTCACGTGGTTTGCATTTTAACGCTCAAAAGGCAGCTACTGCTTTCAGCGCGTCTTAGCCGTCGCAATTCTGTCCGTCCGTCTGTCACGGGTGGATCAGTCAAAAGCGTGCAAGCTAGAATCATCAAATCTTCACCTTCGGCTGCCTGGAAGACTCTAGTTTCAGGAACCGTAAAGCTTTTCCATAAATTCGAAGGGGGTCACCCCGAACGAAGGCGCTAAATAAGAGGAGGTGGGCAAAATTTGCGATTTTTGGCCAATAAGTCGCTGTATCTCAGTAACGGTGCGAGATAGGGTCTAGGTTACTATTAATCACTAATAGGAAGTCGTACACTGGCTCTCGATTGGCGCCGAATTCAATGACCTTGAACGCTAAAATAGAGGGTTTTATGGATTTTTGGCGATTTCAGGCTGCGACACAAGTCATCATTCACAAGGTGGCGCCACGGAACTATCGTTATACAATCGAGAGAGAGAATTTGGTATTTGTATATTAACTTAGCGTGAACACCCCAATTTTCAGCTAAATTACTGAACTGGAAATGCTATAGGCTTTCGCGCGTCTCGTGAGCATTAGCTCAAATTTCTTGTTCGTAAAGCTGTAATGGTTGTAGCGTCACGAAACTTTAGTTCTGTGCGTTCTGTGTGCTAGCTGTATCATGGCTGACGACGAAGTTGCTGCTCTGGTAATCGACAATGGGTCGGGCATGTGCAAGGCCGGTTTTGCTGGCGATGACGCACCGCGTGCTGTCTTTCCATCAATTGTCGGCCGACCTCGTCATCAGGTCAGCACAGAAGCGTTTGTCACTCCCCTTGAACCATTGGAGTAAATTCCCTCTTTACCTTTTCTCTTTTCTTCCTTTTTTCTTATCTTTTCAGTTTCTTCTGGGGCCGCCGTCAATTTTGGGATTATTCTGGACGAGACTGGGCCTTAAAACATACACAACAACCTAGACAGAATATATTTTTAGGTTTTAAATTATAGCAACTTCTCCTGCAGTAGGAGCTCCCTTTTACTTTTATGATGGAGCGCTCGCTCTACGTTCACGTGTTATCTGTGTGCAGGGCGTGATGGTCGGCATGGGTCAGAAAGACAGCTACGTCGGCGACGAGGCACAGAGCAAGCGTGGCATCCTGACCCTCAAGTACCCCATCGAGCACGGCATCGTCACCAACTGGGACGACATGGAGAAGATCTGGCACCACACGTTCTACAACGAGCTGCGTGTTGCCCCCGAGGAGCACCCAGTCCTGCTCACCGAGGCACCGCTCAACCCCAAAGCCAACAGAGAGAAGATGACGCAGGTGTGTTGGTACCACCAAAATACTATTTCTATTTCATGTCCTGCTGAGGCTCGAGACCGCTGAGTTGGTCTAAAGTCTTGGCCCGTGACCCAAACCCATATGAATGACAAAGAGCATGTGAGTAAGAAAAACTACGGGCATTAACTTATGTAAACAAGAAAAATGTCTCAATTTCTTTTTCACACCTAAATTGGCATTTGACTAAGCCTTTGTTTTAACAACTTCAATATTTGAAAAGCATCCTAGAGAAAATTAATATTTTAAAAATCTGGAAGTGAAATATCGCTGGTGTTGGTTGTTGTCTGCAGATCATGTTTGAGACGTTCAACTCGCCGGCGATGTACGTGGCTATCCAGGCGGTGCTGTCACTGTACGCCAGCGGCCGTACCACCGGCATCGTGCTGGACTCAGGTGACGGCGTCACACACACTGTGCCGATCTATGAGGGCTATGCGCTGCCACACGCCATCCTGCGTCTGGACCTGGCCGGCCGCGATCTGACCGACTACCTGATGAAGATCCTGACGGAGCGCGGCTACAGCTTCACGACGACGGCCGAGCGCGAGATCGTTCGTGACATCAAGGAGAAGCTGTGCTATGTGGCGCTCGACTTCGAGCAGGAGATGGCAACGGCGGCTGCCAGTTCTTCACTGGAGAAGAGCTACGAACTGCCAGATGGACAGGTCATCACCATCGGCAACGAGCGCTTCCGTTGCCCCGAGGCAATGTTCCAGCCGTCATTCCTCGGCATGGAGTCGTGCGGCATCCACGAGACCACCTACAACTCCATCATGAAGTGTGACGTCGACATCCGCAAGGACCTGTATGCCAACACAGTCCTGTCGGGTGGCACCACGATGTTCCCCGGCATTGCCGATCGCATGCAGAAGGAGATCACGGCGCTAGCTCCCGCCACAATGAAGATCAAGATCATTGCTCCACCGGAGAGGAAGTACTCCGTCTGGATCGGCGGATCGATCCTGGCCTCTCTGTCCACATTCCAGCAGATGTGGATCAGCAAGCAGGAGTACGATGAGTCCGGGCCGTCAATTGTTCATCGCAAGTGCTTCTAGTCAGCAAGAATCCAAGATGCCTTGCATGCTAACTCTGTGTTAGCCCATATTAGTTAATTGCATGCCAGCTGTTGCAGCTTGTTGGCTTCTGCAGGAATGAGTTTAGTTAAGTTTTGAGCCAAGTAATGAACTTTGTTAGACCGACCTATACTGCAGTAATCTTGAAATGGCAGTATTGCACTGCGAGTCTGTGAACTATGAAGAATGTGTTTTTCGCAATAATTCTGGCAAATTAATACTGACCAACTTTAATATCGGCAGTTATTCTTTCATTATTACCGAAAACTTCAGAAGTTGCTGGATAAAGTGTACACTTCACTTCTTCACTGTTACCACGATAAATGTACAAAACATCAGTTTATACACTTGTTAACGGCAACATTTAAGGACCTGCACATCAAAAACAGCAAAAATTACAAAAGGTGATATTGCCCGCATCACACTGACTGCGTGTCAATGTGCTGCTGAATAATATCACCTTTTGTAATTTTTGCTGTTTTCCATGTGCAAGTCCTTAAATGTTGCCGTTAACAAGTGTATAAACTGATGTTTTGTACATTTATCGTGGTAACAGTGAAGAAGTGAAGTGTACACTTTATCCAGCAACTTCTGAAGTTTTTGGTAACGAGGGAAGGTTTGAGGTAAAGTTAAATGACACCATTAGATTTGCCATCCCCGAAAACCATACCCTAGAACCAAAAATTACGACTCTATCTTATACACAGCCAAAGTTGACTGTTTTAAGAATTGCTTTATTTTCCCCATAGGCCCCATTGTAATTTTTTGAATACATTAAATATAAATTTTAAATTTTGTCACCCCAAAAAGGCACATCCTTGCGCGAGACTGCGTCTTTTGAGCCATCGCACGCAAAAATCCGCCGCAGGGTCAGTTTCTAAAAAAAAGGTATATGCACAGCTATAAAAATTTTTGAGTATATTTCACCCATTTGCCAAGAAGCCCCCCTTGGAGGGATTTGCATAAAATTTTGCATGACGGGTCCCCTCCCCGACGTAATCAACCGTGCCAAATTTTATCTCAATCGGGTCAGGGGTTTTGATTCTGTGGGGGGTCGAATTTTTGGATTTCCCAAAGAAAGAGAAGTCACCATTAACACAGGGCTTGAACTACCGTTCAGCCTGTGATCAGTAGTAAATTTTTAACTACTGAAATCTGTCTTATTAGCTAATTTTTTCACTGTACTGGTAATTAGCAAATGAGACAAATTTCAGTAGAGACTGCACATTGCACAGTAATGAATTACTGAACCTGCAACCGTCATTACTGAGCATATTGAAACATCACTTCAATAATTACTATGCCAATGTGTCTACTTACTGGTATATTTCCTGTAGGGTTGAATTGAAATTGGAATGTTTATGAAAGTCGTGCTTAAATGAATTTGTCGTGATTGTGAAATCTAGACTTTTAACTTCACTTGCCTAACTGCAGTTATTTTAAATTCATTAAGGTTGTTTCTGTGCTTGATATATATATAATAAGAGATGTCTTTGAGATATATACAATAAGAAAGACAATAGAATGCGGATTACTAGTACAGTTTGTCTTGTAATAATTATGTAGCACTTTCAGTTATTCGGTTGAAAATAATTGAATTAAACTGTCCATGTTCTCCTCAACGACAGACGTTCAAACGGCCACCTGATGGACAATTTTCTAAATACTTCCAACACAAAATCAACAATTTTCATGCTACTCCTTATAACCAATTTACATGACAAACTAGAAAGCAATCAGCTCGCAGGTACCTCCGCCAAAGCAAAGCTATTCGCCAGGTGGCGTCAACATCTTCGGTTTTGCAACGGTCCCCGTATGCCCCCTTTAACGCAATGGTAATGAAAATTTCAAAGTGATCCAGAATCCAGGATTCCTGCCGGATCACGCCCAAAATGGAATCACTTGTAGTTTATGCCATGCCCGACGTACAATCAAAATTTCGGAAAGATCCGTCCATAACTGTTATATCGCTAACAGACAAACAAACTCTGGCAAAAACATTACCTCCTTGGCGGAGGTAAATATTAGCGGCATGCACAGTTCAGCTTAAGCAAGTGATTATAGGCACAAGTTAGTGAGGGGTGGGGGTAGTTTGGGACAAACTGGAACATGTGACAGACAGTGACCACGCCCACATGTATAACAACAAAATGCAAAGATGAAAGGCTGAACAGTATTTCAAACAACATTTGTGGATAACAATAACAAATTAACTTTCCAACAGACAACAACTACTAGTTTTCAGTAAACAATACTGACTGCAACTAAAAGTTGTATGCAACAGACGACATGAGTTGCAAACAAGCAAAAATACTAATCAAAATGGCGACTGGTTGTCTGAAAAAATAAGTGTTGATATTTAGCAAGCTCCATGAGTATAAATATAATTTCAACTGAAGCAATTTCTAAATAGTGTCAACATTTCAAAAAATTAATACCTCGGATGCAAGGCAAGAAAAATGATTAATCCGAAAGGTTATAAACATTCCAGAATAATGATTCGCCACAGGCTTCTTTATACATATACACAGCTGAACTACACACACTTTGAAGATTAAGATAACAATAATTTAGAAGTTCATGATCAAAACAATACTAATTGAGGCATGATTATTAAACAACGACGTGAAAAACAAGATGCTGCGAACTATTATGCTAAGGACGTCATTTGCCAGCTACAGGAAATATTTCACTCCAGAACAATGTAGATGAACAAAATTAGTTAATATCTACTAGCTATCAAAATACAACAAAATATACCTAACAAAAACAAAAAAAACTACAACCAAAGTATGTAATCGTAGGCAAAAGTGCATTATGACAAAAAACAGCTGCTTATGACACTGCTCAGCAATACATGAACTTATTAAATAAATACACAGTATAATTACTTTTCTTTTTCATATAATGTTCACAAAAAATAGGTCAGATAGAAAACAGCAGTCGTACCAACACATGAAGCAAGTAGCATTAGAGTATGGCAGGCAGCACCTACAATAGTGAGTTTGCTTGAGACAATAGCATGATAGACTGAAATAAGCTGCTGCTGACAAAGCCAAACAGATGTGAACAGCAAACAAAACAGACAAAACTGAAAAAAATCAAAGAACACAACGAAAGGCTGACAACGTGACTGGAAGAGCAGTGGGTGTTTAAGTGATGACATTCGGTTCTTTGCGGCCAGTGAGTTCACGCAGCTGTGAGATTTGTAGAGCGATTTCAACGAGCGGCTTCAGCATTTCCTGCACATTACATCAACACTGGTTCAACGCTACAATCCACCCTGCACCTCCAAATGTCCTTGTACAGGTGATTGAAGGCTTCGGATACATTTCATGTAACTAATTCAAGCACCACAACACAATCAGTCAACCAGAGTTAAATTCCAGTTAAATTGCTGCCAGAAAAAGCTATCACACCTAACAGCAGGAAGGACTTTTCAATGGAGTTCTCATTTCGCCCACTCCCCGTCTCTTTCCATCCCCTTTTCCCGTCCACTCCCTACTTACTTAATCTAGCTATGACGTCTGAGGAGAGAGTACATGCAGAGTACATTCCAACGTCATCAAAAATCCCAGCTGTCACTATGGTGGGGCCGACCGTACTGGGTGTCACTGACCTTGAAGGTCATCCAAGGTCAATGACTTTCATTTCATCTGAAAGGGAATATGCCACTTCCTATTAGTGATCAATAGCAACCTAGGCCCTACCTTGCACCATTTAACCACAGTACATCGGTGACAGACAGACGGACGACAACCGTGACAAAGGGCTGACCTTTAAGCTTACAGCTCAGCGGTTGGCCCAAAAAGTAACACATTACTTAAAAAGGATAAAGCTATTTTAACATACTATTGCAAAAACTGCACTCTGACTTTCGTTCAACAGACTCCTGGAATTCTCCCAGTTAGGTTATCTCGGTGACGGTGTAACAAGTAACAAGTTGGAAACTGTTGTGCCTAAACTTCTGTGTGTCAGATGCCTTTGGTGTATCTAACCAATATGCTTAGTATGAAATTTATTCCTCACGACTAAAAAGTAATGGCAAAATATGAGAAAAATGTATTCTGGAACAGCTGACTATTATGACAATACGTAAAATTTTGCCATAAATTTTCAGCTTCATTAGTCATTGTGGCAAAACTAACACCAACTTCCTCACACATATCACATATAGTGTTCACCGTAACCCAAGCAAAAATTATTTACAGGAAGACCGCTGAAATATCAACAAATTAGTAAATAAGGTTATATTTTGACGAAATTATACAGCTTATTAATAGCATAAAACTGACACACCTGAGCATCTCCAAGGATTTTGTCTTTATCTGACTCGTAGCTGTCAACATACATGCGGATAGTGGCACCTGCGCTGCCAGTGCCGCTCAACCGGTAGACTATCCGCGACCCATCTTCAAATATTATACGAATACCCTGGTACAACATCAACAAACTCAAAAGCATTCCTGCATGGCAGCTAACATTGTTTATTATTTCTACTCTGTCATGTATGATGATTACAGCACCGCATCTTTAGTACTGTAGCTTATAAACATCACACTTACCAGGAAAGGTGCATCAAAAGCGGCTATCAACATCCATTGCCATCACCGCTGCTGTGAGCCTGTGTGTGTTTTTATGATGTTCAATACATTGTGCCAATTATACACTCTGGATGAGAGCATTTAAACAGATTGGAACTTCATGATTTGTTCTTCGTACAAACTGTTAATGGGCGGAGAATATCAGTAGTGACAGCAGTTTCAAAATGTCAATCAAGCACAGTAGTAAGATGAAGCATTATAACTTATGCATAAGGTGCACTGCCACTGTTATACAGCATTACCATATACAATGTTAAATTATTTTACAGAGAGTAAAGATGAGTACCCGGTTCCATTACATTGCTATGTACTTCATAGAATGGATACCGCCTTTATCAAACTGCTCACAATTTACTGAAAAAATAACAATTGTGCAAAAATAATGCATGCCATATAATATTATCAAAATACCTAATACAACAATGGCAAGATAATTAACGTAAAGCCATCTTCATAGCGACAAATTCAACTCAACTGGTTGAGTTTGTCGCTATGAACAAGCAAAAAAACTCAACTCAACTCAACTCAACTCAACTGAACCCAACTGAACTCAGTTTCCCAGACCAGTGCGAGGAATAAATAAGTAAATATTTGCCTGCAAACGATGCAGTGCTGTGAAACTACAATGCCGGCACCTAAAGGTCTTCGCTTACGCAAAGCTTCGCGCATAATTAAACTATATACCTCATTCGTAGAGCTAGAAACAGCTTTCTTCAGCATTTCTTTTTTTATAACTCTGAACAGAATCAATGAGGAAATCAACGCAATGGTTTTATGCTTTCTTACACTGCATCAACCGTATTGGCGCTATAATGTTTGTATTAGCTTGGGAAATTCTACATGCGGCAGTGCAGCGCTCTGCTATTGGTCCACTGCTTGAAAGACGAGTCACTGCAGTTCAGTCGAGTTGAGTAGAGTTTTTTTGCGTGTTCATAGCGACAAACTCAACTCAACTGAACTGAACTCAACTCAACTGATTCTGAACTGCTCAGAATGTCGAAAACTGACAAAAACTGAGCTTTCTCAGCTGAGTTGGGTTGAGTTGAGTTTTTTTGTCTGTTCATAGCGACAAACTCACTATGAACACTTTGTCAACTCAACGGAACTGAACTGAACCCAACTCAACTGGCCAGTTGAGCTGAGTTGAGTTTATATATATACACGGCTTAAGCAATTCAGCGAACCTGTTTCTTTGACACGCTGTGGTCAATTGGATCGGTGTATTCGAAATTGTCGGCTTTGGCCACTTTGAACGTTTTCCCTCCATGTGAGTACGTTTTGCCAATACTAGCAGGGTCGGCAATGTAACTTTCCAGATTTGAGATCATCTTCTCAGCTGGGGCTGAATCACAATTCTCATAATCATATCTGAAATCAACACAACCCATTTTGCATTATGCTAAAAGTTGGAATATTTGTAGCAATACACACACAAATGGCCTACAGAAACCAAAAACTTCAGTAACTAGATGGTGCTCATCAGACTGCATATCTGCTCCAAGTGAACTTTTACAAAATAGCAATATAAGCACATTCTAGTGAATTTGTTGGTTAATGATAGAATAATTCACGAAAATTCTTTTTCTCAACATTATTGCTACAGCATTAGCTGAACACTGCTGTAGCATTCACAACTTTCCCTGCTCATGATGTCACAGACAATGCACAATTTGTGGCCGATGTAATAACATCATTGTTATTACGATGTCACGCTGCTGCACAGAGACAGACACACAGACAGAATGACATACTCAGAGTGAATACATTATCTCGACCATTCACTACGTTGACTAGGCAGAGATAAATATGCACGGCACATGCCAGGCAGCAAATTGCTACTTAAATGTCTGTGCCCCAAAGAAACTGCTATCGTTACACCGTTGTACTCATTTGTTTATCAGAAAACATAAAATTCTTCTCTTCGTATATGACATGACACCAGCAAAGTCAAACAATGACTTAGGTCTGGTTTTTCCATCGCCAATTAAATCAAATTTGATCTCCGATTTACTGACCTCCAATCAACTTGATGCTCAGAATTGATCATTGATCAACTATGTTTCGTTTTTCCATACAATTTTGATCACCACTTATGTGATCCACGATTTGTTGATTCACCATCAAATGAGCCTACTTCATGCCAATCTGACTGGCTGACGGTGACCTCGATTTGCAGTGTTGTGCTAAATTACCCAGTATGCGCTGTGAGTGGATGCCGTAGCCAGTAAACGTCATCATAGCAACAACATGTATATCAACGATATCATCCATATCGTCTGCTGTCAAAAATACGTTTTATTGTAAATCAATACAAGAGCGTCTGTCCATTTTATTTCTTCACAAAACACTATACACAGTATAAATTCATCAGTAGTGATTGATCACCATGCCTGGAACTTCATTTTAATGCGTGAATTGCCGTTTTGACCGGCGAAGTGAAGAGATGTTTCTGGTGTGAATAAGCAACGTACTGCAAATTGCCATGTTTAATCGTCAATTATCTGACATGATCGGCCAATATTCGGCCATCAACTTGATGGGAGGTTTGATGGACCATTAGTTGCTAATTGGCAATAGAAAAACGGTTATTGAAATGATCTCTGATCAAGTCCCAAAGTTGATTGGAGATTAATTCGATTGGCCATCAAATGTGCATGGAAAAACAGGACCTTTGCACGCTATATATTTATTTTGGATATCAAAAACCCTCAAAACTCAAGACCGTAATCAGGTCATTTTCCAACTAGTTGATCCAACAAGTAGATGCTTCAAATTACAGGATGAGAAGAATGCCTGCATAAAACATCATGTCGCACAATACCTTGTGAAGACATTTCTGCCGTAGGTCTGCCAGTGTGCTTTCATAATCTCCTCAACACTTTGCTTTCTCACGGCCAATATTGACAGCCATGCAAGCACGGCCCATAAACCATCCTTCTCCCTGGAATAGGTTAAACAATGCAGTTGTCAGAAACAAGTAAAAATAAAATTAAAACTGTTAGACAAACAACCTGTATTAAGCAAATGGATTAGGGGGGGGGTGAGTGAGTAGGGTTTAATGTCCCACCCAACACAGTTTAGGTATTATGGGGATGGCCTTTGCAGGCAAAATTGCATATACACATAATAACGAAACAAAAAGTTTAACTTTTACAGAAAGTTTAACCTTTATGAAACACAAAACACAAAAAAACGACCTAAACCTAAAATTGTAAGAACTGCCGATTATAACTGCATATATAACAATAATGGCAGTTCTAATAATCTTCCCTGTTATCCTCCAGACAAATGGATAAGGATTCAAATAGAATTTACTCACCAATTTAGTATACAAAATTCAAATAAAGATTTTGTGCAACCCTGTTTTCTACTTCTTACTTTTTTGAAGTAAGTTCAGCTTAGATTGAGCCACACTCCCAGAAAACAATTTTGTGAATTACTGCAGTAAGACTTCTCGAACCTTCTGTTGACATCCACCAAACTAACAGAATCAGCTGTTTACTGGCAAAAATGTAAAGGTCAGGAACATTTTTACAGAACCTCTTGAAGTACTGCTACTTAACTTGTGAAAGTCAGAAAGCCAGAAATGTACCTCAATACATAGCAGTTATAATTTATTTCAAACGAAACATTACTCGGTGAGAAAATGTGTTGGCAGAATGCAGACATATGGTTATACCCACACGAGACAACAAATAAATAAATGAATAATTAATTAACCAATAAATAAATCACTCGATCAATGAGTTGATAAATCAATTAACAAATAAACCAACAATTAAAAATATTTCAGCAAATGAATCGATCAGAAAATCAAGCCAGATCTAGTAAGTGCTATTTCATGAATAAACCGGAAATTTATCGTTAAACCATACAGATTCAATTTGCATGACATGGACAGTGATCTCGCCTAGCAGTAGAGTATGTTAGTTGATTTTATGGGTCAAACCTGATGTGATCGGAACCAGTTCCAAAGCTTTCTTCCCCACACAATGACAGCCGGCCAGCATCCATCAAATTACCAAAAAACTTCCACCCAGTCGGCACTTCAAACATCTCTTTCCCTTTCTCCTTAGCAACTCTACAAGTGATCAGATCAGATCAGCAGTGAAGATGTGCCCTCATACACATAAATATTTACAAGACAAATATGTTATGTGCAAATGTGTAAACTGACTGCAAAGCAACTAGTACACATACTCAAATATGCGTGAATAAATAAAGAAGATTGTACTACATATCAGCATACATCACAGTTCATAAATTAATTTCATTTTTTGCTATTAGTCCAAACGAAATGCACACTGCACAGGCTAAATTTCCATTATTCTACTTATGTTTTAACCAGCCCATTTTCTCAGTGTTATTCCTACAGTTGATATAGTTAGCTTAAAGCTGACGATCGTACTAATCATCGGTCATTTCTTAACTTCTGTAAAATTCCGTGACAATATCAAAATTCCGTGGAAAAGAGCAAATTCCGCGGCTCAGCTCAAAATTCCACGGCCCGCAGAAAAACTGTGGGCTCTAGCCATTGGTAGGTAAAAGCCCGATCACACGACACAATCAAGCACGAATGATGTTATCTCCATGGACCATATAGTCTTTGAGGTAACTACATTGCTTGTTTTAGCCCAGTTAATGACTAAAAAAAGAGTAAATATTGCTCTTCACAGGAAACATTTATGTGCCCTGCCTTAATATCAAACAGTTAAGCTGGTACTACCCAGAAAAAAGCAAAGAAGGCTGAGTTGACCTGGGAGGTTGGTTATGTCCACAGCCAGCCGAGGACAAATTCACCCACACAACAGTTCCAGTGTTACCGATCTATTACAACATTTGAGTCAAAAACACCTGAATCCTTCAGTGCTTCAATAACAATGGAATAAATGGGTAACAAATGAGCTGACGTATTCCATGCATGTGTATGTAAACAATGAAGCAGCTTAGTCCACAACACATACCTGTCAACTGCACCACTGGTCGGCATACTTCGAGCATATCCTTTAACCCCAGTCTTCTGGAAATATGGGATGGCATCGATGTTGGCAGCAATAACAGCTAGAGAATCACACGGCGAGATGAAAAATGCATTCTTTCCCAAGATCATATTACGATCCTACATGCAGAGTAACAAAGCAACACTTTAACAAACTGCACAACAATTCTGCAAAATTATGCTAAATTTTGAGATGACACTAAATATACAAAAAATATATTATCCCCATATGGCACTTTGGTTGACTTATCCGTACCAGTTTCACAACATTGCCTACCAGTGAAGTTCAAAGTCACAAAAACTAGACCAAACATAAAAAATATGGCTTGACCAAATTTAGATATTGCCAGACAAGCTTCATTAGATCGACTCAGTCGAGGAGTCAAGTCAACCTAAAAACCAAACAGCCAATGTGAAGACTGATCATTACTAATTTTAACTGAGAACTCACAACACAGAGAGTAATAAGCTCGGCTTTTCCAACCAAAAAAGTGTCCAACCAAAAAAGTGCAAAGTTACATAGTTTGAAAATAACACATGTATGCATTTCATCAGCAGTCTAAGCTGCTAACATGAATGTTTTCCTTCTTGCCTAAAAACAAATTGTTTTGACTTTTACTAGTACTGGTATTCAATTTGACAAAAATTTTAGACTGCAAAAACAGCAATACAGTATGATACCAATATACTGACATGTAAAAAAACTCAAAAACTGACAATAACCAGTTCAGTCTAATCCATGAATTAGATTGGATGGGTTAGTTTTAACTGCACTGATTTTTAATCAATATGACAACAAAATGTATAAAACACCACAAAAAACAAACCCCATCTCCATCAAAAGCTGCCCCAAAGTCATGAACACCTTTCTTCAATTCATTCACGAGTTCATGAGCATAGGTCAAGTTTGGATCAGGGTGACCTTTGCCAAAGTCAGGAAGTGGCACGCAGTTGACTGCATTGTTTGAATCCATTCCCAACTCCTGACAAAGGATTTTATTGACATACGGACCCATCACTGTCAAAATAAAACAGCATAATCAGAATAACTGCACACGCACAGTGTGACACATGCATCATTCACAATTATGTCAATTAGAATAGCATTATACATGTATTAACTACGAGGTAGTTAGCAAAGTCTAACACCCTTACTCAACCCATAATAAAAAATGAGATATTAAAGTCACGTGGTTAGAATGACTGGCAGAGAATCTGCAGAAAGTGAAAAATAGACTAATACAAAACTATGTAAAAATACTCCTAAACTGCTACCATAGTAGTATTGTAGTATTTTTACAAAATGAATGGTACTGTTCCTGAAGCTCAACCAGAAGTGTGAAATCACTGAAGGCACAAATTCTGACAAAATCTACCAACAAGCACTTGACTGTTTTTGCAGAAATTGTTTTTAAAATACTACTAAACTGCACCAACTGCTTCTGCAATGTAATGTTAAGGAAACATCGCAAAAGTATGGTTGAATAACAGAAACAAAGTGATCACTAAAAACTGCAGGTTAAAACTGACAAACTGTTTAACAGAAATATACTGGATCGATAAAATCACATTTAGTTTGTTGTTGCTCACCTCCATGAAGTGCATTGACAAGAACGTTCAGTTTCGGCTGACCACCAGCACCGGTGAGCAGTCCTTTGATAGCAGCAAAGTCAAAAATTTCCCGCATCAACTCAGCATAATCCTGAGTCGTGTCTACAATCTGCACGTCAAATTCACCGATGCCATTAATCGTGAAATGATGAGAACCAACAGTGGAAATGTCGACATGAAGATCAGGACACGTGCGGTACTCGGTAATTGTTTTCGAAAGAGCAAAAATCTTCTCTGTAACTCCAGCTGGTGCTGGGCCTAAAGTCACAAAACATTTTTATGCATTAAAAATCAGGCACATAATAAAATTGCAGCATGCAACCCATAACGCGCTGCATAAACAAAACTTCATGAAACTACAGACTTGAAAACAGCTGAGTTATTAGCCTTAAAAAATTATCCATCAAAATTATTTTAAAACCAAAGGCCAGTCAACTGGACAACTTCACATCTGCATTAAAAGTTAACTACAAACCTCCATTAGCTATGTTAAATTTGATGCCAAAGTCAGCATCGGGTCCTCCAGGATTGTGTGATGCTGTCAGTATAATGCCACCATCAGTCTTATACTTGCGAATTACACAGGACACTGCCGGAGTTGACATTACGCCATTCAGTGCAACGATCACCTTAGCCACCTGTCACAAGCAGCCAGCTATCATCAGCAATGTGTGCACCAGAAATGTATGGACGTCTGTAATGATACAGCAAAGAACATTGACTAAGTATCTGAAAGCTCTAATTAGTCTTGATTGATGTAAGATGCTGGTTGGTGCAAATTTTTGTAAACAGCCTTTGTTACAATGACAAAACAGTTAACACTGAATCCAGTAATGTCAAAAGCAAGAACATCAAAACAGAAATGCCAAAAATATGAATGCCAATAAAATGTACCAAGAACATTGAAGAAATGACAATTTTTATGGAAGCATGTCAACTGGGACACAAAAGAGCATACACAGTAAACAGTAGTGGCAGAAAAACAAAACAGTACATGGCAATGACAGATGCCCTTTAAAAAACTGAAAACAATATAAAATCTGCAACACAGTCGACTAGCCATATAATAAAGAAAATTACTAATTCATAAATTTCTTTCTAAAAAAGAACACATTCAGACGTCACTAAGACTCGAATCATAACCTTTTAGCTTTTAAGGCGGTCAGAAATTTGACTTTAAAGTTACCATTAAGACAACTGACTGTGCCACTCTTGCAAACTGTTAAAACAATTCCACAGTTAAACAATTTTTCCATAACTTATGAACAGAAAATTTTATATTTGACTCTCACTATCATAGTTTGGTATAACAGAACTCTCAACAGACATCACCGGGAAACTGCATTTTGCGGAATGCAGAATTTTGAAAATGTGTTCTTTGTAGAATTTTTGTTGTGGAAAAAGCATGTGAAATAAAGTGTATTTTAGCTTCATTTGTTGCATTTGGTGAGTGATTGTATTGCACTGATTGCATTTGTTTTGTGCATTATATTTGCAACATTCGCTGCACGTTGTATGCGTTGTCCATTGCGTTGTGTTAGTTGCGTTTATTGCACAGCATGTCTAGCACATCGGCTGCATGGGTTGAGTCACGTACGTTGCGTTTATTGTTTATTGTCTGTTGCTTTATGTTCGTCGTGTTGGTTGTTTCAAGATTTGTAATTTTTGTTTGTAGGCCTACCGTAAATCGATTATTGGAATTTTGCAAATTGCGGAAAATCTGTAAGGTGTAATTAATGGAACATTCCACAGCCAAAATTCCTTAAAATACACGTTTTTGACATTCCGCATTCCGCAATCGACATTTCGCAAAATACACCAACCCGACACCACATACCCCACCAACCGGTAGGAGTCAACTAGTGGCCACCTGCGACTGTTAGGGTTAAGGTTTTGAGTTAGGGTCGGTCTGTGGGGTCGGTGGTGTCGGTGGAGACTTCAGTCATATCCAAAAATTATCCGTCACAGTTAGTGGGTGTAGCAAACGTGGACTCAATACTTGCCCCATTGGCAGCGCACATCTGAATGATTTTCTGCGTTGCTTCTTTTCCATAATAACGTCCGTCGCCGCCCACTACCAGCGTCGACTTGGCCAGCTTGTCCCCCATCGCCGCCAGCGTGCACTGGACGAAGTTTTCGGTGTAATTCGGCTGCATGAAGACTTTGGTGGACTTGCGCAGACCGCTAGTACCCGGCTGCATGCCGTCAAACACCTTCGTCGACACAGTCATCGCTGTTAACGCCATCTTTCACTTCTTGTCGACCGTTTGAGACACAACCAAACGGTAGACAATGTTCACGGTCCCTCTGTCAGTGACAAAACGCCACAAAACGTTGCAACCAGCTAAGCACCAGCAGCCGCAACTTCACGCACGGCAAGAAAGGACAGCGATAGGTTGCAAGGTCAAGGTCATTCTGCAGAGCACCTGCCTCATGATTATTCATGAGCGTATAGACAAGTAAGTAAGCGCTTTGGGCAAGACTGAAAACACAAATCGCACCGAAAACTTTTCAACAACAGCATTAAAAACCGCATCAATAACTTTTACTGCATATATTTAATGAAATCGCTTACGTGTATACTTTCCATTAAGCTACAAAGTTATTGGCAGTGTAAAACACCACAAAACATCGACTCTTCTTTACGGCCACATAGCTGACAGTTGCCGCCCTACAAAATTCGGCTTTCGATGACTGTTCAATTAGCCTAAAGGTGGTGTTATAGCTCTCAATGAAAGCCCATTTCACAGCTACGGAGTGTCACCTGCCGTATGGGATCCCACATTATTACCTGCCACCCAACACAGGTGAACGCGCCCCACCTTAACCCCAGCCAGATAGGCCGGTAATCGATTTACCTACCCCGGAGGGATGGAAGGCTGAGTTGACCTAGGCGGCTGGTTACATTCCGAGATAGTTTACCTGCCCACAGACAGTCAACCATCGCAGTACTAACTTGGCCTGGCGTAGAGTAACTTCATTGATCGAATCAAATGCGTTACCACTAAGCCACGCCACCCCAACCACATAATTGATTAAAACTTGCTCTGTATGTAGCTCAGTACCAAAAAATGAAGTCTTGGTATTGAGCTAATTCGTCTCAGCCTTGAGTATTTTAAAGACTTTTGCCACAAGTTATTATAAATGTTAAATATCAGTTAACTAGTTAGCAAGTTGAATAATAATTATATTATCGCGACTTTCTTGTAGTCTTAGTCTTAGAAAAGTCTTGTTTACTTAACTGATGATTTAAAAAAGCATTGAAAATCAAACTAACTGACTTCTAATACCAGAGCAACAATATTAACATGAAGATGTACAGCTGACTGTCAGAAAATTTTGGCTAACTCACTTTGAACGACGGTATTTTGAAAAATGGGTGTGGACATTTGTATGCTTTGTGTCAATTTTGACACATAAGATAAATGTTTTGTTGCCTAGTGACTTGGTTAACTTCACTGTAAACATTATATGACAATGGCAACATGGCTGAAAACTAGCTTCTGCTTACAGAAAGCTGCTCTTTGCACAGGATGGTGTTGAGTAAAGGTCTATCGACAAAATGGCTATTAAAAGGCATACCAAAATGCTTAATAAGTTATGTACATTCATCGAAATACAACTTTTTTTATTTCGATAAATTTACATAACTTATTAATTTACTGCTTCAACCCACGAGTCTATTCAAAGACATCCCATATGCTAATTATCCATCGGTAGAATTTAAGTCAAAACATGTGCAGGATACATACGCATAAAATAAAAAAACACTGACCAATGAAAACACACACAGTCATATCAAGTGTGAAGACAGTAAAATGATTACTGTTCAATGTTCATACACTGGCAAGTATGGTACACTGAAATGAAATTTAACACACTTACACAATTTGTCGATAGAACACCAGCAACTCTCACACACAAGAAACGATTACCATCAGATTGTCTAACCAGTCTACTTTTACTCAGGTCAGGCAAGTCACCAGTAGTAAACATTAAATAAACGAAATAAACGAAATAGGGACTTTTCAGGCTAGATGCCATTCCTGTTACCAACTGCCTCTATTAATATACCTGTAAGGACTCAATGGACAACAATTACAAAAGAGGAATGATAACTGTAATAGCAACAAGCATGTCACTGTCTTGCTATCACACATCCAGCAATTTGTCACACATATAAGAGAAACTGTATTGACAGCAGAAATAACACAGTTTTGTCCACAAAAAAAACTAGAGCTGTTTGACACACCCATGCAAGATCAAACACTCAGTCACTGACTACGCTGGATCCCTTTATCACTATCACAGAAACATTAACCTTGACAGACAGTTTAACTGTAATTTACTGCAAGTCTTACCTCAATTTGTCTTGCAGTAAAGGCTACCTATCATAGTATCACATCATTCCGGCAGACCAGTACCAAATGTTATGCTCCAGAATGGGATATTGACGAACAATAGTTAAGATGCAGTTTAGAAACAAACTGTCAGAACGTTACTACAGTCCTCCATGAAAACAACAAACTTTGCAGTCATGACAGTGAACACTGCACAGTTGAATCGTGTCAGAGTTGACATGACTGTACTAGCAACGAAGAAACTCTGAGAATGACTCTTGGAGAGCTCAAATTCTGTAAGCTGAACACATTATTTCTTCTGGCTTGGCTTCAGCTCATCAAAGCACGACCGCAGAAATATGTGTGGCTTCATCTTCTGTGGGTCGAAACCTTCATGTCCCTGAAAAGCAACAAACAATTCAAAATAATTCAAGAAAATGAAATATATGCTCACCAACAATTCCATTTGTTAAGCCCCGGCATGCCAGAAACGGAAATAATAAAAAAGCAGCTAAACAGATAGAAAAATACCTTGTTCAACTGGTTAATTACTTTCATCCATATCTTCGCCAATTATTGACCAATTTTTTAAATTCTTTCACTGCCGCAATCTGCTGACAATTTGAAATAATGTGATTATTATATATCGCACAACACCGTAAATGCATCTCTACACTACCTTGTGAAATATAAACGGAAGAAAAAACTAACAATAATAACAATCATTTAGGTAAATGATAAAAACACTTTAGACCAACATTGTGGTTAATGATGGGTAAATGATCCGTATGACAATAGACTGTGTTAGACCCACACCGTTTAGTGTCATACAGATCATTCACAGCGATGTTGGTCTAAAGTGTTTTTGCTTTAAAAAATGTTTGTTATTATCGTTATTACATTCATATTTCAGTTATATTTGACAAAGTAGTGTAGAGACACATTTACAGTGTGGTGGGATGTATAATAATCACATTTTTGCAAATTGTCTACAGAGTGCGCCAGTGAACGTTTGAAAATCGGTCAACAATTAGCGAAGATATGGACAAAAGTAAAGTGCCATGTTTTTTATGGACCACTCTGTAATTACAAATAAACTTTGATAAGTCATAGTATATTATCAAATGCAGAATTCAAATATTCATACTGCGTGAGCGTGATTCATATCATGCATATACTATACATCATCATCATCGACAACCGTGGGCTCAATGCCCGTTGGTGTCTGACGCCATTCTTACTATCGCTGCCCACCGCTGCCTATCTAGGGCAGCGTGGCTTAACTCCTGCAGGGTTGTCCCACACCAC
>Ga0209367_1001443_pt1 | contig 29203 bp, 22 predicted proteins | sample WorMetLIZISLAND2_FD_187412 | JGI IMG/M metagenome (GOLD analysis project Ga0209367, IMG submission 187412) | Marine gutless worms symbiont microbial communities from Max Planck institute for Marine Microbiology, Germany - Olavius geniculatus... ...
TGACCTACCCTAAGTCGACAATGCGCGTTTGGCGTATGCCAATGCATTTGAGTTCGGGCCACGTGATTTTGATGCCGGGAAAATTTTACCCCCTCCCTCTAATTTCCCCCAATCGGACTTAGGGCGCCGGGCGGACTCACGTTTGGCTTTGCCCCAAATTTCTAGTTATCTCTGTGCTACAACGTGGCATGGCGGCTAGACAGAATAGCACAACGGACTGTATATTTGTGACTTTTCTCATGTGTCAAAAGACATACCAGGCCGTGCCCCATTAGGAGCATAGGCGGGATGCTCATCTCCCATACGTTGGTCGTTGAGCCCATAGGTGGATAAACCACATGAGTCCGTGACACATGGCCAGTGTGACACCAGACCTACGGTTACCTTCTCAGCCGGTACCAAATTATACTGCCTGGTGAACGAAGGCACGTGTGTGTAAACAACTTGTCTAAGGTCGTTACCCGGCAGTGCTTCGACTCAGAGTCGAACCTGCAACTTCAGGGTTACGAGTTCGGCACGTTACCATTTTACTACTGTGTGTTAGAAAGTATTAAACGTTTTATAAGTGGTATGCAGTATGTAAGTTTTGATTTTACTTACATTTTTACAGTGAAATGTCTCGAGTCATTTTTCTGTTAGTTTTCACATCCAGATTTACTACTCATTTGACTGTAATGTGAATTAGCTAGCAGTATTTTACTACTTAGCACACTCGACTTTAATTACGTATGTCTAGAATGACAGTAGCTGTGACAACATTGATAACGTCGAAGTGCTCGTGATGGATGTGAACAAAGCATATGTTTGGTACAGCAAACATTGCACATGTCTGTTTGCATACATTTGCATATATTTAGGATCGTCTTGGGGATGGTCAATAGTGGACGACAGCAGCAAATCATTGCCATATGTGTGTGAAATTCCAAAGGCATACATATACAAGATAAACAGCACTGATCGTGGATATGGTAAGTACTTTTCTCACTGTGATGTATGGCAAACTAGACAAGTACACCATGTCTGGAAAAAGTTGATAGCATTTTCAGCATAACTTGATGGCATATTTAAAATTTTAAATATGTTTTTGTTATTTTTGGTGTTGCGACTTACTTTTGGAAGCAACATTTTTGATGACATTATGATGACAATAGGAATACTCTGTGATAAGTAAATTTTAGAGGTAAAGTTTGCATGCGATTAGTAAACCATATTGTCTGGATAATTTGTGCCAAAAAATTGTAAAAGTGTATTTCAATTTGTTAAAAGTTACTTTGGGAAAACTGTAAATTTTTTATGGACACAGTGTACAATGTACATGCAAAATAAGGAAGGCTAATTTTATTTTTATTATTTAGTGCCTTGAAGCTATTGTAAGGCAAAAGATAGCATTTTGCATGTAAAATTCCTGCTATAAAAGAAAAAGTTTAGTTTTGCTGGAAGGCTTGACCTGAAGTACTTAACATAATCTGAAGAATTTTGGATAAATGGTCTGGCTAAACAAGAACTGTAATGTTTATGTGAGCTTAGCACACTTTCTACTTTAGGATTGTGCAATCTGAGTTTCGGATTTTTGTTTGGACACACATGTTTTGAAATCAGTGTTTAAGCAGATTTTTTTGCTGCTAAATCCTTTGAGTCACTCAATATATTAGCTATTCTATTTTTTATTAATTAGTTGTGGCTGACTTGCGACTTATAGTGTGGCTAATATAATCTTTTCATTAGAGCTTGGGTTGTATTGGAATTTGGCTTTGGCTTCAGCCAGATTTTCCTCCACAAATCTGGTTTTCTTAGATGACCTAGTTCTCACAAAAGTTTCAGCAAAGTTATACGCATAGCTGCTGCATGGGGAGAAAAGTTTTAAAGTTTGCTCATAGCGTTTCATAGGAAATCAGTTGTAGAGCTATAGAACATCACTTGCTTACGTAGGATCATATAGTTTGCCACCCAGCGCAGGCGAACATGCCCTCTTGTAATCCTAGCCAGGCAGGCTGGAACTCAATCCACCTACACTGTAGTAATTTAAAACTGAGTTAGCATGGATGGTTGGTTATATAATGAGGTGGTTGTATGAGGCGGTTTGTTGTATGCATTGTTGTATGATAATACTGTGTTGAAAATTTAGATTATGGCCAGGCGGAGATTGACTTGTCGAACCTGCAGATGGGCCCAGTGTTCACAATACAGCCGGTGAGCACCATCTTTGACGTGAAGAGCCGTACAACGCGGTGGGTGTCCTTTACTTGTGAGGTGGAAGCACGACCGCTGCCGTCGTATGTCTGGTATCTGACTCATGACCAGCGACGAGCTATGGTCGACTTGACGGACCAGAGCAAGACCGTGACCAATGGTCGACTTATTATTGACAACCCATCGGAGACCGAGGACAATGGTGATTACCAGTGCCGTGCAGAAAATCCAATTGGAGCCATACTCAGCGACTTTGCTTCTTTGAGTTTTGGATGTAAGATAACTCTTTTCACTTGCAGATTGCGTTATTACTCTGTACTTTGTAACTGACAGTTAGTCGAGTTATTCATTGGGATATGTTAGACACTTGTGCTTTGCAGATAATCAAGAGCGGTACAGTGTTTGAGGATTTTTATCAATTTTTTTAGTGCATTCTGTGTTGTTAGAAGAGCATTGTCAGAGCACTGAAAGCCAGTGGCTTCTATCCCTCAAATCTGCAATCAAAGTTGGGCGCAACTTTCCCTCCCCCCAGTTTTGAGCTAAGGTTTCCCCCAATTGCTGACTCAAGTATTCCCCTCCATTTTGAGCTTTTTTCTCCTTTATGGAGAAAGTTTTGTTAAGGGTGTAGTTTGCGCAGTGAAAAATAAGGGGGAAGTAAATAATAGGGGGGAATTTTTGTTAAAGATGCAGACCGAAAAATAGGGGGAAATTAAAAAATATTGGTGGAGGAAGTTTTGTTAAGGGTGTAGATAGCCCAGTGGAAAATAGAGGGAAGTAAAAATAGGGCAAGGGAGTTTTTTTGTTAAAGGTGCAGATTCAAAAATAGGGGAAATAAAAATAGGGTGGAGTTTTAAAGTGTAGTTTACCCAGTGAAAAATAGGGGGAAATAAAAAATGGGGGGAAGTTTTGATAAGGTTGTAGATCAAAATTTCTCCCTTCTAATTTTCACTGGGTGCAAGCTGCGCCCACCAGGTATAGGGATAGAAGCCACTGCTGAAAGCAGATATGTTATGGTTGACTTATGAGATTATGGAAGGTTACAATCTTTTAGCATCTGTTTTGGCTTGGTACTGTAGACTTGGTTTTGATACATTTTTTAGTTACACGTTTGCAGTTGTGTGTGAAACATTTATGGAAATGATGCATGATCTCTGCAACACAGTATTCAAGGAAAATAAATCTCCAGAAGACTGGTGAAAGGCTGTAGTCATACCACTGCACAAAAAGAATGACAAACGTGATTGCAGGAACTGCAGGGGTATAAGTTAACTAAGTGTATCTGCTAAAGTATACACAAAGATGATCCAGGAAAGACTGAAAGGACATGTGAACAGGATAGTCGCAGAAGAACAGGCGGACTTCAGAGCAGGAAGAGACATCATAGATCAGATTTTTGCGGTGAGACAGATGTCAGAGAAATTTTATGAAAAGAATCACACACTGTACAATAACTTCATTGACTTAAAACAAGCTTTGGGATATCGGTGCAATTGGTAGTACTTCTAGAAGACTTATACAGCAAGTCACTCACTCTACTAAAACTATTGGATGGAACCAGATGCTGAAGTACATAAGTACTTATTTGCATTGCTTTTTTATACCAATCAGTGTTGCTAGTACTTCAGTGCAGATGACTGTGGCTGTTGTTTTTGTCTCTGTTAGATCTGAATGATTTTCCAAAGTCGCCTCGCGAGGCTGTGAGAGCAAGAGCATATGAGGGAGTTGGCATACAATGCATTCCACCGAAAAGTGGTTATGCAAGTAAGTGTCAGTCACTGCTTGCAAATATGCCATCTTTTTTGTTGTTGTTGTTTTTGTTGTTGTGACCGGTCATCAGACAATGCTTGTTTGGGGAGACAAATTCCCCAAAGACAGGTTCAAATAATCTTTGGTTGTGAGTTCTGTTTTACTTTTTTCCTTTTTACTTTTCCAAAATAGTTGACAGCCTATAGTTGATAGTCTTTTTGTTTGTATGATCTGTACTGCACATTGGCAGTACGTTGTGCCTGTTTGTCATTTCGTTTGATTGCCCATCTTCTAGTTATTTCAATGTATGTCATGTTATTAGGCCTTTATGTAATGTACAGTTTAATACAATTGCGGTGCATCTGCATGTTTAACAGTTCTTGCTATTTGAATTGAAGTAAATTCAAGTGCAGATTGTAATGCTGTCACATTTGCTAAATGATGTGCAACACTTCATTTTGATAACTTTGAAGTCATATGATCATGTTTTACCAAATTTATTTTCACTGCTCTTAAATGGCATTAAAGCTAAAAAACCATGCAACCAATTCATCATAGAATAGTGAGACTGATGCATGTTGTCACTACATCATAGTAAATAAAGCACTGTGTTTTATGCAGCGATATCATATACGTGGGCAAAGGGCAGCGTGGAAAATTTGGTTCGGTCGAGTGTCAAATGGTACATATTCGTGTCTAGCGATGGTACGCTATACTTCCAGTCAGTAACAAGGGATGATGTCGGCGACTATCTGTGCATGGTGACACGTCCTGATGCCAAGGACAATGCACAGGGCGGCAAAACAAGTGAACCGATTCCACTTGAAGTGACTGCTGCCGGTCAGTTGTTTGTGATGGTGAATGATGTACACTGTTGAATACATGTGTGTGCAACAAATTTATTTTTTGTCATAACGTAGCAAGATGCTGTTGATACAATATTGTTTTTTTATTAGTATTTTTTCTTGCTTGCGTATTTTTGTTGCTTGGCAGTGAAATGCCTACAGTGCACAGTAAGCCTGAATTCTTACTGGGTGCACTTTGTTTCATTGCACGGGTTGGACAAATGTTTCACATTTTGCGATTATCTGTCTACAGTTAATTACAAGACTGTTGTCTAATTCTCTTGAAATTGCAAGCATCGATGGCATTTGTAAAAATAGTTGCAATTAAGGTGCACTTTAGTTAAGGCATCATATATACAGGTAGATTACTTGTCTTGTATTGTGGACTGCTCTGCAGTGCTCAAAGTGGAAATATATGTGCCAATATGGTATCTGCTTTTTTTCTCCATATTTTTACTTTTCTGCTTCTTTTTGCCTTTTTTCTGCCATTTTTTCCCTTTTTACATGTGAGATCTAGCATAGCTATAGCGCATATTAGCTACGGTAATTCTGTCCATCCGTCCCTCTGTCCGTTCGTCCATCTGTTGGTCTGTCACGACCCGGTACCATTTATAAACCAGGTGAGATAGAGACTTCTGGTTTACACTGTATGATAGCTTAGAGTCTTTAGTATTTTGTGACAAAATTTCATGCCACTACGTAAAGGGAGTCCCCACAAACGAGAGGGTGAAAGAGGGGCATCCCCCTTAGAATGGCGTTATTCTTCCGCTATTGGCTCGTCTAACGTGAAAATGGTTGCAGATAGGCACAGACATGCTGCTTATCATAACAAGCACTGGCGACAAGCTTCTTAGGAATGTCAATATCGATGACCTTGAATTACCTTGAACCTCGAAAATAAGGGTCATATTGAATTTTTTTGCAATTTCGGACTGCAACACGCATTTCAAGAGTGAATTGCTTCGAAATGGCTGGAGATAAACCAAGACAATCTCCATATGAAATTTTCAGCATTAAATGTAGATTTTAGCAATCCATGTCTGGACCCTGTAAGTTCAAGGAGGCCTGCACATTGGGTGTCAAGGAGAGGTACCCTTCTACAAAGTGGTTATTTATTCGCTGTTGGCTTGTCTAGCGTGAAAGTGATAGCAGCTAAGCACAGACATGCTGCTTATCATAACAAGCACTGGTGACGAGCTTTTTAAAAATGTCAACATCGATGAGCTTGAATAACCTTGAACTCTAAAAACGGGTTTATACTGATTTTTGGCTGCAAAAGGGTGAATTGCGACGAAATGGATGGAGATAGATCAAGATTACCTGCGAACAGTAACTCATGCATATCATGAGCATTAGCTCAGATTTCTTGTTTCTCTTCACTTTTTTTGTTTTTTTTCCTTTAGAAGTAGGACTTTTTAAATCTTCTAGCTAGAAGAGGGAGTTGATTTCCCCAGCAGGGTTTGGAGCAGAGTCCCAGCCGTAATTGAGTTTGGTGCATTTTGGTGTTAAATAATGACACCTAGTGGCAACAGTTTTAATTATATTCTTCACAAACAAGTAGCCAAATTTGGTGCAGTGTAAACAATAAAGACAAATCAGAACTGAAATGATTGGTAAGTAAACAAGCTATGCTAATTTGGCCAGTGATAGATGCAAGAACTGCCTGCAAAGCATACTGTCTTTTCTCATAAAGGAAGTGCCAGTATACTATCTGGGCAGCCACAGACATGCTAGTATGTCTTACCAGCTCTTGCTGCTTCATTTCAAGCACTGTTGCTTAGTTGCTTACTGTGCTTTGATATATCATCGTGCAGATAAAGAAAGTTTATTTTAATTAAAATAGTGGGATTTGTTGTAAGAATTTTTTGCTTGATCTTTAGTTGGAAGCTTGCAAGATCCAGAAATTGTCAACAGCTTTCCAAAAGCTTTTCCAACAAGTCCAATGGTTGGAGACACTCTGCGCATGGAATGTGTTGCATGGGGAACGTAAGTTGAGATATTTTGTTGCCATCAATCAAACAACTTTATGCTTAATTATGTGTGTACTTTGTCTTTTACTTTCAATGAGAATTTATTATTGGTTGTGTAAATACTTTTTGAAATGTTTTTATGTATGTATGTCTGATTTTTGTCATTATTGCTGTGTCATTAATTGCATTTTGCATCTGTATCGGTGGAATAACAAAATTTATTTGTTGTTACTTGCATATTCTTGTATTGAAACAAACCAACAGTGACTTCAAACCGTTTAAGTGACTGCTATAGACATTTTGTTTAGGTTTTGAGACATTATGGCTAATTGTTAAATCAGTTCTCTTACTTTCTAACTTAGTGTGGATCCACTTTCTTCATAATATAAAACTTATTGGAAGGTAAAAATGTTGAGAAATAATTAAATGCAGTTTATATGAGATCAGTTTGCTGGTTGTCAAACAGAGCTGCAGAGATGAAATCATTTTTATTTATTTTGTTTGTCAGAGAGCTGTTGATATACTCGTGGTCAAGACTCGATGCCCCCATGCCGACGGGCGCAATATTCTCTGACTACAACCGCGTGCTGACAATTCACAATGTTCAACTGGCTCATGAGGGCACCTATCGATGTCGAGTCACACGGCAGCTTGGAAAGGAGACCACGGGCGAGCTGACTATTGCCATTGAAGGCATGTCTCTCTCTGCGTTGTTCTGTGGAATGTAATATTAAGATTTTGAATGAGCTGAAATAACTTTGGTGCATTATTGTCATTCAAGTTGTAGTGTTGCTTTAAAATGAGCTGAATCAATGATGTTTTTGTAATTACTGTATATTTTGATATTTGGCGTCAGCCAGGGGCGTCCACTCCATTGACAGGTGGAGGCAAATGCCTCCTTGAAAAAGTTGGGGATAAGTAAAAAATTGAAAACTGGAGAGAATATTTTTTCAGTAGCAGATTTCCTAGAAACGTGTGGCACAGAATGCACAATTCTGCGTACAACAGCCCAATTTTTTTTCAGTTTTTTTCACTTTGCTCGCAGATTACTTGTAGCCCCCTACTTTCAAGGCTGCATTTAAGGGGTAGAGGTTAGCAAGTTCAACCGCCCCATGGAATTTTTAATTTTAATGTGACAATTCTGCATACAACAGTTCAAAAACAAATTTTCGGCTTGTTTTGCTTGCAGATTATTACTTGAAAACAAAGAGATATAGTCAAACTGAAATTTGGGTAAACGTTTTTGCAGGGCAGGAGTACCCAATGTACCAGTTTTTAGTTCAGAAGGCCTGTGGACAAATGGATGGCCACATAATATGTCAACACTGGATCTACAGTCATAGCTTTTTAGTTGAATATTAGTAAAATGTTTTCCCGATAATCAGTGACTTACTGTGAGACTTTTGGGGAACTGCCGCGGGGAGTGATCAACAAATTTTCAAACTTGAAATATTAGATGATAGACTTATCAACATCTATACCGCAGTAAAATGCATATACTTAGTTTGTGCTACATAAGTCTGCACTTTACTCGATTACTGACAACGAGTGCTGTATTTGCAGCTGCACCTATATTCACAATACCAATCGTTAACGCATTCGTGGACGTTGGTCAGACGGCCGAGTTTCGTTGTTACGCGACGGGAGTGCCGGATGTGCGTTACAAGTGGTACAGAAATGCTACGGCTCTCAACTCGTCGATGCTGGCGCCGGCTGATCGCGACCGATATACATTCGCCGGCGACGGCAACATCCTGATCATCGCCAACGTGCATCAGCCAGATGCCGGCATGTACCAGTGTGAGGCCAGCAATACGCACGGCACCAAACTGTGTTCGGCAGAGCTGCGTGTACTTGGTATGTTACGTTTACTCGGTCTGGCAACTTTGTATAGTTGTTAACACACTTTGGTCTCGATCACCAAAGTTTATTGATACCGTGCTTGGTTTTTCTATACTTAGATGGGTGACTGTCAGCTGATGTGTAATCTGTCTCAGAATATTACCAGCCACCCAGGTTAACTCAGCCTGCCTATCTGTCCACGAGTGGATGCACTAGCCCTGTACTTGTGGTCTAGCAGTGTTAGCTTGTGTCTGGCTGAAAAATAAAGAAACGGTGTTGAGACTTCCAGCTTATGGAGGACTTTGCATTTTTTTCACACATTTGCTTTTTGTTTGCTGGATGTTTTTGTACGACAAAGCGGTCAAAACCAACAGTGATAACTGCTGTAGGCAAAGTCATTTTTATTAGTTCATCATTTGTTGTCATTTATACGTTTATGCGTGTAACTTTTTGCCATTTATAAATATGCTCAGCTATATGCTAACCGGTATGAACTGTTTTGTCAGTATATCTGCATGCATCTGAAAATACTGTTTGCATTGTGACAGCTTTTGCTCCAACATTCCGGAAGTATTCGCTGCAGCCGAATCTTTACGGTATCATCGGAGGCAACATCACTCTGCTCTGCCAGCCGGAGGCTGCTCCACAAGCTGCGAAAGAATGGATGAAGAATGGAGCACCATTTAGTCCGAGTACAAACCCGCAGGATCGTGTGTGTCTTCTCGCTAATGGCAACATACATATTCGAGGTCTTGAACAAGGTGACCAGGGAGAGTACGAGTGTATAGCTACCAATGAGCATGGCAGTGACTCAACGACCGGAAAACTTACAATTCTACGTTGGTTTTCTTTTTGATTTGTAGTTTACTGTACATTTTATTTTGGATTTTATCTTTTATTTTTGGTAGTAGGCTACTTGAGTAGTTTTTTACTTTGAAATATTCTTCTACTCAGATGGATATTAATTTTTTTTTTGCGGTTGAGAGATCACACTACTAAACAAAGTTGCTTTGTGAGAGCTTATAGTGACTAAAGTTTAGATGAGCTTAGACTTATGTTTAATTTTCTCAACCAAATGTCAGGTTTATTTTTGTAACTTTTTTGTGTCAAGCAGTATGTAAAACATACACTGTAACATGCTTTCCAATATCTTTTTACATTTGTTGTAATAATTATTTCATTCACAGTTACTTGTTGTATTTTGTGTAATCTAAACATAATATGACTGTGCAGTGTTGTAAACCTATTTGTAATAAATCACAGTCATAGTAATTAACTGATTTATGGTTAATCACACAATTATTAAAAGTTTTGCAATTGATAAATAAAGTCAGCAGTTTTGGTACACTTAGCACTGTTGGCTGATTAATGGATGAAGTTGCTAAACCAAAAAACATGAATTTTTGCAAGAGCTGTCAAAATGACACGGTAACTTAATGCATTAACATGTTTAAAAAATTAATGCACATTAAAAAAATTAACGCATATAGGTAAATTCACTTGATTCTGTGAAGTAGAAGTTTCAATATTACATTAAACTATGCTTATTCGATGATGGAATAATATTTAAGTAGTTACAATTGTTTTGTTGCTGTTCCATCACTACTGTCAGCATCTTGCGACACAGCCACGAGTTCGTCAGTTGTCATTCTAGTGACCCTCTTGATGTAGTCCACCTATAATATCAGCAATATTAATGATGCGTTACTAATGTGTTAACACATGTGTTAAAAAATTAACGCAATTCATTGACGCGTTAAAAAAATAATGCTTTGACAGCTGTAATTTCTGCACAACTGACACTGATAGTCGTAATCAAAATTAATGATTATTTTTTTGAAAAGTTGACTATGAAAATATTTTTAGTCATCAACGGTCTTAGTTTGATGCTAATTTTCATATCGTTGAAATTATGCGTGAAGTGTGTCTGTGATAAATGCAGCAAAAACAACTGTACTGTACGCGCCTCGAGACACAGTTGTAATGGTAGGCGAGACGGCGTTCTTTGCATGCCAAGCCCAATACAACCCGGCGATTGACATCACCTACGACTGGTGGCACAATAACTACAAGATCATGTTCATCAAACTCAAGAACCTCGGCAACAGCGTCTACGTCTGGCGTGAACCTAATTATGAAAGGGTTGGTCCACAGTTTTAATTGTGGGAAAAAAAGCTGATGATGAATTTTCTGGCTATTTGAGTTCATTTACTAGCTCAGCTGTAGTAATTAGTGTGGGTTTGATTCAGATTCGCGATCTAGAAGTCGTGAGTTTGACTCTGTGCTGCCAGGTATTAACTTTTGTACACCCATCTGCTTCTGTCAGCAAGCAGTATAATTCAGTGATGTTCAGTGGTTGGGAGGGTAACTGCAGGCCTGGTCAAAGTGATGGCAGCATGCGAAACCCTGTGCTTACAGCCAAATATTTACCCGTTTCTTTTAGTGTAATAACAACACATGTGTTAGATAAAATTAGGCATGTGTCCCATTGCTGCTACATTTAATGCTCACTTGTTAACATTTTTGTCTGCCACAGCAACCTCAGCCATAAAAGGTTACGTTGTCTGTCTTTGAGTAAACTTATAAGTTGAATATTAAAATGTCACCATTTCGGTCACCTGACATGATTGCACGTGATAGTTAGACTAGCATTAGGCCTATACAGTATATGGTAATTTCCTATAGGTGGTCAATTATAACCATACCCTTATCTTGCATGGTTATGGAGATATAAAGCCTGGGAAAGTAGGTGTGCTTTAAATAGCCTAGCGGAAGTGGATACTGCTGAACTGTGAAAGCCTAAACTTCAGAGTTAAATGATTGTATTGTTTTGTATGCTACGTAGGGCACTGGCACTAATCGAGGTGGTCTGTACATTAGAGATGTACAATTCTACCATGCTGGTGAATATCGCTGCATAGTCAAGTCAACAACTGATGAACTGACTGAGATTGCCACACTGACAGTTATTGGTAATTGTTTTCATTGTTTCTACTTATAATGATAATACTTGCTTATTATGTTGCTGTTGTAATAGGTTGCATCACGGGATTTACAGATCTTGTTCATCTATCTGACTATTAGAGGCTTGCGGTTACGGCAAAATTTTTACCCGGCCCTCGTACCCAGCCCATACTTGGCGGGTACGGGTACGGCTCCTTATACCCGTACCCGTGTACCCATTCGGTCAGTTAATGGAATGTGTAATAATATTTGCTTCTTCCAAGTTTTAATAATAACCAAACAAAGACAGCCTTGTGGCTATGATTGGAAATACACTAAAGTAGAAATGTAAACGACATACAGAAAAATGTCCGAAACTTTTTGTTATCTAAATATTGTAAAATCATCTCCGATTATCTGATAGCCTCAATCACTGTCAATCAGTCTGCTTAGTGGAGTGTCGAGTCAATTAATTAGCAGATGAATCATAGTTTACAGTTGATTTATGCAGAGCCTATACATTTATTCTTATTTAGTTATTTATTATTTTTATGTAGAAAGTTTTTCTCACATTTGTATACAGTGAAAGGCTACTGTTAGGCTTTTGTGTTGTGCAGGGCCACCAGGCGAGCCAGCAGGTGTCCATGGATACAATGCTAAAGAGACATCGTGTGAATTGACCTGGTGGCCCAGCAAGGAAAATGGCAGGTCGGTGCTGCACTACGTCGTCGAGATATTCAACATGAATGAGGGCTATTGGAAACGGCACAATGCTTCAGAAAGTTTGTGTTGTTTTCATTATCTGGTCTATGTGCATTAATATTAATGTGCTTATTATTTCCGCCAAGGAGGTTATGTTTTTGCCAGAGTTTGTTTGTCTGTCTGTGTGTTAGCAATCAGAAGGATCTTTCTGAAATTTTCAGGGAATGTCAAGAATGGCAAAAACTACAAATGGTTCAATTTTGGGGGTGATCCGGAAGGAATCCTGGATTCTAGATCACTTTGAAATTTTCGTTAACATTGCTTTATATGCTTGGCGAAGGTCTGCGCTCTCCGAGTGCTTCTCTAGTTTTAGTTTATGATTACTTTTAGTTTGTGTTTGACGTGGTCTTATGTCACTTCCAGTCCAGATTATGACAGGTGAGGAACGTAAGTACAAAATTGTTTATCAAGATATCAAGAAATGTGTCACATCTGACTAATAGTACTGTTTCGCCATCTGGCTGAATATTGTTGTTTAGGTTATCATATTTTGCTTCAGATTTGTCGGATGTGCAGTATGGTGCTTTAAGTAATATAATAGTGCCAGCATGTTGGTATTTTGCCAAATTTAGTGATACAACCAGCATGTGCTGTACTTTGTTGGCTAAAGCTGGCCAGTATTGTTAAGCTTAGCTTTCACTAGCAGGATGTCATGGGTAATTTTTAATGCTATATGAATTATAGCTGTATTTGTTAAGGCAAGATAATTTTGATTTAGTGCTGTACTGCTGTTTGTTGCATGGGAATAATTACAAATATGATCAGTTAGACCCATGTGCACTTTGTTTTATAATTTACTCAAATAATGATAAATTAACACAATATTTTTACCAGTTGTAGCTAAAGACATAAGAATTCAAAATATTTCAACAAAATGTGGCTGTTGATGAAATATTCTTTGCTAGTTGTAAGGTAACAATGACGTCATAATGTGTCATGAGTACAAGCTTGCTCATCTCAGCTGGTGCAGTCAGTTGCTGAATAGCTACTCTGCTTCGATGGTGAATTTTATCTGGTTCACTTATGACAAATTGTTAAAGTTTTACCATTGCAGTCACAAAATCACCAAAAACAATCGCTTTCACGCACTTGTGGGGATAGATTGACATTTGCAGCTTCCATCAAGACGGTGCAGCAGCACACAGAGATTGTGTGATGGTTGAGTTTTTAGCACGCAAGACACCCGATTTCATGCCCCCATGTCGCTTAGTGCTGACATAATTAACATTTTTTATCAGCTGAACCAGATTAAGTTCACCATCGAAGCAGGGTAGCAACTGACAGCACCAGTTGAGATGAGCAAGCTTGTACTCACGATACATCATGACGTCATCATTACGTCATGTTTAGCAAAAAATATTTAATTAACAACCACATTTTGTTGAAATATTTTGAATTAGTATTTCTTCAGCTAAAACTAGCAAAAATTTCATGTAAATTGATCGTCATTTGAGTAAGTTGTGAAAAAAAGAAAAAGGGTTTTTTATGAAACACCGTGTACAAAATTTTGTAGCAGAAAAATTTGGTGTTATGCTTCGCACACTCCCTTGCTCATGTAATTAATCTGTCTTCTTTTAAATTTTTATACTTTTGAAGGGGGCCTTGGCTTAGTGCCTAATGTATTGTTTGATTTGTTGCTGTCGATTATGTCAGATGTTTATGCGCCGTCAGACCAAGCATTGCAGGTCACAACAACTGTCATCGGCCTGAACCCATACACTCAGTACAAGTTTCGTGTCTATGGAGTTAACTCTCTAGGACCAGGAAAGCCAAGCAAGCCATCCTGTAAGTCTTGCACTTATTGAAGTTGTGAATTGTGGCTATTATTAAGTTGCGCCTTTCTGACTAATCTTACTTACTTACTTTACTTACTTACAGTTATGGCGTTACTGAATTACATTTGGATTAATCGGCAACTTAATTTATTGTTTCATTGAGCATGATTAGACTGGTTTATAGTTCTTTTTTGTTTTTTTTAAATTTTATATAGTCAGTTTATTGCACTATCTCAATGCAAAAACTATACGTTACATGCTGTAGTGCATTAGGTATCTGTAGCACACAGTGTTTCATTTTGGTCTAGCCCGAAATTAATATTTTGCCCAGTTTTTTGTGCCTCACGACTTTGGGCTTGGAAGAAAATGAGGAGTTGACCATCAGTCTTAAATGTGGCAAATTTTGTCTGTTTGTCTGACAGTTGAAGTCCGGACGACAGAGGCGCCACCTGTGACGTTTCCAAGGAACCTTGGCGGTGGCGGTGGCAAAGTTGGAACGCTGAATATCACCTGGGATCCAATGCCTGTGTCAGAGATGTTTGCCGGCGGTGATAAAGTCGGATACGTCGTGTATTGGAAGAAAGCCGATATGTTTGAAGATCAGTGGGATCAGGTATGTCTCTGTTGTCTCTGCTGCTGATTACTTTGAAAACGTCTGGGAATTAATTTTAATTTAACACATTGAGCGCCAGGGCCGTGTTATCACGTCCTATATGTATAGCGTTCTCAAAGCACTGCAGGCTCTCCAGGAACACTGCTTATGCTGGCCTATACATTATGCCCAAGCTTAGTGCAGTAACCTGTCGAATGGTAAAAATATTGTGTGGCCTGTACCTTGGGAGCCGAGTTGTTGTTGCTGCTACTACTACTACTACTACTACTAATACTACTGCTGCTACTGCTAGTATAATGATACTGAGAACAATACTGATAATACTAATTCCGTGCCAGTGTTTGTGGTACTGTCGTCATGGAATTGCCATTGCAAAATTTACCCAGTTTATCTGTAGCACAGCTGACTTTTTGAGTTTTGACCATGCCAGTTAGCCGGAGCCAATGCTATAGTGACTACACTCTCACCATCATCATTTATTATTATTATTTTTCAGCTTGAAAGTTGATACTCATTTTACCACTCTACAGCGGGCAGAAGGCTGAATTGACGTAGGTTGTTGGTCACATACCATCCAACTGCTAACCGGGCCCGGTGTAGAGCAACTTTCTTGATCAGACCCAATGCGTTACACCTACACCATTCCAGATGCCACCAACTACCAACTACTACTACTAATGTGGCTGCTGCCATTACTACTACTCCACTTCTACTACATTTGGCCAAGGCGGAATTTTAGCCTAGGCGTGCAGTGTGTTAAAACAAGACATTTGAGCTAATGCTCACGAGACACACGAAAGCCTATAGCAGTTCATGTTTGCAAACTGTCAGTCTGTATCCAGCCATTTCATCGCAGTTCATTATTGGAGTGTGCACTGCAGCCAAAGATCGCAAAAATCAATTAAAAAAACTCTTATTTTGGAAGTTCAGGGTCTTTCAAAGTCATCAATGTTGATATGACTGAAAAACTCATCACTAGTGCTTGTTGTGATAGGCAGCATGCCCATGGTTATCTGCAACCGTTTTCATGAAAGACTGGCCAACGACAGTAAAATAATGATTTTTACGGGGGTACCGCTCTTTGATGCTTTTGTGCACAGGTTTCCTTGAATCTAGCAAATCAAGACTTGGACCGTCGAAATCTGTTTATTGCTGAAAATTTCTTATGCAGTTTTTCCATGTTTATCTCGATTGATTTTGGCGCATTGTTAAATTTGTGCCGCAGCCCAAAATCGCCAAAAAATCCATAAAACCCCCCATTTTGGCGTTCAAAGTGATCCAAGGTCATTGAATTCGGCGCCAATCTAGAGCCAGTGTACGACTTTTTATTTATGATTAGTGGTTTTTTAAAATTGTTAAAGTCTGTTAATGCCATATTGTTGGAATTGTAATGATGTTGGAGATAGCTTGTATATTCTCATCCCGTTTTTTCCAGTTTATTGGATCTTATCATTATTAGGTAAATCTTTGTTAGCCAGATTATGTGTCCTGACTTTGGTAATGGGAAGGAGACAGCTAGACATTGAAATCTTTTATGTCCAAAATGGGCAGCAGAACGTCAGCCTTATTTTGGTGAACACAGATGTGTTCTGGGACTGTGAGAACCTGGTAGAATTTCTCATCTGTTTGACAGATCTCCGACATAAGCTGTGGTGCTGGGCACATTATGACAACATCAACAAGAGTTGCCAGATGTGTTATGTTTTTAGGTCCAAATTAACGATTCCAGCGTCAGTCATTACGTCCACACAGTTGGTTCCAAGAACTTCTATCTTCCATACATTGTGAAAATTCAGTCGTTTAATCCCAGGGGACGTGGTCCTATGTCGCTTAAGGTCGAGATTATGTCGGCTGAGGAACGTAAGTACAAACACGTTCCGAGTTGTTGTATGTTTTCTGATTTAATGTTCCTTCAGTGTATGTCATGATATTCAACATATTGCCTTATTTGCAATTGTTAAGCAGCATATCATTACATTTTTAAAAATATTGCAACATGTGGATGCTAGGGTTTGTTTTTTTATATTGCACTCTTAAGATTTATTTGAGATTATTTTTTGCACCCATGGTACTCAATTGCCAAGGGATGAAATAATTAACTACAGAAAGTATGTCTGGAAATATCATGGCGAGGATTTAGAAATTGCGAACGTGTCAGCAGTTATTTTTTTAATCAGATTTAAGTTTAGTTATTGTTGAGCGCAGCCATCCAGCTATAGAAAACTGCTGTGATTGATCGATTTACTCACTTTTTCATTCACTTATTGGTAGATTGTTCTTGTATATTAATGGCACACATGGTTTGCCAGTTTTTACATTAAGAACTCTCAAGTTTTTAGGCAGATCCGTAGGAATACGGTACAGCCTTTGAGTATGAGTGAAAATTAGCCACTAAACTAAAGTACATTTATTAGCAGTTTTATCATGTTATGTTGCAACTGCAATAAATATGTCGGTAGGCAGAAACTGCAGTTCAGGTACAAAAATGTAATAATGTGATTAAGTGTGAAAAATTACTGATAACAAACAATAATTCTTAGTGGGGGTTTAAGAAAAGGAAAAGTCTGGATTTGTAAGAAATCGATACTCAGCAGAAACTTTTTGTTGCACTGATACACTGCAGTTTCAGATAAATAGTAGGTAGTCACCATTTGTTTAGATGGTTGAATAAGCTCAACAATTATTGAAATTTTGTACACGTGAATGAAATTGACACGACTCTGAGAAAAGGTCACTGAGAAAAGGCAATTAGTTGGCATGTTTTTTTACCAGATGGAATGAATCTCATCGGCGGGCTAAGTAGCATTTCCCCATATAGGCCTGTGCTGTATAAAATATTTGTTCAAACTTCTTGCTTGTTTTGTTTATAACCTTTGTTGTGTTCTGTAGAGACTTGCTACAGTATGCTGATTTTCATTAAGTTGCTGAGTCTATTTGTTGTTGCTTTTGATTACTAATCTGTTGCATGTGATTGCCATGTAGTTCCGAAGGGAGTACCAATTGGAGTGAAAGCAGTGTACTACAATGCTACTGCAGCCATTGTGGAATGGACTCCTGTCAATGATACTCGAGATGTTATGAAAGGTGTACTGCTTGGATACAGGGTGTGTAGTGTATTGATTAATTTCACCATTCTGTTAATTAATTAAAAATTAATAACTGATAATTCAATTTTATTGTTTCATCCAGTAGTATACTTGTTACACAGCTTCTGCTTTTAAGCCTGAAAGATGTAATCGTGAATCCTGACGAGTTGTGAATCAAAGCAGCGTATTTCAGTATAGTCTGTAAAACTGTCATACTCAGTGTTGTAACTTCATGATTGTTATAATCATTGTTTGTTAGTGTAGCTTTTGATTAAATCGAGTGTCCATGTCCAACATACCCATATGTCTTTATCCATACTGCTTAACGTATGCTTACGTTCATCTTTTTTTGTCCAAGTTCTCTTTTGTACCGCTCTCTGTGATGATGTTGTTGATTTTGGTTCGATTTTAAGATTGGAGTTTCCTCGGGTATTTTTAAAATGTTTTTAATGTTATTGCTTTATCATTTTACTTTTTTTAATCAACCGTGCTTAGGTTGTGCTTATTGCTTACGGTTTTGTTTGTCTGTTGTCTGTTCTGTTTGTTACATATGTATTGTGGCTAAATAGCACATCGAGGGTATCAGTAATAGTACTGTTGATAGGGTGATAAGTTCTTATAGACTGTCAGTAGTAACCGTGTCACCATGTGCAGCGGTTTGGCCACAATTTTTAGTGACTAGCTGCTGGCTGCGTACATTACCCACATGTGCCGAATTTTTATATCCTAGCATTGATTGTAGCATTTTATAGCATTAAAATTGCGTGTATGGAACTATAGTCACCTCTGGGAAATCGCTAGGCCTATCTTTCTGTAACTGGAAATCAAACGTTGGCCTTTGGACATAAGTGGTATGGTTGGCCCATCCTAGCAACTGAAATTTACTGGGCTTTTTTATTAAGGCTACTGTAAGTATTCTTTTGTGACCTTTGTACATATTGTTTAGTATTCACTGCCAGTATGTTAACAACTGCTTGTCTGTTTGCAATCTGAAGAAACATATTAATCAGTTGAGTTATTGATCGACTGATTATGTTTCAGATAAACTACTGGTTGGCTGGCGAGCAGAATGAGACAATGGCACTGTTCCGAATCATTCGCAATCAGACGGACCACGGACTGATCATTGCTCTGCGTGAAGACACGGACTACCTCATCAACGTTCAGGTCGTCAACTCGGCCGGCCTCGGGCCAAAGAGTGAAACGTATCCAGTACGAACCTTACGTGCAGGTCTGTGCCATAATCCATCCTTTGGCACTAGCGTTGACATCGTTTTCCATTGTTTGTTGCAGTGTTTTTTGTTTGGTTCTCTCTCTAACATTTGACTGTAGGAGTTGATTGTAGTTTTAAGTGGAGTTTTCTACTTCATCATATTTACATGTAGTGGTGGCAGTTCATCTCGTTAACTTGTTTTGTTACGTTGAGGTTTGATGATTTTATTGACTAAATAATGTTTTCAACCTGTGGTGTCTGCTTTTTTGGTGTCCATGTAGGCCTAGTGGCTGGAATATTTATTTCATTTCATTTATTTGCAGACAAACAACACTTTCTCAATTATACATATCAGTATATAGTTAGCCACGGCTGCATGTCATCACAAGGATTAACCACTTGCGTAATACCTGTTATAAAAAGAGGAAAAACACGAAACTATACAAACCATTGAACACTATCGTGATCAGCTGGCTGAAAACTGTGTTAAACTGTAAAATATACAGGTTTACATGGGGCAGTGATTGTTTTAAAAGTGCTACAACTACTGCAAGAAGCCCAGCTGTCGCTAGGATAGCCGACCGTACTGGTAGTCACTTGTCAGTGACCTTGAAGGTCATCCAAGGTCGATGATTTTCATTTTATTTGAAAGCCAATACCCAACTTCCTATCAATGATCAATATCAACCTAGGCCCTATCTTGCACCTCTTAGCCACAGTACATTCGTGACAGACAGATGGACGACAACCATGACAACAGCTCGACCATTATTAATGTATGATCAGCTAAAAATTTACGACAAATGGTAGCAGACCGTTTCCGACACTGTTAACGTTAGCAAAAGAACCCACACTGTGCTAAACAGTATAACTGCGACAATTTAAATTTAAACATGTTGTCTGACTGAAGCTGATTCTCTGGGAGATCTGATTTTTAAGTGCTATTTAAAAGTTTTTTATTTGCTCTTTACCATTTTTGACATTACAGCACTTTGTAATTTTTTGTGTTTTTGCACTATATAAATCTCTTGCGTTATGTCGTTTTAGCACCAATTGAGGCACCGCAGGATGTAAGAGTTTCATTCGTTGATCATCAGTCTGTCTTGCTGGAATGGATGGGAGTTTATACAACAATCAATGAAGAACCGCTTGAAGGATACGTGGTTTGTATACATGTCTTTTTATGCTTGCTAGATGTCTGTTTTTGTAGCTCTCCTTGTCATGATATTTGGAAGTAATTGTGTGAGCAGTTTATTTAAAGCAGTTTTATGCACCTTGTTTTGCTGCATAGGCCTAAGTGGAAAGTGTAGTGTTTTTATTTTTTACTTTTGTTCAGTGGATTAATTGCAGCGTTGGTGTCAGTTGCATTGTAGTTACTCATCCGTGTTTCACGCTGACATATGGTAGTCACATGCTCGCAACAATGCAGTTACAATTTTTTCAGTAGACATGAGTTGATTCGTGATTCACCAGTGAAAATGCATCAAAGCGCCAAACATCTAGTCAGTGATTGAGATGAAGTGTCATGTCGTTTGTGCCAGTCTCTTTCGTCATACCGTTACCCTATGGTAGTTTATTGGAACAAGTCTCAAACAGTGTTTTCACGTTAGCTACCAGTGTTTCTTGTTTCAAAAAACGTTTGTGTATTAATTTATGGAGTGAGTGAGTGAGTAGCGGTTTCACGTTCTGCTTAACACATAATATGTCATTTCTTGGGCCTTTTTTCCAGGCAGTTTGCAAATAAACAATAGATAATGTGGCCTCGATACGTAGCCTGACTTGTTTTTAACTGTTCTTGTTTTTATAGAAAAGCAATCAAGCGTAGATATAAAATAACTCAGACTACGCATCAAGATTGACATTTTCCACATGCTTTTGCAAACATTTCTAGTCTTTGTTTCACATTTTTGTTCGTTGGTGAGGTTAATTTATTCGTCAATGTTCTGTCAGGAATCTATTATTTGCTATCTTGCTTTGTGCTGTATGTTGTTGATAGATTGATTCATTCATTAGTGACTGATTCATTTCTGTTGATGTTGCTGTTGGTTGCAACTTGCAGGTACGTTGGTGGCTGCGAGGTGAGAACATCTACGTAGCACACAACATTGACGTCGGCAAAGCAATCCGCTTCGTCTTCGATGGCCTGAAACAGCAGGTCATGTACCAGGTCCGTGTCTACGGCTACAGTCGCGGCGGTGACGGCCTGCAGAGCTCGCCAGTGTTAGAGTTCGTCTTAGGTCAGTTGCTCCGCTGTCGTCTAGAACACTGTGCCGTCGTCCACCTAGCAATTCATTCTGTAAAGGGGCCTACTGACGCTTGGCGTAAAAGCAGATCGTTGTATGCATTTACAAGAAATTAAATTAACCCATGTTTTCGCTAGGCATTTTCATTTGCTGGAGGTTTTTTGTGCTTTAGAAGTGAGAATCTACATACTGGTTACTGCTGCCTATGGGAGCGTGTGCGCTCATATTTTTGTATGTATTTTTGTTGTCAAGTTACTGAGCCCAGATGGTACAGACTCATGAGCAAGGCTTGGGTCCAGATATAACAGATGGTTTCTGTTTGCTGCTAACGTTTTTGGTTGTTTTCTAGTTTTCACCATTTTACTTTAGTTGCAGTAGCACATCCATTTGATAGTCATTTCTGTCGAGATTTGTGAATGTTACCATGTGACATGTATTGACGTAACTGTGCAAGAAATTAATATTATTAGTAGTATTAGCACTTAATGTTTTGCCATTTAAATATCAATTGTATTTTTTGGTATAATCGTTCATTGGTATGATTGAAATTCACTACTTTTTTTTTTAACTGATCAGATATACTCGAATGTAGACATTATTGTTGTGTCCTAATGATACGTGTATATTATGGTCCGTTTACATATATCATTTGTAAGTGCATCTTTGTGTATATTCTTTGTTTTTGCAGGTTCCAACTGCGACATTGCCGAAGGTGTGTACTGTTATTGTTTTACATTTGTATCAGGTATTTTTAAATGTTGCTGTTTTGGGGGGGAATTTTGAATTTTTATTTTTTTTTGTGTATTGTAATGTAATGTAGAGTGAACGAATATGGAGATCACGCACTTAATGCTGGGTACAAGTCTGCTGTGTTTTGACCTACCTAGAAGATAGATGATGTGTAGGCTTAATTGTGCCATAAGGCAGGCAGACTAGTACTCGATTTACCTACCCCAGAAGGATAGAAGGTTGAGTTGACTTTTTGGTTTGTTATGTATCTAGATTACCTCTCCTAAGACAGTCATCATTTCATGTATGCTACAGCTAATAACGACTTATAGCAACCTGACTCTGAGTTGAACCCACAACCTCGTGATCGTAAATCCGAAGCCTTAACCATGTCAACTAAATGTTTTCAACTGTTGCAGACTCGCCGGAGAAGGAGTACATCTACATGTGTCGAGGCTCGACACTAAAAGTTTCCGTGCTGCTGTTGTTACTTGGCTGGATCTGCAGTCGACTGCAGCTTCATTGGCTCACCGTTTAGCCACGGTTCTCTGCCAGCCGACTGGTAAGGAGTGTGTGTATAATATTTTATGATTTTGCTAGAAAACTGTTAGCAAGAAAGCTTGATAGTTTAGTCATTTTAGCATGCAAACTAAAAGAACTAAAAAAATGTTTTACATTTTAAACGGAACTGCAGTGATACAAGTGCTTACTATAATGTTACATAAGAGATCGAGAAAAATCTAAAAACAGACAAGCTGTGGAAGAAATAGGAAGGAGACTGATATCAAAAAATTAAAAAAGAAAGAAATAATGAGAGGTAGGCTACTATGAGAACAGAACAGAAACGAAAAAACTATAGGCAAAGAAAAATTGATCAGTAGTGAAGTAGAAACAGTTGAGGATATTTAAGCTGCATGTAAAAATCGTATCAAATCGATTGTATGAAATTAACCTTGTCACCTCTACAGAAGTGACAACAGTTCTTCTGTATTTATAAGATTTGTTTTATTTTACTCAATTTTGCTGGTGGTGGTAGATCATTCATATGGATCCCGGTTGTATAGGTTTACATTGTCTTTAGTCTGAGTGTGTATTTTATGCATTATTTTGGAATTCATTTTCGACTTTTTATATTGTTTAGGCCTATGCCTACTTTTTTATTGTCAAATGTGTCGTCCAGTTAATTAGCACGCGCTGTAGAAAATTTTGTAATGGGTAATTTAGTTTGCACGTATTATTCGCTAACAACTAACGTTTTCGTGTTCTGTGTGCAGGTAAATGGCTGGATTTGATGTACACCTGAAGCAGGATGCTGTTGTATAAAAAATATGTCATGACTGTCTGTTGCGTCTGTACATTTGCATCGATCCGTTTGTCACACGCTGATAACAGTGACTGATAACGTCTTGTACATAGTAGGCTATATGATAATTACCGCCAGGGCTCGTTCGCGTTGTCGTCCATATGCTCTCCATTGTTTGTCAGTTTTTATCATAAAACTGCTGGTTGTTCTTGTGCATGTAATATAAGTACTTGCAGTGAGAAGGTTTTATAGACTTGACCGGCAGGGGCGTCTATATCTCTGCTTGTTCTTTTTCCTTTTTAGGCCGCTTGAACGGTAGTTCCCGGAAGGCCTTATGTTTTACTGCAGTTTTTTTTCAACGCGTAATCTCCGAGGTCCCTTGGCCGATCGTCGCGAAATTTTGCGTCGTGCTCGGAAGCATGTTCTACTTTATAACGCCGGTTCAAAAATTTGGGGGCGAAAAACACGTTAGTTTTGGCCCAATTTTGGACCCTTTGAGCGTGAATATCTCCGGAACGGATCGAGATATCCAAAATCGGAAAACTATTTGACTGACAGCGTTTCTTCCAGCGTTGGGCGAATAAAGTTCGGTGAACTTTGGTCCACTAATTTAGGAGATTTAGAAGTGCAATTATACCCCGAAAATCGAATTTTTCGGAATACCATATTTCGCCTCCTAGGGGTGCTACGCTCCGAAATTTTTACGCGCGCTATAGAATGTCCACCCCACTGAGGATGGGGGCTCCCCCAACAATTTTTTTCAAAGGGGGGTCAAAAATTGGCTTATAATTCAGCGTATTAGCGCCTCTAACTTTGGGGTTAGAGAGAGTAACCCCACGAAACTTTGCCACATGACAGACCATATAGGGAACATTATCACTTATATACAACATTTGGGTTGCACCGCCCCCTTAAAATTTGGGAAGGCAAAAAACGTCTAAAATTCGGCGGGATTTAGGACAGCCTTCGACTTTGACCGCAAATATCTCAAGAACCGGTCATGATATCGACAAATGGACACAAATTTCATCGAAAGCAATCTCGGGCGCGTTGGAGAAAAAAATTGGGTGAACTTCCGTTTCTAAACAAAAAAGTTATAGACGCAGATGTTGACCTACCCAAGTTCAAAATTCGGCGCGATTTCGGGCAACTTCAAAATTTGACCACGAATATATCTGGAGCAGATCGACATACCGAAAATCGATAACAAACTTGATCGACTGCCATCCCTCCTTCATTGAACCAAAAAATTTGGTGAACTTTGGTCCACTAACAAACAAGTTGCAAACGTGGATGTCGACACACCCTAAGTCGACAATGCGCGTTCTGGGTTTGCTACTGCATTTGACTTCAGGCCACGTGACTTTGCTACCAGGTAAATTTCACCCCCCTGAATTAACCCCCCATCGAACTTACGGCGCCGGACGGCCTCACGTTGGGCTCTGCCCCATATTTCTAGTTCTTTCTTTTATTTTTTCCTCTTTCTTTTTAAATTTTTTCTCACTTCTGTTTTGGGGAGGTTTACCATAAATTTAGCTAGGAGCTCTGGGCAATGTTCCCAGCCAAAATTGGTCGTGAAAATTCGCATTTGGAAGTAAGCTTGAAAGATGATGTAATTTAGGTCCTAAACCATCTTTTCTACTCAGAAGGCTGAAAAACTGTCCCTCGTACGTTTTGCCTGCATGTTTATGTATTGTCAGACGCCCCTGTTTGACCGACTGTGTCGTTCTTTGCCATATAACTAGAAATAAAGCTTTTCTAGGTTTGTTAATCAATCACTGGTTGACTGATACACATTCTGTGTCATTGTTCAGTCGGATGTTTGTTTGCCATGAAGTGATTGAATTGATAAACATATCATGTATTTTGTAGATTGTCTGATACGTTATTTCTCAATGTTCACTGTTTTCTGGTGATTTTGAAAGTTTCTGATCATGTGAATTTTGGTGTTCGTGTGTTGTTTATTTATCATCACTGTTAGACCACTCACAGTTTGTCAAGCTATACAGTTAACTGTTTGCAGTTTTGCTTCCCAACCGCCAAAAAATTTTACCCCCCTGAGGTTTTCTGATAATTTTTCTAAAACGGCTGAGAATTTTTAAACAAAATTGTACACGCCTATTATCCATTCAGATTTATGCTAACCTGCAAAATTTTATTCAGTTATCTCCTACTTTGACAAAGTTATGCCGTATTAAGCGCGACCACTCACCGAATTTTTACATTTCACAAGACGTTCATCACGAGTTTTACTAACTGACGATAAACAACAGGTTTAAAACAGAATTAATTGACATTTTATGAACCAGCACACAGTTCAGTTAACATATTTCAATACGAAGTTCACATCGTATGCTCAAAATGTGGGCCACCGGCTGAAACGCTTGAGTTCAGACGTTTGCGAAAGTCGCTGATAGCTTTATTGATCGTTGTCTGTGGCAAGTCGTCCCAGATCTGCTGCAGTGCACTTTTTAGCTCTGGAATGGTCTTTGGCTTTGGGTGAATGCGGCATATTACGTCGGAAATTTGCTGCCAATGCTCGTTGACGACTGCAAACGGTTGCTTCCATTTGGATTCGTGTTTCAGCACGACGGTCCGTCAGACGCAGGACTGGTTGACGGCAAACTGTACCGACTTCATCGCAAAGGACCAATGGCCACCAAATTCACCAGACATCAACCCACTTGAATACCATGTGTGGGGCGTAATTCTTCAGCCATTTCACTGGTTTATAAAATGTCAATTATTTCTGTTTTAAACCTGTTGTTTATCGTCAGTTAGTAAAACTCGTGATGGACGTGCTGTGAAATGTAAAAATTCGGTGGGTGGTCGCGCTTAATACGGCATAACTTTGTCAAAGTTGGAGATAATTGAATAAAATTTTGCAGGTTAGCGTAAGTCTGAATGGATAGTAGACGTGCAAAATTTTGTTTAAAAATTCTCAGCCGTTTCGGAAAAATTATCAGAAAACCTTAGGGGGGTAAATTTTTTGGCGCACCCTGTTCATTCCTCCTGTTTGAAATTTACTACACTTTTTTGGTTCTTCAACTCGCCTACAAGCGAGTTCGTTAGACCGATTTTTACGCTTAATACGTCAAATGACGCGGTTCTGCGCAAGGAAGTGCCTTTTTAGTGTTACAAAATAAAAATTTAATTTTTGACTTATTTATTCGAAAAATTCGAAAAAATTACAATGACGCCTATGGGGAAAATTTAAAAATTCTTTAGACTGTCATAACTTCCGTTGTGTGCAAGATAGAATCATAATTTTTTGGTTCTGGGATAGGGTTTTCAGGGTCGGCCTAATTAATGGTGACATTTATATTTACCTCCGGTTGACCCCTATTGAGACCCGTTGCCATGGCAACGAAATTTGGGACAAAATTGACTATAAATTAGCTTGCGTAAGAGATTTTTGCGAGATTTTGCGTCTGTAGGAGGGGGGGTTCGGGGATGGGCCATCGAATGCTGCCAATCGCATTTTCTACCGACCAACGCCCGTTGCTATGACAACGAAATTTAGGACAAAATTGGCTATAACTCGACTTGTGTAAGAAATTTCGGCGAGATTTTTTGCATCTGTGGGGGAGTTTTTGGAAATGGGCCATCAAATGCTGCTAACTGAATTAATTTTTCACTGACCGACTGACCCTTGTTGCTATGGAAACAAAATTTATGACAAAATGGGCTATACTTCGGCTTATACAACAAATATCACCAAGTTCTTTGCATCTGACGGAGGTGCGTGTTGAGGGTTTGGCAATTACATGACGTCAGTCGAAGTCTACCACACCCTTGATTTCCAGGTATAACGAGCAGCAGCGTAGTAGGAGTAGCAGCAGTAGTAGACACATCCAACGTTCTGTACACGATCGGAGGTATACTGCTCTGCCTTAAAAAGGTCAACGGTAAAGATACGGATCCTGCTACAGCGCTTTTTACATGCGTCAGGCTCATTCCCCGACTTTTGGCAATAAAACAGCAAATACATATGTATAAAAACTGATATCATTATTCGTCTTTACACACAGTTTTAAACTGGTAAGTTTTTTACATATATCTTCGTAACGGTGCCAGATAGACGCACGGTCGCTATGGACCACCCATAGGAAGCCGACTCCCGGGAGACAAATCAAATGGTCACGTGACCGATGACGTTACGTGACTCCGAAAGGTCAAACTCGTGACTCTATTATTTTTGATGCGCCATATCTCCGTAACGGTGCAAGATAGACGCATGGTGACGATGGACCATTTATATTAAAGCGCTGGTGACGAATCGAATTGTCTCGTGACTGACAATGTTTATTGTTTATTTAAAATAATACAGAAGGATGAAAGGATTATTGCTTCTGTACAATTTAAAATTAAACTGTTTGATTTTTTTACCGGTCTAAACAGCTCACTGATTATATTTATACAGACATGTACTGTAAACTGTCGAAATGCATTTGAGACACTCCGTGTTCATATGAACATTATCTTGTATATAAAAAACTGTGCTTATACTTTTTAATTTTTGCCGTTTTACATCAGCACTTATACAACATTAAATGAATTGCTTGCAGTTTTTTTTTATATTTAAGAATTCAATAAGTGATTGGTAAAGTCTGGATTGGTCTGAAGCAGAACATTATCGATACTGGTGTTAATAAATGCGGAAAGCGTCTCCATGCCTATGTTTGCACAATGCGCCCACATTTTCAGCAGTTTTACTGTAGGCAGTTGAAAAACGAAACATTTGGATGAAATTTTAACCAAAGTTTGAAAAAAGTCAACAAAATATGATTTTGTGCATTATTTAGATTAAGCAATAATACTGCATTAAGTAAAAAAGCAATATTTCGTTGGTTCTGTTTTCCCTAGGTAGTGCACAAACAGACTTTGGGTGGGGTGAGAAATTGAACACGTATGTAATGGATAGTTGTCTCAGGAATACTTGTACCAAAAATTATTAAAATCTGATGATTCTACTTCAAGTTACGATCGAAAAGTTCGGATGTTTTTTGAGACACAGTGTAGATGTAAAAAACGTTTTTTCACGTTTTTTATTCTTGCCGCGTTTTTTAACTTTTTAAAAAAAATTTTTTCAACTTTAAAAAAAAAAAATTTCAAAGGTACATTGAAAATTTTATGAAGAACTTTGAGAGGTACTTTTGGAACCACAGAAACAAACCAGTAGGTCATAGTGATAGTACTTTACTTATTTAGTCCAAATATATTACAAAAAAAATTTCTAGTGCTATGGTCTTAGGACCACACAGGGGCGTCATTTAGGGGGGCTGGGGTCTACGGACCCCCTCCCCCCCAAAAAAATTGTGATTTCAGTTTTTTCTTTCAACTGCTTTCCAGTGAAATTCACATATATCATCATCAGCTTGCCGTGCCCGATGTACGAGCGTAGGCGGCTTCATGAACTAAGCACCGATAACCCTTTCTGTTTTCGGCCTGTCTTACCATCTCTACCAGGCTCCTGTCACATATATACTGTCAGGCAAACATTTGTGTTGTTTGTATATGCCTGAGAATTGGCAACCAACTGCAGCAGATAGGTCTAATGTTACCAGAACTTAACAATATTACAGTTTGAAGTAGATTTTAAACAACATTATGATCTGATTACTATGATGGTGTTCACATTATAGCATTTTGTGTTCTTTTTTGCTATGTTACATTAGTTTTCTGATGAGACATAGGATGTGTGCTTGCAATAAACTTCGGTTGATTATTGGATTTTTAAATGGCAACACGTAAACTAAGCATAATATACTTATGTGTACGTAGGCGAGTAAAGAAACATTTATTAGACGATCAGTTGGACTCATCAGTTGAGTATAATTTTGTCAGTTCGAGTGTGTTATATAACATGCAAGGTTGTTAGAGTGGAGAAGTGTTAGATTTATTGGTCTGTTAATGACTGTTATATACATTTACTGTGTAAAC
>Ga0209367_1001444_pt1 | contig 29200 bp, 24 predicted proteins | sample WorMetLIZISLAND2_FD_187412 | JGI IMG/M metagenome (GOLD analysis project Ga0209367, IMG submission 187412) | Marine gutless worms symbiont microbial communities from Max Planck institute for Marine Microbiology, Germany - Olavius geniculatus... ...
ATTTTATTATGTCCAAGTTTTTGAAACATTTAAACCTACAACTATGCAAATATTGGTATATTGTTATGCTGTGTAGAGCAAACAAAAACTCATATGAATCAACCAACTGAAAACACACCGAAATCCCAAAACACACCAAGTTGGGCCTTCTTACAAAAGCTAATTTATAGGGCTAGACGAAAATCACGGTGCAAAAGTGAAAAAATCACGGCATACTTTTAGAAAAGTCGCAAAATTCAGGGCGAATTCACAGTGCCAATTCACGGTCATATATAGCGTTAAAAAACATCTCATTGACAAACATTTTTGTTCTCTGCCTAGTCAACAATCAGTCATGTATCGTCATCTCACAAAATGACTAACATTAATCGTTCTTAGTAACTTTCGGGAACAGTTTTAGTAACTATGTCCAGCTATACACACAGCAGTGCTACAGTACAGTAACTGTTGAGTCCATAGTCTTCAGTACAAAAGTATGAAGCAAAATGCCTAGCTTCAATGTTTAACAATCAAATTTCACGGATTCTGACACAAAAGTGTAGCTCGTGCCAAAAAATTCACGGCAAATCACGGCAAACGCTAAAATTCACAGCAAGTGCCAAAATTCACGGCTTCCGTGAATTCGTGATTTTTGTCTAGCCCTACTAATTTATCCTGAAATAAATGCACAAAACATAAGTTTATACACTTGTTAACAGCAACATTTAAGGACTTGCACATCGAAAACAGCAATCACACAAGCTGACAATAACACATATGCTTTTATGCAAACAAGACATGCTTGCATTACAAGCCATTGCAGGAGAATTTTTTAGGCAACCACCAGCACTAGTACTATGAACAATGAATATGAACAGCAAAAAGTAAAAATAAAACCTAAATAACAGCAATAAGCTGCTACTTATCTTACACACAGACAAATATAATACTAACAAACAAAACATTCACACAACACAGAAGCTAACTAATGATATGAACTATAAACATGGTTCATATGCCATCTAGCCAGGAAACACTGTGTCTCAAAAAAACACTCAAAATTGTTTTGAGCATAACTTTGTCAAATTTTCACCTACTTTGATAATTTTTGGCATAAAGATGACCAAGACAATATTATTATGTATGGTGCACTCATTTACCATCTCACCTAATTTATGTCAATGCACTACCGTGTGAAACAGAGAGCTCCAAATTGTTACATTATGCGGCAATTATTTGTATCAGATGGCTCACCTTTGCATCATCAATTCGACAGAAGGTGCAACATGGTTTAATAATTTTGAGGTATTAAATATTATGTGCTGAAAACAGCAGACAACAAAATAGCCGGCTGATGAGGTTAAAAAACATCTAATCGATGAGTGAATGCATTTGATCAGTCGATCGTTGATTCTGCTATCAGCCATTGGCGTTGCATCTAAGCCATTGCGTCTACGCGGAGCACACTTTGGCATAAATTCTAATTTGCAAGCGAGTTGTTATACAAACTTATAATTCTGTTAAATAATTCACATTTTAGTGTATTTGGTGCCTAATTAACTCACTACAGCGTTTACTTGAGACAACAACTCAGCATTATGCAACAATTTGGAGCATCTATGTTTCACATGGTAGTGCACTGACATAAATTAGTCATAAATCATTAATCATTAGACATAAATGAGTGCACCTTACATAATTTCGTCATCTTAGCCATCAATGTGCCAAAAATTATTAAAGTTAGTAAAAATTTGACAAAGTTATGACAAAAACAATTTTGACTTTTTTCTGAGACACGGTGTAGAGCTTAGATATCATTATTCTACAATGCTCACTAGTTGAGCCTCTGTATGCTACAATGTACAGGCATTAGTAAACAGAACGAGTTAGAGGCACCTGATCTTGGACTTGGTGGAATGCCGGAGATATTGAGTTTTATCCACCTGTGAGTCTCCGTGTTGAATGCATGGATGTCATTGTAGTACTTGTAGTCACTGCAATTCAACAACACAAAACGGCAATGCAGCAAACATACCAAATGTTAACACTAACTAGTAATCATTTAGTCATTAACCAATGCCATTACCATATCAATATAATAGCAGCTATTTGCCGCTATTGACTCATAGCTAAATGACCTAAATTTAAAATAAATTTGGACACCTACTGAATAGCAACGGAAAAATTCATCAAAGATTTTGAAAAACGCCAACATTGTTAATCTCCAGTACCATGACGAACAAAAATCAACATTTCTAACACTGCACACGAGCTTTAAATGTTACAAATCCAGTCGATTAGTTTAATAGTCAAACAACTTTGACTTTTGCAGATACCAACCAAAAACCAGTAATGCACATATTGTTAACATTTGCTTGTTGACAAATTACTACAAGACCTTGATTAATCTATAAATCACAAAATTAATGACTCGGGCTGCACTCAACTTTCATTCACAAACGTTTCCCGCATCACAAACAGAAGGTTTGCAATTGTTCTGCTACTTTTTACCAAAACCAAACAACTACTGCACAGCAATTTTTTCAAGTATTAAACACTGCTTCAAAAAAGAACTAAACCCAAATGCAGTATAATATATAAGATTAATGATCGGCTAAGCCAGATGGCAGACTGACTTGGTGCTCTCATGAAATCCACCAAAGACGAGAAGTATCTTCCGCGAGGCAACCATGCGATGACCACTTCTCGACGACGGACCGCCAGCTGCCCTGACAGCATCAGTGACGCACAACACCACACACAGACTCAGTACAGCTGAGCGTGTATATAAATATGCATACTAGCTGACTTACGACTGAAAAGCTATAAATATCAAATCAAAGCCTGATATCAAATCAAATCTCCACTAAATTTCGACTAGCTAGTCCTAGAGTCACATCCATCTGTCATCGAAATCTGTTCATAACTTGCTCAGATACACAGCAACTTATCACTTTCAGCTACATTTCCCTAATGGTAAAAATTCCCACACATCAATCCAAAATCCACAAATACTGAATCGCCACAAAAAACTAATCAGTTCTTCCTGCAGCCATGTGCAACTCCTCTGCAAAAGTCATACTTTGATGAAAACACTTCTAAGTCTTCAGCCAACAGAAAGAGACAGACTGACAGACAGAATGACTGAAAACGTGTCACACATCTTTTTTCGGCAGAAATAACTAAACAAAACGCACACAACGCACAATTTAGACATAATGGCAGAAATATAAATAATACGAACATTGTTATCAGTTCAGCATGCAGCTGTTTTTACGGGCTTAAAAGACACGTACACACGGATAGGCCAAGGAAGTGTGATATCACAACTTACATGACTTTCTGCCATACATTGTCCCTAAGATTCAGCATCCAGAGATCTTTGTAATGGTAGAACTGCGACTGCGTCGGACTGGCAAATTCACCGCCGAATATCCACAGCTGTCCCCCGAGCTGTGTCAGTGCTACAGCCTACAAGTAACACGACAAATATCAGTGAGTGAGTAAGGTTTTGTATACCCTCCTCTTAAAAACAGCAGTTTTGATTAAAATGACAACAGAACAATTATTTTAGTCAATGCCACCTCATCCAGTTTTGAACAGATATTCAGCATACAGTGATACATATATTTGCAAAAATGCATATACTGCATATAAATGCATATAATACTGTTGCATGTTTCTGTAATGCTACAATAGCATTTTGCATCTGTCATCATTCACCAGGTGGCAATTTGTGGCATCTCTGTTACAACAAAGGCCTATGTACAAATAAACAGCTTTCAACTTTCTCTCGCATGAAATCATATGGTCATGTTGAGTGTTGACCAACCAGATGCTTGTTTAAAAGATCTCAGAGTTATTCTGAGATCAGTTATTCCAACGATAGAAAAAACTTAGCCAAAACCTATCTGCAGTTATCCATGAAACAAATCTCGAAAAAACCTATGATTTTAAATTACTGAGATTTGCTAATTCAATTTGTCATTAAACTGAAAAACCCAGGCATAAATTGAGCACAGATCACAAAGATCAGTGGAATGACCTGGTGTGCACAGCGAGGTGCCGGAGGATTGGGAACCTTCAGCAGTGTCCATTCATCGGACCTGATGTTATAGAGATACAGCTCATTGTACAAGTAGGTCTACAATAACATTTATACCATAACACACACTACAGTGACTGTACCACAGAGACAGTAACCACCACCACAAGAACAAGCAGGTACAACGTGCACCAAACAATGCACTGGCTCTGTATCCGTGGTCTTGCAGTGTAAAAACTTGGGTCTGGCTGAGGGCTAAGGAAATGGAGATCAGTGCCACCCAATGGGCCTCGAAGGCCAAGTCACATCAGTTTACGTAACTGTTATAAAGCGCTAATTGGCTTCATCAAATGTTAATTTGTCAATATTTATCAATTATTATTGCTGCCAGTGTTATCTTTATACTATAAAAATAAAGTTTAAAGTGGACAAATGTGATGAAACTGTGATGTCACAAACAACTATAAATGTCAATGTAGCGTTCGACAGAATTTGAATGCTAGCAGCGTCGATGGAGCACGGCACTGGGCGAAAAGACTTCGCTTGCATTTCGAGAAGTCGCTGTCATACCGGAAGTAGGCCTTTCCGTTGCACCAATCACCAACAGATTCCGACTTTCTCTTCCGGAATGCAAGCGAGTTCCCCTCTCTGAGCGCATGCTGCATCGTCGCTACAGCCAGCTCATAGCATGGTAACTTTTTCGCATGCTGCAATACACGCTACAAACAAAGCATAGTAAGTGATGTCATCATTTTGTTCTCACAATATTATTTTTATTGAAATTTATGTAGCGCGATGTTTTCAACTGATCAGCGTATTATTAATTAGCATTACGGTCGACACACATTTAGCAATATCATTTTTCGTGTGACTTGGCCTTTAAGGCTCGAGAAGGACTTTATGTTTACATTACATTATGTTTTTCAAGAGCAAACCACATATCACAGCATATCATATAATATCATATTGTACATATCACACTGCTAGTGACCACGGTACTTCAACTTACTGAGTCCTATTTCCGTTATCCAGCATCATCATTATCATCATCATCATCATAGAAAAAGTTAAATGTGGCCTAAATAACAAACATTATTTCTAGAACTATGCCAGTAAAGAGTTGAATATGTAAACCTGGAGATAAGCCCTGAAACAAAAAAAGCTTTGAGATGCCGTCTGAAGACCAAAAGAGATGGCGCAGAGGTTTAAAATCTTACATCCTACGCCTCGAATGTCCTATCAAAAACTGGCATCTGTTATACCAGTATGAACTAGAAATATGGGGCAGAGCCCAACGTGACGCCGCCCGGCGCCATAAGTCTGATGGGTGGTTAATTCAGGGGGGTGAAATTTACCTGGTAGCAAAGTCACGTGGCCCGAAGTCAAATGCAGTAGCATACGCAGCACGTGCATTGTCGACTTAGGGTGTGTCAACATCCATGCCTGCAACTTGTTTGATAGTGGACTAAAGTTCACCAAATATTTTTGGTTCAACGTGGGAGGGACGGCAGTCGATCAAATTTGTTTCCAATTGTTGACGTCTTGATCCGTTCTGGAAATATGCGCGACCGAACACTGAAGGTGTTCAAAATTGCGCGCACAGTCAATTTCGGGTAGGTCAATATCTGCGTCTATAACTTTTTTCTTAGTAAACAGAAGTTCACCAATTTTTTTCTTCTTCAACGCAGCACTGATTGCTCTCGATGAAGTTTGTGTCCCTTTGTCGATATCATGACCGGTTCTTGAGATATTTGCGGTCAAATTTTAGACGTTTTTTGCGTTCCCAAATTTTAAGGGGGCAGTGCCCCCCAAATGTTGTATATAAGTGATGATGTTCCCCTTATGGCCTGTCATGTGGCAAAGTTTCATGGGGTTATTCCCCCTAACCCCAAAGATATAGGTGCTAATACGCTGAATTATAAGCCAATTTTTGACCCCCTTTGAAAGAAAATTGTTGGGGGAGCCCGTATCCCCAGTGGGGTGTAGGCTAGCAAGACTTGGCCATTCTGTGGCATGTGTAAAAATTTTGGGGTGCAACACCCCCTAGGGGTTGAAATATGGTATTCCGAATAAGTCGATTTTCGGGGTACATTACATTTGCACCTAAAAATCTCCGTGGTTAGTGCACCAAAGTTCACATAACTTTCTTCGTTGAACGCGGAAGGGAACGCTGTTTTGCACCAGGTTTTTAGATTTTGGATAACTCTATCCTTTCCGGAGATATTCGCGCTCAAAGTGGGAAGATGTCCGAAATCGGGCCAAATTTAGCATGTTTTTCGCCCCTAAAATTTTTAGGGGGCAGACCTCCAAAGTTTTGGATGGGCATTTATAAACTGAACATGCTTCCGAGCATGTGACAAAATTTCGTGGAGATCGACCCACGAAACTCAGAGATCTCGCATTGAGAAAATAATAATAATAAACAGCAGTAAAACATAAGGCCTCCCTGGAACTACCGTTTCGAGTGGCCTAATAACTCTCTCTGCATGATTCCTTCAAGGCGTTAATAACGCTGATTTGGTAACAGAAACGGCATCCAACGTGCAAAAAAAACTGCAACTGTTGCAGCAATTCCAAAATTTTCTCCTTTGACATCTGGCCAAACCAGAAGTAACTCTGTAAAAGACTGCTAGTAAAATAGAAAAAGTAACACTCTAAGCAGCAGTGCTAGTAATATTTGTGTATATATAGTATTTTATATACAAAATTCCTTAGTGTTCACATAAAAAAGTACTCACATATATAAAATACTCAAACATACCCGACTACCATCAAAATATTCTCCACCAAACATAAGTAGAATATCTTTATCCGGATGTGCTGTCAATGTCATGTTACACCTGCAGCAGCCACAATGCATTAGTATACAAAATGGCAACCTTACTCGTGCAGTGTGTAAAATTCAGAGAATTTAGTATACTTCTACGGAAATTATTAGTCCTAATGTCCTTCATAAGCAAGTGTTCTTATGATGTATCACGAGAGCTGTCAAGTTAGAATGTTAATAATTACATTAAGAAACTAATAAAAATGATAACAATCTGAAAAAGTCTAAAGCTGTCATACTAATGCATTAATTAATGCGTTAATGCATTAATAGTTTAACGTGCGTTAAAAAATAATGCACATATGTAAATTTATGTTATTTTACTAAATTCTATGAAGCATAAGTTCCAATATTCCATTAAACTGTGGTTCCACGTGTCTGCACAACCTTTGCCTCCCGCGGTTTTAGCATTGCAGCCCCCACAGTTTGGAACTCACTACCCTTTAGCATCTGCAGTTCTACCTCTGCAGACACTTTCCGTCGCCTCCTTAAAACTCACTGCTTCCAGCAGGCCTACTGCTCCCCCTAGCAGCTCAGCCAAGTGCCTCAGATTCGGCCACTGGCTGACATTGTGCACTTTAAATATGCACATACTTACTTACTTACTTACTTATTTGACAATTGCATGAATTCAGGTAACTTAACTGTAGAATTTGCCTTTCCATCGCTGCCGTAAATAAATAATTATTCCGATGACAGACTAAAAAATTTCTATGATAGCTAAGATGCCAGTTGTTGCTAATTATACGTTTAAAATGTTTCTAACTTTCTATATTCTACAGGCGGCACCCCCAAATGTCATGGGGCCCGGGTTAACTTACCCCTTCTACTCTCCTTCTCGACGAGCCTGGGTACAAATGCGTTAAAAAAGTATCGCAGTGCATTATGCGTTAAAAAATTAACGCTTTGACAGCTCTAAAAAAATCATCTCAGTTTAAAAATGTTAATGCAGTGACAAAGCATTACCTTGCACCAGAATCTTGTTCTAAACTGAACGATATGTAGTGGATAAATGTGAACATTCACAAAACTATGCAAAAATGTGTAATGACGGCACAAACTGGCAGTGTGTAAAAGCAGTTTCTACACTTTGAGCAACTTAATCTTTACTACACTATGGGGCATAAAAAACACACCAAAATTTTTTTCATCATAACTTGAAGAAAAGTGGTCCAATTTTAATAAGTTTTGATACAACTGACCATCAAATGACTGTTTAGTTACCCACCTCACTTACTGTCTGTTTCTGCACTACCTGGGGAAAGAAAACGAACAAAATATTGCATTTTAACCACTGGTGTTATTGTTTAATCAAAAAACACACAAAACACATTTTGTCCGTATTTTTATCATTTTAGCTGATAGTTTATTTATCTAATTGTCCATTTTTAACTGCCTATAAAAATGTTTGAAATGATGGCTCATTAACATGGGCTCAGCTAGGAGGCACTTTCTCCATTCGTTGATAGCAGCATCAATAACAATCTGCTCCAGACTAATCCAAACTTCACCAATTGTTTCTTACATTCATCAATATTCCTGAATGTTAGGCCTATTTAATAGACGTGCTACTGCACAACAGTCAAACCTAGTAATTGATTGGCTGTTGGTGGCCACATATCCAAAAAGATGAAATTTTATAGTTTTTTTGTTGATTTTAATGCATATCTTGTCTGTTTTGTTTTTATCAGGTAGTGCAGAAGCAGATGTTGGGTGAGTTGGGAAACTGAATGACCATTTGATGGCCAGTTGTGTCTCGAATATGTGTACCAAAAATTATTAAAATTGGATAACCCTTCTTCAAGTTATGGTAAAAAAAATGGTGTGTTTTTTATGCCCCACAATGTATAATTACACGTGTTAATAATTAAAATGCAAGAGATGCCAACAAACCGAGGACTAGGAGGAGGACATTTTTCTTCCACTACTTGATGCCTTTTACGATCCTGCTCTTGAAACTGAGCTATCATCAACTCTATATCTTCCTGCAATATCACACAAAAAAGCACTGTAAAAGATAAAAAGCCTGGCACAGCTTGATGATCACTATTCCTAATCCTTAGACTAAGCCCTAACCTGCCATTCAAAGTCATGTCCACTCATCCCTACCTTCCAGCTCCACTGACACACTAAATGGTAAGTACAAATGACATAACATATTATGTTAATAAGACTAATGATAACACATCACCATTGAATCTGCGCATGGGCCTGAATTATTCGATTACTTTTGCCTGGTACAGACCATTTTGACTAAGTTCATTTTTGGCCTGCCCCATTGATTTTCAGCCTGGCTGTTTATCTATCTGCTGAAAGTCCAAACCTGTCCATATAGCTGTCATTACACAAGCTAGATTTTTATTGCCTCTCAATGATACTTTGCAGTTTGGCATAGATATGGATGTCAAATGTGCATGTAATATGAAGTTGAAAATTTTCAGTTTTTGAAAAAGTTCAAAAAACTTTAGGAGTAAAAAAATTTTGTGACTCACACTGTATATTATTAATTATTAAAAATTACTTCATTTACAGAATGTCAACGTACTTCCATACTTTTAAAATGCAATATAGTTGCCAGGGGCTAAATTCACAAAACATCTTAGGACAATTTTATGACATTTTGCACACACGCGCCAATGTGCTAATTCACAAAACATCTTACGACAATTTTACGACAAACATCTTACGATCACTTTTTAGGTGTCTTATGACATTCCAATTTATACGATTCCACCATCATCCATATATACTGTACTAAGTCTGTGTGTGGTGTTGTGCGTCACTGATGCTGTCAGGGCAGCTAGCGGTACGTCGTTGAGAAGTGGTCATCGCATGGTCGCCTCGCAGAAGATACTTAATAAACTATAAAAAAATTTAAAAATCAAAACAATCAATAAATAAAAATATCTAAACAAATTAAAAAAATAAATCAGCACCTGTTAACACCATGTACTCGAAATTGTGTAGTCAGAAAAATAAATTTTAAAAAAATTAAAACATTACAAATTCAACTCTAAATAACCGCTTTTACTTACTGACTAGTCAGTGGCTCGCAGACAACTATAGTTACCATGACAACAAGATGCTTTTCTGAAAAAAGTTATGATCATTAAAGATAAATTCTGTGAATTCACTTCGACATGTCGTAAGATAATCTTATGACATCTTAAATGATGAGTTATGATAATTTAATGACATGTCTTACGACATGTCTTACGACAATGTTTGTGAATCGGGCTCCAGGAGATTAACGCAGACGGAGCATAGCATCAAGTTTGCTGTTATTTATAAACATGGACATGTGTCTGCTGTTCCATCAACAGCAGAAGAAAAAATAGTTCAGCAAATTTGCTTACATTTTTGTCTGTATGGACAGAAAATAATACCAAGCATGACAACTGACTTTATAGAACAAAACGAAGAATGACTAAAAAGGCAGCTAGTTTAGGTAAACTTGAAAAAAATAATTTAATCTCCAGGTGCTGTGAGCCCTGAATCACTGAAAGCTTGGCTTTAGATCACTTCTAACATTTCACCACAACACACAGGGTCAGACTAAAACACAACGGGCAAACCAGCAAGACAACAAGCAACTGAGGCCAGCCCGTCATCTGGTCTAAAAAGCGATGAGCAAGATGATGGCGGACCGATAGCGACTAGTAAAAGAGGATGGCCTGAGCCTGACGACAGGTTCTGGCGATGGTCAGACGACGAGCCCATTCAATTTGATATACTCCACACTTGTTTTATTAAAAATGTTCGTTTAACACTATCTATTTAATACATGACTAAAACGTGTTATTGTGTTTGTAGACATCTTACACCGCAACACCGCACGAAAGCCCAATTACATATTCTCAAGAAAGGGAGAGGTAATCGCCAATCGCCAGTCCACATCTAGCTTCCCGTCGCCTTGCCAGTCTACCCGTCGCGTTTTAGACCGACCGGACAATACTCAATAAGGGCCAATATACATAACATGCACGGCCACACCTCTCCACGTTCCTGTAACATTTTCTTTGTTTTCTTCTCATTCTTTTTCTCGGTCTTTTGAGCGGTCTTCTGACTACCGGTCTGCTTTCTTTCCTTTTTGTCTTTTTTCTTCCCCATTTTCAATATTACAAGAAATTTAACGGCTAAAAACTGAACACCATAACACGAATGATTCCCAACTATCGCTCATCAAAACAACAACATGACATAACGGAATTAATTCTACATCATCTATTACCTGGACGCATGTATTAGATATTAGGGGTTCCAAAACGTTGCGATTTGTGACTTGTGAGCATGCAAGGAGGTAGCTGAAATTTTATTTTGGGAAGTTCAAAGTGAGTTCACAAAGCTATCAGCCTCTATTTCGTTGCAATTCAGTCTTCAAATGTGCATTGCAGCCAGAAATTGCGAAAAAAACACTAAAACCCCCTATTTTAGAGGGTCAAGGTCATCGTTGTTGACAATTCTAAAAAGCCCTGTTATGATAAGCAGCATGTCTGTACCTATCTGCAACAGTCTACACAACAGACAAGCCAATAGCGGCAAAATAACGTCTTTTTAAGGGAGATACCCCACTTTGTCTTCATCGTTCAAAGAGAACCTCTTCACTCAGAGGCACGAAATTTTGTCACAAAAAACTAAGGATTACGAAATCTTTACTGCAAACTGCCACAAGGACTCTACATTAGTTTTTTGTGGCAGTTTGCAGTAAAGATTTCGTAATCCTATCTTGCATTGTTTTGACAGGGCTTAAGGGTGTGACAGACGAACGGACGGACACCTCCCCGATGGCTAAGATGCGCGAAGCATTACGTGCTGTTGCACGTAAAAATCCAGCGGGCGCCCATGCTGCATTCATTGCATTGCATTTCATTGCTTGACATCGACTACGAGTTACTATGTGCCTATGATACAGGCATACATGCAGGTGCGATCAATATTTGGCAGTGATTATAGTGAATTATTACATTCTTACGGCTTTCAGCAACACAGCGTTCGTAACATAAGCTGCACATTGTTCATGAAGTCCTTCAGACTGCGCAGAATGCACCATTTTGCAAGAAAAAGTCAAAAAAAATTTCTGGGGAAATGGCACAGCTCCCTTCCCATACTGCACTCTCCTCGCCACTCGACCTGGACCCCCAGCTCTGAAAACCTGGCGCCGCCCCTGCGTGGAAACCATCCGGCACACATATTATTTGGATTTTGGTCTGATGCAGAGCAGTTTGATATTCAGAAAGAACGTGTAGACAACATTAGCCACTCTTAACTATTGGTGCAATCTGCTGCGCTCCATTACCTCACCCTAGAACCAAACCGGAAGTGGGATTACACGGCCTGGAACTAAAAAAACAAATCAACCTATCAAGTCTCATCAACAAATTAGAAATATCAATATTATTTGTCACATATTTGGACCTACAACAAACTTACAGTAAACTTGACTGTGTGAACGAAAAAGACAGATTTGTAAACTACATTAGTTTTGTACACTGAAATTTCTAAGCTAGATCACTCTGCTTATACAGAATGCATTTTACATAACACTCATCGTGGTTAAGTGATTTTAGACTTAAACACACACAGATGATGAACTAATGATTGTATAACTGAAACGGCAGATCTAACACTGCACATATGGCAGCCAGCAAAAGTAAAATGTTAGCACATGGAAATCAAAACAGCATCAAACAGCAGCTCACTATAATATATTACTATAGCTGGCTGCATAAGAAACATCAGTAAACAGTAGTCATAATCACATGTCTGCAATTAACATCACTCTGGTCATATTTCCAACGACATCAGTAGTCATAAAAGCAAGCTGTCAGTCACAACACAAAAAGCATGTCCATAAACTTAACTGACTTCCACTTACTGTTTCAAGACTTGATGAGGGTCAGCTATTTCATATGGGGGTGAAACCCCTAAAGCCTGTTGCAAATACTACCATGAGTTGAATTCACATGCAGAGTAAGCACAACAGTCATGAATGCATTGCATGTCTACATGACCAAAAAATTAAAAACACAGTATATAAAAATAACAGCTTGGGAACGAGATCAAGATATAAAAAGGTTTCACGCAGAGATCGCAGACTCAGCAACTCTGTTTTCTGGGACTTTCCTGATCCCAACACAAAAAGCACAAGTCCACTGTTTTCCAGCACGAAAATACTGTATTTTCTAATTTAAAAAATGCAAACTTTTTTGGATGGAGTTCAGTTCACAGATAAAATCAGCCAACAAAATCAGGCAGAATGGAAACGTTATATGCCACTAGATGGCTGAGTGTTTTTTACACGGACTCAGAACAATGGAAGTATTGGAAGTACTTTTACTTAGCTATCTGACGAACATCCTGGAAAAAATGTCAGGTCTCTGTAATTCAAGACTGCCCAGGTCTTAAAACTATCAACCTAAAAATCTGATAACTAGAATTTCCGAGACTCACTATGACATCTGTCTACACTAACAACATCAATGCTTGCGATGGTGGCGAGAACGCCTTCTGTGAGATCGATTTTCCTGCACTTGTCCTATCTTTGTTTTCACCATAGAGCGTATAGTGTCACTAGATGCAATCGGGGGCAGGTAGCCCCAGCGTCGCAAATACTTCACCGACAGATGCGTGCCGCCAATAGTCACTGTGTAACGTAACGGGGTTGCCAGCTTGTAAAGCAGATACGTCACAGCAGCAAGGCCCACACCAGGTTTGGTAAAAGGTGATATAATTCTCTCACTAGCACCGAGCCACTGCAGTATTGGAACAACATCGACACCTCTGTTTCAATATGCATACACAGCATAATAAGCATTAAGCAACAAATCCTAGCAAGAGCATATATGTACAGAGTGCAGCAAAAAAGTGCCTCCCTAAAGTTTTTTGCTGTTTTCTCAGCAACCGTTTGGGACTTTAATGTGAAATTTTATAGCTTTATTTAATGAAACCTTTTTACGCGTGACAGCATGTAATGCTTCACATGTCTTACCATCGTGGAAACATCCGTCTGTCTGTCCGTCTGTCACACTCAGGTATTGTGTCAACACAACGCAAGCTAGGATATGAAATCTTCACCATAGACTGCCACGGAGACTCTAGTATTAGAATCCATAAAGCTTTCCCAAAATTTGAAAGGGGTCACCCAAATCGAGGGCGCTAAGTGAGAGGGGGTACAAGAAATTGGCCATTTTGAGCCAATAAGTCGACATATAGATAAGAAACGGTGCAAGATAGAGCCTAGGTTACTATTAACTACTAATAGAAAGTCCCATATGCCCTTTTGATTGACATCAAGATCACATACCTTGAACGAACTTGAACCCCAAAATAAGGGTTTTTAGTGATTTTTTCACGATTTTGGGCTGCAACACACACTTCAAGAGTAAACTGCGCCGAAGTGGCTTGATATAGACCAAGACAACATTAAACATAGATTTTAGCAGTTCAAGTCCCAAGCCCCTAGATTTAAAAAAGCCTTCGCATGTGGGTCTTTAAGAAGGGTACCCCCATAAAAGGTCGCTATTTTACCGTCATTGGCTTGTCTAGCACTTGCAGATAGACATAAACTTGTTGCTTGCCATAAGAATAACTGCTGACAAGCTTTTAATGATTCAACATTAATGACCTTGAACGATCTTGAACTCCCAAAATAGGGGTTTTAGTGATTTTTCTGCAATTTCTGCAGGACACACATCAACAGTCAATTGCAACGAAATGGATGGAGATAAACCAGGACAACTTCCGAACAGGAATAGCCATAGGCTGTCGTGCATCTCATGAGCTTTGCTCAAATTACTTGTACATCTAACTGCCAAGTAAAATAAGATTCTGCTGAAAAACGATGAAGTTATGGACTTTTTGACATGACCGCCTAGTGATTAGATGTAAATGATTTTAGTAAATAATACTGTAAAATTTCAAATTAAAATTTTTAACGGTTGCTGAGAAAACAGCAAAATTTTTTAGGTGGCTACTTTTTTTGCTGCAACCTGTAGAGCTGTGCTCAATAGTGCTATAAGATGGACAAATGTTACATAAATGACTATCTTTCAGATTCTGTCAAATACTGGCTATGATTTTTATGTACAAAATAGTTCGCTGTGCAAATACATATTTGTTGTATCTTGTCAATTATATTGAAACATACTGCATATAATAATAATAGATCAAGTTCAACAATAATATTATTGCAAACAATGATACATTACGTACAGTGCTACAGCACATAAAATTGTGACACGTAATGTCTTTAAGTAATTCTGCAAAGAAACTGTAAGTCATGCAAGGAGGTCCTAGCCAATTGTATTCAATGGAGTACTGTAGTGCTATACTTAACAAGCATGACGTATTATGCAACATAACAAGCCCCAGCTGTTAAATTTAATGTGAGCTGTTGTTCTTGAAATAACCCACAAAATGTTACATGGTTTGTACCACTTTTCAGAATTCATTTTCCCTGACTTTTCCACATATAAAATGAGCGATTTTCCACGACTAATTTCTTCATGTGCAACACCAATAAACCAACATTAGGTCCATAAGTCTACAACAAACATTTGTTACATTGTACAAAGTAAGTCACAAAGAGAGGGGTCTGTGGATAGACTAAGTGCCTCCTCTGCAGAAAATTGTTCATATTTTAATGCTGAAATGGCATATTTTTGTCAACTCTTTAGTGCTAAATTTTGCTTTTATCTATGACCAAAAACAGTAAAAATATTTTTTACAATTTTAAATGTCCTGATTTTTCCCCGACCCCCCCATTTTCCCTGATTTTCCATGACTTTCCCTGGCCTCTTAAGAATCCTTGACTTTCCCTGACTGTAAGAACCATGTACCAATAGTTGTCAAAGTGGTAAGCAACCTGAGAGCAGCATAGTAGAAGATGCCTGCCCACACAGTTGATGTTGCCAGATGAACGCAAACGAGAATCTTCCCATGCTCCTTATACGTCTGATGAAATCTGCGCAGAAGTCCTGGGGGCTTTGATTCTTTAGCAACCTCAGCCTTATCGTCGGCTTTGTCTGCCTCGGTCTTATCATCAGCTTTGTCAGTGGAGTATCTCTGTGACTGTCTGGCAAGGAGATTCAGCGAAGCTCTTACACTACCAGTGTAACCTCCACTGCTCACTGTTCTATTGCTACCCTCAACAACTGCACAAATTCGCTTGATGGGAAAATTACAAAACCGATGCTGGCAAGCCGGCATGCATTTCAATGACTGTGAATAGTTAGCATAAGTCCACGCAATTCTGCTGAATGCTGAGTTCATTCGAACATTCCTGCCGGCTTGCAGAAAACAACAAACGACTGCTTTGCACATCATCGCAATAACGGTATTGTTGATGTTATTACTTGCAGTTGCCAGTCTGTAAGGAATGAAAATAACACAGTGACTTGAATCACCTACAATAAATACGATGTTTCTTTACCACAAAGTATGAAATTTTACAATACAAATATATAGAAAGTACACTCAACAAATAGTGGTGTCACACATGATTTTAACTAACACTATCTGAACACTAGATACATCTTTTTATCCACTATGTACTATGTATGACATTACACAACTTTTATTATCACATCTTATTATTTATTACCATACATATTATTACCACATCTAGTCCTAACGTGGTTAGTCTGTCAGTTACAGTCTGCCATCGCAAAGAGCCACCATCGAGTTAACCTAACCTTAACTCCAATCATAATTCTAAACCTAACCATTTGCAAAAGGTTAGTTAAGATTAAGATTAAGATTATGGTCAGGTTAATCTGACGGCGGCTCTTTGCGATGGCAGGCCATCCCCGGTCAATCAGGTTTACAGACGTTTCAGCCACAGGATGGATTTGACCGCCGGTCGATTTGGCTGCAAAAATGTTGAGCACAAATTGTCCCAATATATTTACGTGGAGTCAAACTGTCATTCGGTCCTAAAAGCAATGATGGAACTTCATGCACATGTGAAGTATAGAGTAGGCAAGGGTACAGGTCTATTTCCACTACAGCTGCGCACTGCGCTGCACTGCGTTTGAACACGTTAAAGTGCTTCAACATGCTGCAAAGCACTTTAACGCATTGCAGCATGTTGAAGCACATTGCAGTGCGTTAAAACAGGCAAGACATCAATTTGTAAAGAATATTAATTAGTTAATATGGGCATTGGGCAACAAATACAAAAATTTATTGCTGTTCAGAAAAGCAGCTTGTAGCACATAAGTGTTCATAAGAAAAAAAGAATATGTAAACCTAGATTTTGGATTCACCCCATCATCGCTAACCAGAATGACCAGGGCGACTATCAGCATCTGATACATGAGCTAAACTCCGACACAGCTGTTCCAACGATACTTTCGGCTGTCTGTCGAGCAGTTTAATGACCTATGCACCGTACTCGGGTTAGTTGAGCATTCTCATTCGTCAATGCAATTATTATCACTCGGAGAGTAAACAAAAAATAGAAACACTCAGCGTTTCTATTTTAAACACAACGCAACACAAAGCAGCTGTAGTGGAAATGCTTCCCACTGAAAAAGCTAAAAATTTGCGTTTTTACTATCGCGACAACGCGCTGCACAATTAATGCACTGCAACACAACAGCTATCGCAACAAAGCAACGCAATGCGCAGCCGTAGTTGAAATGCTACTTACCAGACTCAGGTGAACATGGGTAAAATGCGGACCAGCAGACCTGCGGACGGATCAACAGGTAAATTGCGGACCACCAAAATACGTACCCCACACAATCGAATGCCTAATGAGAGATGTGCCGTAATGTGTATAAACTTACTATAGCATTCATGTTTTAGGCCCCTGTCTAAGCGTTTACTGTTGTAGTTCAGGCAATTGTAAGTGTAATTAACTAATAAAACTAATATTAAAGGTATTATTATCATTAGCATATTTATAATATATTTATCTATGGTATGCCTAACATGTTATGTCATCCAAAACACAGCTTAGATGACAAAAGCTGCGTTTTGGATGGCCTAACAACCATGAAAAAGTTTAGTGCGCCACGGATAATTAGATACTCCATGCCAAAACAAAAAAACACATATTTACTAGTATATTGCATCAATACAACAGTCAAACAGAAATTAAAACTATTAGGGGTCATTCCATGTCAAATCAACCAGAGGCGGGAACCCGACCATCTCAGATTTTCACACAAAAATTACCATATCCACTGGAATGTGTCCTTAGCATACATGCAAAATTTCAACTTTATATCTGAGACGGTCGGGTGTAAAACTTCATAAATTCTGGTTGATTTGACACGGAATGACCCTTAGCCAAAAGTATTAAAACTATTAAAAGTATTATTATCATTAGCACAGTTATAATATATTTATCTCTGGCGCACTAAACTTGTTCATGGTTGTTAAGCCATCTAAAACACAGCTAAAGTTGGGTTTAAATATTCTTTGAAACATTTTTGGAAATATCTCAGAAACAGTGCATCGGAGCTCAAACATTCCAAAAAAAAATCCTTGCTTACCAACCTTCTTCCTGGGAATTCTTTCCTTAACAAGATGGGGTCAGAAATTAAAACAGTAAACATGCAGTCTAGTGGCCTAAACAAAATACACAGTCAACTTACTGCCTATACGGGCCAAAGCGTGCATGCGGTCAGTTAACCCTAACCCTAATCCTAACTGTAACCCTAACCTAACCCTAACTCTAAACCTAAGCCTAACCCTAAGCTTCACCTGTATATAGGTGGTAAGTTGACTGTGTATTTTGTTTAGACCGCTAAACTGCATGTTTACCATTAAAACTATTAGATAAAAGTATTAAAACTATTAAAAGTAGTATTATCATTAGCATATTTATAATACATTTATCCGTTGTGCACTAAAATTGTTCATGGTCGTTAGGCCATCCAAAACGCAGCTGTAGATAATGCGAACCGCTGACCAACGGGTAAACTGCGGACATGGTCCGCAGGTTTGGTCCGCAGTTTACCCGTTAGTCGGTCCGCAGGTCCGCATTTTACCCGTGCCAGACTCAGGTGCTGTCACAGAATCACATGTGGCACTACGAAAACAGCATTCAGCAGGGACAACAAAACTTAATAACTTAGACCTATGCGTTTAATTAAGCTATTATTAAAACATCATATGAATTACAGGCTTAATCTTCTTCCGACATGCGGCTGCGGTTGCTGCAGAACTGGCTCTACATCGCAGATTTGCAACAGTGCCGACAATACAAAGAAGATAATAACGAATTCCAACGCGTCATGCAAAATACGTACAATAGCAGACGTTCTTGGTACTGAAAACGGCTGCGATTACGGATGTTCATTTAACTTTTTCGCCGAAATGTCATGATCTCCCGGACACGCCCATTTTAGAATATTAAATTTCTCAAAGAATAATTATACTATTTACATGATAAGTAAGTAACTTCGCAAATGTGTTGCAACTTGCACGATGTTTTCATTTTCCCGCGATTTTCTCAAAGCAGTGATACGCTAATTTGAGAATTTTGGACAAAAATTGATACCTTCAGATGGGTGATCTGAAAATGTGTGCAAAAACTGATACGTTCAGATCAGCGATCTGAGCACTCCAATGATAGTCTGCCAGTGTGATACTGTAGTGACTAAGGACGTGTCTGTGTTGTAAGGCCTGGTGCGTGCTCCTTCCCGACGTTGCTCCGCCCAAGCTCTAGATTCTTAGCATCATGCGCAGCATCCAAAAATTGCGAAAAATTCACTAAAAACCCCTTTTGGGAAGTTTCAAAGTAATTCCGTTAGCAAGCATCAATTGCTACACTTTCTTTTAAGCGTGGGTTATCATATCTTAAAGCACTGATTGTAAATCTCTGAGCACGTCCGTGGCTGCAACGGTTTACTGAACCATCTAAAAGCATCAGATCTCTATATTTTGTGTACTTGCAAATAGCCTACTCACAATACATTAGCACTTTTCTAGCGTATTAAAGACATTGTAGACACGCAACAAAAATGCAGTTCGTAGATTTCAACTCTTAATTCTAGACATGTTAAAATAGGCCCCGACACCATGTGCTCAACTGCTGAGTAAGCTCAGATAATAGCAGAAAGAGTCAGTGCAGTCGTGTCAGTGGCAGCATGCCAATTACCACAATTATCTATAACAAGTCGGTTTTGCATTTCTACTTCTGAACCAACAACAAGTACTCAAAACAAAAGCACAGTATGCTACCACACAATCACATCATCAAGCACGCAAACGTAGGCCGACACTGTTAGGTCATTAAAAATAGCACAGCACAATACTGAGTTTTGGTAATCTGCATTAACAATATTAGCACCAGTGCGAACAGCAGTGCCATAGCAAAACCATAACATTAAAAATAAAACCAAAAACTTGAGAGCATTTGACATAGAAAACCAATTATTTCAGACTGTAACATCACAACTGTAGCAGCAGTAAGCTCAGTCATGTTATTTAGTTGTTTTGCCAGTAAGTTTTGAATAGGCCTACAGAGTAACCGTTGTAAGGCTTTTAAAATGCAACGACAAAATTTCATTTCAACAAAAGATCACAACTGTTCAAGACCATATAGACTTTGAGACCAGATTTCTTGTGAAACAGTGAAAGTGAGATAACTCAACTCCGTGAGATTCTCTGAGCGAGTGAGTTTATACGTCCCGCCTGACACGGTATAAGTCATTTCGAGTACGGCCTTTGCAGGCAAAATTGCACATACACATAATAACAGAACAAAAAGTTTAACCTTTATAAAACACACAACACAAAAAATGACAGAAACCAAAAATTGTAAGAACTGCCGATTATAACTAACGGGAAACATGGATCCAGTATTCCAGTGGCATTGTTGCAGAGGGGTGGCTAGCAAGATGGGGGCATTTGATCTCCCACCCCTAACTTTAGGCTGTGGGAAAATCTTTTTCAACAAAAAAATTTGTCCAAATGAAAATTTAGTGGAAAAACTAATATGGTGACCACCCATAATTTCCTGTTTGAAATTTACTTGCAGCTGTCTGTCAGAATTCTGTCGGAAAATTGCAGCTTTTTTAACCCACGACGCTACTGCACACATCACTCACTAGCCACTGGTTGATATCCAGTACGAATGAGTATCGGTATTAGTTACAGTACTGCTAGAATGAATAAGCAAGTTTGCAACATGAGCTTATACCACTCCAGACGGTGTTGTATTGTACTTAAACCACACTCGAAATGCACAGACTACACAGTTGTTTGCTTTATGAATCGTGATGCACAACAACAGCCATGTTGTGAGAACAGCACCAGTGGAAGGTGAGTGTGGTTGATCAAAGCTTAACACCATCTACGAATATTTCTCAGCTTTCACCATATCAAAGACGTCATAAGTACCAATGACAATGGCATAAGATATCCTGCCACATCGTCCTTCAAAATACATGGTTACATTAAATGTGCATTCAAAGCTACTACACATGCATTAATTCACTCTAAGCATCAGAACAACTTATCGAAATGTAATCTCGACAATATATTGTTATCACAATCACTATTGCTAAACCTGTTTAGTCTTCACACACAAAGCAACATGCAAAGAATGATGTCAATCAATGCTATTCAACTGGTGGAGGTCAATCCTCCAGTGAAAGCAAAACAGACTGCCCCTCTAAATATTTAGACAACGTCCTGTTGTCTGGCCAAGATAGCCAGAATGAACGCCCAAACCCTTTTGCTAATTGAAAATCATATAAATAAAAAAGCAGAAAAAAGCCAACAATTTTCTCACTTGCTACCCAACATTCCACCAAAAGTGTCCTATAAGACTATAAATACAGGAAATTTTTTTCTGGTCTGGCTCCATCCCAAACCCAGCTGAGAAACTCATAGTCGGCAGGGGATACCCCCTCCCTATTTGTCACCCAACTCAAGAGAGAGAAAGAGAAAGAGTTTATTCTCCAAAAGCACAACGCAGTAGGAGTATATAAGCATACAATAGTAAATGACATAGGATGGTGGCCAGCAACATAAAAGCGTGGCCTGCGGCAACACATTCTCGGCACCATCACCTTAACTTTCGCCACTACCTCCCCCCTCGCCCCCCGCACAAAATTGACCGTGGATCATCGATGCCACTGCTATTGAGTGACAGTCCATCAGCGGCGAACGTTAGCCATGAAGCGGTAGCAGTACTTGACGGACGACTGACAGGCGGCAAGGTCGCGCCACGGATGTCGGATGTAGCGCTGCAGCAGCAGCAGATGTTGCACAAAGTCTGGCAGAGCCTGTTCCGTGCCTCCACTCATCGCAGTGTTCATTGCACGTGCGAACACGTCGTATGACAACTGCAGACGACCCACCACTTCTTCCATGTCTTGTCTATACAGAGCCACGCCAACAGATCTCATTAATTAGTCTGTCAACAAACATGACTATCTATGCCATATACAACATATGCTCCACTACGAAAAAAATTTGAGCATGTTGAGAGCAAAGTTAGAATAATGAAGAACGAATATCTATCATGAGTTTTACATCTAACATGCTATGTGCAGTGTTTCTCAGGCCCAGAATGTCAGCTTCATCTCAGACCCCATTGTGAAGATAACAGAGTGCTCCAGAAATCCCCTAAATTCTAAGGATAAAGGCCTGGAAGAGGAACAGGCAAAGAGGGAGATAAGGAAAAGGGAAAAGGAGACAGGTAGGGAGGGGGATATGAAGTTGCTCAAATGATGGCTTAACAAGTGGGAAAAACTATAGCTACATAATGCAATAGTGAATACACTCATATTCACTGTTAACTTCTACGTGGCATATCATTCAGGGGGTTGCCTGATAATGCAGGACCTAACATTGATGGGCCAAGAAAAATTCAGGGCCTGACATTGAAGGACCTGACAATAGCGGACCAAATAGCTCGACCTGACAATGCAGGACATGACAATGACGGACCAAACTGTGTTGCTGCATTGGTCGACAAGTTATAATCAGGACCATTGCTATGCAAGCATATCAGACGTTTTTGAATGTTATTCGCTACAGAAATTCACGGTACTTTACTAACTTACTTACGTTTAGGCACAAGGGGCAGGGGGCAATTGCCTTTTCGTTCAGTGATCAGATGTAAAAATTTGGCATTTGCAAATTGAATATACTTATATATTTAAACTTTTGTGTTCGTTTAGTGTAAGAATAAGCGATATTAAACTTTCATTTTAGTTGTAGGCCTAATTACTCTATGTCCCGGTAGTCTCCTCATTTAAAAAAAACTGCAGGGGACTCATGACCTGATGTAGCTAAGCATCACTTTGCTGCCTGGTCAACAAAGCAAGATGTAGAAAAAGGAGGTCTGTCAATGTCAGGTCCTGTATTGTCAAATCCTGCATTGTCAGATCATGCTATTCGGTCAGTCGCTGTCACGTCTTGCAATGTCAGGTCTTGCAGTTTGGTCCACCATTGTCAGGTCCTGCATTTTCAACACCTCCCTATTCAGGAAAGAAGTACACCACCTCTTAGCAAGATCACAGCAGATTTATTATACATTGAAACGTTTCAACATACTGCATAAAAACCATGTAAAATTATGCTTTAATATAACTAAAAATGCACTCCTTTATTTTGACAATGAATAAGGTCAAGCTGAACAGAAACAGTAATGTAGCCTACTCAATGTTGCTTATAACAGATGCAGGCTGCGAACTACTGATACTTTCTCTGAAACTGGTGAATGGAATGACAAACAAAATTCATACCCAACCAGCCGACAGAAACTATAAAAACATCATTTGAATATTTTTACTCAAGCTGAGCAGAAACTCTAATAGCATGTTTAAAACTATGAAATGAGAACATAAGCAACTCAAGCCTCCAAAAAGAGCAAAAACATATCTCAGTAGAAGATGTCTGAACTGCAAAATGAGAAGATAAGCATCCAAGTGTTCAAAAACACGTTTCAGTAGTGTACTTACTTATGCTTACAGACGAAGCATGTGAAAAACTTTCTCTCAAACTTGTCCTCGGTTGCAAGCGGAGCTCGACAGTTCTCACAACGATACCGAGGTGCGTCATCAAACATCTCCTGAACTATCGGCCAGTTCTCTCGGCACGCCTCACACCTGCAATGTTAACTAAAGTTATTAATTATTTAATTATTGCCAATTAATTAACTGACATCAATTGCAAGTGGAGCTCAGCAATTTTTGCAATGATATCCATTCAACAGCATCACTACATGCCACAGACTTCTTAAAATAAGAACTGACCGCTGTCGAACTTGGATTCATCAATATTTTTAGTTTTTTACTGTCTTTTCACTGCAACGTTGTCAAATGTTGTCCGATTGCTACAAAATTTTATACACACAGTGTCACAGACAATGTGAACAAATGATGCAGATTTGGTTACTGTACGATTTATACTTTCTCGTGTGTGCAAACATTGTGGCTAAACCATACGGACCGAGGTATGGTTTAGCCACAATATATGCACACATAAGAAAGTAGACATCATACAGTAACCAAATTTGCCGCATTTGTTCACGTTTTCTGTGACACTAAGTGTACAAAATTTTGTAGAAACGGACCGTGTTTGTAAAAAGTACCAATGGACCCAAGTTCAAGGATCTGAGCATGGCTACCATCAGTCCTTATTTTAAGAGGTCTATGCTACATGCACACTCAGCCAGTCAATTGATCAGTTGATCAATCAATCAACCAATCATAAAAGAATAATTAGCACAGCTACTTCAAGCATAATAGCAAAACTTTGTTCACATGATGATGTACAGGCATGACTTTCTGCAGAACTAACTAACCTTTTAACTCCTCTCAATGCAGCAACTACAAAACTTCCTTCACAGCTGTGACATTGTATATGCAGACTTAGACCGATTGCTATGATATGGCTAGAATTGAACTGTTTATTTAGCTGACTTTCCATACAGATCTGTCTACCAATGGCGATGACAAGAAACGGCCAGTTGACGTTTTAAAGTAATATATTGCAATAATGCAAAATAATACATAATAATAATTCAATCACAACTACCACATATTCATACGTTAATTGGCTGGCAAAATTCTATCAAATTTTATAAATTCTCTTATAGCAGCAAAGCAAGCTAGCAAAAAAGCATAAGCCTGAACCGCTGTTGAATGACTGCTCGTCGACTCAAGTTTCCAAGCTTCTATTCGCTGTCGTTCAACGTCCCAAGTTATCTGCTGATGTCGTCTGTAGTTGATTGAAAACGATACACTTCACACTGTCCTGAAATTACCCAGAAATTCTCAGTTGTCGACAACACCTTCCTGCCATGTCAGGATAGGCTTTGTGTCTGCTGACCTGAACCGTCACAGATTTGTTTCAATCAGCGCTTTCAGCGTTCAACGTAGTCTGTCAAAGTACGACCACACTCGTGGTTTTCAGTACGTCAATACTAATTCTTACGTGTGAAATCTAACTTTTCTCACTTAAAATACAGCATTTTACATCAGCCTATCCTTGGCTCCTCACTTCATACTTCTAATTCCTTGCAGGGATGTGGTCTCGGTCGAAACGCCTCGGTCTTTAGACAGTTTCATGAGATGTACTAACGTCTCGTCTTGGTCTCTTAAGACAAAATCCTCAACATCTCGGTCTTGGACAGATACGTCTTGGGTCTCATCTCGGGTCTCGGAGCAATATGTCTCAATCTTGGCCCAGTAGGTCTAGTCTCGGGTTTCGGGCCATTGTGTCTCGATGAGACGTTTTGTGCAGGCACGTGCCGTGCATGCTGTAGCTGCAGTTAGAGTGATACTAACCAGCATGACATTTGTGGCTCAGACATATTCGTTTACAGCGTTATTTACTCTTTCATTTACTTCTTTATCATAAAGCAGAATTATGTCGTGTGAGTCTTTTTTCGTCACAGAATGACCTAGTCGCAATGAAGATAGTGTATGATGTCAAAATGGATACTATCAGCCAAATGTAATTGACGTACAAGGCTATAATCAGCTGTAGTTTGCTAATTTCAGTTGCTTGCAAATTGCGATAAACATGTCTCATGTCTGCAGCACTGCAGTTGCAGTTCTTTAAGCCGTTAACTATTCAGTGATAATTGTCAAAATAAAGTGCAAAAACCTACAATATCACAAATAGAAAGCGCTTACCATGGTAAGAGTTAATAATTAATCCGTATAATTTTCTTTTCATTGACAACATGTTTCACCATACGTCACGAAAAACGTCTTGGCGAGATGTTGCTGCTCCCGAGAATCTCGAGTCTCGGAAGCTTTAAGGTCTCGGCCAATGTCTCGGAAGCTGCATCGTCTCATCTCGGTCTCGTCTCGGAGACATGGGTCTCGAGCCGCGTCTCAGTCTCGGCTCAGAAGGTCTCGTGCACATCCCTGATTCCTTGTAATTACCATTGTAGTTAGTGATGCACGGGTTTTTTTTAATTCTGTAGACATTTAATTCTGGCAATGTTCCAGCATTGTGGTTGATGCTTAGAAGAGCAAGCAAGCATTATAGATGTGTAATATAATCTACTAACTTCTATCTTATGCCAGCCAGTTTCTAAAACCAATAAAATATTGGTGTGCAAAGAAACAACCTTACAGTGTAAGAGTAACAACAAGAACATCAGGGCTAAAAAAACTAAGCTATATCAGTCGCAAAAAACTTCCTCATGGGACCCTACCCTAGCCTAGCCATCAGTAACTCTGTAAAAAAACCTGATTTTTTGCAAATTACATCTTCATTCTAACTATTTACTGTTAATATACATCAACTATAACACTGCTAAACTATACAGACTATTGGACAGATCTGTAAGTTTCAAAACACCATACACACAGCTGCAAGTCTTTCAATTCAGGTACACCACATAATGTACACCACAGTTTAAAAATCCTACTAGCAACAGCTACTTCAAGCTTAATAATGAAACTTTGTTCACATGATGATGTCAAGGCATGACTTTCAAAGCCTAGAAAATGTGGGCAATAATGCAATGTTATTAGTAGCAGTATTTTAATAAAAAAATAAAAAATCCTCAAATTCCCCTCATAGAAATAGAAATCAGTGACTATAAATTATTCAGAGCAGTTATAAGTTAATTACTTGCAGTTGAAGAAGTATACGCCCTTTAGCTGACTGTGTCTGAATCTTGGCTTCACCTCATAGAACAGCGGTCCATACGAGATGCAGATTTCCTCGCCCTCGGCAATGTTGCGTATTGCTCGCACGACAACCACATCATCGTAGAAGTTGAGGTCGGCATTAGGATCGCACGAGTGATTGATGAGTGACACAGTGGGATACAGTCCGACACCAACTGGCTCCGGCTTGGGTTCATCGAACTTGGTCGGACGCGTGAGCTCAATGATACGAAAAGCATTACACTGAATGATCTGCAGATGACGCAGCACAGCTCCACCTATTAGCTCCAGCTCAGCTGGAGAGCTTGCTATCTCCTTCAGAAATCCCGAAGCGACCATGATCTTCACTAAGACACATGACAGAATGGTAAACTCAAAGAGATCTTCGACGGATCTCAGCCTGGTGCTGGTGACCAGGTGGTATACGGAGTCATAACTGGAGTGGTCGTACACACCCTCGGCGCTGAAACCACACTCGTCAGCCTTGGTCTTTCTGACGGCTGATGACCTTAAGTAGGACACAAATGAATCGATGCCTTGGCGCATCACAAGACGAGCGGCAAGATGCCCGATCTTAGCACACAGTGTAGGCTTCAGGAGCTCAGCGAATGAGCACTCGGCCCAGTGGTACTGCTTCCATGCCTTGTCAGCACATTCCCTACTGCAGAACAGCCAGGTTGAACATTGCCGACATGGCACCGGCGCCTCGGTCTCCGCAAAACAATGGTAGCAATGCTTTGCCACATATTCTCCTGGTAGCATCACCGACGCAAATGGCGTTTCCGCCATGAGGACATCACCAACTTTGATATCCCGGTCAGCAACAGTGTGCCTACCAAAGCTTGCGTCATACTGTACTTTCACTGCTACAGATGCACTGGGATATTTCTCATTCGGATCTCCGGTTAGCGCTGGCACAGCCATCTTCAGACCTTCTGTCTCTATGCCTGGAGCCCGTTTGACATTAGCTTTCTGACAGTTCTTCATCTGCTTGTCGATGTTTGCCTGCCATGTTGCAGTGGCTTTTGGAGACAGACCAGCTGTGACAAGGTTGTCCAGTGCCTTCTGATAACTAGCCATTGCTTCGGAAGTGTTTCCCAGTGCCTGGTAGACAGAACCTTGCCGCTCAAACAGCTTGTAGCATGTTGTTTCCGGATAGCCATGCTCCACTGCTAGCTCAATGTCCCGGAGACTCTCAGTATAGTGCCTCAGGTGAAACAGCGCTGCCGATCTGACACACACAATGCTCCTTCCATTGACAATATGTACATCACTAATTCACTACTAAACCTAGCTTACACAGAACACAATATTCAACTCGTGCATGGCAAAACTAGATAAATACTGAAATTCCTTAACGGCACATAAAAAATGGCAGAAGTGTCACTCTGGTTTTGAAAGACCAGTTTCAAGACTTGGTGCTGCACTGTTAGCCATGGTCTTGTCTGCAAGTTTGTTCCAAGTAATTACAATCTATAAGAAACTGGTTAAACCATTCTACTAGGTCTTAGTCTTGAGCTCTATGGTAATGATTTCAAGTACTATGGTCTCGAACATGGTCGAGATTTTGATCCTGTTTACATAACCGATAAACAATATCTAGAGTACGATACGTTGAAAAAATTGAATGGCAGTACAGATACAACAGAACTGCAACGAAACCTGTTTGCATAAGCCAATGCCAGCTCATTCTTGTTGCTTCCTTTGTCCTCCTTCATGCCATTTTCAGCTGGCTTCTGCTCAACACTGGGACCAGACTCACCTGACTCGTCCTTTGCCGTGGTTTCCGGCGACGTATTTTCCACATTATCATTCTTGATCTTGTCGATTTCAGAAGTGCTGGTATCAAGCTGAGATTTTTCAGCATCCATGCTGTCAGCCTCCGTAGCAGAAGGTGCTGACAAGACACTCACATTGTACTCCCGCAAAGCCGTCAAGTAACTCTTCCGTTGAAAATATTCATTTCCCTGTAAATGGAGCAAAAAAGTATCAAACACTGAAAGCAGTACGTCTCGAAAGTTCTAAACTTGCTTCAGTTATGACTGTTATTCACCTGTAGAATTCAGATACAAAAAATCAGTATTGCTATAGCAACTGAGAAAATCTGTCACAAAAATGCCACTGGTTCGCGTATTAATCTATTATTCACTTACTGCTATCACAGTTTTGATCACCAAACAGAGATTCAATACTACCACTGTATTTATGGCAGCAACAAATCTAAGCAATGAAAACAAGAAAATAACAAAC
>Ga0209367_1001445_pt1 | contig 29195 bp, 17 predicted proteins | sample WorMetLIZISLAND2_FD_187412 | JGI IMG/M metagenome (GOLD analysis project Ga0209367, IMG submission 187412) | Marine gutless worms symbiont microbial communities from Max Planck institute for Marine Microbiology, Germany - Olavius geniculatus... ...
ATTAGCATAATATTGTGCGCGCACAATTTTATTCATGATGTTGCAAGTTGCAGCCAATCACAGCGTAGCGTCCGACCGGCCCACGGCTGCTGTCGCACGCCTGCGTGGCTGTCTAACAGTCGCTGCGCAGCTTTTGAATTTTTATAGCCTAGGCTATAGTGTCTAAAACTGTAGGATATGACCACTTTATTTCGACACAAGAGTCAGAATAATAAAAAATAGGCTGAGATTTCACTAGGCCTACATGCTATTGTCGCCATGGAAATAGCTTATCGCCTGTTTCGCCATAGCTTTTCTTCTCCTTAGCACAATGTGCGCTGGACGATTCTATTAGATATAGGCGGTGTTTTTTTATCTGTACATATCTGTCTATTCTTGCTGTCTGTTTCTGTCTTTATGACGAATAAACGTGTTCATTAGGCCTACCAGTGCACATCGTGCAGGTGATACTCCGCCCATTTTGTTGCAGTGTTGCAAGTTTTATTGCAGTTGTAATAGCTTTTGTTGCAAGTTGCATGCTACATGCAATAAGTTGCATTGTTGCAAGTTGCATGTTGCATGTGTTATTGCAGTCGTAATAGGGGTATTAGTGACTTCCACACTTAGCGCGGTGAATTATTGACTGTCAGGGCGGTAAAAAGATATATATGGTACGATGTATACTTATATATGCGTTAAGATTGGGGTTAGGATTAGGGTTAGGGTTTGGGTTTAGTTTACGTGAGGCTTATCTACCGCAATAATAATGTTATTTTGGTCCAGTTTGCTGCAGGAGAAATGTCTGATGTCGCGTTATTAAATACCATCGACAGTATGCTATCTACCAACGACAAAGCCACCAAGTTGCTCTGGCTGAAATTGGCATCGGCAAAAGAGGAAGCCAGTAAATTAAGTTCGCTAGTGGCTGACGATGACTCGATGGTGAATCATGGGGATATTGAATTAACTAACACATTCAAAAGTGAGTTTATGAGATTATGTTGGGAAGCAGAAAGTGACTACAGCATTAAAGCCATGGAAGCCAAGAAGAAGGCACAACAAATTGCCAAACAGCTGCAGAATGATCTGTTGAAATCTATTAATTTACTGGTGAGTGGTGATTACATGTATTTTCTGTTATTGTAGATAAATTATCTCTTTTGTTTGGCAGAGCTGACACAATGTTAAATGTTTTTATCTATGTAACATGTTATTCATCAACAAGATAATGTTCATACAGACACAGAGTCTGTCCAATGCACTTTGATAGTTTACAGTATATGTCTATATAAATATAAGCAGTGAGCTGTTTAGACTGGTAGAAAAAAAATCAAAAAGTAATTTGAAATTGCACAGCAGCAATGTTACTGCCATCCTTCGCTATTATCATAACTGTACAATAAATATTGTCAGTCACATGACCATTCGATTTGTCGCGAGCGCTTTACTATAAAATGGGGGTCGACTTTTTATGGGTGTTCCATAGTGACCATGCGTCTATCTGGCACCGTTATGGAGATTTGGTGCCTCAGAAATAATGGTGTCATAACCTTCACCTTTTGGGGTCACGTGACGTCATCGGTCACGTGACCATTTGACTTATGGTGGGCGACTTCCTATGAGTAGTCCGTCATTACCATGCATCCATGTAGTGCTGTTGTGGAGATATGGCGCCTCAAAGTTAATGGGTTCACAACCTTGACCTTTTGTGGTCACGTGACGTCATCGGTCACGTGACCATTTGACACCCGGAAGTCGACTTTTTATGGGTGGTCCATTGTGACCATGAGTCTATCTGGCACCGTTACGGAGATATGGTGCCTCAAATGTTGGACGCACAAATGTGGACACAGAAAGAAAGAAGAAAGAAGAGAAAGGGAAAGAGGAAGGCAGGGAGGGAAGGGAAAAGGGAAGTAGAAGGGGAAAAGGGGAAGGGAAGAGGAGAGGGAGGGTTAAGGTAAGAGGAAGGGAAGGGGAAAGGAGAAGGAGAAGGAAAAGGGGGAATGGAAAGGGAAAGGGAACAAGAAATTTAAGCTAATGCTAGTGCTCAAGTTTGGCTAGCGTGCATTTTAGCTTAAAATATACATCACTTTCTGACTCGGTTTCATGAGTAGTGTTTTTTTCTGTCAGACAGAGCTTCAAGAAAAGAATGCATTGCTGATCAGTGAACGTATGAAACTGGAGCAGCTTGTTGCCAGCCTCCGGACCAATGTGTCACATGAACGTCAGTTACGTACAAGACTTGATGAGTCACGGCAAGCACTCAAACAGCAACTACAAGACATGGAGCTGGCTGTGGAGCACGAAAAAGAACAGGTTTGTTTTCTTTGCTTGTTTACATGTTCATGGTGAGCTATAAAATGTAATTTGTCCACAGTGTGCTGGTGAAAAAAAACTTTTTTGTAAATTGGTCAGTATTTGGCAAAGACAGGGAAGACATGATGTGACTTTTTATGGCTCACAATGTAGATGTAATAAAAATATAATAATTTTTTAAACGTGTTTCTTGTTTTTAAAGTAAAAAAACATTTGTAAATGCTGAATACAAAATGTCACCCTTTTTCACTAACATATTAACTAACTTTATTGTTTTATTAATATCATGCTTTGATGCCGTAGTTGAGTCAAAGGAAGGACACACATTTTGTAGAAAGCCTGTTACAATATTTTTTTCTATTTTTAGCTGACAGTACTTAAGTAACAGTCGAGCTGTTGGCATTGTTGTTGTCCATCTGTCCATCTATCTCTAACGGATATTGTGGCTAACTGCTAGGGCATAGGGGAAATTTTTTTACACAAATAATTAGCCATGGGTTTTAAACTCGGGCAGACAAAATTTCAGCCATCTACTCCAAGGGGAACATTTTTAGATTGGGGATTGAATGAAGGGAGTAGGAAAAATGTGCGTTTTCCAATGGAAAAGGTTACTATTAATCACCAATAGGAAGTCGCATACACCCTGTGAGATTATATTTTAATCATTGATCTTGGATGAACTTGAAGGGTCATGATGCACTATGCAATGCCAATCATGCAGTATTGTGGCTGAATGGTAAGTCATAGGGGGTCTGCAATGGTATCATCTGATAGGGCGGTGGCGACTTTCTATAAGCTGTCAATAGTAACCATGTGTCCATCTGCAGCGGTTTGGCCACATTTTTGAATGGAATGTTTAGAGCTATAAGTGGCCGTATCTCAGAACTGATAAAAGATATGGTTTAGGTTACTATTAATCACTAATAAAAAGTGGCATACGCCATGTCAGATTAGATGGAAATTGTTGATCTTGGATGACCCTGAAGGCCGTTATGCGCTATTGCGGCTAAACAATGCGAGATAGGGCCTAAGTTGCTATTGATCAACAATAGGAAGTTGCATATTGGCTTTCAAATGACATGAAAATTATTCACTTTGAATAACCATAAAGATCAGTACTGCAGCAGGAACTGTATAGGCTGTAGCGCGTCTTCCCGAGCAAGGCGTTTTTATTGTGAAAAATATTTACAAAACCTGCATCTAATATTTTCCTTGTTTATTTACTCTGTAGCTATTTATATTGCTTGGCAAAATGACCACGTGCGATGTTTGTTATATTAGTGCTCATTGTAGCTTTTGAGACAGCGTTCTGTTAACATAGTGTGCATGGAACTGTGTCACCTTTGACAAATCGCTTTCTCTGTGTGACGGGAATTGAGACGCTGGGCTTCGGATGTAGGCGGTACGGTCGGCTTTTTCTAGCAATATCGCTGGGCTTCTTGTTTTTCTAGGGACACCAGAGATGCATTTCGCACTTTTTTCTCTGAGAATCTCACTTCTACAGCTCAGTAGTTCTCACTAGTTCTCACGAAAAGTGTGAAACGTGCAAGTAAGAATTCTACGAGAATTCTAACATAGAATTTTGGATGATGTAACTGACAAGCAAGTGGGCGGAGCTAGCATAATGTAGCAAAGAAAAATCTTGCTCATGATTTCTCAGAGAAGCTCAGAGAAAAGGAAGTGCGAAATGCGAATTCTAAGTTAGAATTTCTGAGATTCTCAGAGAAAAAAGTGCGAAACGCGCCTCAGCTAACTTATAGGCTAATGCTGGATTAGTAGTTGGCTGGTGAAACTGAAACCATAGGTGGTCGCTGGTCATGTAACAAGTATGCTTTTCATTTGGCTGGCAATCCAGATCACAGTTTGGATGCGGGGATTTTTAAAGGATGCGCATTAAAAGTGCATTATGTTCATCGTATTGGCCAGGTGGCAGCACTAATCACAACGTAGGTTTGTGATCTCTGATCTCTTTTAGTTATGCCATCATGACATACATTGATTGGCAGGTGCAAAATCTGGTCGCCAACTGCAACAATTTGAAGCGTGACGGTGAGCAGGCAGCTGAACAGTGTTGCAGAGACCAGCAGATGCTGGCTGAATTACACAACAAATATCAACTACTGAGACAGGAAAAAGGTAATATTATTGGTCGTGTATTAGTGCTTGGATTCTGCTGATTGATGGAGGACTCTCTGGCCTGTAGAATATCAACAGTTTGATGTTTCTTCAGCTTTTCTTCAGTTATTTATAGTTGTGTTCTTCAGTGGTTAATTTTGCGAGATTTGATTAAAAGAAGTTTGCCTAGGAACTACCAAAATTCGATCTGGTGCTAAGATTTATGCTTGCATTTTTATTAAAAAAATACAAGCATTACAATGGTCATTCAGTAAGTTCCAGGACTAACATTCTTATACAATGACAGTAAATAGCACATTTCTGACAGTTATGTCACTGTATTGTTCCCATTGTTCTACAAGTCGGCTGGAACCTGTAGCATTAAGTTTTTTATTGGCATCATGTCGAAATTTATGGATGCATGCCGTTGAATGCCTTTATCATTCTTGAACTTAATGTCTCCAAGTGATTTGTTGTGTGGTCCAAAAAATGAAAAATCACCTGGAGCTAAGTCTGGGCTGTATAGCAAATACTGTAGCAGTTCCCAGCCCATCTTTTCAATTTTTTCAACTGTCTAATGGGCCATTTGCACGGTGGGGCACTGCCATTTTAAAGAATGACATCTTTCTGCAGGAAACCTGGTCAATTGCTATGAATTGCTAGACAATAATGCACAGTAATATTTTGCATTTACAGTATATGTCTTTCAGGCAGAAAGTCTGCGAAAACAACTTTCTGAGTGTCCCAAAAATGTTTTCCCTGCAGCTGATTGTTATTGTCGTATGGATTGTTCCAACACGGACATCATCACCAACTGACAGACGACAGCTGTAAAAGTGGGAGAACTATTCAAATACTATCAAATGTGATAAACTGTCGCCGCTAAATATAACAGATAATCTGCAATAAGTTTCAACACTTTCTATGCTTTCTGTGGCTGGAAAAAATCATGATTTTTCTTTGACCATGCCAAACGTCAAAGCACCATCATTTATATCTTAATAACAATGACATCACAGCATGACATCATAAGTGACGTCTTGGTTAGTACTGTACAATAGTGGCCGTACAACTTCATAACAGTTTTGGTTTTCAGTTGTCACTGTGTGCTTACTGAGAAGAACAGTCCTGGAATTTATTGAATAACCCTTGTAGTTTTTCATTGAGTCACAAGTGCAATGCAGTTATTTTTTAGCATTTAACATTGCAGTTCTTCTGGTTTGACATAGTAAACTAAGCACAATATTTATTTAGCACGTACTATTTACTATTTATGTGTTGATATTTGTCAATTTGTCTTTAATTGATTCATTGATTAATTGGTGATTTTTTTGATTAATTCATTGATAGATTGATTTATTTATTGATCTGTGAACACAGTGCAGAGCGATGCTGTGATCAGAACTCTGGAATCTGACAACCTTCATCTGGTGAACAGCATCGAGACGTTAGAGTCACAGTATTCCTCACTTAACGGACAACTCGATGAGCTTAGAGAGACCAACGTCGATGAAATGAAGACCATGAAGCTGCTGTTATCAGACAAGGACAAAGAGATGAAACTTATGATTGAGAAATCCTACCATGAGGCTGAAGAACTGCGGAGAAAGCTGGACCTACAGCAGTCAGACAGTCAACGAATTCTCCAGGAAAAATTGGCTCTCGCTGACAAGGTTTTTGTGGCATTTGTTTTGCATCATCATGAAATATTATCAACTATAATTACTGGTAAACATTCTTTTATGGGTATTTTCTTTGCTAAGATAAGTACAAGGAATCACAGATCTCACCTGTCTGCTGAGTAGAGTGCTGTCACCTGGTACATAGAAACATTTTAATGCAGCTGCTAAGGAATCATGAATAATGACCAAGAATCTGAACTATGCCTAGCCATTCTACAAAATTTTGGGAAAAAAATTAATTCTTTTTTAGGAATCCAGCTGACTTTTTATTGTACTGTAATGCTGAATGTTAATGGTAGTAATTTGATCGGTTAATGTGCAAATATGTTGTAGCTGAGTGAGATGTTGAGTTTGGCGGAGAGGAAAAAGTGTTCACTGGAAGCCGAACTGAGTCAATTGAAAGTTGAATTTGAGTCAGTTAGAGCTGCTAAACAGCAGCTGGAGCAACAGAACAAACAGATCAGTGATGAACTGCATACCACTAGACAACTACAGGTGACTAGTTCTAACAGTAGCAGCACCAGCACTTTTGGCTTTTAGCCTGCTGACGTCTCAAAACCTGGCTCTTCGGAAAGTCGTATTCATCGATTAACTGATACTAGGCTTTGAGTGATCTCGTTACATTAGTGTGAGTGTAGTATGTTTTATCCACTGACCAGGACAGATATGAGAACCTTGCTAGACTTGTCAGTTATTGCAGTACTGTCTCTGGGATGTGTTGCAGCAAAACCTGGAGAAGTCACTGAATGAAATGTCACAGCAAGCCGGCAGGCTATTCTGTGACAACGAACATCTACATGCTACAGTCACCCAATGTCAGACACAGCTACAAAATAATTACACTAAGGTATCAGCTACTACAACAATAAGTAGACTGACAATAACAACTACTGCTACTACCAGCTAGCGAGTGCTTTATAATGCAGCTATCCTAATGGGCAGCATTAAGTTTAATCCATCTGTCTTTTGATTTGTCTATCTGCCCTGTGCTTTTCATGGCTTATTATATGTCAGAGTGCCATAGCCATTGAACTGGTACCAAGTTTACAAACTACGAGCGTTGTTCGATAAATAAGTTACAAAACAGTATCATTCCGTTAGTTTGCTAAATTTAAAAAAATCCGAAATCTACGTTTTGTTGGGAAACACCCTATAATAGCATATGTATAGGTTTTAACACTGTTTACAGTGTATTGTGTGAGTATAGTGAGGCATGCTGCAGACTGTGTTGAAACAAACTTATTTCATGGCCATGATCAACAAGATGCTATTAGTCGTCAGTCGTCACATAGTGTAGTGAGATTATGGGCACTTATAACACTTCAGATGCGAGAGATAGGAGAACTAAGTAGGTCGTGAATTATACAGTGTTAAATTATATGATTGCTTACGTCTTTTTGTGTCTGTGACAGTTACATGCAGAGCTGTCAGCTCGTGAGTCTGTAGTACAACATTTAAAAACTCAGCTGCAGCAGATCACATCATCAGCCAAGCATCATGAAGCTGAGCTTGAGTGTGCTTTAAAGTCCAGTCAGCAGATCATGTCAGCTGCCAAGCAACGCGAAGCTGAGCTTGAACATGCTTTGCAGTCCAGAGACGCTGCCCTGACTGCTGAGGTCACGCGGCTGCAAGACGAACTGATGCAAGCATCACAGCGAGAGAGCAAGCACTCAGAAGAGTTCAGCAAGTTGAAAGAGAAAGCTGAATTATGTGAACAACTACAACAGACTACGATGAAACTACAACAACAACTACAACAACAGAAGGTGGTCACTGCTCAGCAACTACAACAAACTACAGCAAAACTACAACAACAAATGTCTGACTTGCAACAACAACTACAACAACAGAAGGACGCCAGCACTATGCAACTACAACAGACTACGAGAAAACTACAACAACAAGTGTCTGACTTGCAACTACAACTACGACAACAGAAGGACATCAGTGCACAGCAACTCAAACAGACTACAGCAAAACTACATCAACAACTACAACAACAGAAAGACATCAGTGCTCAACAACTACAACATACTACAGCGAAACTAAAACAACTACGACAACAACTACAACAACAGAAGGACGCAAGTGCTGAGCAACTACAACAGACTACAACGAAACTACAACAACAGGTGTATGACTTGCAACAACAACTACAACAACAGAAGGACATTAGCACTCAACAACTACAACAGAGTACGATGAAACTAACACAACTACAACAACTATTGCAACGACAAAAAGACCCGAGTTCTGTGCTGGAGACAGAAAATGCACAACTGAAAATCTGTTCACATGAACAGAAACAAATTGTCGGCGTAAGATGCTCAATTGTTCTGTCTTAACACCCATCTGCATGTAATAACTAGTGTGTTGGACTAATGTTTATGTACTCGAACTACAGGTAATCTTAATATTACCATATGACTATGTCTATATGAACTCATGCACACTGAGTTAGTTTCTGTTTAACCATTTTCCCTAGAATTACTTCTGTGCCATTTCCCAAATGATAGCTTTTGAGAATTGACATAGCTATATAATTTTAGTCATAAGACATAGGAACAGGGTTATCGTCACTAAACTTATCTTCAGTGCTAATAGTTAGGGCGTCAGAGTTGGACTAGCCGTTGTTAGGTCATTAGAGTAACGTTTATGTTATTAGGCTAATGATCAAATTCCCAACAACTCTGTGCAAGTTATTTATACAATGTCGCGTGCCTTTACTACTGAGCGGTAGAATTTGGTACTGGCTAAATGGAAGTTAACCGTGGGCCTGTTGGAAAGTAATGGCACCTGTTTACTTCATAGTAGATGGGTTCGGACTGCTGACGTACAAATGGCTTCTGTTGCTGCTGAGGATAGTAGACTGAGTTGGCTGTAGCTTCTGTGAACTGCATGTATATTGTACATGCAGGCTGCTGACAGACAAAAAGTTTTTGTCGCTGCTAAGAGTAATGGGCTGAATTGTCTATTGGCTGTAGCTTCCATGAAATGTGTACAAATACAGGCCGCTGACACACAAACAGGTTTTGTTGCTACTGAGGGTAGGTGGCTGAGTTAGCTATAGCTTTTGTGAAATGCGTGTATTCAGGCCGCTGACAGACAAACAGTTTCTGTTGCTGAGGAAACGTTAGAGTCAGAAGTTGACAGTGAGATGATGTCATTATCCTTGCAACTATTTTATGAGAAAACACGACGTCTTGCAGCAGAGAAGAAACTGAAACGATTTGAGGTCTGTAGTGGTGATAGTAGAAGTAGTTGTGGCTGAGTGCCACTACTACGACGTTATTTGCAACAGGATCTGTACATAACTCTGAAACAAAAAGAAGAAAAGTACACAAATGTGCTGCCATTGGCTACGTATGTGCGGTAATTATTTTCAGCGCCTCTGAAGCCACAGCGCTATGGAGCTTTACAAATGTTTTATTATTTATTTCTGTAATACCTTATGGGTAGTAGTATTACTTCACTGTGTCTCAAAAAACATCCCCGACATTTTTGACTGTAACTTGAAAACCAATTATCAGATTTTGATAATTTTTAAAACGAATATTTCTGACACAACTTGTCATCAAATGACCGTTCAGTTTTCCACTTCACCCAGTGTTTGCTTCTGCACTACCTAGGGAACGCATATCGAGCGAAATGTGTTGAAATAAACAGAAAACCCCAAAAACATCCCCAACATTATCGATCGTAACTTGAAGAATGATTAGCAGATTTTAATAATTTTTGGCAGAAATATTTCTTACGCAACTGGCTATTAAATATGTGTTTTACTTTTTACCTCATCCAACGTCTGCTTTTGCACTATTTGGGGAAAGCAGACCAGGCATAATACGTGTTAAAGTGAACGAAATAACATAAATAAATTCCATCTATCCTAATCTGTTGGCCGGTCTATTACAAGGTTTGACCATCATGCAGCAATGTGTCTACCAGATAAAGTTTAGGAATGTTTGTGAAGTCAAGAAGCGACTGGTACAGCCTGGATTGGTCTGGAGCAGCACTTTATCGATATTGCTGTCAATGAATGGAGAAAGCGTCTTTTTGCCTGTGTTTGGATAGTGGGCCAACACTTCAAGCAATTTTACTGCAAGCAGTTTAAAAATGGACAACTGGGTGAAATGTCAGCCAGAGTGTCAAAAATGTGAACAAAATATGTTTTTACACGTTATGTTAATTAAGCAATCGTATCGCATTGGATAAAAAAGTGATATTTTGCTGGTTGTGTTTTCCCTAGGTAGTGCAGAAACAGACATTGGGTGAGGTGGGAAATTGAATAGTCATTTGATGGCGAGTTGTGTCGGGAATATTCGTACCAAAAATTATAAAAATCTGTTAATCGGTTTTCAAGTTGCAGTCGAAAATGTCAGAGATGTTTTTTTTGAGACACAGTATAGTAGTAGTAGTAGTAGTAGTAATAATAGTAGTAGTAGACGGTTTGATGATGTCCTGTATAATCTCATTAATCCGTGACCCTTAGCACTTGAATTGGTGCCTGGGCTGTTACCCCGAGAAAATTTTAAATTGCTGTAGGTGAGTTTTAGTGCATTCTGAAATATGTAAAACTGATCTTTTTCTTAACGGTTTTGATGTAAGAAAATATTGAAAATTATTTCTTTCTAGGTTATATTGCTAGCAGGCTAAAGCAGTGACGCTGGAATTACAGTTAACTCTATTTGAGCAAAATGGCTAGAGTGGATGGTGATGTGCCTGACTGCCAGAGTGGGTTGGTTTAAGCCCATTTAGTTTACATGTAAAATTTGCTTTGTGTAGTGGTGTTGTATGTGTGAATGCAGCTTAAACATGGTATATTGTTTAGACGTCAAGCATGCATCACATTGAAGATCGTGTAGTTGTGAGTTGTAGTTATGTTTCACGTGTGAATGCAGCTTAAACCTGTTTTTATGTTTGTTTGGGCATTAAGCACATGACATACTGAAGAGATCGGTAGTTGTGTTTTCAGTTGTGTTGTAGTCATGTTGTACGTGTGAATACAGCTTAAACCCAACTGTGTGTTGTACAGAGGTCAAGCCTGCGTCATGTGGAAGAACTTGCACGTGAACTGGACGCTGTCAGGTCCCAGTCTTTACTCTGAGACAACTTCTACAATTGCACCACCATCAACATCTTTTGACAGCTCATAGTGCTCACACATAGACAATAGAGTACAAGAATACCCGGCTGTCGCTAGGGAAGACGCGCTACACGCTATACAGTTCCAGTTGCAGTGCTGACTTTTAAGGTCATCCAAGGTGAACGATTTCCATCTGAAAGAGCGTATGCGGTTTCTTATTAAGTAAGTGCATATTTAGAGTGCACAATGTCGGCCAGTGGCCGAATCTGAGGCAACCTTGGCTCTATCTTGCACCGTTTAGCCACAATAGCGCGTACCTACCCTTAAGGTCATCCAAAGTCAATGATTTTCATGTAATCCGAAAGGACGTATGCCACTTTCTATTAGGCCCCTAGTGATTAATAGTAACCTTGGCCTTATCTCTCACGGTTTCCGAGATACGGCCACATATCTTGAAACCTTCCATTGAAAATTGCGACCAAACCGCTGCAGATGAAGACTTGGCTACTATTGACAGTCTATAGAAAGTTGCCAGTGCCCTATTCGATGGTACCATCGCCGATCTTCTACAACTTAACGTGTAGCCATAATACCGCACGATGTCTTTTCAGGGTCATCCAAGGTCATCGTCATCGGTCGTCGTCGACGGTCTAAGTCGGTTTGACTCGGTTTAAGTGGGTCGTCGTTGTCGTTTTAAGTCCGTCTGAGTCGGTTGTGGTCGTCGTATTAAGTCGGTCCGAGTCTGAGTCGGTCGTCGTCGTCGTTTTAAGTCAGTTTGAGTCGGTCTAAGTCGTCGTTCAAGTCGGTCTGAGTCAGTCTGTTTGGGTTTGACTCGTTGTTCTAAGTCGGTCTAAGTCGGTCGTCGTCCTGAGTCGGTCTGAATCGGTCGTCGTCGTCGTTTTAAGTCAGTCTGAGTCGGTCGTCGTCGTCGTCCTAAGTCGGTCTGAGTCGTCGTTCTATGTCGATCTCGGTCTGAGACGTTGTTTTAAGTCGATCTGAGTTGGTCGTCGTCATCGTTTTAAGTCCGTCTGAATCGATCTGTGTCGGTCGTCGTTCTGAGTCTGTCTAAGTTGGTCGTCGTTCTACGTCGGTCTAAGTCGGTCTGAGTCGATCGTCGTTCTAAGTCTGTCTGAGTCGTCGTTTTAATTTGGTCTGAGTCGGTCTGAGTCGTCGTTCTAAATCGGTCTTAGTCGGTCTTAGTCGGTCGTCGTCGTCGTCCTAAGTCGGTCTGAGTCGGTCTAAGTCGGTCGCCGTTTTAAGTTGGTTCGAGTCGGTCTGACGGGCTGAGTCGGTCGTCGTCGTCGTTTTAAGTTGGTCTGAGTCGTCGTTCTAAGTCGGCTTAAGTCGGTCGTCGTTGTCCTGCTAAGTCGGTCTGAGTCGGTTTAAGTCGGTCGTCGTTCTGTGTCGATCTGAGTCGGTTTGAGTCGGTCGTCGTCGTCGTTCTAAGTCGGTCTGAGTCGTCGTTCTAAGTCTGTCTGAGTCTGTTTGAGTCGTTCGTCGTCGTCGTTCTAAGTCGGTCTGAGTCGGTCGTCGTCGTCGTTTTAAGTCCGTCTGAGTCGGTCTATGTCGGTCGTCGTTCTGAGTCGGTTTGAGTTGGTCTGAGTCGTTTTTCTAAGTCGGTCTTATTCGGCTTGGGTCGTGGTTCTAAGCCGGTCTGAGTCGGTCTAAGTCGGTAGTCGTCGTCGTTCTCAGTCGGTTTGAGTCAGACGTCGTTGTCGTTCTAAGTCGGTCTGAGTCGGTTTAAGTCGGTGGTCGTTCTAAGTCGGTCTGAGTCGATCGTCGTCGTCGTCCTAAGTCTGTCTGAGTCGGTCTGAGTCGGTCATCGTCGTCGTTCTAAGTCGGTCTAAGTCGGTCTGAGTCTTCGTTCTAAGTCGGTCTGAGTTGATCGTCGTCGTCGTCTTAAGTCTGTCTGAGTCGTTCTAAGTCGGTCGTCGACTCGTCGTCGTCTTTCTAAGTCGGTCTGAGACGTCGTTTTTAGTCGGTCTGAGTCAGTCTGAGTCGTCATTTTAAGTCGGTCTGATTTGGTCGTCGTCGTCGTTCTAAGTCGGTCTAAAAGAGATACCTAAGCCAAATCCTCAGCCGTGACGTTACTACATCTATGGGATATTTCGTTCTACGGTGTTTTTGTTTTTAATTTTTGGTACCGCGCAGACTGAATGAATTGCTTCAGGATTATTACCTGTATGCTTTGAGATTAATTTGTATGATATACACGATCATTTTTGGTGTCTTTAAAAATATGTGATTGTTAAATTATGGTGCTTTACAAATATGTTCTTATAGCTGTCTGTTTCTTTGTTAACTGATACATGTATGTTACTGATGTGTTGATGTATTTTTTTTGTTTATTTATTTATTTTTCTGCTTATTTGTTTATTTATTTCTATGGGTATTTATGCATGCGTATTTATTTACGTTGAGTGATTGTCGAATCGTTGCGTGTTGTTTAGTGTTGTTTAGGCCTATACTCAAGTCTTCAGTGTTTAGACTTTGGAAGCGATCAACTACATGAAGGCTGCAGGTTTAGGTTGTTTATCGGTTTCATGTTTCACAGAGGTAAAACTTTCTGTAAGGGTTAAACTTTTTGTGTCGTTATTGTGTACGTGCATTGCCTGGAAAGGCCGTCCCCGAAATGACCTATAATGTGTCGGGCGGGACGTTAAACCCTACTCACTCAGTCGCTGCAACGTTATCTGTCGATAGTCTGTGGAAATTGCGGTCTTCCAAAAGGCAAGGTCGCCAAGTTTTCGACAGAGAAGATAGGCCCTATCTGTGCTCAAAACTTTTATTTTGCTGTTAAATATTTCCATAATAGGGATTTTCATTCCAACTATGGTATTTGTGGAAAAGAGAATTTTCCGACAGGCTAAAATTTTGAAGGGAGGTGCAGTTTAAGTTGCCCTTATGTCCTTTTCCTTTTCTTCCCTGCTATGACACTAGTCACGTGACACTACTAATCAAATCATCACTAGGCTAATATTTCGGTGTCGTACTTATGTGTTTGTCTGTTATTTCCGACTGTATTAAGTTACGACATTGTTGTTGGCTTTTCGACATTTTTTATAATTGTACTGTATAATTGCATGCCAGTCACTGCTGCTTTAACCTGTGAGCTTAGTCTAGGACAGAAAGCTACGTCATTGTCATTTGCTACTTATCGCGGATCTTCTATCATGTTGCAGATTCTTAAACGTTTTATATACAAATTATATTTCATTTCGTGGTGCAGAGATCTGCCTGCCTACAGGCTGGTTATTTCGTGTTCAATTGTGGCCTACGTTATTAGGCAGAATCGTTTTCTCAGCGCAAGCGATTCCGCCTATTCCTACGCGTTTCTCCGTAGCGTGGTCTGTCTGTCTGTCGTCTGTCACATTCGAGCACCCCGCTTAAACTGTTGGATGGATTTAGATGCCATTTGGGAGGTACACTTGTGGGGTCCAGTGACACATTGTGAATGAGGTCCCTGACCCCGCAGCGGAAGGGGATATTTTATAGTCGAACTGTAACTCGATTTGGGGAAATTTCTGGACATTATTAACTCGCTATAAGTGATAAAATAAATTGTCCAGGGTAAAAAAAGTTTAGTTACCCGTTTGGAATAGATCTCTTACCAGATCTCGACAAAGCTTCAGTTAGTTAAGACTTTACTAATTTACTAATGATTTTTTCGTCATGATCTTGAGTGGAACTTTTTGACAAGAAATCTCCGGATTTTTGCGCCGACATTAGGCCCCTACGGATTCGATCATTGACAGAACACGAGCAATTACAATATCAAGAACACAAGATCAGATATAAAAGATAGCGCTTGACCGTCAAATTTTACTTCTTATATGCCTACTAGCTAAAATTGTTCTGTTTTAAGCAGGCCCATCGAGAGCCACAGCGGGGCCCGGGAAAACATTCTCGCGGGGCCCCTCTATGGAGAAAATTTTTTAATTTTTCTTTTTTTAAATGGTGCATTCTGGTGTACTTTATACTTTTGAAAGACGGCGGGCCTCCCAAACCGTCACGGGGCCCGGGGTAGCTTACCCCCCTACCCCACCCTATCGACTGGCTTGATTTTAAGCAAGTAAATATTTTTTAAATCTAATAAAAAGATCACCTCAGTTGAAACGAAGCCATAAAAATGCGCATCAGGTTCAAAACTTGTTTTCCTCGACTTTAATTTTTCTGGGAAGCAAACCACCTACACGGTTTTGTAAAGCTCACTGATAGGACTATTTATTTAGCCCATTTAATACATTTGCAGCAGTTGATAGTGAAGCATAATGGCAGCGGCAGCAGCAGCAACGGTAGCGGCATTCTGTGGTCATTATGCAATAAAACGCGGCCAGCCAGCAGTCGATTATATGGCTAGTGCGTGCGTGCGTGTGGGTGTGACGTCACGCATTCTGGTCACGTGCTCAAAGCGCGCGTGCGCACCTGACAGTGTTCTGCTACAGTAGCTGCCACATGGCGGTGTGCGCCGTGCTTCCTGTTTGCTGCGCACTGCCACTCATCGCCAGCATCAGTGATGGGCCGGTGTCGCCTAAATTGACATTCAAAATTACGTCGAACCAAGAGCAGCAGAATATTGACCAAAGGACACAGAGAAGAAGCTCGGCGCGTAGGTTTAATTAATAGTGGACTGGCGAGCGTGTGTGATGTGTTCCGGTCGGTATCAAGTGATGATTACTGCCGTACTTGGATGTGTGACTATCTGAGCATATGCCATATCGGTCAACTCAGCCTTTCATCCCTCTGGGCAGAGCCGGCGGAAGGGCCCCCGTACCCCAGGCCGGGGGTGGCTCACGTATGCTCAGGGGTCTCATGCTAGGTGTGAAAAAAATTGCTAGTTTTTACAAAAATATATTCAAAATATAAACTGAATAAACATGTGGAAAGTTTACCCAAAATGGACAAGTCTATTACTTTTCATTACTGTACTACTGTTCATCATCGATCATCTGTGCGGCCTATAGACGTCATTTTTTTGGAAAAGACCACACAAATTGTATGTGATTTTTTTGTGTTTCAAATTTTTTTAAAATGAACAAATTTGCGAGTTTCAGTGAACGTCCAAAAGACGCTGACCATTAAACGGATGATTAAACTCAAGTCATACGTAAGAAGAATGAAAGACGCGGATACGTAAAATAAACCTGGAAACGGTATCGGTGTTTGCGACATATCGTATCGTGGAGCATCACTGGTAGACTGATGCGATCTTTGAGTGATTAATTTTCAGTCGTTGATGCTCTGCGGTTTACGCTGGCGCTACAGCGAGCGGCCACTGTCGATTAGCGATGAAGGCCATCGTCGTCGTATTGTTTTCATTATAATTTAGTCCAACCTCGAAGTCTTGATAAAACGTCGCGTGAGTCTGCGGAGATATCTCAAATAGGCATGTACTAGGTAAAAAGTTCATTTAGGCGGAATTTGGCCTATCTAGTATATTTGGTTTTGTTAAGCTAGATAAATCATCGTGTCGTCGATTTTTGCCTTCCGAAGCGCTTCTGGACATCAGCATTGAAAGCCGACGATTATACGTGTAATAATACACAAAACTTCTTAGAGTTCTTCAAAGAACATCGTCATATTCCGGTGACTGATTCAAATACGCGCAGGTTTCAATGACGTCACGGAATACTTCATCTTCAGACTCCAGGTAACATATGAGTACCATCTGGAAAAGGAACACGTTTCGCGATGACGTAGGTTAAATTTGCGAGATTTGATAGCGTCATATATTGCGCTGGCATCGGTTATGAAGTCGTGTCGTGTTTGGTTGGAATCGTAAACTAGTCAATCATCCGTGACGTTAGAGCTCGCTGTGTAAACAGTTGTGTCGGAGTTTGCGTGTGGCTGGCAGTCGTCAGTCGTCACGCATGTCTGATATTAAAGACGATGAAAGACATCGACGATTTCACGACCCGTCGCTGCTGCAGCTGCCGCGCTTTCTCTTACGCCCGCCACATCCGTTTTGTCTGTCACACGCTTGCCGTGGACCCAGGAGCAAATGGCTGACGATTAGGCCTAGGCCTACTTTACGCCAAACTCCCCATCTACCCGGCGTATTTCACCTTCGCAGTTTCTAACTGATCCAGCTGTCGGAATAGAAAGCACAACATTTTTCCGCCGCGAGTTGTTCCGGGAAAGATAGAAACAAATGGCTGACGAGGAAGCTATATATGTACGTCGCCGAGCGTACGAAGAACGCGTGTACGATGAGGTCAAACCGGAAGGAGATTTCGCTGCTTGTCGACGTCGACTGCTATCATTTGTCCGCGTACTGAAGCAGTTCGTCACATTCTGCCTATCGCAGTTCGGGCTCATCTTTCTTGTTGTCAGCTATGCGCTCATCGGAGCTTACGTCTTCGGCCAGCTAGATCAGAATGTAATAAAAGCTTACCCGTATTCTAACAGGTAGCCAAAATCCCGAATAAACGTGACTAAAAAAGTCTTCGGACAGCTGGAACGTCCAAACGAGAAGAACTCTTGCCTGACGAACAGTAATTTGTACAACCTGGCTGAGACGTCGATGGTCTACCGGATGTGGGAAGTGGTCAAAGCGTACCAGCAACTCAACGATTTCGAGGACGCCACCGGAGCGCTGAGACAGCTACTTGGCGAGTTCAAAGACACGGTATACATCAGCCAGTCAGTCATTCAATGAATTAGTAGTAAAGATTGATGTTGCTTACACTTGGGTTTAGAGACATCGATTTGCTTGTCCGTGCTCACTTAGTCTACAGGGTGGGCCAAAATGGCACAATTTTTTATACCCCTTAACTTCATCAAACTTTTAACTGATTTTCAAAATTCTTTTACTGTCAAAACAAAATCAAAACAAAATTCGTAATAAAAACTGTTGTCACTAAAGATCCCACCACATCTCAAGTGTGTCGCTACACTACATTGTGTCTTATAAAAAAAACCACAATGCGGTATTTTTGTCGATCGCGCCATTGCTCAGTCGCGTCGCCGGATTGAGTGCGTCGTCCAGCAGCAAAGCGGACACATTGAACATTTTAATTTGATGTAAAAACTGCAAGATGTGACAGTTATTTTAGACTATAACAGAGACAATAAACACGTTGTTTTCTGTTGTTAATTTGTTAAAATGTGTTGCTAGAGAAGTCTTGTTTTCAATTGTTGTTCTAAGACATTGAAATTTTACAAGGTATAGTGTAACGACAAACTTGAGGCTTGCTGGAATCTTTAGTGGCATTTTAATTACGTATTTTCTTTGGACTCTGACAGTAAAAGTATTTGAAAAACGGTTAATATTTGCTTAAATGAGAACATTTAAAACTGGTGCCATTTTTGGCCCACCCTGTATGCGAGACCGATTGTTGGGTATATAACTCGATTGTGTGGCTACCGTATAGCCTATTGTCAGTGATATTTAGGCCATGGAGCGTGTGCAGGTGATTCACGAAAAGACTTCTTGGCCTTCGTCATTTTAGTGCAGTGCAGTTTAGCTTATCAAAACTATAAGATTATGTCGTCCGCAGCTACTACACAGTTTGTATCTAGTAGCTCGTCCACGCGGTTTGCACGTAGAATTTTACATGACGTCGGAGTGTGGACAGAACGTTCTATGTGTCGCTTCTATTCAAAATTTGAACATAATACACGTATGTCAACGACATTATCTTTTTATCGCGATCTCGGTTTGAAGTGTTTCAAGAGACGTCATGTTATCTGCATTGGCAGGTGTTAGGCCTACAGCAGCTGGGCTTCAGCAGAATCAACTGTACAATGCTCGGTGAACCTGGAGGTCCGTCATATCAGTGGTCAACATCGGGATCACTCTTCTTCTCATGCACCGTCTTTACCACTATCGGTAACTATTACGGACGAAATCTTTGTTGTTCTGTTTAGCGACGTAAGTTTGGACTTTTGCAATTAACGCAAATAATGATTACAGTGTATAATCGACTAAACCAAAAATTTATTGATCTTATTCTTAACGTCTGAAATGCTTAAGCACATCCAGTCTGAACTAAGACGTATATGCATACTGATTCATTCTGGTGTTACAAAATTGTATTCTATTGTCACCTGTTCACAGGTTACTTGTTTCTGATTTTCATCTTATATATTTAATGTCATTTTACTTGCGCGATGCTATTAGGGTATACGTGGGCCACATTGTATGCTGTCTGTCCTTCTGTCCAGTGTGACGTTGATGTACACTGATCATGTACAAAAACATCAGTTTATACGCTCGTTAACGGCAACACGCAATGACTGACACTAGTCTTCGAAAACAACAACAATTATAAAAAGGTGACATCACTCGCCACCACATCGCCTAACTGTCAATGTGCTGCTGAATAATATTACTTTTTTAATGATTTTTTTGCTGTTTTCATTGTGTGTCGCCGTTAACAAACGTATAAACTTTTTGTACATTTATATTTGTTGTTTTATTACTAAAATAATGTTTTCTTATAGGCGGCCGATTGTAATTTATCTGTTTTGCACGACTGTGATATACTGTGAAGATGCAAAGCCTCAAAGAGTTTGGAATCAAGACCCTGACTTCCTGGGGTCACATGACGTCATCGGTCACGTGACCACTGGACTCGCCGTGGGTACTTTTCTATTGGTGGTCAATGATGAACATGCTTCTATCTTGCACCGATATGGAGATATAAAGCCTCAAAGTTGTGTTTAGCCCATCTTCAGGGCTAAAAGTTTACTGCGCATGCCCGATGACAAGTGACCTGTAGACAGGGGGTCAAAAATGATTACATATTTGAAATTTCCGATGCCATATTGCCTGTTCCCTATACAACTTCTATGGGGCTACGATGACAATTAAGGACCGTTTGTTGGTGAAAATTTTATACAGGGAAGTATTTTGTAGGCGAAAACCTTCGCTACGCATGCGCCATGTCACGTGACCTGTAGGCAAATTAAAGGTCAAAAATAACCACATATTTGGAATTTTTGAGGCCATATTGTTTATTCACTATACAACTGACGATTAAGGGCCGTTTATACGTGAAAATTTTATACAGGAGCGTTTTTGACCGAAAATTTCTAAGTTCGTTTTTGGTCCAATATTCGACTTTGGGGGGATTTTTCAGGGGTTAGATATTAACTTTAAATTTGTTTACCACTAAAAAGGCAGACCCTTGCGTGAGACCGCGTCGTTTGAGCCACTGCGCGTAAAAATCCGCCGACCTGTCTGACCTGTGGGCCGGCCATTAAAAAGGTATATGGAAATAAGAAAAATTTCCGTTATATTTCATTCTTTGCCGAGAAGCTCTCAATGGACGGATTTGCACGAAATTTTGCACAGGGGGTCGTCTCGGTATCAATCGGTTGAGGGGTATCGGATCTGCAAGAGATCGAATTTTTCCATTCTCCATTGACGTAGCTGGTCGTTAACTCGCCATTAATACAGGGCTGCGCTACCGCGCGCCTGCGATAAGTTCGGCATAACTCGAATTTTATTACACGACTGATTAGCCCAGTGTCTCTGCTTTTCAGCTACGCACTGCAAACTGCAAGGGGACAACCCCAGATTTGGGGTAGGTTTAAACAAACACACGTGGCATTAGGGTAGAACAGAAAAAAATTGATCACAAATAAAAAAAATCGCATACGCGCTTTCAACTAATATGACAGTCATTGACCTTGGATGACCCTAAACGTTTATTAGGCACTCTGCTACACAATGTATGTGTCTTTCGAAGCTCACCACGAAAATGTGAAAAAATAAACCCATACTATATGCAGTCATAAATGTATCCCAAGAACTAGACTTTTTGGTGGTGTAATGTTCGTGCGTATATTCGTTGCGGTTCCATGGCGAAGGGTTTCAAACGACAGTGGGGTGGTCGAAAGCAGCGATTTACCAACACCATCCATATGCTGCATACTTTCGATTGATTGTGGATCTAGCGTACAGCTTGTTGTACATCATGTTGCACAGCAGACCATAGCAACATGTCGAAATAAGTGGAGTATAAATGCGCAGCGCTATGCGTTTGCAGTGATGTTAAGCAAGGCCAAACTCCTGTGGCCAAAGACGAGACCAAGGCCAAAACCATAAGGCCGAGGTCGAGGCTGAGACCAGAAGAAAAAGCCGATATCAAGGTTGAGACCATTTGTTCTAGGCCGAGGTCAAAATGTAGAACTGCGAAAGTAACGCTGGAAGTTTTATGGTGTTAACAAGGTCAAAGAACGTAGCATGATGGAGGCCAGGCCAAGGCCAAATGTTTAAGGCCAAGACCGAGGCCGAGGCCATAGTTTTGAGGCCGAGATCCAAGATGCAGCTACAATTTTGGCCTGGGGAGTCGAGACCATTTTGGCATGTGTGTTTGCAGGCTACGGGAACATAGCGCCGAAGACGTTCTGGGGCCGCATCGTATGCATCGCTTACGCTGTCGTCGGCATTCCGCTCATGCTGCTGTGTTTGGCGAACATCGGAGACGCATTCGCTAAGTTTTTTCGTTTCTTCTATACTCAAGTGAGTCGACACTTGCCATCTGTGCTTATCTTATCATCACGGTTAAAAACGGATTTTTGTTTTTAAAAAAAGCTCAGCTCAATGGGATTTATTGGGTTATGAACACGTTTATTCGCCACATTAGGTTATGAGCGTTTTGGCCCGGGTAAACCCGGGTTTTCAGAGGCCTATAACTGGACGTGTTTTAGAGTTTTGTTAGTTTTAAATGAACGAGCGCTGCTGAATATTGTCCAAGTAAAATACATATCCAAAAAAATTAGCAAGTACTTAGGTTTAAAACTTTTAAAAACTCAACCACAATAAAATATTTTATTAATAGTAGAACAAGAAACTAGAATTAAATCAAGTTTGTGGTGAGTTTTGGAAGTGCGCTTTTTGATGGTTTTTACGCGCGATAGCAAAATGCATCGGACTCTAGTTTACAGTGACAAAATTTCGTGTTCCTAGGTGAAGGGGTTCCCCACGAACGAGGGAGTCAAAGAGGGGTGGGTACCCCCTTAAAAGACGTTATTTTGCCGCTGTTGGCTCTTCTAGTGTGAAAACGGTGGCAGATAGGTACAGACATGTTGCTTATCCTAACAAGCACTGGCCACGGGCTTTTTAATTTTATCAACATCGATGACCTTAAACGACCTTGAACCCCCAAAAAAGGTTTTTTAGTGATTTTTTTGCAATTTTTTGGCTGCAGCGCATATTTCAAGAATGAATTGCGACGAAATGCCTGAATATGGACTAAAACAAGCTGCACATGGAATTTTCAGCATTAGACGCAGATTTTAGCAGTTTAAGTGTCGACCCCTTATCTTCGAAGAGGCCTGCGCACGCAACCGTAAAAGAAGTGTACTCCTTTTAAAGTGGTTATTTTACTGATCTTGCCTCGTCTAGCATGAAAACAGTTGCAGAAAGGCACAGGCATCCTGTTCATCATAACAAGCACTAGTGACGTGCTTCTTAAAAGTGTCAACATCAATGACCTTGAATGACCTTGAACCCCCAAAATAGGGGTTTTTAGTAATTTTTTGCGATTTCGGGTTGCGACACACATTTTAAGAGTGAATTGCATATAAAATTATTGCATGCTGTACACTGATTGCCAAAGTGGCAGGACCGCTGCTATCACGCGTCACGTGAGCTTTGCTCATATTACTTGTTTAAGTGAGTATAAGTCCGGGTGTCTCAATCCTGCTTATCATACGTCGGTCTAGTGGTTATAGTATCCGATTGATAATTTTCGGGTTTACGTTCGAATCTCACTGCGGGTCATTTGCAGGCAACCTTCAACATGTTGCTGTTGCGTGCTCACGTCAACTCAGCCTCCTACCCTCAGCGAGATGAAAAATAAATATTAGCTTACGGGCTAACGAGGCTAAGGGGTGAAAGGCCTATTGTTGCTGATTGGGGCGGTGGTGTTTGCTGGTGGCTCCGCAAGTCCAATTGTTCACTGGCGCAGAAAATGGATGGTCGCATAATGCGCTGCGTTATCATTAGCTTGTCAGTTGCCATGGAGTGCAAAAAATTGATCAGACAATAATAATTATACAGGCCTACTAATATGCGTATTTACTATTGTTCATTGCCAAACAACAAAAGATAGGCCTATAGGCTTTATAGGCGCTTTGTAATCAAACATGTCGCTAATAAAATGCAGGGCAACAGTTATTGAATATTAAAAGTTTACAAAAACATGAAATGAAACATTTGAAAAATTTTAAATCGTCAGCGCGCATCTTTCAAACTAAAGACGCTCATAAGCGTTTAGGTCTATTACAAGTAGGTCTATGCGGTGATAGACAGCAGCAGCGGCTGCCGAAAGTTTTAGCATAAATGAATAATGTAATCTGATAAATGTCTATAACTTATCGCGCATGATGCTGCGTGTTTAGATCTGCTGCTGTGGCTGTTGTCGACCAATGATGTCGAATTCTGCTGAGTCACCGGAGCTCGGCACGAGCAGGAACGTCTCGGTCAGGGCAGGTGCTGTCAGCGAGGTCGATCCGTCGTCACAATCGAGTCTACAGCCCACCGGCTCTGCTCGACTGTACCGGAAGCAGGGCAGCGTGCACGAAGCTTGGAAGAGCCAGTACCGGCCGTCCGCCGCCGTCGCCGCGCCACCCGGTGTGCTTGAATTACGAAGAAATATGTGTTAAAATTGAATGCGTGAAAAATTAACTGCGACTGCAATGATCCCTTTCACATTTTGCCCCACGTGTAGGTGTAAAGCAGCAACAATGAAACTCCACTACTCTATAGTTTCCCCTTTTGTCAATGTAGGCCTACATGGTACTTATCAGTTTAGTTGGGTTTTTCGATGTGAAAAATCGTCATAGCTACACTTTGTGGTCAATGAAGATAACATTGTGTTGCAACAAAAAGTCCCCTATGAACAAATATCATTATTTTCTGCACAGTTCAACATTTTCTACTAGATACTTGGGGATTGTTCGCGACATAACTTGTCGTTACTGTCGCAAAATTTTGTCATCTGAACTTTCGTTGTTCATAAATACCATTTAGCTTTGAATATAACAGACAATTTTCAATTTCACTGTACAAGGGAATAAATCAGACCACAACGAACTTTTATAAGCGCGATTTAAGCATATGCAGAAATGCCAGTTATTTTTCATCAAAATAGAAGTATAATCACCAAATTCATTGAGATCATTTTCGACGTATCTACTTTAAGCTATCTGTTTTTTTTTGCGTTGAAGATGGCGACTGATTTTCGACCCATTATAACACCACTGCAGATAATTGCTAGAGATAGGCAGTACGAGCGCAACCATGATAATTGTGATTTGATATGAACAAACTAATCCACACTGTTGTGTTTGTGGCAGCGGATTCAGCGGCGGAGTTGGTGACGTCGGGCGACGATACGATCGTCCTCATCCAAGACGACGGCCTGGAAGACAGCGGAGGGACTGTCGACGACCGCGACGAGCCCGCCGATAACGAGGACTACAACGAGATCAGCGTTCCGCTCACCGTCGTTCTGTCAGTCATCGGTGGCTACATCATCTTTGGTACTGTGCTCTTCGGACTTTGGGAGGGCTGGGAGATGGACACGGCCCACCCGGCACTACTTCACCTGCAGAGTGTAACTGCCTTTCTTGCGAATGTCAGTTTGACGGTTAGCGGAGACTGATGGAAATCGAACGACCGAATTTTTTTTCCACCTCATCTGTTTAGTGCAACGGCCTTACCTTGGGAGATGGACACGGCTGCATATTACTGTTTCATAACCATCTCGACGATCGGTTTCGGCGACGTAGTTCCGAGCGTGACGAAACCGGAGGACGAATCGAAAATGATCGCCGTTTGTACGTACATGCTGTTCGGCATGGCTACACTGTCCATGTGCTTCACGCTGGTACAAGATCAGATGGCAGCCAAGTTCAAGATGCTGGGTCAGAAATGTGGCCAGCTGACGCGCTTCAAGCGCTCGTCGAAACGCGATCAGAGCGACGACGAAGGAGACGGCGGCGTCGACAGGGCCGCACGATCGCTACCAGTACAACCGGTCACGACGATCAGCGACAGATATTCGCCCGCCTCACCGGTTAAGTGTAACTGCCTTACCTTGGGAATGGCGGATCAACCGGTTACAACGGTCAGGGCGGCCGGAACGGAGGTGTTTGAGAGGGTGCGGCGAAAGCGGGTGGAGAGACTCAAGTTTCGATGGATTCGCCAGCAGCTGAGCGGCAAACATCGAGGAGCTCGACGGCGTCAGAGAATGTCTTCTTCTTCATCGTGCTCCGGCGACGACGCACCGCGTACGCCACACAGTAGTGATAGCGTCTTTGACGACGACGACGTCGCCATGACGACAACATCCGCGACTTTGGACGACCCACAGCCGTCCACCAGTCACGTCATCACCATCAACGGCACCGCCCACCCTGTCCGTGACTCCACCTACGAGGCACTTGGCACGTTTCATCCGGTGTGTGACTCCGCTTACTTGGTCTATGGTTTCGCCCTTACGGTGAGTGGCACAGCCAACCTGGTTCATAGCTCCGTCCATGAGGCACGTGGCTCTGCCTACTTGGTCCGTGGCTCGGCTCACGAGGCACTTGGCACAGCTTACCTGGTGAACGAATCCGCCTACGAGTTACGCGACGCCGCCTACTTGGTCGGTGGCACCGCCCACCCGGTACGTGAGAGTCTGACGCCGGGTGAACTGGTGCAGCTGAGGCAGCGTGCGGCTACTACGTCGAAGTCTTCAGCCGTTGGACGTCGCCGGACAAACGACGCACCTACGTTAACGGCGTTGTACGACATGCAGAGGCGACCCCTGCCGAACATTGCCGAAGAAGAACGGTTATAATACTGTGAACAGTAATATTATTATATTTTTAGTACTTCAGCTGAATATATCGGGCATTCTCCACATGTAAAATGTCAAATCAACTAAATTATGTTCGGATACAAATAAATCGAAGTAGGCCTACTAGTATTCGGGCCTAAATTGCGTAGGCGTGTACAGCAAATTTAAGTCCTATGCATAAGGCTTAGTTTACAAAGCGGCGAAAAATGCATCTGCTAAAATAGCTACCTAATATAAATACCGACACAATACGATACAATTTAAAAAGTAACAATCAAAATATTAAATGCATCAAAATCATATTTAATCTGTTTAAGCCTATAACTAATCACCGCTTGTGTGCATAATAAAATTGCCCCTGTTAACTTACGACGAAAAGACAAAACAACACGGGCATTAGCCCGTACGCAGTCAATTCTCACCCTGAAGAAAGTTTTCTATGTTTCCTTTACACTTGAACATTTGAATGTCATCAGCTGGAACTATGCTTGTACAGTGATGTTAGTTCTGCAGCTTTCATTCTCTTATTAATCTCAAAAAAACTAAAACACGACATCATCGTTTATAACTCAAACAACAACAAAGTTAGGCCTATGTCTAATTATGCTTAGGCATGCAGTAATTTTGGGTCTGATTTTATTATTAAAATCGCAGTCTCGCAGATAACTTTAGGCTTTTTACATCGTCGAAAAATGACTTTATTTTCCTACGTTATCTTACGTGCAAAACTGTCGAACTACGAATATCATAAATTTGGCCTCAGATGTTTCTACATATCTGGATAATGAGTGTGCCAAAAAATATTGCAATGGGGCGATAGTTGATCAAGTTTACATCAAAATACGATGTGGCATGGTTTTTTAGAGACGTCGTGTATATAATGTCTCAAATCGTTTATGCAACTCCTACGTTGACTCTGTTGAGAATTATAGGAATTGGCGATAAGAGTTTGCGCTATTGATACGTGAAGATGCAGTCTTTTATCAACATAGGCGTTAAAGGTTCTTGTGCTTCCAGCTGCCGTCCGTCCCTAAAAATTTTCGTAGCTAAATTTATTTACGTTTGTCGTCCGTCCGTCTGTCTGTCACGGATGTATTGTGGCTAAAAGGTGCGAGATAGGGCCTAGGTTGCTATTGATCACTAATAGGAAGTCGCATTCTGACTTTCAAGTGACAGGAAAATCAATGACCTTAGATGACCGTGAAGGGTCATAACGCACTATGGTATGCCAAATTGTGGTTAAACGGTCAGTAATAGGGGGGTCGGCGATGGTACCATCGGATAAAGCACTGGCGACTTTCTATAGGCTGTTAATAGTAACCATGTCTCCATCTGTTGCGGTTTGGCTTCAATTTTCAATGAAACGTTTCAAGTTCTAGGTGTTTCCCTGAAATTGTGAGAGATAAGACCAAGGCTGCTATTGATCACTAATGATAATCTTTATTTCACCAAACAAACATTGGTGGACAAAAATTAAACAAAAAAAACAAAAAAACAACAATATAGAGTTAGACTCGCAGAATTGTCATTTTGAGCAAACAGCTAATAGGCCATTGCATGTGTTCTTTCATTTAAAATAACAAGAAATTTGAGCTAATGTGCACGAAACGCGCGAAAGCCTATAGCAGTTCCGGTTTAGTAGTTTAGCTAAAAATTGGGGTGTTCACGCTAAGTTAATATACAAATACCAAATTTTCTATCTGGACCGCATAACGATAGTTCCGTGGCGCCACCTTGTGAATGATATAGACCTGTGTCGCAGCCCGAAATCGCTAAAAATCCATAAAACCCCCTATTTTGGCGTTTAAGGTCATTCAAGGTCATTGAATTTAGCGCCAATCGAGAGCCAGTGTACGACCTCCTATTAGTGATTAATAGTAATCTAGGAGCTATCTCGCACCGTTACTGAGATACAGCGACTTATTGGCCAAAAATCGCAAATTTTGCTCACCCCCTCTCATTTAGCGCCGTCGTTCGGGGTGACCCCCTTTGAATTTATAGAAAAGCTTTACGGTTCCCAAAACTAGATCTTCCAATCAGCCAACGATAAAGATTTGGTGATTCTAGCTTGCACCGTTTTTGACTGATTCACTCATGTAACGGACGGACAGACGGACAAAATTGCGATGGCTAAGACGCGCTGAAATCAGTAGCTGCTTTCGCGCGTAAAAATCATCCACCTTGGATGACCTTGTATGATAACCAGTGCGGTCGGCTATCCTAGCGACAGCCGGGCTTCTTGTTATGAGCTGTTGTGTAATATTTAGACTTTCCTTGTCCCTATGTTTTTTTCGCCAGACTGCAACTGGAAGAACATGAATTTTTAAGCCTAATTACCAATAGCACGACGTATTTGGTGCTGGCACTGCTGTCGCGTGCGTGCGTTCGATCGTGTGCGTGATAAGGCTGAAATAAATCTAAAGCCGAATTGCACGCGAAATCGCACGCGATATAATGCATAATGTATGATTTTTAAGCTGTGATTGACTGTCAATAAGTTTGCGTTGTCCATAGGTCGTTTGGTTTGTTTCATCTGCGCATTTTGACTACAAGCGACTAACGTTTCTGCATATTAAATGTTCAACCTGCTGCACGACAAACACATTTTATTCGTCGAAACGACAAAAAAGACAGACAGGAAAAATATACGCTTATGCAGGGAACAAAACGATAAGCCTATAGCCTATGCAAAAACAACATTCATGCTAAGAGTTTACACAAGATTTATATTTCCACTTCTACTGCTGGCGACTTATTTTTCTGTGTCGCGAACCCCGCAAGATTTTATTAGCATAGGTCTATAGCCTATTGTAAGTTTTACCTGTCCCGATGGTATAAAATAAAAGCATAAGTTGTTTCCTCAAATATAAAATATGTAATACTTGCTGTTTGTTTGCAGCTATAGGCGGACGACCGCATCTCATGTTGGCACATGATCTTTGCTTGTACTATTAAAATTACGGAGTAGATACTGGATCATTAAAATATCGACGTCATGCATCGTGAAAACATAATTAATGCTAATCACAGGCTGAACGGTAGTTCAATCCCTGTGTTAACGGCGACTTCTCTTTCTTATGGGAAAGCCAAAAATTTGACCCCCCACAGAATCAAAACCCCTGACCCGATTAAGATAAAATTTGGCAGGGTTGATTACGTCGGCGAGGGGACCCGTCATGCAAAATTTTATGCAAATCCCTCCAAGGGGGGCCTCCCGGC
>Ga0209367_1001446_pt1 | contig 29191 bp, 19 predicted proteins | sample WorMetLIZISLAND2_FD_187412 | JGI IMG/M metagenome (GOLD analysis project Ga0209367, IMG submission 187412) | Marine gutless worms symbiont microbial communities from Max Planck institute for Marine Microbiology, Germany - Olavius geniculatus... ...
GATGACATTGAGCAGTGGTGTGGGACAATCCTGCAGGAGTTAAGCCACGCTGCCCTAGATAGGCAGCGGTAGGCAGCGATAGTAAGAATGGCGTCAGACACCAACGGGCATTGAGCCCACGGTCGTCGATGATGATGATGAGGCTACAATATCTAAACTTTTTCATAATTAGCCAAAAATTTAACCAACTTCGTGCCAATAATATACAGACCTGTCAGTTGGATATGAGACGTGAATCTTGTCACGCGATTTGTGAAGGTTTTTAACGCAGAGAACAAGCTTCGCTTCGTTCAAGTTCTTGTCAGTCTTACGATCTGCCACACGTACGTACACAACGTCCACACAATATAGAAAAGAAAACAAATAATAAAAGAAAATAAAAATACAAACAGAAGCATTTGGGTATGTTTTTACCGTTGTCATCTTTCAGACTTTAAAAAATGTTGTTTAGAGCAGTGTATTTTGCTTCTAATAAAGTGTTTCGCTGTACGTCGTCGTCTGTAGTTTGATTACTTGCAGTGTTGAACATGACCACTGAGGCAAAAAATCCACTTATGTTCCCATGGAAAAACTTGAAATAAAAATTAGCCTATAGCAAGAGCAAAATATGCTACTAACAGGTAACAACAGTTGTCATTCGATATATCGTTTACAGCAAATCTTAAATATATAGAACAAAGTTAGTATAATGAAGGTGGAGCATGAGTTTTGAGCTAAATCTGATGCTGGTGCCCACCCACTGGCCGTGGTCAGTTAGTGCAGTGGTTTACGTGCTCGTTGTTACCGGTAATTAAACTAATCAGACTAAGTCCGTGTGATGACCACTAAATAGCCTACTTCAAATACAGCTCGTCGAACCGTAATAAAGAACTGAACCCAGTCGACGTCGGGCGGTCGTATACAATTACGCGGCCCAAGAGGACTGGTTGGTTCGTTGGTAGTAAGTAGACCTACTTAGCCGAGTTATTACAGCTGCAACATTGTGGACCGCCGTCGGAGATAATTAGAGACTGCTGATGCGAAGTGCCGCCATTAAATACAGACATTCAGCAGCATAATCATTTGCGTGACTGCTTTGAACAATAATTTAACGTCGAAACTGCGGGAGGCGACCCAATTAATTCTAATTTAGTTGACCGATTCTGCGTTGAACATTGTATGATCAGTATATTTGCTGGTTTGGCCAGCAATGCCAAAATAAGGCATAATGTTTCATTAAAATGCATCTGTTTTTAGCAAAGACGAATGTTTGAAAATTGTTACTTCAAAACTGGCAAGACCAGCCTTGGAGGCTTGGATCGATTCCAGCTGGTCTGGCGGTTCGACTAAGTCGATTTCTAGACCAGGCTCGATCGCTGGCCGCCCGCCTATTGCACAGTGACAGTGCACACACGTGTCTGTGTCTCTGAGACTGCTGTGCGATATTGCGTTCGTGGTACGTGACCCGGACATCAATTATCCGACGCTGACGCTAATGGAATTTAGCCGCGAATCGACTGCGTGTGTCCGGCCATGCAGTCCACGCAGACGACGCAATTGAGAACAGAGGAGTGCTGCGCGAGCGTCCGCCATGGTAGGCCTAATGGCATGATGCAGCTACCGGTCGGGTGTCTGTGTCAACAGACAGGCAGTAGCACCAACGCCAGCAGTGACTACGACACTCTGTTCACGTTGTGTAATGTCATTACGGCGCAAGTTAGATACGGCATCATAACATCATAAAACGCACATGCAACATTACTAAAGCTGTGACATGTCCTCGTTTGCCTTTCGCTTTCGTGAAAAAGCCTAAGTCACACACGCACTGTTGTGTAAAGCTGTGAGAAAGCGCTGTTGATATGGGTGATTTACTTTACCGTATCTTTTGCTGTAAAATCCCACAATGTCGTAAGCTTTTCCATAAATTCAAAGGGAGTCACTCCGAACGAGGGCGCTAAATGAGAGGGGGTGGGCAAAATTTGCGATAAGTCGCCGTATCTCAGTAACGGTGCGAGATATGGCCTAGGTTACTATTAATCACTAATAGGAAGTCGTACACTGACTCTCGATTGGCGCCAAATTCAATGACCTTGAATGACCCTAACGCCAAAATAGGGGGTTTTATGGATTTTTTGGCGATTTCGGGCTGCGACACAAGTTTATATCATTCACATGGTGGCGCCACGCTACTATCGTTATGCGATCCAGATAGAGAATTTGGTATTTATATATTTACTTAACGTGAATTGGAACTGCTATAAACTTTCGCGCGTCTCGTGAGCATTATCTCAAATTTCTTGTTTTTCTAGCCTCAGTTTTCGTTATTTTTTACGTTCCTGATGTTTGTTAAGCTAGCCTACTCTTTCTCTTAAGAACCGTCTGTTTCTAGATGCAGTTTTGTCCGTGGCTACAGCAATCGACAGATTAATTTGGTTGGTGCTCAGGGACGAAATGATGAGATATCGCATCCCGACCAATACAGACAGACGCGCTCGTACATGTTGCTATCATTGACCACGGTTGTATATCGGCTTAATGGTCAGACGTGCTCCAACACAGGACTTCATTCAATAACGTTTATACGTGCAGATACGGTCGGGCATGAGCTAAGAGGATTTACGGATTAAAGCAAGCATATATGCCGTGTGTAAACCAATTATAGGAGCCTAGACCTACGTGTTGAGACTAGTTTTTTGGCAGGTGTCTATGGAGGTAACAGCAAATTATGTTAACAATTACAAGCATAACACAATGATGGTGAACAGACTTGCAAAATAAGGCTTTGATTCTTAGCCAGAAATTATTCAAAAGTTTCCCAAATGTCTGAGGCACGAGAACCATATTTGCTTTAGACTAGCATCATCACTTTGCCATATTCTCAACACAGCGTATCGAAATCCGGTTAATGACTCTGGTCCAGGCATGTATAACTGTTGTGGGCCCCTGAAACAGTTAACAAGTAATGACGTATGCGTGAACACGTTTGTTTTGTGTTCATACTAAATGTAAAAAATAAGTCGCCAAGTTATTAGCACTTAATTTACACAGATTGCCAACTTAAAAAATTAAATCACAGAAAACAATCTCTTCGGCAATACATAATTGCGGCACAACAGGATATGAGAGCTAAACAGAAACAATAAAATCTTCCTGGTCGATTAAGTAGCACAACGAAAAGAAAGCAACAATAACGCTGCCAATTCACGCTAGTCTTGTAGAAAACCGACCAAGATTGTCTACCGGCTCCAGCCGATCACTCCTTGATCACACGAATAGCTAGGCTTGGTCGAGTTGATCTACACTGCAAGAAAATAGTAAATTACATTAGCCAAAAGTTTGGTTAATCCCAAATTTCATTAGGCTGATTTTGGGACAAAGTGTGCGATTAAAAACTTGTACTAGTTTTGAAAATACAGCTTTTAGAGAATACTGACTAAGCACTTTACTAACAAAGAAAGATTCAGAAAACAGGAAGCACCGACTTAAAGCATAAGACCGGCATACTAAAGATGCATGTCAACTCAACTCAACTCATGCATGTTTAATAAAAAAAATGAACCTAACCACAGTAGATGAACTGCAGGTAAGTCCACTGAGGCATAAATGCCAGAAACAAACACATCGTTAAACACGTCAGATGTTTAAATAGACGGATCTAACACAATCTAGCATCGTACAGATCATTCACTGCGTTTTTCGCCTGAAGTGTCTTTCGTTTACCAACACACTTGCTGCTTGCTATTTGTAGTTTTCTTAGATTTATATTGCACAAAGTAGTGTAGCAACACAAAGTTGAAGTGTGGTGAGATATTCAGTAATCACTTTATTGTTAATTTTTTACAGAATGCATTAGTATAAGAATTTTGTAAATCCGTTAATATTTGGCGAAGATATAAAAAATAAAAAAGTGACCCAGGTTTTTGAGACACAGTGAATAACAATTATAATGGTCGTTTACTGAAATAATCAGATACGAATTTATTCAATTTATTCAAATATTTAGCTGGCCCAGAGAAAAATGTTCCGCCACTGTAAAATTAAACAGTCATAAGATTTAAAGACTCACTTTCCAATACGTTATGCATTATGTCACAATATACGTTCTGTGCAACATGAGAAGACTGCACTTAAAACGTTGATTAGTTGAATTTTAAACATGCAAACTGACCAAACTATATAAAGTTGCCTACAGTAAGCCTCTAAAATGCATTATATAGTAGGCTTATTTGACATATTTTTACCAGTATGCCCCATAAGCTGACTTGCAGTAACTTTGCAATAAAATTATTATTAAACATCACATCGAAAACGCGTCGATAGGTGTATAATAGTCAACTTCGAAACAAGTGAGCTACAAAGTAAATTTGTGTATTTTTAAGCTGACTAGAGACTACTTTTACAATGGGTTTAAAACGCAATGGGATGTTTAACAACAAAATTGTGTGTTGCCAGTCAAATATTTTTTTCAGAAATTGATTAAATTATATTCGTGCGCAATTAACCTATTTGGTTTTGGTCATCAGTTAGCTGGGCGTATACCATTGAATATATCAACGGTAATTATGCCCTGTTTCGCAATGTAAGGCTTTCTAATTTACCAAACATAGGCTATGGCCTAACTATTTAGCTTTAACGATGGTGCACTAGTCATCGCTGGTTTCTATTATTTTCTTTGTCGCAAAATTTAATAGAACACGCAAGTAAAAGCTAATTTAAGTTATATGATCTTCTATGACGCAGGTCTTGACTGCTGCTCGCATATATTATGCCAATCAGATGTCGCCGCCATTAGGGACACTTTTCTTGAAATTATTTGCCAAGCGGCAGAAAATCGAAACACAAAACATCACCCCTTTAACTGGGTGTTTTGCTGCCTTTTCCTATCACGTATTACGGTAAGTAAAACATTGTTAACTATTATTATTCTGACTAAAAATTGCTGTCTCCGAATTGGATTCGCTGTTCGCTGGGCTGTTTATCGAATTTCTTATCAACTTCTGGTCATAATTCATTCTTCTTTCTTTTATTAGCTATTTAATGTCATTTGCAGTATTTACGCTATATGGCCTATTTTTCGAGCAACAAACGTTGACTTTTCTCCATCTTGCTGTTATCAACTAACAGGCGAATCTACATTGCGGGCTTGCGGCAGGTTTACTTTCCGATTTCATGTTTGTAGCTTTTTACTGCAAAGAAATGACGCTGATTAAATTCTTCGACAGTCGTCAAATGTGATAAATTTTATAAAGTCGGCAAATTAAAACATCGTTCGTATGTTAACTGCGGAACTTCTTTCTAGTGTAACTTACCTCCGATCAATTTGGCAGCATTTGTAGCGGTGGCAGCCATGATTCTGATCCCGAGGCAATCGCTTGCCCGTTGTCATTCGGGAACTAAAGAGATCGTCAACGAGTTACGGACGGTTTATATACCTACACGTGCGGCGCCGATAGGCCAGTGTACAGCTTAACGGTAGGTCTACATAGTAACGAAAACCGTATACAGCTGAAGCAGCAATTACACCGTGGATACGCCGCGAGTGGCCGAGAAAGGTTGCTGCAGCTGCTGCTGCGGCCGGTGTATATTGCATCGCTAGTTACGACTCAGCGCACTGCAGGCACTGGCAGCAAACAATTGTTGTTGTTTAGATTTGTCTGTCTGTCTGCCTGGGCACCCCATCCTCTGCATCAGCTTCAGCGAATGCACTAAGTGACTGCACTGCCCAGATGCACGGTTGCTATAAAAGCGTCCGCGGCGATAAAAATAAGTTCGTAATACCGAAATTTCACAGTACTGGAACGTTTTTTTTCTGTTACCTGTGTGACAAAAACTTTTTCTCCAAACTTTCGTTGTTTGAACCAAAGCAATCGACAGCGATCGACGCTGGAAATTTTACAAAGCGTGAAGCAGAAGTTTCTCACAGTCAATGCAACTTATGAACGATGAATGTGTGAATAAATTTTGTTACGATGACGGGGCCACGGACCCTTATAACACGATGTGTCATTGTACCTGCCAAATTGCATCTAAATACGTCGAACGGTTTAAGCATTTAGTGCCTAAATGTGACAGATGACGGATCGCGCTAATCAAAAATTTATACAAAAAATAGTCGAAACTGCTTGCACTGAAAAAAAACGATTTCGCCTAAGAATTTACCTACGGTCAAATAGTTTTGCGACGCACATATTTTATATCAACTTTTACATGGCAAGGCTACTCGCTATGGATCTGACATTGTAACACGTTCTAAGTTTTAAAAAAAGTTTGTTATTCGTAAGTTTTTAGTGATTCATTTTCATGTTGTGCTTGTTTGCGGCTCTGTAGTTGACTTCTCGAGTCACTGTATGGCATTGTGATATTACGGTAAACTCTGACTAAACCTATGTTGTGCAACTGTTTTGTGTCATTTATTTTTTTGCCATTCGGTTACGTTTAATAAACTCTCACATTATCTTACGTTGGACGTTTTTTAATGCTGTCACAAAGCAAAACTTATTCAGATCATATCGTATATGTTTTGTATGAGGCTTGGTTGTGGTGTACTTATATTGATGCTGCTTGTCTAAATTCCAGCTGTGCTACCATAGATGTATCAGAATGTTTTTCGATTTTATGAGAATTGACAGTGTAGCTCAAATTTTATTACAACTTTGTTTTATAAGTTTTAATACTATGCTACACAACAGTGGCATCAGTCAGAGCGCTTAAAATGCAAGCGTGGAAAATGCAGGTACGGAAAACGTAAGTAGCCTACAAAACAGCGCATTTCGCACTGATGAAAAAACGCAAGTGCTGAAGAAGTAAGTACGAATTCGCAAATGTACAAGATGCGTCATGCAAGTACGAAAAACATAGGCCTAAGTACATACCTGTAAGTATTTTTGGAGGAAATTACAATAAAGCTCTCACTTATTGCGAAACGAGATTAAAACACTAAAAAAGCTGCAATTGTTTTGTGATTGTAAAACCGTAGAGTGTAGAATTGCACTGCACCACACAGAACATCGAGAATCGGTTCCGACGAGTGTGTCAATGCACGTACATTGCTGACAAAAACTTACATGTCCACACAAAATGCGCCAACTTTCTAACATTGCAGACGTTTCTTCAGTCATGCTGTCTCACTTAAACAAAAGCGACCCAAATTTCAAGTTTCTGTCGGTCGTTCTGTAGACTGCCAGTAATATTTTGCGTAATGTGTATTGTTTATACTGTATTCTGTCAATGTGTTTACGAGCCATGTGCCTGATTTCAAATAAATGAATGAATAAATGAACGAAAACGTGCAATAAAAACATGATCATAATAAGTACGATACGCTTGTATTTTACATAAGTCATTATTTAAGTAAAAATAAAATTTTACCAGTCATTTAAGGTTAATCTTACAAATTCTTACAAATTAGACATACATATTTTTGTTTTAAAAATTATTTAGTAAAGGCCGATTTTCTGAACCGATCGTAATACGTTACAAGTTGTAAAGTTTGAGCTAAGTAACGAGCATCAGTTCATCGCGTTTAATACGTTAGGCATACACATGACAGCGTATACACATGCACAGGCCTGGAAGCTTGTTGTATGGAAAAAAATTAACGACAATATTTCGATGCAATGTATACATGTATGTAAAGCAAGCTGCAGCCACGCACAGAATATTTTACCGGCTGCAAATATCTATAGACGCGGTTGCATGTAGGCCTAACACAAAACAATTGCAAAATATTTCTTCAAACGCGTAACCACGGCCTAATCGTGACAACAGTGTCGCGTAACTTTATTTTAAAGATTTTGTAAGTCAATCTTATAAAAATCTTAAGTAAAAATGTATAAAATTTGCAGAAAACACTGTAAGTTTTCTAAATTGTAAAACAAAAAAAACAAACTAACCCCAAAAAACTTGCTGAATCGCAAGTTGTTAACTCTGCAAAAACGTAGAACAATTTTGAAATTTTTTAGTAAAATGTAGTAAAGCTTTCTAAAATGTTGAAAAACTAAGCCCCAAGTTTTCGCGTTTATGTCACAGCGACGACGCTGGTATTTTTGCAACTTATCTTCTTCGTGAAATCGGACAAATCTGCAGGCACAGCGCAATCTGAACGACGACAGATAAAACGAAAAACACCCAGAAGAAAACGCGATCGGTGAACTTTGCGACGAGTTTCCATTCCAGCTCGGCCCGTTGACGATCTCGTTTGTCGCGTAATCGCATTTGGTCCGTAATGACGTCATCAACTTTCGGTTTGTTGTCATCACTGGTGTCGCTGTTACCACATTTGCATCGATCCTTGGATCTAATCATTTCCAACGATGCGTCCTTTCCATTTTTAGCTCCACTCGCATCGTCGGCGTGCAGCGTTATTTCATTTCCGCTTTCTATTACTACTTCCGGTTTTCCGATTGCCTTGTCTCCAGCTGTCGAATTTTTCGACGCTGCCATCGTCGAAGTGATTGGAAACGTCGGCTGAAGTTGAGCGCTGCGAGTGGTAGGAAAACCGTAACATTTCCTTTTTCGGTTTGCTTTTGCTAATCGACTTCCGGTGTCGATATTAGACAGGAAGTAAGCGGGATAGAATCGTGAGACGATGGCGATGCACCAGTCGGGTGCGCGTTCAGGCGACTCTTTCTTGGCGTAAATGTTGGTCACAATAACTGCCATCACCAACGCGATTGTCACCATCACCATCGTTGACGCGAAGAACATTCCTGAAAACATAGATTACTCTGAGCGAAACATAGCACACTATTATTATTTAACATCACAGATATGCAGTGCTCTTCAATATACAGGGTGCGCCAAAAAATTTTACCCCCCTGAGGTTTTCTGATAATTTTTCCGAAACGGCTGAGAGTTTTTAAACAAAATTTTACACGCCTATTATCCATTCAGATATACGCTAAGCTGCAAAATTTTATTAAGTTATTTCTAACTTTGACAAAGTTATGCCGTGTTAAGCGCGACCACCCACCGAATTTTTTGCATTTCACAACACGTCCATCACAAGTTTTACTAACTGACGATAAACAACAGGACCAATAGCCACCAAATTCACCCGACTTTAACCACTTGACTACCATGTGTGGGGCGCAATGCTTCAGGCATTTCACAAACTTCATCCAAAGCCAAAGACCATTCCAGAGCTAAAAAGTGTGTTGCAGCAGATCTGGAACGACTTGCCACAGACAACGATCAATAAAGCTATCAGCGACTTTCGCAAACGTCTGAACTCAAGCGTTTCGGCCGGTGGCCGACATTTTGAGCATACGATGTGAACTTCGTACTGAAATATGTTAACTGAACTGTGTGCTGGTTCATAAAATGTCAATTATTTCTGTTTTAAACCTGTTGTTTATCGTCAGTTAGTAAAACTCGTGATGAACGTGTTGCGAAATGTAAAAATTTGGTGGGTGGTCGCGCTTAATACGGCATAACTTTGTTAAAGTTGGAGATAATTGAAATAAATTTTGCAGGTTAACGTAAATCTGAATTGATAATAGGCGTGTAAAATTTTGTTTAAAAATTCTCAGCCGTTTCGGAAAAATTATCAGAAAACCTCAGGGGGTAAATTTTTTTGGCGCACCCTGTAGAACTTCAAAGCTATAGAGCGTAAGCTTACTTGCTATACAGAATCACACAGATTTACTTGCCACCTGACACAGGTAAACGTGCCCCGCGCTTTAACTCCAGCCAGACAGGTCAGTGTCATGTATAATAATGACTCCCATAAAATAATAAATCCCTAGTCATTATTATATGTATAATTTACACTTCCCCAGTTAATATTTATTCCTATTCAGCTATGAACATTTTATGGAATAAGCGAAAACATATACTAAATAAACAGCAACAACGATCTTTAAAGAAAAACCTTTTATTAGTCACACAAGAAATTAATATTATACTAGGAAAATGTAAACTATGCATATAATAATGACTGGAAAAGTTATTTTCAGGGGGAGTCATTATTATACATTATACTAATACTCGACTTACTTTCCATGCAGAAAGGGATAGAATGCTGAGCGCGCCTGGGTGGTTAGACGGGCCTATACCAAGATGCTTTGGCTGTCTTACCCAAATATTTACTAGACCCAACAGAAAACAGTTTTGCTGATCGAAAACGACGCATTGGCCACCAACTTAGAACTACTGATATTACAGCTTACTACTGCTACAGCGTGCATCAAAAAGTGCACCGTCGACTTTTTTGTCATAAAGTGTAGAGTAATAGCGACAAATTTTTAAAACAATACTTTTACTGAAATGCACATTGTGAAACGCACGGGCTTTATTCGCCAATCAATGCAACAAAAAATGGCAATGACACAAAACATACAGAAAACAGATAAACAGAGCAACGTGTCAAAGTTGAAATTTAAAAAAAACAGAAAGGTAATGCGGTCAAACAAACCGAGTATCGGAATGACATCTGGAATTGGCGGCATCGTCTCGCCGACCATCAACAAAAACACGACCAAGGCGAGCAGAATGGTTATCTCCAGGTTGACTTTGTCACCAGACTCCACCGGAAGGAAGAATCCCAGAAACGAGATGACAAATATGAGAAAGCACGGGGCGATGAGGTTGACAACGTAGAAAAGACTGCCACGACGCATGTGTATTGTGAACGTTACGTCAGGGTACGGCTCCACGCAACAAGCGTAGACAGTCTCGTGTCTCTCCGTTGATATATCGTCCACCATCCATTCCTGGAAACGACGTAAAGATGCAGTTACAGCGAGCTTACATCTGAGATTTGATGACAAAGAACGAATTCATTATAGCACTAAGCGGTATAGCTGCAGCTTCAATCTGAGTTTGTACGTAATATTTGGCAATAATGCACATTTTGACGAAAGGTTCTGACTTCGAAATCTTTCTTTCTCGAACTAAAACCGAGACCCTGGGGCGCCAATTCTGGAACAGAGACAGACATATTTGAACATGTTTTATTATATAGCCGAAGTAAAGTGCGAAGCGACGTATGGTGGCTTTAGCAGAATTCACGAGTGACACAAACGCAGGGTGCACGCAATGGTAACATTGGTCGCAATAGCCGGAGTCATCAAAGGCCACAAATCACTGACGACTAGGCTGTTTCCTGGCGAAAAAACTGATTTAATGCAATTTAATGTAACAAATTTTCGACTTCGTTATAAATCGCTAACTATCGCCACCGTAAGCTAAGCATTTGGTAATCCCATCGGTACGCGGAACTTAACTCGAAATCATTCCACTGCTTTTTGAGTAACTTGTCTGGCACACTACGGACTCAGTGACCTAAAGACCTAAATAAACGTCAAAATGTGACAACGAACCTGGCGAGTAGAGTTGTTAAACAGTTCGTTCCGGAAATCTCTATAGATAGGCTAAGGCCCCACAGCTGCCACGAAACCTCGCGTAATACCGTGAAACAAAGATATGGCAAAACAAACTTGGTACCCGGTGTTGTGGAAAAATACATATAAAACAGTGATTATCCGTTCGTTACGACTTTGCAATTATTGCGGTCAAATTAGGCCCGCACTTTTAGCTTGCATTAATGGAACGATATAACGGTTTACAACTCTAAAGAAAAAGTGAAACGGGTACAAGTTAAACACGGCAAAACAAACCTGGTTCTCAGAGTTGTAGTAAACGGCGTTGCGGAAATCTTTACTAACTGAAATGTTGAGTTCGAGCCCGGAGAAAGTCCATGAAATGAAGACGATCTTGCAGCTCTGGGCGTCAAAGGGGAAATACTCGACGTTGAGGGCGCAGTATGTTCGGATGAGTGCTGGGTACATCCACAGCACACTGCCGTCTGAAGACACTATAGCATTCGTTACCATGTTCTCATCGAACTTCTCACCCGCACTAACACCACAACAACGATAAACCGTAACACTAGGAGAAGCTCCATAATCCGAAGGTTCGATAGTCGGAAAGTGTTAGGGTTTTTTTCCTGTACACTTGTCCAGACGTTGACTCAATTTCCACATTTTCTCTCAACTAATAGTTGATAGGGTTAAGGTGAGGGTTGAGTTAGTAAAAATGCATGTTGCAGTATACATCTTCGGTTTCGGACTTTCAAATTATAGACACAAAACCGTAGCACTGGAACAATGGTGACAGTTTCCTGCAGTGACTAACGCGCGTTGAGTCTTGATAAACAAAGTTATTCTACGCCGAGTCTTAGTAGGTACTGCTTGCGGCCTGTCTGCGGCCAGGAAACAATCTCAGTGTGTAACCAACCTCTCACATCAACTCAGCCTTCTATTCCTCCCGAGTACTGAGCTGTATGGTTGGGGTTAAAATTGGGCCTGTTCACCTGTGCCGGGGCAGGCATTTAGTATATAGACTGCGGGCGCTCGGAGCCGTTTTATGCTAATTATCCTTCATTTTGTTTATTTACTAATTTAAGGCTTAATGAACAGAATACACTGCAGAACACGTCACAGCTGGACAACAAACAAAGCACAATAGGCGATAGAGTAGCACTTGCCCAGCATCAAGATTACACAGACAGACAGACAGACAGACAGACAGACAGACAGGCAGACAAAGCAACTGACATGGGTTAGTAACACCGCAGATAACATTGATAAATCAATATCTTTGAAAAAACGACTAAAACCAGCCAAGAGCTGAAACAACGCGCTACAGACATAAAGTTTCATATATTAACTGCTACACATGCAAAACATTTTTGACGAGCAGTTTTGGTGTAAATTTATCTTGTTTCATACAGCTACAAACATGACTTTAGTGTTACAAAATGATTAAATGAAAACGACGTCTTTTCACGTCTGGTAAATTTTAACTATAACTTGTACAGTAGAAAGCTAGCTACTACATCGATTACTTCTGCAGTATGGAATGTTCACGCTGCCTTTTGTTTTTCATGCCCTTTTGTTATCGACTTAATACTTAAACAGCCGTACGAAAAAGACAGACAAACTAACGAATGAACGAACAAAACGCGTAATGCGGCCTGTAGAACGGCCAGATAACAATTCCATTCGCTTTGCAAGTCGTTGTGGACTAGTCAACGTTTTACAATCTTTGGGCTCGCATACCGAGACCCAGAGAGACGCTTTGAATTAACGAAGTAACGTAGTTAATCTACGCTAAGCCCGGTTAGTACCCTAATGGGTGATCTTTCGTGACATATAGCCGTCTTGACATTTCGTAAGTCTCTCGGGCTGAAGCCGTCAGGCCATTCGTGGATTAGCTCGACTAGTAAGTTTACTGATGGAGCGGATCAGGTCCATCATTTTCTAAAGAACGCACTCCGTGTTCGAGAACTTACGACACAAGGTGTCCGAAAAACCAATTTCCAAATTCATCATTTATGCGCGTCAGTGCTGGCGCCAATGCTGTGAACGTTTCTGTCCTAAATATAACTACAACGAAATAAAAACGTGGTCACTTTTGAGCCACCCTTGGCATGACGCATAGCCGGTTCTATGTCAAAAAAATCTAACTATCGAATATGGTATAAATTGCAGGAAGTTGGACAAAGCGACATTACGTTTTAGCGGCATCGCTTCAAGCGATTTTGCTTATTGCGACACACCTTTCCGTAACATGGCCTGTGTGTCGTCTGCCACGTTCGTGCACTGTGATTCAACTGTTCGACGGACGAATTTAGACACAACTTGGCAGGTACACCACAACACATATATTATACATTATTTTAGACGAATCATTGATTCTCAGGGGAAAAGAGATTTGAGGTTAAACTCGATAGAGTGCAAGGATTAAACGCATAACCTGAACGAATTAATTCAATTTTGGTGGCGATCCATTTTTTGTGTTACTGAATTACTATCCAAAAATTCTTTGTCATAAGCAAAATCAGCTGTACTAGTTTTCCGTATTCGCCAAGTGCATCACTTTTCTTGACAGATGTTGAAAATCTCTCATCGCTTTTAGTTATCATTAGCGTTACTCACTAGTTTGAGATGACTAAATCCGGAGTCCACATTTCATTTGCTGGAATTCGAATCTTATCCACGTTGCCAAACTGCGTCGAATTCCACGTCAGATATTCGTCTTTCCATTTCTACGCAGAACACAAAAATACATTCTTACGCCACTAGATCGGTAAAATAATTTTTGTCTGTACAATGCAATGCAAAGCATTTGACAAAGTATAAAATCACCTGAGTGTCCGTGCGTCCGTGCGTGCGTTCAACTTTTCTTAAGCTCTCTTCCTTCCACCTTCCCATTCGCTTTTTTCACTTTCCCTTCCCCTCCTCGTTCCCCTTTTTTCCTCTTCCCCTTTTTTCCATTCCTTTTCGCCCTTCTTTTTCTTTTTTCCCCTTCTGCATCTTATTTCCCCTTTTTCTTTTTCTTTCCTTTCTCCATCCCCTTTTCTTTCCCCTTCCGCTTTCCCTTGCCCTTTCATTTTTTTTCCTTTTCCTTCCCCTCTTCCTTTCCCTTTCCCTTCTTCTTCCCTTTCCCTTTACCTTTCCTTTTCCCTCCCATTTATTTTCCCTTCCCCTTTTCTTTCCCCTATTTCTACTTCTTTTCCTTTCACTTTTTCTTCTCCTTTTCCTTACCCTTTCCCTTTTCCTTTTTTTCTTTCTCTTCCCTTTTTTTATTTTTTCCTTCCCTTTACACTTCGTTCCTTTTCTCATTCCCATTTTCCTTTCTTTTTCTTTTTCCCTTTCTTTTTTCTATTTCTTTTTTCCTTCCTTTTTCTCTTTCCCTTCTTCCGTTTTTTCCGTGTCTACGTCAGTGCGTCTAATATTTGAGGCGCTATATCTTCATAACGGTGCCAGATAGACGCATGGTCACTATGGACCACCCATAGAAAGTCGACCCCCGGGAGTCGAATGGTTACGTAAGCGATGACATTACGTGACCCCAAAAGGTCAAGTTCGTGACCGCATTATCTTTGAGACGCTATATCTCCGTAACGTTGCCAGATAGACGCTTGGTCACTATGGACCACTCATAGGAAGTCGACCGCCAGGAGTCGAATGGTCACGTGACCGATCACTATCCCCTTCCCTGTAAACTATCGAAATCACTGGACAGACTTTGTGTTCGTATGAACATTGTCTTGTTAGTTTCATATTTTTTTTATTATTTTTATAAAACATACAGAGCGATTTGTGTGTCTATAGCTTAACGTCGTAGTGGATAGAGCGTCAGACTTGCAGTCAACAGACTGTAATGGGTTTAAATATTATTCACGTAGCCGCCAAGCAACGACCTTTTGTCAAATTATTTGCGCACATCCGCTGTCATTACTATAAAAACAGTCAAGCACCGCATTCGTACGTTGCAGTTGTAATAGAACGATTTCACTAGAAATGTTATCTTTTGCCTTACCTTACACAATACTTTAATGGCAAACGGAAAAGATGAAACTTATCATGTTTCGCGGAACAAAAAACCCAATGTGCTGCAAATTAATTAACAAGTGGCTAGGGGAAGTCCATAAAAGACGTCACGCAATTTTAGGGTAAAAATAACTCCCCTCCCCTTCGTTACGTTTCGTCACGCTGGTTTAAACCCCTCAAATATGACGTCACAAACTTCTAACCCTCCCCCTTTGCAGTCTTTGATGTAGCCTACAGATGTATATCAGTTTCAAACACAAGCAATTTTTTGTATGATTTGACACATTTGCAACAGTAAGCTGAGTATATCAAGTTCTGATATGTAAAAATGATCTCGGTTGTGAAAATTGTTAAACCTGTATACTAGCGCTATCATCCACGACTACCTGGCCAGGCCTTGTCGCAGATGTGACCTGCGTGACGTCACACAACCTTTCAACCTCTTCTCCCCTCTACATCACACTTCGTCATCATACTGTGAACCCCCTTCCCCTCGGCGCGTGACGTCATTAATGGACGAACATTAATGGACCCCTACAGCAGTGTTTTTCAACCTTTTTGCTGCAGCAGAACCTTAAACAAGCGTGGAGGTCACTCACGGAACCCCAGCGACGTACGCGAGGTATAGAAGTTACAGACTCATTTGCCTAGCAAGGCAGAACCCCATGGAGACAACAAAGCAGGCAAAAATGACCAATTATAATATGAAATGTCACCGCTTCGTAGCTTTGAGATGGGCTTTACATGAAGAGCTATATCATTTAACCATTTAAGCAACAATAAGTTATTGTATTTAACCAAACACGACGGGCGAGGCGGTAGTCGACGGCCGCTTAGCCCCAGCCACCAAACCAGAAAATTTATCACGTAGACGCCCTCGGACATATAGGGCCTATGCGTCTTTTTTAGTATAGTGTACAAAAAACTGAATTAACCAAGTAAATGGTCAAACGATTTCGTAGCCATAACTCTAACCAATACGTTCTTCTTTTTTTTCTTTTTCATTTCCAATAATGCATTAATCCTCGGAGTTGAGTAATGCCGCGCATAGAGGCCGACGTTATAATATAAACCTACAATGCAAATATGCCAAAATTACTAACAAAAATGATTAAACACAGTAGATCTACGCAAAAATAGACGCGCGGAAGCGCAATTTAGTTCGGTGCTGATTTTCTACGACTTTGTCTGGCGTGACTTCGCTGGCTAAGTTATTTTTTACTAGTCAGCTGCGGAACCCTTGGCAGATGCTCGCAGAACCCTGGGGTTCCGTGGAACCCCGGTTAAAAATCACTGCCTACAGGATTATCAAGTATTTTTAGGTGTGAACGAGAGTACTCACCTGTCGAACTGCAAGTAAGCAAGTAAACGTTTGCTGCTTCTCGTTCTGTCAACACACGCAACAGCATGGAGTTTAACAAGCTGCCGTATTTGCCAAGAGAAACTGACTGAAGTTGGTAGTAATCGCTTCAAGCCCTAGAACAGGATGAAGTAAAAACTGGTGTCGCCTAGACATCCGAAGACTAAGTCTTTGACAAGTTGACTTTGACCTTTAAAAGTGACACTTGAAATATAGGTTACCCTTATCCTGGTAGAAGTTCGCGTTTATTTTTTCTAAGCATTTTTAGCCGACCGTACTTAAGTAACGGTAGAGCTATTTGCATGGTTGTCGTCGTCTGTCTGTCTGTCGCGGATGTATTGTGGTTAAACGGGAAATCGTACGGAGTCGGCGATAAGTAAATTGCGTAAATTGGTGGCGTAGCATAGTGGTTAGAACGTCGGTCTTGGCCGGCGGACTTGTCCTATCCTGCGCTTGACTGATGGATGGCTGCTTGGCGTCCGCTATCAGTCAATCAACAAGGCCAACTCAGCCTGCCATCCCTCCGGGGTAGGTTAAAAGAGTAGTAGCCCATTATATTGGTTACGAACCTTTGTACAGCTGACTGGGCTGCCTGGCCGGCCGATGCGCCAGCCTGTGTTTGCAGGCTGCACGCGGCGGCTGTGCGATCGACGGCTCTGGTTAGTGACGAAAAGCGCATTAGAGGTGTGTATACGCGACGATGCGCTAGGCCTATACAAATCACATCCTTTACCTCTTTTACCTTTAACGCCCATTTCCTGGACAGAGCGAATGTTTTGTAGTAGTATTATTGACTTCATGTGATTCGTATTGACGGTTCTTGTTACTTGGATGAATACTGTAGTTTTTTTAATTTTTATGCATGTTTTTAAATGTTTTTTAATAAAAAAATTTTAAGAATATGTTTATGTTTATGTTTTTTTTATTTGCAAACCAATGTTTTAACATTTATGTTAATCACCAACAGGAAATGGCATACGCCCTTTCAGATAAGATGAAAATTATCGACCTTGGATGACCTTTAAGGTCACTGACAACTAGTACGGTTGGCTATCCTAGCGACAGCTGGGCTTCTTGTTCTTTTCGAGTTAGGAGTGCGTAGCTGACAGTAAACGTATACGGACGGAAAGACGGACAAGGAATACCTGTAATGCCAGTAATGCGGCCAATTGAAACTGCAGCATATAAACGTAGGCCCCTATCGTAAGCCTAGTTCAAGCCCTGTGTTAATGGCGACAACTTGTTCTTATGGAAATGCCCAAAATTCGACCCTCACAGAATCTAAACCTTTAACCTGGTTGAGATCAAAATTTGGTACAGCTACAGTGCATGTCTTAATGATGACCCGCCGTGCAAAATGTCATGGAAATCCGTCCATGGGAGATTTTTCGGCAAATGGTTGAAATATAAGCAATTTTGTCTTTATTTTGAAAAGAAGGTTACCACACAAACCGTATCGAGTATATGCGAGAGAGAGATTGCGACGAGAACGTTAACGGTGCTGGCATCGTCACGAACTGGTCGACTTGTCCGGTCATAATGACGCAAGATTTTCTTCTTTATATGATATTCGTTTGACTGATGTCTTGCAGTCTGCAGTCCTACAGTAGGCAGAACGGAATGGCAAAACCTTATTAAGTTGAAGCTAGAAATAAATACGTTCAAGACTGATACGTTGACTGACTGACTGACTGACTGACTAGACAATATAGAATGCACATTTCTTTTATTTAAGTCGAAGTTTGTTGAAGCATGTTACATAATGCATGTAACTCGTTTTTACTACTGCTGCTGCTGCTGCTGCTAGTACTACTATTAATGCTCGCCATTTTTTCGAGGTTATGTTGGATCCCCAAAACGTAAACATTCAGGAATCAAACTGGTTTTCCTATCATTCACACAGCTAACATTGACAAATCCTTGAAGATAACAAATAAAATACAAAGCATCATATTGCTATTACACATTCTACTAGTACTCATTAGGCTACTAGGCCTACCAAACATTTATGATGATAATGCGTGTTTTATGGCGTGTTATTGTCACCAGTTGTACAGCAGAATCTGGTCTGGCCTGTGCTAAACGAGTTTCAGTTAGTTGAATAACGACCTATATATGACTCAGTTGATCGTGGGAACGTTTTGTACTCATTGACCGGGTCACGCGATGACGGCTGCTGCTGATGTTGCATGCTGCTGCTGCATCTACTGGTCAGGATGATAATATTGATGATGATGATGATGATAATGATGATGTAAATGCCGTGGGAGTGAAATAAATGGCGGAAGCTGTAATGGTTGATGAGAGAAGAGGAGGCAATTAGATGACGAGTGCAGGCACTGATGCTCACTTCTGGTGTGCATTCCACAGCATGGGCGGCACTAAGCAAATAGATCGTTCCATCTCACACTAACGACACTGACACTAGGCTACATATGATATGACGCGACGTTCAAGATAAAGTGGTAGAATAGTGAAAATCTTTCAGACAGTTACGACCATAGCCTACTTTTATTTTTTGACGTTCCAAGCATCGAGAACGCCAAATGTTGCGTAAGCGCAACAAAATAACTTCGGCTTTCGGAGTTGGCTAGAGGCGAAACCAAGCAAAAACTTAACGAATATAAGCTTAAGCTAAAACTAAGCTAATATTATCTATTCGGTCACTCACTGCCAGCATTGTACATACATAAACTGGCCGAACATTAGGCTAAAAACCACTTGAAAGCCTCATAAGAAATGATTTTAATAAGCGAATTGTCTGCATTTCGTAGTCTTAACTTTATTAACTCTAGCGACGTTAACGCGGAAACTAGCACAAACATACATTGTCATCATCACTATTAATTACCACCGCTGAAGGAAATAGGTTAAGTATAGGCTACTCACCTTCGTCTGTTTGTCCGTTAGTCTATCTGTTTGTCAGCAAGAAGACGCACAAAATCATGCACATGCACTGACATGCACAAATCACAATTTTCGGAGGACCGGCCCAAGTAACAAACAATTAAAGTTTTGGTCAAAATATAGATCCGCGGTTTCTAACTTATGCGAAAGACACTACAGTTCTCAGCGGACGTTTAGACGCTCTGATTACTTTCCACTTTATGTTACAATTACGTAAGTAAGCAAAACATGAATTTATATAGAGCATCAACGCCAAAAAATGCCCCTAATGCGCTGATTAGCCCAAGAATTATTATTACTTTATGTACATATTCTACGATGACATGCTAACCATGACGTGAGTCTGCAAGGCAGATGCTTAGCAGTAGCATCAGCAGCAATTGATGCAGTAGAGATACGCTACGCTCAACATCAGCCATTGAACGTATTAGGCCTACTACAACGACCTGTCAAACGTTACAGTAACAAATGACGATGCCGCTGCTGCTAACTTCTGTCGTACTGAGCGCACTGCGCTGTTAGGCGTTTAGGCAGTGCGAATTGGGCCTGTACTAGCGCTTCTGCGCAACTACCAGACAGCTGTCATAGAACAAAAATTATATGCTCAAGGCGGCAGTTTGATGTACAATGTCATGTAGTGGTTACGGTGTTAGTCTTGATCAACAATGTCCTACGACGGTCCGGGTGCTGCTTAGATAGACGACTGAATGTCTTCGAACAGCTGAACCATCTAGGCGTAATTATATAACCTCAATTAGCCACTGAGGTCAACTTAGCCTTTTATTTTCAGGGATAGGTAAGTCCAATATCGACCGCTCTTGCTGGGATTAAAACGGGATGCGCTCACTTGTGTCAGGTGGCAAGTGCTGTAGGATCCTATGTGGCAGGTGACATTCGGTAAGAGTTTCTATGCATTTTTGTACTTGTTTACCTTTTCACATTTTAGTCATAAAACACCGACGCAGTATTTGCGATATTTTTGGCAATAATATTGTACACTGATTGCAATAGTTCGTTCACTATTGGACTCTTGATTGAAGTAATGAACTGCGAAAAAACTTTACCTTAATTATGCAGCCGCTTTACTTTGCAAAATGTAAATGTTTAACTTTGCAATTGTACAGCTACGTTATTTGATTAAAAAGTGTGTTTAAACAATCGTTTGCTTAGATTTAAATTAAACATCTGCCTGATATCTTACGTAAGTTTTAACCGTTACGTCAATGCGGATGCAGATTGATTTAATGTTTTAATGTCGATCGCAACAACTTGTTAAGGCAGCAAACAGTGGCATCGTAGTTTTTCCAAAAACTTTATTAGCGTGCGTGAGTGAAAGGAGTGTAACAGGGGAAAGAGAAACCACTCTAAGGCAACGTCTGTTGCAAAATCGGCGTCACTGACGCTTTTAACGATGCTGACTAAATATGAATGCAGTTCGCCGGCTGGCGCATTTTCCGAATAATACCCGTAGCCTATAGAGTTTAAGACGTCTGTTTGCTCCATATTACTGCTGCGGACAAGAGGTTGTTTGTATCTTATCAGAATTGCCACGGCAACTAGTCTAGTGGTTAGAGTATCGGACTCGTAACTTTCACGTTGCGGGTCATTTGCAAGCAACCTTGAGCAAGTTGCCGCTAGCCTATTGTTTGCTCAGATCAACTCAGCCTAGGTATACTTGTCGCCATGGGAAATCACTGGTAGAACAGTTTACGGGCTATGGGTGAAGACGCGGGCAGCGGATGGCCGCATAATATAATGCGCTGCGATATCATTAGCAACGCTCAATCCATTCAGTTGCCAGTTCCGAGGTTGTAAGCAGCAAGTACCCGGATTTTTGCATTTATTTTTTTATCTTCCTCGAAACAACTGCGAAAGGCTTTTAGTCACAATCGGGTAGCGGCAGACCAGGCCCTATGTTGGACATTTATAGGCGGACACCATGACCGAACATTGCTACCCAATAGCTACTAAAATATCGGAGACGACTATAACGACTGTACAACGGCAGCATAACTTCTCATTACACGTTTTATATAAATAAAGTTAATTATTTTAAAAAAAGCCCACGAAAAGACTGTTCAAATGTATGCCAAGAATTGTGTTTTATTCTGGGCGATGTGTCAGAATCTTAATAAAAAATAAAGAATCCTTCACAAACATTTTAGATCCGGATTGTTACCCGGATCGCCAACAGTGCCTAATCAATTATTTTTTTTTTATTCGATGCCTACTTTTCAAAAAGTTTCAACTGCAAAAAGTTTGTTAATGATCATGTGACAGTAATTTTTTATCTCGCATTTTAAAACGATTTTATCTAACGTCGAAGGAAAGACGTTGTAATTTCCACATTTTCACTGCAACATGCAGTATTTAGACAAATAATTCTGAACTATCTGTACCAATCCCTAACGAATTTAATAAAGCACAAAATGTTGAAACGGTTTTACACTGTAGTGTAATTTGAATAATTTGGAGCCAAAGCTTAGTGACATTTGCGACTATTGAAATAAAGAATAACGTCGACAAACAAAGCACAGTGACAACAAAATCTTAGTCAGTTAAAACGTAAAATACTAGCAAAACTGAGTGATTTTAGTGCACTTGAAAACTTTTTGTTCGAGTGACGTGTGATCTCGTGTACAAATTTAATTTCCGCAGTGTCCACTACTTTCACTGCAGTGTTCGTATGACATAGTGTTCATATGTACAGAGTGTTCCAATAAACGGCACAAAGTTTACGGCACTATAATTTTGCAATCGTTAGTCGCAAAGTCGTGCGGTTTTTAGCCAAATGTTCAGAAGGAAATTGCTCACATAAAAAGGCCAATATCGCAATAGAATCATTAAATATTTTTGTTTAGTTTCGGTTTCAGTGCGAGGAAACGGACTTTTCTGAAGACCACTGTTCACAGTTTGTTGCGTGTTCCGGGAACCATCTGAATGAAGAGCAGCGTCTGCGCGCAGGTCGACAGAGCCAGAAAGATCCAGAAAAAGACGCGATCCACGAACTTAGCAATCAGCCTCCACTCTGCGTCATAGCGCTCCAGGTCAAAACTGCTTGTCGCCGCCATCTTATTCTTCTTCTTGCCGTGGAAACTCGCAACTTCCGGTTGTTTCCGGGCCGGTCCATTTCCAGCGTCGTTCATGGCAACATCTTTTCCCTGCAACTTCCGGCAGTAGGCGAGCGGCGACCTCTTCAGCGACACCACCGGGAAGTGATCACACCCGGGAGTGATTGTAGAGATACTCGCGTCGCATCCGTCGTCAGCAGCGTATTTCCGCTTCCGCTTTGCGTTCTTGGTCCGACTTCCGGTTTCTCCAGACAAATCGTTGCTGGGACGTTCTGGTAGGAAGTAAGCGGGATAGAAGCGCGAGACGATAGCGATGCACCAGTCGGGTGCGCGTTCAGGCGACTCTTTCTTGGCGTAAATGTTGGTCACAATAACTGCCATCACCAGCGCGATTGTCACCATCACCATCGTTGACGCGAAGAACATTCCTGACAACGAGAAAGAAACACTCTCAACCTCTAGCGCAAGCGATTTTGTTTACAGCTACCTATTTTTCCTTAGCGTGGTCTGTCGTCTGTCGTTTGTCGTCTGTCTCATTTTTGCACCCTGCTTAAACCGTTCTTTGTTGGAATTACATGCCCTTGGCAAGTTTGCAGGTAAACTTGAAAGTCGAATAACACGCTATGTTATACGGACTCCCTCACTCCCAATGAAGAAAAGATTTGAGAAGTTAAACACCTTCCCGGACACAGCTCGCAATCGCCTACTTATGATACACCAAGGGCAGCACCAATCAAAAAAAAACAAAAATTTTATTTTTAAGGGGATGGGATTTCAAATGTTAGCATATGCTAAGCGAAATAGGAACTAAATTCTGACACAAACAAAAACTTTATTCATAGTAAAGGGGAAAACGTAATGTTGCATGCCTTAAACATTTTACTAAGCTACATTTTGTATTAAAATACGATGCATCTTTTATGTAATGAAGTTAGGCCACTAAGCATTATACTTTTGTCGCTAAACATATGTTAGTCGCAAGAAGAAGAGCGTGATACATCAATATTTTAATTGTTTTAACGACCAACAACAGATTTTGTTTCCTTTAAATAAGACAGACGAAGAAGGAAGAACGGACGAAAAACTTCGCATGACAATATGGCGCTATACATAACATATGCGCATCTATTTCATAAAAGAGGGATGGTTCAATTTTGACTGCGATTGGCTGTGACGTCATATAGAGGTCGTCACCATGGTGACGCATCGTAAGCGCTGTGCTATACGCTGCAGCTGCAGCGTTAAGCGTAGCGTTGTGTATCGAGGTCGCAGGCCGAGTTGAAACCCGAAAGGCCGAAAATAAAGATCTCGGGCCAAAATCGAGGCCGCAGACCGATACTATGGAAAAGATCAAGTGGATAAGGAGCGTTGTAATAATAATAATAATATAAAAATTTATAAGGCGCGCAAAGTCAGCGAGTTGAATCTGAGGCGCGTTAAAACGATTTATATTGCTTTACTCTGGTAACGCAATTAATGCAGACATTATTACATTATACCTAATATCGGAATGGCATCGGGTGTAGGCGGCATCGTCTCGCCGACCATCAACAAAAACACGACCAAGGCGAGCAGAATAGTTGTCTCCAGGTTGACTTTATCACCAGACTCCACCGGAAGAAAGAATCCCAGAAACGAGATAAGAAAGATGAGAAAGCATGGCGCGATGAGATTGACGACGTAGAAGAGACTGCCTCGACGCATGTGGATTGTAAACGTCACGTCAGGGTACGGCTCCACACAGCACGCATAGAACTTCTCATGGCGCTCCGTCGTTATTTCGTCCACCATCCACTCCTGTAGTAACAATGATATTTGCTAATAGTAATCGCTCCTGAAACGTAGCTCAGTAGGCCTAATATACTTTTGCTAGCTGCCACGCAGTGAGTACCACTATTTCATCAAAAATGTGATTATTATAATATTTTCGAATAAACTGATTGATTTAAATCATAATCGGGATCGACAAGAAACTCAGATTACTTGAATTAAGCATAAATTGTTTTGTTTGAATTACTTTATCGAAATGTGTTCATAAGTTTTAGAATAATCTAACTAAAACATAGGAACACGGGTGAAAAGTTGAAAACACAACTTGTTTGCTTCACAAACTTCTGTCCAAAGTAGACTTCTTTCTTAATGCAATATTTCCTATTAGTAAGCTTAATATACAGCTTTAGTGTGCTACAGTAAACGATGCTGCGAACGTTCTTAAATAGCATTTTCGTTGACTCCGTATTCTGTAAAAAATATTTTTGGATCTTGGTCGACGTTATCTGGACCGCCGCCGAAATATTTAGGCTTAACCGATTGTTTCCCACCAGCCACCATCGTAAAGCTTAATGAGTTAAATAAACCCTTGTGTGGATTATTAATGACTTGTCATATTTTTTTGATAAACTTAATTGACTGAAATCGTCTCGTTCGAAATGTCTTTCGTTATTGCGACGATCGCGGCGACGGTCGCGGCGGCTGCTTTAAAATGAAGGACCGGAAAATAAGAAAAAACAAATTGCCAAAGAATTAGAAAATGAAAAACGGAAAACCGGAAAATGGAAAACCATATTTCCGAAAAATCAAGAGGTGAAAAATGAAAGACCGAAAAATGAAGAACCTAATTTCAGATGGACCGCTATAGCTAAACAGTGCTTTTGAATAACATGCTATGCTGACGTCGTGTAACAGTGGAAGAACACGTAAGTAAGTAAGTAAGTAAGTAAGATTATTTGGAAGATTATTTAGAAGGCGCATTTAACAATAGCCACAATGTGCCGCGCTTTCAACGCCCGAATAAAAATGTTTTCAACTGCCATTTGAACTGTTCAAAGTCAAATGTCCGTTCTAGTTCTGCATTTTACTATACTTTTGCTTTTATAAATAGTGCCTTCATGCCTTCATGGGCATAATGATGCGTTAACAACATTTTGTCCTAAATTTTCCAGGTCAGGTCAAATAGGGTTAACGTTAGTAATAGGATCAGTAGTTAGGGTTAGTGCCAGTGTTTCTTAATTAATTGATTATGTAATTATACAAAATTAAAGTGGCGCCAATTTCCGGGGGTGCTGCAGTAAACAGCTTGTCGATCGTATGGTGTACGTATTCATTATGTACAGGGTGGTCCAAAAAATGGCAAACAGTTAATAACACCATAATTTTGCAACCGTACGTCATAGAATCATGTGGTTTTCAGCAAAATGTTTTGAAAAAATTCTATATGTGATTAAACACAATATTTAAATACAGCAGTTAAATATTCTTTGTTACTGCCGCTGGCAATTGAACGATGCAAAAACAGTATTACCCTCGACACCGCGGTCCATAAAAACGTGCCACTTTTGTTTTTTTTCAATAGCTCACTGAAACATTGGCCGATTTTAATAATTTTTGGCATGCGACATTAAAAAGAAACTTGACGTGAATGTCTGTAGTTTTGGCCACCTTGCCTTAAGGTTGTCGCTGCACTACCTTGTGAACTGCAGACGTAGTTTGACCATTGACAACAATGAATTCATACTGGGTAGTGCATGCGTCAGCTCAGAAAATTACTGAGACCACAAAATCATTGAAAATCTGTTGCTTCATGTTTATTTTAAAATTGTAAGTCGACAAACTGAAATGATACATCAACAGCGAGTGGGCCGCTTGAGTCATGCAGTTATTGAACTTGCTGTTGGCAAATGGTGTCGCATGCGTTTGTGCTGCTGAAATACATTTTGAGCACATGCTGAAATAAAGATGATGTGATGTGACACGTGTGACTTTTTGAGTGACAGTAATTGCCAATTGTGTTTGTCGCTATTCAGTTAATAATTTCTCAGCCGACGTGTACGCTACCTGGTAGGAATTCACTGTTGTCAATGACCAAACTGCGACTTCTGCATTTCACACGGTAGTGTAACGACAACGTTAAGGTGAGCTGGCCAAAACTACAGATCTTTGCGTCAAGTTTCTTCTTAATGTCGCATGCCAAAAATTATTGAAATCGGCCAATGTTTCACGGAGCTATTGACAAAAATAATAGTGGCATGTTTCATGGACCAAGATACATTGCAGGTAATACTGTTTTTCAATAGTTCACCGTCGGCTGCAAAAACAAAGAATATTTAATTGTTGTATTTGAACACTAACTTTAGTCATTTAATAAATTTCTTTCAGAACATTCCGCTGAAAACCGCATGACTCTGTGACGTACGGTTGCAAAATTATGGTATCATAAACTTTGTGCCGTTTTTTGGACTACCCTGTATTATATATAGTCTCTGTATTATGTCATCGACCTGATTTTCGCTCGTGTAGTAAATCCAGTTCTCGAAGCTTTTGCTGTTCGAAACGTTAAGTTCATGCCCGCTGAACGTCCATGAGATAAAGACGATGTCACACGTCTGAGTGTCGAAAGGAAAATACTTGACGTTCAGTGTGCAGTAAGTCTTGATCAATGCCGGGAACAACCACAGCACAGTTCCGTCCGACTGCACGATTGCGTTCGTCACCATGTAGTCGTTAAATTTGTCTCCGGCGCTATGACGTACATCATTAAATAATTAACAGCGACAAAACCAACAATTGACGGAAGCAATAACCAAACAATGAGGCATGCATCCATATGATTCCAGCAAAGAAAGTGTGATTTTCTTTGTTACTACAACTCAGCGTAGGCACTCACTGAGTGATATAGGCCTAAACTCACAGTTTAATTTTCTAGCAGCATCAGCAGCAGCAGTACACAGTACACAGGTTTGGTAGCGTGGCGTAGCGGTAACGCGTTTCATCCGATTAACGAAGTTACTCTACTCTGGGCCGAGTTAGTACTTGGATGGGTGACTGCCTGCGGGCAGGTAAACCATTTCAGTATTTAACTAGCCGCCTAGGTCAACTCAGCCTTCCATCCCTCCGAGGTAGGTAAATCGAGTACCAGCTTCCCTGTTTAGGATTAAGGCGGGTGACGCTCCGTAGCTCTGAAATGGGCTTCCCATAAAATGTCATCTCACCACCTTTAACCACCACCAGCACCACCAACAGCAGCAGCGGCGGCAGCGGCGGCGGCAGCAGCAAAATGCTGACTGCAAACTGCAAATTGCGTACTGCGTTCTGCAGACTGCAGAGAGCAGCAGCAGCAAAAACATTGTGTACTGCGTACTGTGTACTGCAGGCGGAAAATATAGCAAAGATCAAGCGGACATCGAGCGTAGCGACCTGTCCGCTTCTGTAATTAATAGAAGTGTACGTAGGATAAACTTACAAGTTAGAGATGACCAAGTCAGGAGTCCACAGCGTGTCAGCTGGAATGCGGATTGCACTTAGATTACCGTATTCTTCTGGGTTCCACGTTAAATACTCGTCTTGCCATTTCTATACCAAAAAAACTTACAAACCTCGTAACTGCAATAAATAAATAACTGTAATTATAACTTAGCCTATAAATGAACAAATCTATTGTTTGATTATTATTAAGATATGCTGACTGTCAAGTGCAGCAGCACTAGCTCTGTGACTTACATCTACGATGCTCATTATTCTCCACTCCCAGGTATTGAGCCTATGTCCTATTTTAAAACATGCTGTTTTTGCACGAACATTTTTCAACATTTGTGCAAATTTTACAGATCTTAAACACGAAAACGTGTTTTTGTGAAGTAGCTAAAACACGCGAGCAGTACAACATTCAGGTTTTGATCAAATTCGGTGTCTATTTAAACCACAAGCTGTTAATGTTAAGGCTCTAAATCTCTCGTATACATGGGACGAAATAGGTTGCGGTATTTTTGCACATATTGGAAGCAGACACTGTTAATAAAAAAGAAAGAAAATGGTAATGGCACGTAAAAGTAGAAGTATTAAAAAAGACATGAGAGAATCAGTAAAAAACAAAAAAAGTAAAAGGCGAGAATGTTCAAGCCCCGGATTCACATTTTCAAACGCTGCGCCTATACGCATCTGAAGTGTGACTGAAGCTTACCGCGCGGACTGCAAGAAGACACGTGAACGTCTGCTGCTTTTCGTTCTACAATTATCAGACACCGAAACATTTGAAAAATGCAGAAATACATAAGCCTAAAATAGTTGACATTAAGTGCAACAATAGCACCAAGTTTATATCCATCACAGCGTGAACAGTGTTTAAGTGTCAAGACAAAATTACAGACAAACTAGAAAGCGTTTGAGAGAGTGCATATCTCCGCCAAGTGAAGTGATTTAAACATTACAACTACTATTACAACTACTACTACTACACCTACAACTACTACTACACATGCAAATACTACTACACCGACAACTACTACTACCCTTACCAGGACCTTCCACAGGGGGGATGGAGACAAACTGTCTCCAATTTATGTCAGGGGGAAAGCTTCCCCCATAGCTTTCCCCTCTGAGCTGGGAAGATTAACCCACGAACGTTTTATCAACTTAGTTGTACTTTTGTGTGGAATTTGTTTATTGTGACAACTGACAGTGACACTGCCAGTACTCAGAGGCTAAGCATTAGCAGCATCTAATATAGGTCTAGAACTAGCAGTCATGTCAGGTTTTAGCAT
>Ga0209367_1001447_pt1 | contig 29187 bp, 19 predicted proteins | sample WorMetLIZISLAND2_FD_187412 | JGI IMG/M metagenome (GOLD analysis project Ga0209367, IMG submission 187412) | Marine gutless worms symbiont microbial communities from Max Planck institute for Marine Microbiology, Germany - Olavius geniculatus... ...
TTGCCCACCGGATTTATCTTCCAGCAGGACGGCGCGTCAGCACACACAGCGAGCAACGCCGCGCTGCGCACAGAACTGGCTGCGGGCCAGCTGTCCAGATATCATCACAATAGACCATTGGCCTCCAAATTCGACCGATCGACAAGGCTGTTAAAGATTTCTCAAATAAGGCGACTGGAGGCTGGTGTTGTTTCTTGGAGCTGGCGGTGAACACTTTGAACATTCACAGTGACAATGGAATTCTGGCATCTGATCAATATTTAACTGTGTTGTTTCAACGATGTTATTAAATTGGTGTTGTAGCCGGAACATTTTTGAATGCTAAAAAATCGGTAGGCGGTCATGTTGAAAAATCTGTAACTTCGTCGTTTTTCAACAGAATCAAATTTTACTTGGCATTTAAATGTAGAAGGTTTTACTAAATAAATCTTAGAAAGTTCAAATCAAAATTCGAAACGGTTGATGAGAAAACAGCGAAAAACTTTAGGGGGCCACTTTTTTTGCCGCACCCTGTACACATCACGAATTCAGATTTGTGATATCAGGAATTTATTTCGTCATATCATAAGTTTAATTCATGATATTACGACGCAAAAATCTTGCAGATATCTCTTACACAGACCAAGTTATAGTGAATGTTGTCCCAAAATTCGCTGCCATGGCAACAGGGGTTGAGAGGAAAAAAATTTAAATGACAACATTAGATAGCCCGGCCCCAAAAATATAAGGGTAGGTGCAAACAGCGCGCAATTATTTTTTACGGGGGTTGAGTTATAGCTAATTTTGTCCCAAAATTCGTTGCCATGGCAACGGGGGGTGGCAGGGGGGAAATTTAAATGACACCATCGGATAGCGCGGGCCCGAAAATAGAGGGTAGGTGCAGTGTGATCCCATACGACAGGTGACGATTTGAGATGGGTTTTCTACGTAAAACTATAATCCTACTCTTTACAAGAAGCGAAAATGTCGGCATCAAACAATGACTATAGAACTATTTTGCAGTTGGGGGTAGGTGCAAACAACGTGTAATTTTCTTTTAATGGGGCCGAGTTATCGCCCATTTTGTCCCAAAATTTCGTTGCCATGTTACGTGACTCCTAATTCATTTATGACGCGCTACAGCTATGCTGTAGGCTGTATGCGTCTATGGTACGAGTTGTCGTGTGTCCGTCTGTCCGTAGCGGATGTATTGTGGCTGAACGGTAAGAGATAGGGCCAATGTTGCTATTGATCAGTGATAAGACATCACATCGAAAATTTCAGATGGGATGAAAATCATCCATTATTTTGGATGACCTTGAAGGACAGTACTACCGTAGCGCGTCTTCCCTAGCGACATTTGGGCTTTCTTGTTTTACTAACTGTCTCACCGGCTGTGCAGGAGTAGAACGCGTCCGATGAGGTACAGTCGCAGGAACATCGGGAGAGACAGCAGCAGGTCTACGGGTACTGAGGGCGCCGTGACCGTGTCACCGTCGGCGTGCACCGTCCGCCAGACGAAGTAGTGCGCGCCGACGGGCGGCGGATGAATGACGCAGACCGTCAGCTCGATGGCGATCTGGAACCAGGTGCGACACGAGACGGCGATGCGCCAGTCGTCAACGCAGTTGTCAATTACGAACAACTGAAACACGAACACACAGCCACACAGCTCGTCATCACATCATCGTCATGTAGAAAAGGTTAAAGGTGGTGTTATGACTTTTAATGGGAAGCTCATCTGAGAGCTACGGAGCGTCACCTGCCGTATGAGATCACAAAGTGCTACCTGCCACCCGACACAGGTACACTCGACCCGCTTTAAGCCCAGCCAGATAGGCCGGTACTTGTCTTCCCAACGCCGAAGGGATAAAATGCTGAGCTAACCTAAGAGACTGGCTACATGCGCCGAGATGGTTTACCTGCCCGCAGTCACCCATTAAAGAACTAACCCGGTCCAGTGTAAAGCAACTTCGTTGATCGGACACAACGCGTTACCGCTATGCCAGGCCACCAACCTTTTAGTGGCGTAACGGTATCATGGTGTCGGACTTACTATCGCCAGGTCGCGGGTTCCACTCCAGGCCAGGTCGCTATTAAGTGGTTAGGCTACAACTTGGGTGGTTCTATTTGTTGGAAAGTTGAGTTTACCTGTATGCGGACAGGTAAACCATCTCGGTATATAACCAACACTAAAATCAACTTAGCCTTTTATCCCTCCGGGGTAAGTAAATCGAGTACCGTCCTGTCTGGCTAGGGTTAAGGCGCGGCGCGTTCACATGTGTCGGGTGGCAGGTAACATTGTGTGATCCCACATGACAGGTGACGCTCGGTAGCTCTGCAATGGATTTTCCATGCAGAGTGGGCATCGGGAAACACGTAAAGATGTATGCACTGGACTTTGGTGATTTGGTTGTCGCTTCTAGTAAAGTAAAGTTTAGCTTCGTTGTTTGAAATATCACGCGAAGTTACGAAAAACAGTGTAAATCAACAATCAAATAAAAGGCCTAGCGCACAGACCAAAACCGCCATGCACAAAAAAAGATAAAATAGGCCGTCTGACCCCGGCAGGCTTTATTGTCTCTATAGTATACGAGCATTTCTCAGGCATCGCTTCGCTAACATATGCCGCTGCACGGACACCAGAGACAACGTTATTTTTCTGGCGACTCTTGAGCAATGGTCAGACACATTAAATATGGAATATCTGACGGCAACTGCTTGCTGTTCCCAGGCTGATGCAAGCTAATTGGCAACTTTCGCTGCTTGTGCTGTCCCAACTGTCACTCGAGTGAACTCTGTAGCCAGGTAGGCTAAAAGCGATCGCCTGCGTTCATCGCGCAGCTCTGTCGAGACCGACATTAAATCGTCTTAACGTCTGCGATAAAGAAACAGCTAAAACCCAAAAAACTAGCCTCTGCCCCTGCAGATAGGCGACAAACCGCAGTCGCACAAAATTACCACCGACGGCGACAATCTATCGACTTTATTTTCGAGCTTCTTGGCTATTTCAAACACTACTATCTTCACAGATTTTGTGTCGATACCACGGTTGCTGAAAGCTGTAATAAATTTCGTTCTAGCCTCCACTAGCTTGCGTTCTCACGAACTACGTTCAACTGTACATTAATACCGTGAGCTAGAAATTTGCTCGATAATAATTTGCGCGTTAAGCTTTTGCTAATAAATACCATGAAGATGCCTTCGCAATGGCCAAACGCTGTGTTGTTTTAGGCGCAACCGCTTATGCAGAGCAAACGATTCGCCTCTCTCATATGCCCGTCATATTCGCGAACCCTGACACCTGCGGACCCAACAAACGCATATTTCACCACCGAAATGCAACAAGTTGCACAGACCTTCGCCTACTTTGTATTAAAAGTTTCCGGAGGTGACACCTCGGACTGCCATAACTGGAGAGAGAGGGGGCTTTCTTAAGACCTTTTCCCTTGGTGCGCGTCGTCGGCGCGCTTTTTCAACGCTTTCGCGACTGCTGCAGCTGCAGACGTCAGTCGTACCGTAAAACGCTAGCGATCAGTAAGTTGGGCAACTTGTCCACATCGCCACTGCCGCTAGAAGCCACCAAGTCCAGACGCACTACACCTAGTATATATAGATACACACATGTAGACGTATACACTCGGCCGTACGGTAGTGGTGCTCATGGCCAGCTGAAAAATGGTGCGCCGCAAACACTGCTCGATCACATGCCACTGTCCGTCAGCCGACACACACAGACGAACAGATGGATAGACTTGTCACACGTGGACTCGCCACAGTACAACAATCAGGCTATACTTGTCGGCGCTCAATGCATAGGTAAAGGCAAAGGTATCCCATACACGATACGAACGTGGGGGCCGGAGCTGACCACGGTCTCGATAGGCTGTCAGCCCGCAGGTGACGTAGTCATAAACCCGGTGGTAGGCTGCCATTACTTTCCACCAGGCCCACGGTTACCTTCCCAGCCAGAGAGCGTCACCGCCCTTTGACAAATACCAAATTGTACTGCTTGGTGACAAAAGCACGACGTGTGTGAACAACTTGCCCAGAGTCGTTACCTTGCAGTCCACAGGGGAGAGTTGAACCAGGGACCTCGCGGTCACCAGTTCGGCACGCTACCGTTAAACCACTAAGTCACACAGCCAGCGTATTAATTACTGTCGCCATTGTGTGCATTAACAGCGATCCCTGCCGGGGGCAGCTACGGACAATACAGCCATAGATAATCGCTAAATTAATAATTTAATGCTGATAATAACAGACAACAGGCGTGCACGGTCATCAAGCCATAGAACTGGTGCAGAAGATCGGGAAACGCATCACTTATATCACTGAGAATCGAGAGAAACCACATTCCTGCTTCAGAGGCAGGCAATGGCTCTGCAAAGAGATAACACGGTCTCATTCTTACAGGCAGTTTACCGCGCTGCCGTTGCAGTCATTTACATTCTGTTTAGTATTTAAGCTTGCGGCTTTGTGCTAGTAGGGGAAAAGCTAAAATAGTAATAATAAGAGACTATTAATTAGAACTGTTTTCGTCCACAAAAGACTTTGCCGTCAGCTAAATTAGGTCCACTTAAAAAGAACACATTTTGAATGATTTTCGACTGTTTAATCCTGATCCAAAAAACTAGTGATTAAATTCTGATGAATATACAAATCTTTTAGTCTAAAATCTATTACACTGTCGTTGCATCTACCAGACGGCAGCACCAGTTTTGACGAAATGTGCGATCCCTGATCTCTTCCGGTTAATATTATGCTAAATGTAAAATGTGTGTAAATTAGAAATATCGTAAAATCAGAACGATCAGAAGACCAAAAAATATGCGAATTATGCGAAGAAATATTATTATTTTATTCCGTTCTTTATGCTATATTTATATTATATTTATCCTACGTGGGACATACGAAATAATCTGATGGTCCGTATAAAACATAGTATATACTATAACAGAGAGGAGAAAAATCTACTAGCGCATACCAGGAGACGAATAACATTGGAATGGATGCTCTATATAGCCTCATAGACTTAATCTCGCTACTATATACGGCCCAGTGACCGCAGAATATTGTCCAGTCCACTATAGCGTCGTCCGGCAACGTCCACTATATAGCAGATGACCATCCGGGTCGTTAAAGACGTCGTTACGCCAGCCGTTGTACAACCGCGGCAAAGATTGCCAGCGCAAGAAGAATTATGGACGTGACAATTGAGTAGGCCTAAGCAAATACGTAAGTAAAACGTAAATTTATGTAACGCTATAACGTTAAAAAATTTCAATGCCACACGCACTAACTATATCGGCTTCGAAAATATTTTTCTAGAAATGGTGATCAGTTAAAATCAAAATTAAAGATTTGATATCTCTAATTAATTAAAATTATCTAGCCTAAACGGTTATCTAGCAAAAGCAAAACTATGCAAGCACAGGTTTGAAAAAGAACTGTTAACAGCAGATAACCAGAATATTATACGTCTACTGCATTTAGAAGTACTGTTATTATCTCTGAATTTATGTTTGTTGTATGTGAAGATACGGTCTCTGGAAATCCGACAAAGCAATTACTTCCAGAATTTCTTCATAATAGCCCCCCTCTTTATGAATGACGCGACTAGAGCACAGGATATCTACAGGATGACCAAAAAATAAGTAAGCCTGAGCGACATATTTGTTACTGTCAGCTGTGTAGTGACCACTGTTATATTCACAACTGCACCGTACAATATTTAGCAAAGCGGGAAAAAAGCAGTAAGAGAAATATTAATAGCACGGCAACTTTGCGAAATGCGATCAGTAAGAAAATAACTCTGCATTATTTGACCGAAATGCATTTTGGGCCACCCGACAAACCGGAGAACCCAACGCGTTTACGACGAGAAAAAAATTACGGTGCAAATCGTAAGCAAATTGGAGCGAATGGAGTGAGTGGCAAGCGGACGAGTACCGCATACTTGAGACCATGCCCTGAGTCGATTGGAAGGAAAAAGAATCGCGACCGAAAGACGGCTTCATTAAGCGAAGTATTTATTTCGCTCGCACTGCAGACAAAAACGATTGTCTCCGTGAATGTATGTTTTCTCTGATGCCCGGAGCGTCTTGAAATGTAAGTTATCAACGGTTGGATGCGGAGCTAAAGCGTGATTTTCATATTTCACGCTATACGAACGCAGTGACTGCTTCTATCGCTGCATTATGGCCTTTTCGTCAGCTGCTTTTGTTGCGTTCGTTGTGCATTGCGTATGTTGCGTGTCTTGCGATAGATAAAAACGACGCTTAATTAACCGAGACACGTCGTCGAGTAATTTTAGCTGGCTTGGTTACTTAGCTACATGATCTAAATGAACGTGTCATTTATATAGTGCCTTTAGCTGCAGACGGGGCCAGGTCTTCATCCCTCCACTGTTCTGTCTCCTCTGCGATGTCACTCGGTGTCATTCGTTGTCTTCCTGATGTTTTCCCGAACTAGGTTACACTGACTTCTTCGATACAGCCCCTCCATCTTTTCGATGGCTTTCCTTCTCATCTTATTACACGTGACTGCCACTGGTAAACTCTTCTGGTTATTCTTTCATTCTTCTTTATACGTATAGAATTTGTCCAAGTTACTTTCACTTCCCTTTGAGCATCGTATCGGGATAATAGAAAAAAGGAATCATAGAAGACAACCAAAATAATGGATAAAAAATGAAAAGCAAAATAGACACAAAAACATGCAATTTGACAAAGCGATTGCCACGGTGCATGACAGAGTCAAACGGAGACGTCTAATAGCAGCCTCGTCATCATTTAAGTGAAAGAAAGAGAAAAAAGAAGAAAATGTATCGGAATGCTGGTTGCAGCTTCCAGCAGCAAGAATATGTGAAACCATGATTCCAAGACAAGGTATGCCTTACTGCACAAAGCCTAGAAGTCTGTGTGCACGCAGTCCATGGTATTGTATGCAGTAGGTCATCCATCGTATTGTGGGTTGGCGACGGTAGTCGGACAGCTGCATGGTTAGTTTCTTTCCTTGTGTGCGAACATCTTGGGTAGTATGAGACAATAATGAAAACCACCGACCGTGTCAGTAGACGGAGAGTAGCATCGGCACATTTATAGCTAGCGGTCTTGTTTCCGCTGTTTTTATTATTAGTTTAAGACAAGTTAGTAAATGAATAAGCTTTTCATAGCGTACCTGAAAGAGCTGTCTTAATTTGCCGCACTTTACCATAGTCAACAATCAGCAAAGACTTTAATTTAAAAAACGCGCTGCAGCGTCAATGATCCGTCAGTTCCGTCCATGACAGAAAAAATAGAAAAAAAAACAAGAAAAAAGACAGTAAACTCGAATTCTAAACATATTTTGTTGCGTGAATGGTTTCGGCTGTAGCAATTTCTGAGTATTCTGGTCAGGCGATATTATTTTGGCCTCGATTGATCGCTGGGTTTAGTACGAAAAACCCGCCCGCCCACGACGATACACCCAATCCAAGGTGTCCGTACTCAGAGTGACGTAATACCACCCAAGATGTCATAGAATCGTTGCCAACCGCACGGATAGCGCAATCAATGACCACAGTCTTTGGGATGTTTGCAATGCGTCCAGCAAAGTCGTTAACACGCGTCGGGGGCAGCATTATATAGTGGACCGACCGACAATCAACTCCCGGCCGCCCCACATATATGCACTCGTATATAATATACAAGGTGTAGCGGAAAAAACAACGAAACGTCTCGTTTTTATACCGCATGTACATCACACACGCTGAACGCTAATGCAGTATATCGGCAATATATCGACAGTACTCATACTCAAGCAGATATTCTGAAAAGTTTTTGGTTACTGGCTCAAGGCTACATCAAATACAAGACTTAACTTTTGATTTACTTTTATTAGAATGATCATCAAAAGATGTTAAACGTTGTGTAACCGTGGGCGTAGCTCTTTATGAAAACACATCACAAAGCTACGGAGCGTCACCTGCCTTAATGAGATCACTGCCACTCGACACAGACGAACGCGCCACGCCGTAATCCCAGCCATACAGACCACTACTCGATTTACCTACACCAGTGAGATACAAGAAATTTGAGCTAATGCTCACGAGACGCGCGAAAGCCTATAACAGTTCCAGTTCAGTAGTTTAGCTGAAAATTTGGGTGTTCACCTAAATTAATATACAAATACCGCTCATACAACAGCTTGTTGCTATCGCACAAGCCGTGATTAAGTCCAGCGTCCAGAGTCGTAACCGTTACCCTCACTAAGCCCAAACTTTGCTATATGCTATACTTTTTCTCAGGGCCGTCTTTTGCCATCGCAGGGCCCTTGGCATTGAATTAATCGCGGGGCCCCTGACACCATATTGTGACTTGTGACAATCATAGATGGCAAACTGTAGGACATGTTTAATTCTGTGAGGTCAGTTGAGTTTAATTTGGACACCCACAGTTGTATAGAAATTGTGTGCAAAATTTGGTTAATGTGGAACGACGGGAAGGGGGTCTGCGTAGCGAGAGCATTTTCCGTTACTTTTTGTGTTCTATCTTTTTTGTATCTTCTGTGTTTTTCTCGCTTATTATTTCGGGAGCGGAGCGAGGTAAAACAAATTTGGACAACCACAGTCGTATAAACCTTTTAACTGAGTTTAAGTTGTGACGATAATTCATTCCCTAAAACGATGAAAATTGGTTACATTGATCGACCGATCCATCGTCCGTTGCGGCGATTACAGACTGTCGAAGCGCGAAGACCCTTTTGAGGCACGTGCAAGGTGCCACCGCTCTAAAGACGGGCCTGCTTTTAGTGATCGGCATATATCTGAGTTACCTGTACAAGTAGCCAGTGGTAGGCGACGATGAGACAGAGGAGAATGATGGTACTGATGCTGACGAGCGACTTCAATGCGTACGAGTAGAAAGACTCCTGCAACAACGTCACATTCACACCCATACATCACTGCCACTCAGTATCTATATCAATCGATATTAATGCACGTGGTGGCAACGCGGTAAAGAAGAAACAAAAAGAACAATTCCCACAAACTAGCTTTTGATCTGTCAGAAAATTGCTGCAAAAAATTGTCAAACGTTATTTCCATCGATAAATGCAAAATTCGTGCCGAAAAGCCGCCCATTTTGGAGAAATCATTGAGCAAAATCAAACAAAATTGAGCACTCATGATCTCTTCTGCCGAAAATTTTCAGCTGTCTGTCGAAAAATTATAATTTCTTGCCCCGTCTGTTTTTTAACCCATGATGCCGTTGAATAGGGTCTATGAACGGCGCATGAAGCGTAAACAGTGGAATATACGCATGATTAAACAACAGGATAGTTTTTACACGCGAGAGCTAGCTAACTATCTATAACGCGTATTAGCTATGGTAATTCTGTCCGTCCGTCCGTCCGTCCGTCCGTCCGTCACGACCCGGTACCGTTTCAAGACCAGTTGAGATAGAGACTTCGGGTTTCCAGTATGATAGCTTAGTGTCTCTAGTATTTCGCGACAAAATTTCATGCCACTGGATGAAAGGGCTCCCCTCAAACGAACAGGTGAAAGAGGGGCACCCCTCCTAAAAGACGTTATTCTACCGCTGTTGGCTCGTCTAACGTGAAAATAGTTGCAGATAGGCAGAGAAATGCTGCTTATCATAACAAGCACTGGCAACGAGCTTCTTAGAAATGTCAACATCGATGACCTTGAATGACCTTGAACTCCCAAAATAGAGGGTTTTAGTGAATTATTGGCGATATTGGGCTGCGACGCGCATTTCAAAAGTGAATTGAGCTATAATAGTTGGAGATAGACCAAGATTACCTGCGAACAGAAACTGTCATATACTTTCGCGCGTCTTATAAACATTGGCTCAGATTTCTTGTGGAAATCGTAATCATAGTAATGTAAACATTAATATTTTACAAGGTATAGTGTATCGAAGCGTTTGAAGAGTAATGTTATCTTTGACAAATACTCGCATCGCATTTTCTGACGAGTGTGTCAGTGAACGAGTTTCTTTATCGATCAACATTTGATGCACATAATTATGAAAAAAACGTTGCAGCCTACTTTTTAAACAACTCTTTTTTGAACAACGGATTATATAGAATGTTTTAAGCACTCTGCTATTTAAAAAAGCTTCTTTCAGCAGTCGCAACTGATCGCGTGTTTTGCTCAATGAAAGACTGTCATACACATGGAGCGATATGATCATATGAGATTCCGATCTCGCACTGCAGAAAATGCCACAAATGGAAAATCAGTGTCGTCTGGCATCATTCATCGTGCAATGGCGGCGCTAGCTTTTGTACGTGTGGAGGCAAAAAAATACCTAAAACATTTGCTGAGACAAGGGCTGACGAGATTTTTAATTTTTTACGTTTCTGCGTCTTTTTCACCAGTTGTTAAATTCTTATGCAGGAACAAAGAGGACGCTGATGCCAAAATAAGAGAACCGAAATGTAGAATTGAGTTGGATTAAAAATATCGGTAAAAACAGCAAGCACGAAGATAACATAAAACTTACATACAACCGCTGTCCCAGAATACAAAATGTTTAAAATCCTACTCGCATAGATAACCGCTCAAATTTGGCAGCCAAACTTTGACGGCTTTAAAGTATACAGATTCGATATCAAATAAAATTTTTGAAAGTCTATAAAATGTGGACCATGTTTTCCAGTTCTTCGTATCTGGTGACGCCAGTGTTCGTTTGGTGCATGGCGTCGTAGTCATAGCTAGTGATAATATTATGAACTCATCGCAACATTGCAACATTGGCGTCTACAGTTAGTACATGTACAGTACTGAATGCTGATACTTTGAATGGGTCGTCGGAATAAACTGCAGAGTGCAACACGCGATGCTATTGAGAATGCATGGTGTATAATATGGAAATTATATAATCTTGTGAAATGCTGTTGGACTCAATACTTTACGTACAGCGCAAAACTGTAAACCTTTGATCTTCCGACTGTAGTACAGCCTACATTTGATGTACAGTCGGGCAGACGAACAATCGGATGGAAAAAAGACAAATGAACAAAAATAAAGTGATACAGACAATAAGCTTAAGACTTCACTGTAAGGTGATATTTTAGAAGCAAACGAAAGCCCAGTCTGAAGACCGCCACGCGCTTTATGCCTGTATGAATACGATTTAAAAGTTTGAAGTTCTGCTCCTACATGGCGAACACGTCAGAATTAGCTTGCGCGCAACAAAGATGCGTAACAAAAATAACAACAGCAAAATACTGCTAAACGTGCTAGTTAGTTGTGTCTTCGGCGTTTGAGCGCATGACGCAATCGGCGACGAGCGAAACAGGTGAAGCTGTTTAGACAGGTGTCGATATATAGCCACGTTTACCACAATAGCAGCAGCTGCTACGATATACGTGCGTATTGTGCGCGGCCATCTTTTGTTCCTTTTCCACGCAGCTTCCATGCTAAATCCGCTTTTCCATCGCCGCCGCTGCTGCCAGCATCTCACGCTAAGTATGCGTGGAAACGGAGTATAACCCAGTGTGTGTTTAATACACACGTGTCTGCTTTTTTTTGTCGATGTCAACATTATTAGCTTACATCGTTATGATCCGGCTCCTCCATGCGTTCTTTGAAATTTTGAACCGTTTGAGCTTCACGGTAAGAAACTGGCCACAATTTAATGGCCTAAGCTAGCAGGCCAACATGGGATTTAGCCATAGGCCTAAGGGTTGAACATTTTTATCCACTTTTTATCTCATCTCTCCTCCTTATTTTCGTTCTCTTCCACTCGTTCCATCTGTAAATTTACTCTTTCTTTGTCCTTGTCCATTTTAGCCAAAGATTTGTAGAATAAACGCTTTTAGCTCCCTTCTCTCTGCAACAGAACATAGGAACCCCGGCTACAAACACATTGTGGTACAAAACACACCTGGCGGGAAAAAATAACAACACAGTAAAACCGATATAACTCATCCTTAATTATGCGTGGGTTTTATGAAACCGCCACTGTTCTTGGAATCCAAGTAACTTCGGCGCGAAAGTTGCAGTTGCACAAAGATGAAGGTTGCGAGCCGAATTCGCGGCAACGCAGAATAGAACTCCGCTGTGTCGGTTTGCGGGTCGCGCAAGACAAGTCTACAGCCAATTAACCCGTGCGACGATCGCATCTTTTCCTTGCCAGCCCGTCCCGTTATAAACGTCAAACGCTCTCGCCCGTTCGTTTGCTAGCTCATTCCATGGCGCCATAATGTAATGTCTCGAAATGTAGGATTCAGACTTTCGTGGAGTATAACGTAGAGTGTGTTTCGTACCACTTATACCTGACGCTCACTGCGTATGGACATTGTAGACGGAGCTACAGTTACTAAAACGTTCAATAATTCATTCATTCATTTTATTCTTTAAAAAAAGCTGACAAACGCAGCTTATGAAAGATATGGACAGTAAACAAAGTAAACTAGTTTGCAAAGATATACACATCAATAGCTGTCTCTGTAAAGCATGCGAATGACAAAGTCACGTTCGTTGAGATAAGTAGTTTTGTTAAGCAGAAGTTTGTCATGAGAGCGTGGTCTGAGGTCATAAGATGACGGTCGGCGATCCGGAATCAGCGGCTGGAGGACGTGAACTTAAAATTGGACTTTTGGGGTTTAAAAATTTTTTTAAACCTAAAACCTAGGTTTTTTCGGACCACTTTTCCAGCCGTAAACACACATGCTTACAATAAAAACACGCATTATATAAACATGACAACAAGACTTGCAAAACGTGTCGGCTTAAATAAATGTATTATGCATTTTTCTTTAAACTGACTGGCGGGGTGTATTGCGCATTTCTACTAGCGTTAATATCAGCCGAGCACAATAGAAAGTTCATACGCTCCCTATCGCCACTCGACGACACGACGTCTCGGTTACTCCGTCCACTAACACGCCCACCCGACCTCACCGTCGATAAACAACACTCCCGGACACTCCAGAAATCAGCGAAAACAGGACTTTTCTTAACTTGCAGCAGTTTTCCGTGTAGTTGTAAATTATTGTAACGTATGATCAGTTACACAAAGTATTTATGTTCGTTACATGCATTCTCGGGGCTATTCCGTACCCAAAAATGCGTTTGGGGCCGGGCGCCGCCCCAAACAATGCTGAAGAAGCTTACATCACTTTCCCAGATCTTTTAGTTGGTGGAAAGGGAACTCGCTATCCCCTTCCCCAACAACTCCATCCCACTCCCGGCCTTTGGTCTTGATTTTTGGCGACAAAAAATCCTTGTGCAATTCGAAAATTTTTCTCAGAAAAAACCCTCGAAAACCGATATTCCATGACACAATAGCTGCGTCCCGGTTTACAGTCGTTCTGTTCGTCGTTCCAGATTTACGATCATTGTTCTCCGCCGCTGACGGCCTTGCAGTCCACTCAGTCGCAGTCCAGTGTGTGTATAGAAATCCAGCAGTTGCTGTGCCACACGTATACTAAGTAGCCTTTTACAATCGTACCACACGAAACTAATGTGAAACTACTGTTATAGCCAGAGTTATCCACTCTGCCAAGATTCAAGGATACATAATAAGTATGTTAATTTTTTTTTAAAATATGTAGGTATTTTGACGTATTCTACATGTAGGCCTACGAGTATTTTGGCGAGTTTTGTAATATACACAGCAAACAAAAAACATTAACCAATAAAGCAAGCTGTTAAGAAAACTTAAATGATGACCATAAAATCTCAAATCTCAAGAAAAAAAACAGTCCAATAATCCGTAAAGACAGGTTGAAGCTTAGCAGCATTTTGTGGTAAAATGAATTTGTGAAAGTGTGTTTTCTTGGGTTTGATGACAAGAAACTGACAGTGCCGTATTTAGGGCTTCGCTGTAGCAACAATTACTGCAATATACGTAATTGCAAAGCATGATTTCCATATTAAACGCAGCGTAAAATGTTGAAAGTCAATGTGGGGGTGAAGGAGCACGTAGCCACTGTGCTTCATGGTTCCGGCGTCTGTGGTAGCAAACTATAACGCTTTTTCCTTCTTTTTCTTCTGCTGTCTGCATGCTGCTCGAAGCAGATTAATCACTTCCATCTTCTATGCATTAATTATCGTTGTGTCCAAGAAGAGCTTCTGCTGTCCGTCCGTCTGGGCTGTCTGTCTGTCTGTCTCTTCAGTGATTCGTTATATCGTTCTGTCACTGTCATTACTCAACATCCGTAATCTTGCTCTGTGATGGGGCCGTCGTCACAGGGGTGGCAGGTGGAACAACTTATTCTAAGCGCAATAAATTTTAACCTGTCGGAATATTTTTTCCTGCAATTTGTTCAAAAATACAAAATTTGTGGCTCAGAGCCCACTTTTTTAAGAAACAAAATTAAGAGTTAAAATTGCAATTTTGAGCATTAATATTTCCTTTGTCGGAAATTTTTATAGTTGTTTGTATTTTTACTTTGTTAGCGCACAACGCCGCTATCATCCTAACCCCTTGCTCTACCTCTCCTTCGCTCGCAAACTGCTCTTCTACTTAGCGTGTCTCGCACTAGCACATCCTGGCGAAGAACCATACAATAACCATCGTCTTCTGTCGTTTAAATATTCGCATCGATGACAGACTACAGTAAGTATCTGCAGTTCCGTGCGATGCTTATGAATTACCAACTTCATCGCAGCCAATCATTTCACTTTTTCTGCATAGCCATCAACCACATTTCAATTCTCCAACTCTTCTAAATTTTAATATCCGTATTACACATGACTTAAGTTTCTACCGCATTTACATCCCACAAGACACATTTCGCTTAAAGTGATGTGGCAAAAACATTAAACAAATACATGTAAAATTCGAAAAAAAGAACATAGCTCAACACAAGGCAAAAGACCGCAAAAAATCACAAGGAAAGAGAAATGTACAGTTTTTTTTAAATTTCAAACACAGCCAGTAGAAAAAAAAACTGACTATAACAATAATTCGTCAAACTAAACGGTAAAATAATAAAATGCCACCGGTTTCTGAAGGACACTCGTTTACTATTACGTGGCCGGCTGTCGAGCAAAGTTTGTTTGGTGTCCAAATCGGCCACTGAGGCCGTTGCTATGTACGCTCTTCTCTATAGATCAACTAAATCAGGTGCATTAGCCTTCTTATCAACGACGAAAAAGCGTCATAAAATATATCCGTCCGTGTGCTGCTGCTGCTGATGATGATGCTGTTCTTTCGTTTGTTGGTCATAACTCAGAATCCCAACACTCGAGTTCATGCAGTGCATGTGCCATGCTGCACACAGTTTTCGCAAGTTGATCGTCGTAAACTAGGCCCTAGACCCGCTACATCTATGCTATAAATAATAGGCGTTGACGTTTGGCACACGCAAAGAACAATCACAAAATTTTCTAATCGCAAAAGGCGTAGAAAGTGCTGAAATGTATTGTAGATTATCTGTAGCAATCAGCAGTGACACTTTATCACGTTTAAAAGTGTTTGAATAGTTCGCCCGCTTTTGCAGCGATCATCAGTCAGTTAATGACGAAGCCAGTGAATGCGATAAAGCACTGCATACGGCAAAAACGGTCAGCTGCAGACAAAGCATCTTTTGGTTTACTTGGAAAGTTGTTCTCGCAGACTTTTTGCCTAAAGGACATACTGTGAGTAAAATATATTACTGTGCATTATTGTCCGATTGATTGCAATCAGCAATTCGCAGCAATTGACCATGTTTGCTACAAATAAGCTAGATGTCATTCTTTAAGATGGCAGTGCCCCAGCGTGCATTGGCCTAATAAACAGTTAAGAAATTATTTTTTTAAATGGGCTAGAAACTGCTACAGCATTTACCATACAGTCCAGACTTAGCTCCAAGTAATTTTCGTTTGTTTGGACCACAAAGCAAATTACTTGGAGACAGTAAGTTTAAAAAATGATGAAGATGTTCTACAGCATTTTGTCCGGAAATTTCTACAGGTGCCAACAAAAACTTAATGCTACGGGTTCCAGCCGACTTGTGGAACAATGGGAACACTGCAGTGAACTGCAAGGAAAATATGTTGAAAAGTAACATAACTGTCAGAAATGTGTAGTTTACTGTCGTTTTTTAAAGATGTAGTCCTGGAATTTATTAAAAATTCCTAGTATATCGCTACAATAAGTAGGCCTGAATGAAATCAAGCGATATTTCATCGCAACGTAAAAAAACTACGTCATGTTTCCCATATACTAACTGCAATTAGTGAACAATAAACTATATTAAATCTAGTGTCCCGTGTTACAGCCAATTTAAAACAAACTTTCAAACGTATGCCTATCCCGTCCCAAGGATTTTTAATTTTTTATTAGACTCTTTAAAATATAAGTGCAGTTACTCGTTTGCATTAGTACATGTTATTCAGTGCGTCACTGGTTTCTGAGCGGTGTTTATGTAATATTATACAAAATGTTATAAAACATAAAAAAACAACAAAAATATTATTATTATTATTTACCGTCTCCGCTATTTGCATTTACATTTAAATTTGATGTACGTATGATTAAGATTTATTTGACAAATAAACATTCTTGTTTTCGCCAGACTGCATGCAAACGGAAAGCACGGAGATTTCTTTGGGTCTGAGGATAACGAGTTTGCACGTCACACAATGGACGGTCAGCCAGTTTATATACTCAGTACTCGGTCAATCGGTCGGTCGTACAGGCAAATGGATCGCATTCCTCATCTGACCACAACGCTTGCAGTAGTCCAAAGCTATCCACACTCAGTCGAAGTCAGTGGCGTAGCCAGAAATTTCACTTGAGAGGGACTTCGTCTCCCTTCCCTTCCCCTTCCGTTTCTCCTTTCGCCCCTCCCTTCGTTTTTCCTCCCCTTTTTCCCCCTTCCTTCCTCTGTCCTCCCCTTCTTCTGCTACACCTCCCTTCTTTTTTTAGAAGTAAAACTCCCTAAAATACAGCTATCAGGTCTACGGCGTTGTGAGCTCCCCCAGCGGGGTCCAGGGCGGAGCCCCAGCCGAAATCGAATATGGTGCATTTTAGCTTTAAAGGCGAGATCTGGTGGCAACAATTTTATATATTTTGCCGAAAATAAACTGACCAAATTGGTAAATTTAGTACAGTATAAACGTGCGGTATGCTAACGTTTGTCTGGAGAATTGGGGGAGGGGCTGGGTCCTTTGCATCTCCCTTGTCTACCCCACTGCTGGCAGTAGCATTGTCAGCAGCAGCAGCAGCGACCGACCGCTTGTATAGAGACCATATCTCCATCAGCCAGCAAGACAACGCCAGAAATATATGAGCTCGGACACCGTCCGACAGACGGCAGTGAGTGACTCGAAACCATGGTTTCATGCCTTTTCGGCCTGTCATGGAATGTAGGCCTATGTCTTATGCTGTTCATGCTTGAATCCTCGCGGATGACACGGACGGCAAAAGAGACAAATTAGTGGGTCTGGTAGCAAGCAAGTGTCAGTTTACTAGCGAATTGGAAAAAAAAACAGAAAGTTAAGTTATTTTCGTCACATCATGCGAAGCAAAGACAAGACTCCAAATAAACCGTATTTAAGAGACTGCTTGGGCATAAAAAAGACCAAAATAGCATAGACGCATAATGTCACTTCACGGACGGGAATAAAGTGGACAACAGGTTGTGATCTGAATGGATTCACAATGCGGCCTACCTTCGAAACGGCGACGGCTGAAGAAAACGCAAGGCTCGCTGCATGTAGACGAGATTGGACACACCCACTGTACGCCCGTCAACGTCGATAACCAGTATTTCGAGGCACTCCAAGAATCAAACGAAACGTACATTCCCAGGTCGTGTCAGACATGCTGGCGGGATACGCATCGGCACGCAATAATGCGCCCGACAGATACCACTGTACCACCACTGGCCGCCGCATTGTTAATGTCCACGCGATATGCACAGCGCGACTATATTTCTTTCCTTTTTAGTATTTTCTCCTTAGGTCTATATGTTTCTAACTCTGCCATAGCCTTCTATTTATGGATTTTTAAATGTTGTACGAGTACAAGGCACTACTTTCATTTTATAGTTTTATTTCACTTTCATCCAAAACATTTCAATTATTTTACATTAAGTGCTATATAAAACAGTGAGCTTCAAAATCATGTTTTGGCGTAAACAGTTTTATTGATTTTTACCATGCGGTTCCGTGAAAAACATGTTGCTAAATATTTTTTTGAAAAAATTTTTTTGATTTACATGCAACCACGACCTTCGCATAACGCTTGTTATAATTTTCGTAATAAATAAACATTTCTTGTGGGTCTAAACCCGCACACAATATGCACCTTCTGCGTGTGATAACGCCATCCGGAGGCGACGCTTTTTTTTCTTTTTTTCAACCTTTTCCCATCATCTTCTTTCCTTTTCTGACATTATGCATATATTCTTCTGGTCGAAAATTTTTATTTACAAACTACAAAGTTTTCGGCCAAAAATACCGAGGTTTAGAAAATATAGGGACAAAACTGAAATGGTTTTGAGCACCGGTAGGCCTATGTCATCGGTCGGATATTTCCAGCCGTCCATAGGGCAATTGCAACTTTTTGTCCCAACCAGCACAGCGTTGTAGACCTACTTTGAAAAAGTTGGGAGCAAGAAATTGCGACCTTCTAAGAGAAAACTGCGAATTTTTAAATTTTTAAATCATCCCCAAGTCCCCTGCATATTGTAGTTTTTCGACGTAAATTGTTGGAAAAATGTTCGATAGCTAAAGTATAGTGAGAGAGAAGCAGTTGCCAGGAACCTTTCCACTTGGCCACGGCCCGAAGCCACTGCCCCGATCTTTTCAACGCAGAACGCCGCGGCTGGAGTCGGTCGAACAAGACAAAGTGCACAGATGTGCTCGGTGTCACAGACCCACGAGAATGCCACACACAGACATCGCGCGGTGTGCACCGGCAGCCAGTCAGACATACAGTATACTGTATACCAGGGGCAGATCCAGAATTTTGAAATAAGGGAAAAGCTGAAGGGCAGAAGGCGAGGTCTATGGAAAAGCTGTTTCAGCGCTCAAAGAAAGAATGCAATAACAATACATCATTTCTGTGCAAAAATTCTACCTGATTAGAAGATGCAGCCTGCAGTCATTAAAGAGAAACGGTACCATCTCATGAATCCGCCACTGTTGTATAGGTTACAGTCGATGTATGAGATTGCCACGTGACTGCAGACGACTGACCACTCTCTGACCGAATGTCAACACCGATATACACCATACACCATACTTCATCGATGAGCTCAGATATATGCATACAGACGGTCACGTACTACTAGGCAGAGATCCATGGGCCGTGATTTGTTATCAACATAGCGTTGCATTCTGTGGTGCCATCGATTAGAAGCTGTTTCCGTGCAGTCGCAGAAATATAAGTTACGTATTATAGCTCTCTACACTGTGTTCAGGTGAAAAAAAACAAATCTAGCTTTTTTCGTCGAAATATTAAAGGATAATTCAGAAATATTTGCGTACGTACGTATGCTTGTAAAACTTGTGCAGACAAAATAAGTCTACATTAATCTACCACATCTGTGAGCATCGTACTTTGTAGTGACGCAGTTCTGATGCAAATAACTGACAACGCAATGCAGTATTCTATTGTTACTAAACCTAAAGTTATAGTACGACCAAAAATATGGATATTTTGTTCTGAAACTTATGAGTATGTGCCAAAAAAACATCAAACTACCATGGACGCAGCGACTCGGTGTCGTTTTATTTATCCCAGCGCAAAAAAACGCTAAATATTTTATGCGCACTGTTTTTGGTACTTATTCACTTTATCATAAAAGTTACATAGAAAAACCAGACGCTTCTTTTCTTCTGACATGGTGTACTTGCAATATAATCACAGTAAACATACATTATCAAAGTTTAGCATCAAGTATTTTGATTATGATTTGGCTTTTTTGTCGGTTCAAGTACCGTTGTTTAAGCAGTTTTTTTGCTCAGTTCTTAACTAATTTTATGCGACAAACTGTTTTGCGTAAATTGGATCGCGCGCGCTGCCTGTTGTCGCAGTATAAGGATTGATGGACATTAGAATGCCGTTGTGTTTTTTTCTCTGACACCTTGGAAACTGCACGCGGCTCTGGCTATGCTCCCACGCAAGCATGATACGCCGTTACAAGTAACTGCTCGATTCGATCGAAGCTACTTTGACGTCGCATCTCTAAACCATGTTTACAAAAACCTGGAGTACAACAAACGGTCAAAAAACTCGGCATTTGAAAGCGTAAAAACTACAGATCTCACCACACCTAGACCTATAAATTAGTGCCAAGTGTCCCGGAAAAAAGTATTTAAAAAGTCGGCTAATATGCGATAAAGTTAAATCGAGGATAACTTTCTGATCCACCCTATAAATGTCCGCAGTATCATTGTGACTGCGTGGAAAAGCAAAAAGAAAAGACCAGTGACCTCATTTGACCAAAAATAGGCCCAAGCCATCAGTTGCGCGCGTCTCCACTAAACATTATCTATCTAAACAAATGCACATGTTGGTAAAATACCAATGAAAATGCTGTCGCTATTTACTACAATTACGGTGAGAAGTTATTGCCAACCGAGGCGGCGAAGTAGATACGCTGAAAAGTGAAAAAGCAGGGGAATGATAAAGACGTATAGTATATCTATTCCCCAACTGTCGTAATTTTGCCCAGCGTGATCCGGACCAAAGCTCCGGTCAAAAACGAGTTTCAGAGCATCTAGCGCTTGAGAAACGCATCTGGTGCACAGCGAATAAATCTCGCAAATAAACAGCTTACTGCCATTGTCATTGTAACAAAGAAAACTGCCGGTAAAATGTACCGTTTCCAAAATCAGTGCCGGTATGTCGTACCGGAGAGCATATACCGGCAGGAATTAAGCCCCGATAAGAAAAGTTAACAAAGCAGCATCAGCAGCAATCGAAGCGTATAGCCAAGCGAGTTCGTGCATTATAGCATAGCATACATACACTGATTGAAATTATTCATCGCCAACGCGTAAATTATAGCGGCGTCATGCAGTTAAAGGAAACAACCGTTTCTCCCAAGATGTTCCTCCACTTGTGTAGCAACGGAGATATATCAGTATATATCCCCCAAATAACGTCAAAAACCTTTTTATGGAGCCAGAATGACGTCGGAATAGTTGTTGCATTTATTCCATTTCTAACGTGAAATTTTAATGTCAAAATAACTAACTGTTGTGCCAAAAATAACAAATGTTAGTTTTGGCTTACACAGCGCGTACTAAATATTAAGTTCACGGCACAAAAATGTACCAAAAATTATTCTATACCTCTCGAGAATAAATTTGTGGCCACACCTTTGGTTTCCCCGGAGACATTTTCCTTGCCTGTTTTCCAAAGGACGGAACTGACCCCCCCCTCGCGACCTGCAATGAGACACATTATGACAAGAGACAACATTGTAATACTCAGTGTCAATTATGAATGCAGTGCTAAACACCAGCATAATCCTAATATAGCAACCGTACAACATTTAATCAACAAGGTCAACTTAGCTTCCTATCCCTCCAGGGTAGGTAAATTGAATACCGACCGGCCTCTTTAACTGGGGCTACAACGTGGCGCATTCGCCTGTGTTGAGTGGCAGGTAACACTGTATAACCTCATATGGCAGGTGACGCTCCGTAGCTGTGCAATGTTTTTTTTCGATAAAGAGCTATGCGCAACTTTTAACTGTTATGTAACAAAACAATAAAAGACGGAAGGAATGTCCTGGTATAGCAGAAACAGAAGGGAGAAAAAGTTTCAGAGAGAAACGTCCCGGGGATACGTTCGACAACTTCAGTTAAGTTGGTTTGGCGCCGAAGATTTATTGTGCGCTAGGAAAGCTGCAGATGATCGGTATATAGGCGAGCCGGCGGCGTTTATTAGTGGGCGGTCGGCACGTAAATGCGAGGAGCGCGTGGCAGCCGTAACTCATACTGCAAACGAATTCAATGGAGTAGACCACAGACTTCTAAATGTATGCTACACATTATAGGAGTCTGCATGTGAGTGAGTGGACTGTTGCTTGCTACTTGCTAAGAGATCAATTCAAGACGTTGTCTCACGTGCAATAACGTGACTACCGCGTCCGCAAGTTTGCTGCGACGAATTTCTATTTAATTTTCTTACCATTTGTGTACGGACCATTTTTTTCTTACAGGCTATAAAAAGGGCTTGGCGACATCTCAGTTTGTGCCTAATTAGAAAGTGGGTATAGATTACTTCTTTTGCAGTCTGTCCGATGTTTGACATATTATGACTACAGAAAGTCTGCATAACTTGTTGGAAACACGTTTAAAATACGTGGTCCAAAATTTAAACGGAAATCTGTTATGAGGAGGTTTTAAGCAAAATAAAAGCAGCAAGTATTTTATGCAGTATGACATCAAAAATATAAAATAACAAAAAAATATCAGTTGGTTGCCACTTTGCAAAAAGACAGAGCAAAGGGTATCGCAAAGGCAGACAACAAACGCTGTGACGATTCGACACGTTTTTCTGTCACTCGATGTGCGAAACCACAAACGTTTCATTCCAAAACACGCGTGACCGTTTAATTAACACGAAGTTTTATACATAACAACAATGCTAAATTGTGAAAAAATAAACTGAAAAAGTGCAAAGCCATACAGGAAACACGAAATACGAGATAAGGTGTAGAATTGCTATACGTCACCCGAGAAGTTAATTGGAACAACAAGGTTAAACAAGCGATAACAAATATACGATGAGCAAATTTTGACTTGCGTTAAAATGACAACTATTCCTCTTTTTCTGCCTAGCCATTTACATTTCGCATACTTCAACTCATCTGAATTTTGATACTCGTATTAACCCTTACTCAAGTCTTTGCTGCATGCAAAGCGACATCTCACAACATATACTTTGTGTAAAGTGTGAATTGAAAATATGCGTAAAAAATTCCCAAAAAACAAATGCAACACAACACTATAAAAAGCAAAGTCACACTGCACATGCTCCTTTTATTCCAGGGAAAAATGGCTAAAATATGCAAGGCCAACAAATTAAACAGTCAAATAAATATCAACGGCCAAAGCTGCTGTATAGCCAAAATTTTTGTTCGAAGGAGAGAGTTTGGCTTTTCCCTTTCTTTCAGTTTCTTTCCATTTTGCCTCAGAATGACGTTATCATAAACCGCAATGAAGATGGACGCCACATTGCGAACGGCACCGTCTCTTTGTCGCCGCAGTGAATCGCTGTGTTCTTTACCCGCATCGTAGGGACTCGTTCATGGCTTTTTACGTTGCTTACGCGACAACGCTGCAGATCTCTCTGTCTTTAAAAGTCTTCCCGTTGCCTTTATTGTTTCGTTGTATACACTAAAACCTGTCATAAAGTCGAATCGTGTTGCACTGAATGACTCGCAGCAGCTGCAACCGAAAGAACGACCATCGTCTGTTCTCTGCAAGACTTCGTCGCAAATTATAAACGCTCTGCCGCGTTTTATGCAACTGTTTTCAGACGGAAAGTGACGGTTCCGCCTACCAGACATTTTTCTTTAATTCTCGCGTCCGTACCAAAATTTTTTGGTGATCTATAATACTTCAAGGCTTTACACAATGCCCCCGCTTCCGGTTACAGTCTGGCGAAAAAAAGAGCATAGGGAAAATATTTTTATAGTCTTTGGCAGACTTTTAAATTAAAGCTAATGCCACAGGTTTGTCTGTTGTCTATGACGGATGTACTGTAGCTTATCGGTACGTTTTTTATTAAAAAATTGTTTGAAAAAAAATAAATAGGGTTGCCCAACGGCAGTACCAAGTCAGACCGCCTACAACTCCATACTTGCGGCAAACGGGGCTACTGACTAAACTCCAAATAAGCTGACTTTTTGCATTGTGTCGCAATTGTGACCACGGCTTGAGACTTGTTTCGATCAAACTTCAGCAACACTTCAACTCATAAACAGTCTACTCGTACTACTATACATTATACTAACGCCCAACAACGGTTCGATCATTTATTTTTCGTTTTTCAGATGTCAACGCCGCTAACGAGAAATACGATTGCGGTGTATCGATTGTTTTTTAAACGCCGCCTGCAGCTGATGCAAGATGACGCCATTCGCCGACATCGCAACAAAAAGACATCGTCGATATATTACGCGTTACATCCGCCTCCATAGGCCTACGCTAAAAATTATTGACACTCTTCTAAAGTAGTTTCGGGCCAACTGTTTGTATGTAGTCCTGTGCGCGATCATTGTTTAGAAACCACCAAAATGCGCCGTGTAACTATTACTCTAAAACTTGTTTTCAAAAAAATGTTAAAAACTGAACAAAGTAAAACATTATAATGCGGTAATAAAAAAATCCTTATCAACCGATAACAAGACGTAATATTTCAAGGAGGTATACTAGAATAAAATATTGGAAGTGCAAGCAAAAGTACAAAGTCCCATTTTGAAATGTTTAAACACGACTTATGAATGCGCTTATATTTCGTGTGATCTCTAATTTTGCAGCTTTGTTAGTAACATAACAAGAAGCTCTGTTACCGCTAAGATAATACGGCGTTAGCTTCGAGCGTTTCGCTGCAGCCCCGTTATCCACTATTCAGCATTACCAAAATGCCCGTAACCGCCATAATGACATGCGTAAGGTGACGTAAAGTCCTTCTCGAGACATAAGAACCATAAGACGGCGCTGACCTCCGTTTCTTTACGACTCGACCAGACACCATTTCACACTGCAAGACCACGAATATGGGGCTAGCGCATCGCGTGGTGTGCCTGTTTACGTCCCAGCTTTCGCTCGTACTTACTGCGTCTACCCACGGCGGGACGGCCAGGCTGAGTAATGTTGACTTCGTTAGGGCTATATGACGATGCACTGAACACTACTTTGCAGTTTTAAGGAAATCAACTTTGTTTTGCGGACATATTAAATTTTAAATAACACTGCCAAACGCCAAGAGTTTTCAATTGCAGCTAATGTCAATCTTGTGTAGCAAATATTAATCTTTTTTCAATTCTGAGTATTTTGATTAAACATCGATCTTTTCTTGACAGCATTTTGTTTGTTTATCACCAACAAACGAACTTATGCCTATAGGTAACGTCAGCCAATAAACGCAGATCTGTAAAATCACTTTATAAAACGGACGAAAAATATCTTAAACAAAACGACAGATTTCTATAATATTCTGCGTTGCTGACTCAAATAAATGTGGCATTGCGTGGGCAAAAATTTCACTTAAAATTTTTAACTGATGCGGGTTTCCGCCTGTTGTTTAGGTGGTGGGGTAACTGGTTTTGCGGACACAGGGTAGACCGTGATTAACGTGTACTTCGCGCAGCGTCGCAGGATGCTCCTGTGAGATGCGGAACTATTATCCACTGAGCCTAGTAACATAGTTCAGCAACAGCAGCAGCAGCATCAGCATCAGTGGCAGCTGCTACGCTGTTGAGTCCTTAGGGAGCCGACCACCATTTAACAGATTGTGTGACGTCATACATAGTCCACTTGATCTGTGTCCTGACGTTGTACGTACTACGGCAGATAGTACAGACGTCGACACGTGACGTGTCGCCTTAAGGCGCGTACAGAGCGAACGAAATAAACTGTACGGAAATGAAATGAACTAAAACAGCGAAACTATATCATTTCATTTCCGCCGCTTTGAGCATACTTGTACGCTTAACTACGCAAACTATATATTTCTTAACTTTCCGTTGTATTTTCACTACAGTCATGATCATTACTGGTGGCTAGCCGTAACAAAGTGCATGCGAAACAGTCGTGTATGCCTACGTCGCCTATATCTAATTCATCGGACGACAAACCCCAAAAGACGTATAGCAGTCACGTTTTTGTTACAGCCTAGCTTTTAGCAAGTTGCTAACCTACTGTGTGCTTAAGTCAACTCAGCATCCTACCCTCGGCGGGATGGGAAATGATAGCAGCTTATGGGCTTATTGAAGGCCTAGTGTAGAGAGCGGTGGTATGTTTGCTAGCTGCAAACCGCAGATCCACTAATGCGGGCAAATTATGGATGATTGCATAGTGGGTTGCGGTATCATTAGCTCATGCCAATCAGCTGCCATTTCTGAGACAGTAAAGCGCTTCTGGTTTCGAGGCTGACTCATGTAAGAAGCGCTATAGCAGGTACCGGACATTTACATTTACCTTCAAGCGTGACGCGTCACGTCTATGGGAGTATATCGTCTGGATACCCGATCAACCGACGAACACCCAGTTTGCTGCGCGGCAACGGGCGATTGATCGAGACGAGCGGCGATAAAAACATTGCATCCGCCCGACGCCAGCAGCGCGCGAAAATGTCAAAGTCCGTGATCGAATGGTATAAAGGTTGCCGCCAGGTCAGGACCATGAACAGTGCACATAGCTGCCACTGTCACCACCCTTGTACAACACAAGGTCCATAGTGACTGGACTGAAGATGACAGATTTCGCTGTAGTGACAGATATGATAAAATAGGATCAATATTGCACTAGAAAACCGACACGCAAGCTGTGAGTCAGGTTAATCCAGCAAATGAACTAAAAACTGAAAATGTTTTAAATGGAAATGAAATGAAAGAAACTGAAATAGCATAGCAACACTGTTACATACAAACAATTTAAAAAGCTATAAACAAACTGCATTGACGGAGATAAAGGTCTGAGATTAAAAAAAACACAAGCGATGTAATAACGATTACTGAAACGAAATTCGAAGCTAAGCTATAGCTTCAAACCAATTTCAGTCTATACTCATAAATATATGTACACGTAAATCAATCAAATTATGGTCTTTCTGGCTGTGGAAGTGAACAGTAAAATGACACATTCATATTTATGCCTTTTTTACTTTTACTGCTATGTTGTCAGCATTTGTCTGCAGTGACGCTGCTCACATCGAACGATAATCATTATAATTACAACAGTGAAACTTACAGCAGTTTGCAACAGAATAAACGAAAAAGCAGTCATATCCCGCAGGTACCTCCGCCAAGGCAATGTTATTCGCCAGGTGCCGTCACTATCTTCGCTTTGCCAGCGGTTCCCTTATGCCTTCTTTAACGCAATGGTAACGAAAATTTCAAAGTGATCCAGAATCCAGGATTCCTGCCGGATCACCCTAAAATTTAATCACTTGTAGCTTATGCCATGCGCGACATACCCTCAAAATTTCAGAAAGATCCGACCATAACTTTTTGAGTTATCTTCTTGCTGACACACAGACAAACAAACAGACAAACAGAGAAACAAAGTCTGGCAAAAACATTACCTCCTTGGCGGAGGTAACAAACGAAGCCAGGGTAAAACTGAACCAAATTTAGTCGGGATATTTGAAGATAGCGGCGTAAAGCCAGCGAAACATGCCGCTCGGCCTACAGTTGCTGAAATCTGCTGTACCAGCCAACGTCAGTGTCGGCGCCTGGAACATATGTCTTAGCCTAGTTCGCGGTTAGCTTAAATGTCAGTACTGTGATGCAGTGGTGTAAGATCGAATGAGTGGAGTGAAGCGGCTAATAGTCAGTGTTAGTTCCAGGCCGTAGAGCCACGGCTGGCAGCAATGCTTCGCTAGCCGATAGTTGTCTGGGTACACGGCATACGATACGACGCATAGTTTGCACTAGAAAACTAACAGAAAAGCCTTCGTTTTAATCCAGCACGTAAACTGAAGAACTAAAGCTATTCTGAACGCGAAAAAAAATAAAAACAAATGTACAGATCTGCAGAAAATTAGCAAATCATGTAATGTAGCACAGAAATAACAGCGCGAGACAAAGAGCAAAAAGTCTAAAAAAAACAAAAGTCAAAGAAAAACTGGTCACAGTAGCAATATACAGATGACGCCGATCGCAAGTACCAGCGGTCTTGAGCGAAGACCTCGAGAAGCAAAGGCTGCAACCGCTACTAGTAGGCCTACTGCCATCTTGCGTAAAATTCTCCTCCGAGCCAGTAACCAATATAGGGTTTCAAGAACTTGGGTCATGTGGTCGCGACGACAAACCCAGCAAAGATTAGATCGAGGTTTTAGCCCGAATTTTTGAACGGAGGGCGTTTGACCTCGTAACCCTCCCCCTCTCCTGCCTCCCGTTCTCTTTCGCCCTCCTTTTCCTTTTCTCTTTCCTCTCTCTTCCTTCGATTACCCTTTTGTTCCCCACTCTTCTCCCAAAATTTAGCTAAAGCGGCCTAAGGGTCTGGGGAGCGTTGCAAGTTCGTCGAGCGGCAAACACATTTTACGCATTTCACGGTGCAACATTTTTAGTCGTTTATGCGCAATACAAATGGTTGTGTTTTGTTGATTCGTTAAGTAAAGAAAAAAATATATAACATTTTGAAAGTGAACTCTTTAACTCTTTCCCCATTTAATAAGAACTTCCGCCTTCTGCTTTGACGGAAGGCGTAGAAACAATGTCGGAAACAAATCGTAGCAGTTAATCGCATGAATTGCGTCGGTAGCAGCTGCAGATCGTCAAATTGATTCCAGCTGCGTAGTGTTACGCAGCGTTGCGATCTGTCTAAGCGTGTGGTCTGACACGAACGCGCGCAGCAATTCGTTATAGGTAGCAGGCAATAAACCGTTTCCTGGCCCGTCTGGCTTCAAAGAAAAAGCAACGCACCCACTAACACCTGGAAAACCTACGCACCAGGCACGCTGTGGGTCCGTTGCATGGAAGCATGCAGGGTTCAGAAGTGAAAAATTCAAACTTCCAACTTTCTTTCCGGGTCTTAGAAAAAATTGGGAGCGGCAGAAAGTTGCAATATTATGACAGATAGTTGGAAATTTCCGGCCGAAAAGACAACTAGAGCTGAAAATGTTAACTGGCTTTCAAATTTCACATAATTGAAGATTTTCAACTTTAAGTTTTGTATTTTGAAAAAAATTCGCTCGGCTATAATTTGAGGGAGTATGAATTTTTTCTTTCCCTGTCCCGCTCCAAGACGTCTCCGCAGATAACAGATAGGCTAACATAGCACACAAACCTTGTCGTAGACGTGAGCCATAGACAATTCGGTCTCGACGATCATGGCGACGACGCCGAACATCGCGAAGATCAGCGAATAGTCCGAGATGCGTTTTCGGGTCTCGTACAGCGCTTTACGTCGTCCGAGCTTGTAGCCGGACCCGGCGGAGCGTCCCCCAGCACGCGGCACCCCACTCACTGACCCATCCGTAGCCCCTGCGCCCTCAGACGTCGACCCGTAGTGACCTCCGCCGCCGCCGCCGCCACCGCGACTCACGGAACGACGAAACTTGGTCGACG
>Ga0209367_1001448_pt1 | contig 29186 bp, 20 predicted proteins | sample WorMetLIZISLAND2_FD_187412 | JGI IMG/M metagenome (GOLD analysis project Ga0209367, IMG submission 187412) | Marine gutless worms symbiont microbial communities from Max Planck institute for Marine Microbiology, Germany - Olavius geniculatus... ...
CACACTCAGTCAACAACTTCCTGTTCGTCGGAGTCGGTCGCAACGCTTGCCAGATACTGCAGAACAACGTCCAGTCGATAGCGTGCTTCTACTACGCTGAAGACCCGAGCGCGGGGCGTGCCAGTTCCTACGGACAGCGGGATTTTAATCGTAAGATGAACATTCGAACGGACATGATACTTGAAGCGCTGGCGGCAAACTTCACCGTCATACACAGCGACACCGACGTCGCTTTTTTCAACAACCCGCTCACGGAAATTAAGGTAATTGTTTAGTGTGTCGTATTTTATAATTACACTGCTGTGTAAAATCGTATAAGCATTCTGATTTTTAGTATATACGTCGTTATTGCTATACTTGATTAATGAGATATTCGCCGTTTTTGTTTCTTTGTGATACCACGTACGTGACGAAGAAATTAGCTGAAAATTTGGAGACAATGTGTTAATACGTTAAAAAATAAAAGGTAAAGGATGTGATTTGTATAGCGCATCGTCGCAAACACAGGCTGGCGCACCGGCCGGTGTACCGGCCAGGCAGCCCAGTCAGCTGTACAAAGGTCCCCACTTTTCGTAACCCATATAATGGGTTACTACTCATTTAACCGACCCCGGAGAGATGGCAGGTTGAGTTGGCCTTGTTGGTTGACTGATAGCGGACGCCGTATCCACAAAGTGGTCAAGTAGCCATGCATCATTGTAGCGCAGGATAGGGAAAGTCCGCCGGCCAGGACCTACGTTCTAACCACTATGATACGCCACCAACTAATTGTTAGTAAGATAACGTTAGTAAGATAACGTGCTAGTATAGTTTTGTGCGTCAATTTGTAAAAGACGAAGTGACGCCACTGTAAATCGAGATACCGTTAACGTCTAGCAGAGACTGGCATCCTCTTTTCACTGACGATCTGCCGAAAACCGAGTTTTGATGCATTGTACCTTAAAACACGTCTTATGCATAACAATGTAGTATTTTGTGAAGTTTTAAAAACTGGCGAATGCCATTACAAAAGTTGAACAGAAGCTGCCGTAGGCTTATACGCGCCGTACCAGACAGTCGTCGGCGTCGTCGTCGCCGTCAGCGCTTAGCCGGTAGAGACCGTAGCGTCGTCCCGATCTAACTACGATTGACGGCACGCTTCCAGAAGTCGGCGAGCGGGAGGTTGTTGTCCCGCCGAATCTGGTCAGCCCATCTGTTGCGAGGACGGCGTGGGGGACGGTTTTGTTGGCTACTAGGTGGACTACCGAGCGATAGTTTGACGTGACGGATGTGAGCTGAAACGTCCTTTTGCAGCTTGGCAACGTGTCCGAAGAGAAAGTTGCGGCGACGGCTGATGGACTCGGAAATAGAAGGCAGACCGGTAAACTCAGCATGTCTTCGTTTCGAATAAATTGGTGCCAGTTAATTTGCAGCAGCTGCCTCTGCCAATTGTATTATATCGTACGCCTTTGTCAGTGTCCGCTTAATTCTATCGTTCACATTAAAACGTTGTACTCGATTCACTTGGGTCTTTATCGCGAAAACACTTTGCTTTATAAAGTTTTGGAATCGGAATCGCGAGGAGTTTAGACAGTACCAGACAGTACCGGCAGAGATAAAGCTCTTCACCGAGATAAATAACTAAAATGCGATAAGAACAACTACGCCAAAAAGTGCCATCACGAAGACGATTATTGGTGACTTTTGATGTTGCAGGCTGCGGTGCAGAGTGCAGACATAGCAGCGCTGTGGGACGTCGGCGCGTTGAACGCGGGGTTTCTAGTCGTGAGGCCGAGCGCGGCAAGTCAACAACTCTACGAGACCATTCGTCGGCTGACTACACGCAGGAAGCGACTTGACGACCAGCGAGCCCTGAACCGAGCCACCAGACTGTTGAAGACACAGCACTCGGATCACGGCAAACTTCGTGTGAACGTTCTAAACAGAAATCGATTCCTCAGTGGACTCGACTACTTCGAAAAGGCAGGACGCCTGTTTCCGAAACCGCCTGATGATGACAAGTCCAATGAAAATGCGCTGGTTGTACATAACAACTGGATAGTCGGCAAGCAGGCTAAGATCTACCGCTTCCGTGAGCATCTTATGTGGCAGTATGACGGTGGCAGTGAGCAGTATTATAGCAGTCAAACTCGCAAGTGTCTAACTTATGCTAACCCAACACCCTCGCCAAACGCTACACGCCGTGCGACGATTGAACGGGAATTGATGTATCTAAGAACGGCTTTGATCATTGGTCATTTTCTCAACAGAGTTGTTATTCTGCCCAGATTTCACTGTGGCGCCACAGCGGTGTTCGCACGTCTCCGTCAGTGTCCGCTGAATTCAATCATTCACATTAAAACGTTCGACTCGATTCTGTCGGGTCTTTATCGCGAAAACAGTTTTCTTCAGCATCCTAAAGTACCCGATTCTGTGAAACAAGGCGTGACAGACGGTCTGTTCACTGTTAGTCAAAGTACGTCTAGTTTACCTGTAACAGGTAGTAACATAATGCGTTTATTTGGCGAACTTGATGCTAAAGTTTTAAACCTGACCAATCTACACCGAGTTAAAGTTTACTTAAACGACGAATCGTTTGATATAGTATTTATCAAAACATTGGAGTTAGCATTTCGACGTTCTCGCTACCGTCAACTTCACTGACAGAATTTTGATAACTTAATAATAATAATTTATCAGTTAGTTAATAAAGCTCCGTTAATGATATTTGTGTTTTGTTGCATTTTGTATTGTTACATTTTGTCTATGTTGATTGTTAACTCAAACGCCAAAAATTCTGTACACCAGTTACCGTCTGTCCTGAAAACCTCCGTCCCTGAAGTTTTTATCGGACCATAAAATATTGCTGAAGTCTACTGATTGCTTTAAAAGTTTTTCAACTAAAGTATTTTCTGTTTTAGTTTTCTTAAACTGTTGGGTACTGTTCAGCGTGCCGCATAATGTCACATAATGTCATAAAATAAATATATGAAATATATTGAAACCTAAATTTAATAAATATATTTAATATTTTAAAATATGAAAAAAATATCCAGACTGCAACCGAAAGCACGAAAGTACTTAATTTTTGTTAGGCTAAAACTTGTATTAAATACGAATTACGAATAGGCCCCTACACAACGTGTTTTGTCACGTAGGCATAATGTAACTTGTTGTGCTTTTCTCTTAAAGAGAACAAGGTTACGATAGAGGTATAGGCCTAACTGATTCTCAGAAATTAACTAGGCCTAAAAAACTTTTGACTTGAAACGTCCTGACGTGACATAATAACGTTAACAGTGTAGTGGAGCATTTTCAAACAGACATGGTTTTCTGATAATAAGCATGTTTCAACGTGGTCTACAGTATAATATTATGCGAGTGCAACAAGACATACAAGACACGGTAGACCAGTTGAAAAGTACTTATTTCATGTTCGTAATCGACGGCGTGTTTTGCCTCGACGCACGTGTAGGCCTGATATATAAAAGCGAAACGCTATCAGTCGTGAGGCAGAACACGCCGTCGTTCACGGTCATGACATAGGCCTAAGTACGTTTCAACACAGTTTCTGTGTATTTTGCCTTGTCACACTTGCATTATAGGTGTTGAAACGTGTTGAAACGTACATATTTAATGATCCACAGATAAACAGTACATGTAATTGCTTACGGAAAAAAAACTCAAATACTGCAACAAATAATTAAATAATTTTTAAAAGTTCTACTTTTAGGGTTGTCCGTTAGTTAGTTAATTAGTTTGTTTGATAAAATTTCGTAAAGGGGTTTTTTGGGCAAAAAAGTGGTTAGGGTTTGATGGCGATCGAAATTCTTACACAAATTCTGGATCAAGATACCATAAAGAAACAAAATGATAGTGACACTTAGCGCTGTGTGTTTCAGCGTGTTGCGAGCCGATGCTGATAATGTTTTATGGATAAAGAAATTAGAATGGCCCATGAACCAAACACCCAGATTTTGGTGGCAATCAAGTTAAGATAGGCATACGAATTCAGGGTTTCCGAGTCCAGATTTGGACGCAGATACAGAATTTAGTTTTTTGACTAATTTTTGATGCACTTTCTGGACACAAAATTCTTGGCGGCGTTTTGTGTTCTCGGCAGTTTTTTTATAAAAAAATATTTTTCTTTGATTAAGATATAATATTTTTTGCATGCGACGACACTATTGCGACGCGTGTGTGTCACGATGACTTGATGACCTTCCTATAACTGAGCCAGTCAGTCACTCATGACGTCACTCGCTGTGATTTTAAGTTGCGTCAACACGTGCAACAAACAGCAACAGAACGCGCGCTTCTGTTTAAGTTGCGTCTCAGCAGAGATGGCAGTAAGTAAAGGGGGTGTGTGTATATTAACAGACAGCGTACACACTGCGGACAAAACATGCTGCCGGCTTGTGATGAGTCGTGTGTACGCTCGTTCCGCTCTGCTGATTCAAACGTTTTATTGTATCGCAAGGCTAGCGCAAAACATTCGACCTCAGCCAGCAGAACGTATAGAGATATAGAAGTATAATATAGACAGAGCAGCGATTAAATGATAACAACGTCTCTATAAATCTCTGATTGGTTTTCTTCAGTTCGGATCAATATCAGCTGGCGACTGTCTGCGTGAGTTATGCATTATTCAGCGACAATACATTACTTTCCAGCTATCCAGCGCTCTAGTGTATGGGGAGGTTAGTCATATAGCTGCAAACTGTGATAATTTTGCAGTTCCGCGCGTGGGAAATATCGAGACGGTTTAAATTATCCGAATTCGACGAACGTGGCAACAATGTGGGATATCGTCGTTTACGACGCTGGCTGCACTGACTGCACGACGGAAACAGCCAAACGGTCAGCACTGGTAATGCCAGTCAACATGGTCAGTAAATAGCGGCGTCTACAGATGTTGCTGCTGCATGAAATGAAGGTCAGTCTGCGAAGATGTTGTCGTACTCTGGTCAAAGCGATTGGCGTCGTCACAGCGTTCTACTGCTTGCTTCTTGTCATCAGTAGCAACACTGGCACCACGACGCTCCAGTTACAGTCAGCAGCTGAATCACCAGCAGCGCCGCCGCAGCACAATGGCATCACTAGTCCCGTCCAACAACAAGCCGTAGGTCCATCGTCACATCAGCAGCAGCCTTATAGCAGCTTCATAGAGGCGCTGGCGGCGCGAGCAGACTCTGACGGCTACATACTACTAGCAATGATCGACGAAACATTCACGGACATGGCGCTCAACTTCTACGAGGCCAGTCTACACGCACACTCAGTCAACAACTTCCTGTTCGTCGGAGTCGGTCGCAACGCTTGCCAGATACTGCAGAACAACGTCCAGTCGATAGCGTGCTTCTACTACGCTGAAGACCCGAGCGCGGGGCGTGCCAGTTCATACGGACAGCGGGAATTTAAACGCAAGATGAACATTCGAACGGACATGATATTGGAAGCGCTGGCAGCAAACTTCACCGTCATACACAGCGATACAGACATGGCTTTTCTCAGCAATCCGTTTAACCATGTCAAGGTAATTATCGCGTCAATCAATCAAGCCATTACAGATCGTTACATGTGTATGAAACACAAAATGTTGGAAAAGGTTTTGTTTTTTACTTTGCATCTGAGCACTTTACGTCCTAAAATGTTTTTTGTACAATGTTGTTGTACATTTTTGTACATGTAAATGTTGTAGGTACATGTAACAAAATACAAAACGTTGCAAAACATTTTTTACAAAATAAAATTTTCTTTATCACGTGTAAGCATAGCTTTTAGTCTAAACTATAACTGATTTCATCAGCTTTTTGTGAATCAGTGAATGCCTGTAGTTATATGAACTTTTGCAGCATGAAATGTAGGCTTAAAATGCGCAGCCATGTACATGTATGGCTGCTCAGCACAAAATTGTGAAATGATTGACAAATTGGTGTAGCTAGGTCGCCTGTGAGTTCCTATGTAATTAAATGTATTGCTAATAAGGTTTAACTGACGGACAGACCAACCGTTCACTGAATGAACGCTGAGTCTGTTGCAAGTGGCGTGTACAGTAGGCCTAACTAACTTCAGTAGTGAGTTCTGACCAACGCCCTAGCTCGCCCCCAGTGTACGCTACTGGCAGTACATGCTATGGGCCCCTAATTATTGTTAGTAACTTATGTTTTAATCTATAGGTTCACTGTTTTCAGTTGTTCGTCATCAAAGACAAAAACTTTATCACGAGGATGAAAACACTGTACAATGACCGTCTGTTAACATTAACATTCTCTTGACTGGCGTAATTGTTTCTAATTCATGTTACTGCATAACAGCGGTCTGCTTGTTTCTTAAACTGTGAATGAGTAACATGATTGCGATGTGTATATAGGAACTGATTAAATCGACGGACGTGGCACCAATGTGGGATACAGTCTGTTACAATGCAGGCTTCATCATGCTCAGACCGACGCCGCTAGCACAACAGCTTTACTTGATCTTACGTAACATGACCAGCACAACGCGGCTCGACGACCAACAGGCGCTCAACAGAGCACTCAAAAGGCTGAAAGCTCAGAACCCTACATTCAGCATGAAAGTTCTCAACAAGCATAGTTTTGTCAGCGGACGCGCGTACTTCGAGGTGGGGGGAAGACTGCTGCCCAAACCCAACAACTGCGACCCATCAAAGACAGCGAACTGTCCTATCGTCGTCCACAACAATTGGATTGTCAGCAAAAGTGCGAAGATTTATCGTTTTCGAGAGCATCTGATGTGGCTGTATGACGGAGACAACCGCTATTACAGCAACGCGACTCGCAGCTATCTAACCTACAGGAACTCTAACGATACATCAGTAAGTACAGAGAGTCAGATCGCAGCGTTGAAGACGGCGCTTGCCTTTGGCCATCTGCTCAGACGAGTCGTTATTCTGCCAACGTTCATCTGCAGCAATGGCGCAAGACGCTGCCCGCTCAATTCTCTCATTCGAATTCGACTGCTGGACACGTCGTTCAAGGATCGGTTTCGCGAAAGCAGTTTTCTGCGACACCCGAAAGTGCCGGACGCCGTCAAGCGAAGCCAGTACGACGGCGCAGCCGCTCTGCGCCGTGCCAGCACTGTGTCCAAGGCGTCCAACAACACACGGCTGACAATATCCAGCCGGCGACTGCTGCAACTGTTCGCCAAAGTCTCCTCCAGTGTTCTCAATGTCGGAAGCCTAGTCGGGCTGCAGGTTGTCTTCGACGACAAATCCGACGGCTACATGTTGGAGCAGAAACTGCAGAAGAGCATCCGACGAGCCAGTTACAGGCAATATTAAATTCGACGGACGTGGCAACAATGTGGGATATAATTTTACGGTCTGTTATGGCCAATTCACACGTACGACGCAACTCAACTCAACTGTACAGAACAAGGACAAGATGACGTCATTAGCAATGTGACGTCACTGCTGTGCAGACAACGCGTTGTTTGCTAGCAGTTGGATCTCGTCGGCGTCGTAGGTGTGAACAGGCCATTACAAGGCTGGCTGGCTGTCGCGGGCCGACTGCGCTATAGCGCGAACATCTAGTAAGCTTACATGACATTGTGCTCAGTTTATTCGTTTCCATATCTTTAAATTTACACTATTTTACCGTCTATCAGTGACGTAGCCAGCACGGTTTGTGAAGCTTAAGCCTTCTACCCTCACTAAAGCGGTAAAATGTTTATCTCCTCCAAACGAACAGTGGATATACTGTTTTCATGGGATGTCTGTCTGGTGTCTGCGCAGTGGACCGGTTATGGGGTGTTTACACGATTCACCAAACGTCCAGCAAACTTCCAGCAATTCACGTGTATTTTGAATACATTTGCTGGACGTTTGCTGGATCGTGTAAACACCCTATTAGTCAGTCCAGTTTGGGCGTTAATAGGCCGAGCTCCAAAACGTTAAAAGCTACTTAGGCCCACTTCAAATTTGACTTGCATGTTCCTAAGAACAAGGTTCATTTTGCGGAGATATGCAGTCTCGAAAGCGCCTTCTAGATTTTACAGGGCGTTAGCATGCAATGCAGATGTTTTTTCTCAGATCAAAGAATATTGCAACAGCATGATGTTTATGAATAAATGCTTCATGAAAAATGTTTCTAAGTGAATTATCCGCTTGTGTCCCAGTAAAAAGTGGACGCCAAAACAGCTATAACTCAGGAAAAAATGGTCAATTTTGTCTGTAAGACATAATAGCAATAGATCGTCAAGTAAATGGCGTGTGAGATTAGAAAAACGACAACATCAATTTTATTGACATATAAAATACATCACAAAAATACGAACTTTACAAAACAGCAGTCTTGCATTTTAGCTTAAATTTAATTCCAGTTCAACAATCCCATGCACTCATGTTTTAAGAAATTCCAGTTTTTTAGTATCTAGTGCAGTCTCTTTACCTATCAGCTCTTCAGCTGAATCAACGTTCAGAGAAGTCTGCTTCTCACACTTTCTAGTTTCTACCACTGCCAAATTTGCAACCCACTTTACATGTTTGATCAATTTTCATACACATCTTACTCAAAAGTGGAGAAGCCAACTTTCTGTTCAAAAAGTAAAAATTTAGAAAAAAATATGAAAGTTGTAATTGACGTGCTGCATCAAAAAATCAAGGTAAATCTGCAAAATTGCTGTCGTACGCTGGTGAAAGTGATTGTCATATTTTATTAACATATTTTGTTATTATTTAAACAACAGTGACACAAAATAGTAGGCACAGATAGCAGACGAGCTTGTGTCTTTTTAACGATTTAATTAGCACACAGTACACTAAAATGTGTTTTTCAGCAGAGGAATTATAATTTTGTATAACAGCTTCAACTTGTCAGAATTTATGCTCGAAATGTATCCTGCACTTACACCAGCGTAAAACGTTTACTCCAGTCAACATGCAACTCGGCATTATGCAACAACCTGCATTGATATAAAATAGGTAAGATGGAAAATGAGCGCATCGTACGTAACTTTAGCTCACTTGCCATCTTTGTAACAAAGTTTATCAAAAGATGCTGGAAATTTGGCAAAGTTCTAACAAAAATAATTTTTCACAGTTGTTCTGCAACACAGTAAACGTCATACATGTAGTTGTTCCGTACAATCATGACAAAAACAAAGTGTACGTGCACTCATGATCGACTTCAAGCTATAGGTTCTCACTATTTATATTTTGAAAGTTACAACATAAACAAAAAACGCTGGGTGGTCGGTTCCCTAACCGAACTGAATTATACATGGTGTTTCATGTGCCGTGAGTACAAGCTTGTCTTTTGCTGCCAACTGCAGCTTCCAGCAAGACAGTGCACCAGCACACAAAGACTGCGAGATGGTTGAGTTTCTAGCTTGCAAGACGCCTGATTTCAATCCCCAATGTTGCTTAGTGCTGACACGATGAACATTTTTTCATCAGTGAACCAGTCACCATCGAAGCAGGGTAGTAACTGACAGCACTAGTTGAGACAAACAAGCTTGTACTGATGACACATTATGACGTCGACGTTATGACATGGCTAGCATAGAATATTTAATCAACAGCTACATTTTGTTGAAATATTTGTAATTAATATTTCTTAAGCTACAACTGGTAAAAATTTTGTGTAAATTGATCATCATTTGAGTGAATTATGAAAGAAAGAAAAAGGGGTCCCTTTTTATGAAACACCGTGTAGAATGTATTTTTATGTAAACACAACCATGAAATGCAAAACCAATAAGTACTGCAAACTGCATTGACTACTGAGAGTGTTACCAGTAGAGTCGACAGTGTACTGGGTTAAAAAAGTAAGCAGGGCAGGAAATTTCAATTTTCTGAGACACGCTACAAATTTCTGACATAATTTCAGTCACTAACAATATGAAATTATTGAACAAAATTCACCCTAAAAAAGAAGAGTGCGATCATAGAATAAAGTGCCTGCGTATTGGGCCGAGCTGATATGGCTTCATCGCTGGACAGGTGCATAATCTGTCCACCCCTAAGGTACGGTAAGGTAAGGTAAGGCATAGAATAAAGTGCATTTTGCACGTGTCGAACAAGTACGATACATGGACAATCATTTCTGTATAAGCTAGGTGCAGTTAGTCCGAGTCGGAAGACAAGCCTTCGAGCTCATCGGCACTACCACCGATCGCCTGCCAGAACTGTACCGTTACTTGCTCGGCATACTTCTTCCTGTCTTCAGCCGACAGCCCGCCTGCCGCCTCTGAAAACAATACACACACATAATACATATATATATATATATATGTATATATATATATGTATTTCTTATTATCATTATTTTAGAGGCAATGACTCCACTGACAAGTGGAAGCAAGATGCTTCATGGAAAATGTTGAGAAAAGTAAAAAATAGCAAACTGGTGGGCAAATCTTTTGATCAAACTCCCCAAATGTTTTTGCCATGAGATGCATTTTTTGAACCTTAAATGCATCAAAATTTGTTCGCGTTGAAGCCCCATTTTCCTCAAGAGGATTCTACAATGCTCTCTCTTAGGGCTGTATTCAAGGGAAAGGAAGCTAATTGGTTCAAATCCCCCCCAAAAAACCCGAAATGCATTTTAGAAGCTGTAAATGAATCATAATGCATTTACAGCCGTGGCTCTGCCTCGGACACTGCTGTGAGAGCTTACAGAGCTCCCCCAGACTCCGCAGCTGCCTAGACGTTCATTGCCCCATTAGCCGATGTCGTTTAAGCAAATGGTTCCGTGCAAGAAGTTGGTTTGTCAACCAAGTCAAATAAGTCGACGTTATATGATTTTTGCACAAAGCGTCTTGAACCCTCGGCGTATGTGGACAGACAAACTACAGAGCCTAGATTAGTGAAGTTGGTGCAACTTAAGGGGAGATTGCTTCCTGATGCTAAAGGGGGATGGATATCCCTAAATTATTGAAATAAAAACATAGACGCACACAGAGGCATATATACACTTCATCTGAAAAAACACAGACCCCAGAGATATATATTCAAATAACTGCAACAAATTTTGGTACAAAGAATCATCACTCAATCTTCACTTACTGAGAGTCACTTACTATTTAATCATACATAATTTTTATTAACAAGAAACCAGCTAAAGTTTTTCTACTGGCAATCTGAGCAGAACAAATGCTCAACATGTGGCAATTAGCACAAGTTCTATAATCCAAGGGGCCAAGCCAAACCCAAAGTTACACTTCCCCACGCCTACACATTTCCACTGCAACCAGTGTGGCTGAGCGCAAGACAGCAGCAGCAAGTGAGTGGGTCGGTGAGTGACCTTTCATCAGTCGGAGTTGTTCAAAGAGCTGTTCAAACGAGTCATGATCATCGTCATCATTGTCAGTGTTGTGAGGCTGCTGTGATGACGAACTTGAACTATGTGCATCTTCTACGAGCCGATCTACAGTCAACACATGTCGGCACAACATCACTCAACATCACATGCCACTGCACTCTCAGGCCATGGATGCCTGTAGACTGTTACATTTACTGGACTATACACAAACACTTAGTATTTTTGCCCTTTCCAGAGCATCAACACTCCCCAAGACTCATTACCTTATTTAGCTGCACTAAGTTGGTTGGGAACCTGGGAAGAAAAAAGGAAAAAGGTAGGGGGAAAAGCAGATAGAACAAAAACAGGAGAGAAAGGGGACAGAGAAAAGGAAAAGTAGTAAAGGAAAAGGGGATAAAAGATAGAAAAGAAAAGTGGTGAGAAAAAGGAAAAATGGGGCAGAGAAAGGGAGGAACTTAAGCATGATTTTGATTCTAGATTTGGGGAAACCAAAGCTCCTGCTCCAAGTTTCATAAACCGGGCATACAAGCAGCAAATCAGCATAATGAACAAGCAGACCAATGATCTGTTGGGCTGACGTAGTGCTGTCCACTGGCCGATGATGTTCAGTGGATGAAGTTGCACTAGCGTCGTTTGACACGTTGGAATGTTGTTCACACACTGCAGGGGCCCTGTCTGTCGACAACGGTACAGCATGTCCTGTTGTACTCCTGTGTGTCTGTCTGACGTCCACACTGTCCAAGGCTGTATTCCCGTCATCTGTCTGTGTGACGTCGCTGTTGTGCAATGCGCTAGCAGCATCATGCATCATCTGCTCGAAGAAGGAACTCCGTACCACCGGATTCTCTGTCATAAGCACATCACATCGACACGTGTGTCGTGCACAGAATACTGCACGCAACTAAATGGCTTGGCAGTGTAATGCTGGGTCATTGGTTTGACTCTCAGTCAAAACATTACAAAGGTCCAGTTTTTCCACCGCCAGTCAAATCAAATTTGATCTCCAATTTACTGATCTCCAAACAACTTGATGTTTTAAATTGATCATTGATCAACTGTGTTTCATTTTTCCATGCATTTTTAATCTGCAATTACGTGATCCATGATTTGTTGATTCATCATCAACTGAGCCTACTTTATGCCAATCTGATTGGCTGACAGTGACCTCAATTTGCAGTGTTGTGCTAAATGACCCAGCATGCGCTGGGAGCGGCCGCCCCAGTACACATTGCCATAGCAACTATATCAACGATATCGTCCATATCGTCTGCTGTCAAAAATACATTCTATCGTAAATCAATACCAGAGCATCTATCTATTTTATTTCTTTACAAAACACTGTACACAGTACAAATTGATCAGCAGTGACTGATCGCCATGCATGGAGCTTCATTTATGCGTGAATTGCCATTTTGAGCGGCAGAGTGAAGCAACGTTTTTGGTGCGAATAAGCAACAAACTGCAGATCGCCCCATTTAATCGTCAATTATCTGACTCGATCAGCCAATATTCGGCCATCAACTTGATGGGAGATTTGCTGGACAATTAGTCGGTAATTCGCGATAGAAAAATGGTCATTGAGATGATCTCCGATCAAGTCCCAAAGTTTATTGGAGATCAATTTGATCAGCCATCAAATGCGCATGGAAAAACAGGACCTAAGTGGCTGGGTGATTTGGATGGGTGTATGACTCTCTACAGGCAGGTAAACCAACATCATAACCAATACCAAGGTCAACTCAACCTCTCATCCCTCTGGGGTAAATAAATTTAGTACTAGCCTGCTGTCTGGCTAGGGTTAAGGTGGGGAGCATTCACCTGTGTTAGATGACAGGTAACACTGTGTGATCACACATGGCAGGTGACGCTCTGTAACTTTTGAGATATGGGTTTCCCATGAAAAGCTATACACTTTCAAACTGCACAGCACACATAACCCACATACACACAAAATCTCACTTTTATTACAACAAAATACGACTTTGATTCTACTTAACAGAAAGACTCTTCTGCAGCTATTCTGCACAAACAAAAATAGACAGTGATTAATAACAGAAAAAAAGATGCTGCAGCTGCTACTGGCAAATAAATCAATCGCAGAGTGACATTGCAACCTTTCATTATCAGGTTTGGCCACGAGTGACAAGACAGTGCTTCGATAATGCGTGCAATTCCCAGCGTCTCTTTGAAATCATCTGCAATCAACACAGGCAGAATACACGTGCTACAGAGCACAGACAGCACTCAGCCTGTATGCTTAACCAACCTTGCTGTTGCTGTCAGTAGCCCATCATGCAGCAGGGTAAATGCCTCAAAATTATGAGGAATTCCGCCAGATTCTCACCATCCTGAAGCGCATCCATGATTAAGTCGAGTTGCCAAATTAATGCTGCCCATTTTGAGCAAAATGGAACTAAATGTTCAAGTTTTTCCACACCAGCATCACAATGTAGATGATGGACACAATGGAGATGCGATCTACCCAATAAATGCTTAGTAGAAAGTAATGGAAAGAAATTATGTTCTACCTCAGTAATTCTCACTGCATAATACTAACTCGGTCTCAATTTGTGTTTAGTTACTTAAGTGAGTAACCTTCAAGTGGGATGGTTGTTGTGTACTGTGTCTCTTTATCCACAAATTACTGCACAACAGCAACCATAAACCCAACTTATCGGCCATTTCAAAGTGGAATAAAGATATGAGTGGCCAAACTGGCTACAAAAGTTCTAAGTAGACTCGAGTTGAGTGGCACACTTTTGCACATCAGATTTGGCAAGTTTCCCGTTCGTTTATACAACAGTTTTCATGCTACGTCTATTCAAATAAGAGAGTTGAATAAACTCAGAGTTTGACTGGTGCTAACGTTGTCAGCAATTAGTCAACAAACCTTCATCATCGCTGACATCTTCGGAGTCTGAGTTGAGTTCGACAAGCTCAAACTCATTCTGCAGACACCATTGCACCGCTGCATCACGTGACACTTCTGCTACCACATTGATATTGCAAACCATGCACACACATCTGTTCTGAATACTACTTACTTACTATCCAGCGGAATCGCTGGTTAAAGTAGGCAGAACAACAAGTCAAAGTTTTCCAACAGACATTAAAAATCTCCAATGTAATTCTGACAGACAGTTGCAAATTTCTGACAGAGGAGATAATGGGTACACAAAATTTCAATTTTGCTCCTAATTTTTCCCATAATGGCTTCTTCAGCTTCAAATTTTGCACTTATGGATAAAAATTTGGCATTTTTGAATGAAAATGTTGCATTTTAAAAAAAAATTTGGCTTTTTCAAACAGAAATTCTCCGATGAGAAAATTTTCTGACAATTTTCCAACAGCCCAAAATTTGGGGGAGGTGGTAAATGCCCTCATGCTGCCCTTGGCTACAATGCCACTGCTACTATCACTACTGTATTTCGGCAAAGCCACAGCTGCAGCTTCTACTAAACTGACAAGTGCGAATGACACAAAAATGCAACTTATGTGCACAATTACACTTGCCACAAAGACTAGACTACAAATCAGAACTTTGATCATGATCATTGATCAACCTACAATACCTTGTTACCAATATGCCTTCTGCACACAAATGGCTGGCTTTGCTTATATTAATTTCACTTGGAACATTGAGTAGTTTGCATCACTGGTATATACACTTGTCAGCATAGTTGCTCTACACCAAGCTGAGATACAACTCGGAACAGTGATCATTTGCAGCTGTACCCAAAAGAACTCAGCCTAGCCATCCCTCCACATGTAAGCTCAGTGAGCAAAGGCAATGGTAGAGCAGGCACTGTTATGAAAAAAAAGAGATTTCAACATAACTGCATTCCCAGTTATAAGTGTTGTTGGTGCACTAAGCAATTAGTCAGTTAAATGCACTGGTTGTAAATAAGCTGGCAACTTGGCCAGTCTGGGTTACCAGTATACGAGGACTGATCAACAGGTAATGGGAATCAAGGTATTAGACCTAATTTTTTTCACAGTCTATATATCAGTAAAAAGTACATTTTCCACAAACACACGTACATATGTTTGTTGCCGATGTGACATCATGGTAATTTTAGACGTCATAGACCGTCATATAAAAACGATTCGCCGCATCAGTGCAAACAACACTGAATCGTACCTAGCGGACGTCACAGAGATAAAATTTCAGACATTGAGATCGACGATAGTTACTGGGGGTTTGGTCGTAATTGTGTGCAGGATGATCTTATTGTATGAAGGCAGAGTCGCCAACATTTTGTTGGGCAATCATTGACTTGTGGTCTGTACTGTAGTACTGGATTTATGGCAGGGCACGCGGGGCTCGCTCTTGGGCCCGCATATTGAGGGCTTTCGGGCAACAAGTCAAGAATGTTGCTAATCTCTTCGTCAACACAACAGGTGTTATAAACTGTTAACTTTTCGATAAAATTTAACTAGTAACGTTAAATTTTGACGCGACGTCACAATTAGCTCTAGTGCTCTTATTTACAACAAATGCAGATTAAGGCTATCGTACATTCGAAGGTACAAATGAAAAATTCGTAAACGTATTTGTTAGGGCTTTCAGAAAATCAGATGCTTCAGGGCACCACATTACTAAATTCGGCTGCAGACTGGAGAATTGTCGTGCAACAACGAGCCTAATTCTACACTGTTCGCGTTAACACTCCAAATCATTACTGTTTAACTCACTGTGACGTCATAAATTACAATGACGACACATCTGCAAACCCATATGTGTTTGAAGAAAATGTATTTTTTACAGGCATATAGATTGTGAAAAACATTTAAGTCTAACACATTGATTCTCATTACTTATTGATCAACCCTCGTATGCCGGCTCAATCAGGCTGAATTCTGTCTAGCTCAAAGTGCCTTAAAAAGATGAGTTCCAATGCTATTGCTATGATCCAACGTAGTCTACAAAATCACAAATCACTGAATGACTGACCATCATCATCTGAGCATTCTTCACAGACAAGAATCTGTACCAGTGGCTTCAACTCCTTCAGATACGGCAACCACATTGACACATCATCCAAGTTTGACTTCTGAAACACAGCAGCACTTCTTAAAATTAACAACGCTTGCATCTGTACCACACTGATGGCATTAGCTAATTATCAATGGCCAGTACAGAATTCCACAAAACATCCTGCAGATGTAAATATTGCACTAAAATGTGCAAGTTCTGTGACTAAGCAAACAAGAAAAGCCCTGCTAATGCAAACAGAAATTCTCAACAGCAGCGGTGCATGTTTAAAAGCCCAGTAAAACGAAGTCTAAGTCAGTCGCCAGAGGGCGCCAGATGACCCGCGGCTAGTGTCTATAGTGTTTAACTCGTACTCAGCAGAAGGTGAGACATGTCTCGCTCAGCCAATGCCGTATCGGCTGGATATCACAAATTTTCTCTACCACCATCTTATTTAGCGCCTTCGTTCGGGATGACCCCCTTGAATTTATGGAAAAGCTTTACGGTTCCTGAAACTAGAGTCTTCCAGGCAGCCAACGGTAAAGATTTGATGATCCTAGTTTGCACCGTTTTAGACTGATCCACCTGTGTGACAAACAGACAAACGAACAGACAGAATTGTGATGGCTTAGATGCACAACAGCAGCAGGTTGCATGTTTTGCAGAAAACTGTGGTCCCTAGCAGTAAGCCAACACAAGCTATCACTCCAGGCCAAGCTGCACAGTGATATATCCTACGTAATAAGATGATTAATGTCAAATAAAAACATTCTATATCGCAAAAAAAACAAAAATCCGCAACACTGTATGACAACCTAATGCAAAAACATAAGCTACTGTCATACAATATGCACAATAATAGTATAACAGCAAACCTGTTTACTGTCAAACATAACAATGAAAGCTTGGACAGCTTCTGCGAATGCTTTGTCACCAATCGTCCTATTATCAGTAGTGCAGAGTAAGACATCAGCAGTGTAATACTTGTTGTCAATGTGCCACGGGTAAGAACAGACACCTTCGAGAACACGACCACATGTTGGCAGCTGGTCAACAGCCAATATTCCTACAGTACATATCAAATGCACTCAATCTACCGAACATCATGCAAATATACATCTATCACAGAGCTCAACTGCTTGCATATAATACAGCATTATAAAAATATGTTATGTTACGACTGCAGGCAGATTATAGTGTGTACTATGGCAAAAATCATAAAACCATAACGTACCTATAAGTACAGTAAAACTTGACTGAGAGAAAATTGGCATTTATATAGGCTTTAAAGGCCTGAGGCCTATAGGCCTAATCCAACTTTTTATAACACTGCTAATTTCAGGCCTCCTAGTAAGATGCTAAGACGCAAACTAGGCAGGTATTTAAATCAAGTTTATTCAGTATTATATCAGAGAACATCTCAAGCCATGTAGCTGTTTTTTTCTTACACGGATTTAGAATTATAGTGTTTTAATATAAATTTTATTTAATGCTTGTAATTGATAACACTCAGCATGTTCGGAGTCGAGGGGAGGAAGGTAACGTCGATCTCAAACAGAAAGCAGGTACAAGACATCGGTGCTAAGTTTCGATGTGATGTAGCAGCGACGTTATTAAGTTTACAACTGAGTTCAGCAGATGGCGCCAAATTGTCGAAATCAAAAATATCACCTAGTGTGGGTCACTTTAGGGGCTCAGAACCCCCAATGTATTTTAATTACCCCGTAAATCCATAAGTCGTTGGAAAAGGCTATAAATGCTCTGTCATATGTTAAAATATCGTTTCGTTGATCTTTCACTAGATCTCAAGAGGGTTTGAATATTGTTGAGCAAAAAGTAAAAACATGACAAAAATTTTGACCCCCCAAAATTTAACGGTGTGGGGGTGGTAGGGTAGGTATCTTGATTGAATGTGGTGAACATTGGTCCACGTACACACATAGAACTTTCTGGGCTATCCCTTGAATTGCTGACAATTTTTGGAAAATTTGGTTAAAATTGGCAAAAAATCGGGTGGGTCAATTTGGGGGCTTAAAATACTCAGATATGTTTTGACCACCCCACACTCCTGTACCTTACTGCAAACCGCTAATAACTCTTTTGTTAAATTTTGACTCGTCAAAAATGTTTTTATTTTAAGAACGAGTGGTTTAAATCTTGTGAATCCAAAAGTGAAAAAATAATGAAAAATTCTGACCCCCAAAAATTTTTAGGGAAGGGGGTCAAGGTCAGCATTTTGGTTGAATATGACAGCGATGATAAACTTTGGCCCACATACACACCTAGAACTTTCTGGGCCATCTTTTAAATTAATTACGATTTTTGAAAAATTTTGTAAGATCATCAAAAAATTGGGTTACATTTAGAGGGCGATGTGTTGGAAATGAACTCAATTTTTAAAATTTTTTACCCCCACATTGACATTACTGACCTATAGCCAACAACCTGGCGCAAAAAGTGGCTTGGTATCACCTACAGTTTCTGAGATTTGCTGCACGGTGCATTTGACCCATAGAATAAGGGGAAATTTTTAAAACTTTTCTTCCCCACCCCATGTAAACTTTTGGGGTCCGAAATTTTACTTTTTTACAGGCCCCGTAGTTCCCCATCCGTGAGAAAAATTTTCCTGTCCCTATCTCCCCTAATGAGGGAGATATGAAGGGTTAAATATGTTCCTTTTCCCCTTTCCTTCACAACCCCTGTTTGTCAGATTTCCTCAAAATTTCACAGACCGCTACCTACAATCCCTGAAAATTTGGTGAATGTAGGAGCTATAGCTTTTTTGCTAGACCAAAAAACACGGGTTGAGCGGATGGCAGGTTTATGCATTGCACAGCATACCTATAAAACGGAGTCTATATACTGTTGGATACTCCTCCACATTTCAGTTCCAACCACATTCTTAGCAAATAGCAATGCAGAGAAGAACTGTGAAATGTGGCTGCATTCTTACACTAACAACGAGATAAATGTAATTGGATAAATGGCGATCTACCGCTTTTGATTTTCTGCTCTATGCTAGTATCACCAATCAGTGATTTTAGCCTAGAAGGTTAGAACCACCGATCGATGAAACTAACCTTCTGACTTATTTTCACCGATCGGTGATCCTAATCACTTCGTATGCAAACAGTGCCTCAATATAATCACGCTTGCTACTAATACTAAAATTACAAACGAGACATGAAGCACCAAAAGAAACAATTTAAGTAATTAATAACAGCAACAGTTTAGCTGTTGTTGCAATTCGCGTGTAAATATGTTGAATGGAAATAACAGACTGTGGACTGCTTTCAGATATTCATTGATGATGTGATGATTTCATGACGAATTCTGGTACACATACTTACGTCTTACAACCTCTCCAGCCGTCACAGAGGCTGAGCAACTTGTAAATAAAGCACAAGGAATCGACATGTCACATCATTAAGAGCTTAAACAATTAAACTGTTTAATTTGTCTGTCTTACACAACATTACGTGAGTTCACGTTTCGTCGAGAAGTAGGATTATCTTTTTTCTAATCGACATCCGCTTAATTTGACATCCACTAAGAACCGAATCCGATTAACTTACTTCTTATCCATAGATTAAAAAGTAAACCGAAAACCGATTAGAAAGTTTCTAATCGCTAGGGATTAAGAAAATACGCCTATTCTTTTGCATTGGAGCTGTCTGGTGTTAATCGGTAATGCTCAGATTAACTTAAGCTGCCGTTTCCGATTATCTTTCTTCTTATCTGGTAGACAATCGGAAATGTTGGTTCTTAGAAGAAAGATAACACCGAATTCTAACTTCAGTTCATGTTTCCGATTATCTTGGTATTTATTCTAAGAGAAAGCGTCGACCGAAGCGATAATCCTTCTTCTCGATGAAACATGAACTCACGTATTGTTTACATTTGCAATAACCTAGAATACTTATCATTTAACGCGAACGCTAGCAAGCCGCGAAACCTGTTGTATTGTATTCGAGAAGCGACTCGTAAGTACTTGTCCTGGTACCGGTACTTGTATTCACACAATTTGACATTTCCCCCAGCAGTTCGTATGGCAACAAAAATTCCAGCTGTTGCTAGAAAAAACGCGCTACAGCCTATACAGTTCCTACTGCAGTACTGACTTTCAAGGTCATCCAATGTCAATTATTTTCATGTCACTTTTAGGCCAATATGCGACTTCCTATTAGTGATCCATAGCTACCTAGGCACTGTCTCGCACCGTTTAGGCACTATACATCTGTTACATATAAAAGGACAGACGGACACACAACTTGTGCTATCAAAAGTGACAGAAATGTGGACAAAACGTTTGTGTTACGTACTCTACTTGAGCAATACTTGATAAAAATGCAGCATTTTGTTGGTTCTGCTTTTGTCGGGTAGTGCAAAAGTACAACTGATTGAGATGAGAAAGTGAATGCTCATACCTGATGGCCAGTTGTGTTAGTCATAGTAACTAGTAAGATCAAAATTATTAAAATCTGATAAGCCTTCATGTAACAATCAATAATGTTGCGGATTTTTTTTGGGTGGGGGGAATAGAGTAGTGCCATACTGCAAACCATAACTTATTAACTGTTTTAGCAACTATGAACATTTGCTATTGATTATTTACAATTTAGATGAAAATAATTTATTCCAAAAAATAATAATTGTTTAGGAACCGCAGTGTTTATCCACTATGCAGACTGTGAATCAAACTGCATTCACCATTGGTTAATCCAACCACTAACACTACAATTTATTCACATAATAACAGAACCTGCCAATGTAAGGAACATTTGTAGGCAGATGAAAAGCTATATAATAATGATGACGTAAATTAATAAGTCCTTCCTGAATCACAAGGCTCATAGGGTGGCGGCGATCTCCATTTCCTTAGCTCTCAGTCAGACAGCAGTTAATACCTGCACCGTAACACCATGAATACGAACCATGTGCATCATGTGATGTGCTTGTTTACGTCCCAGCTTCTGCTGCTACTCACTGTACATACCCATCGTTGGTTGAGCTGACCTGAGATGGGTGAATGGAGATGCACCTTTAGTGGCTTGGCAGCTATGGACAGGCCAGTCGAAAGGAGCGAAGGGTAGGAAGGTAAGTTACTCCGGGCGTTGCGACGTTTGAGGGGGGCCCGCCGCAGGGTTCTTAATATTGCAGTATTGCAATTATTGCAACAAGTATTGCAATACTTTTAGTGCAATATTTGGAAGCAATATTTTTTTGGTGTAAATTACACTCTTAATCTTGAGGACGCTGTTTAATTATGCAAAGAATCTCTTCAATCTTTTGCTATATTGCATGAAAAGGACTGAACACAAAGTAACATGTGAACATGACTTGTTCATCGCCTAAATTCTGGGTTGACCACATTATCATGTAGTCTGTAGTCAACCCAAAATTCAGAAAAAGTTGTACACAGCAGCAAAAATCAAAATTTATTTGAGGGAGCAGTTACTGCAGTATTGCAAAAAGTATTGCAACATTTTTTGCACTAAGTATTGCTATTGCTATTGCAATACTTTTAAAAAGTATTGCTAACAACTCTGCCCACCGTCGATCAAATTTATGAAGTACACCAGAATGCGCCATTTTAAATTCTAAAAAAAATTCAAAACTAATCTCCCCAGAAGAGCCCCACAAGAATGTTTTCCAGGGCCAAGCTGTGGCTATGGAAAGCCAGTGGTGACCAGCACCAGGAATACAACCAGTAGTACTATGTACTATGAAGTTACTAAGCAAAAATGCCACCTAAAGATGACGTCATTTAATGCAAATTACACATAAGTAAACATAAATTGCAAACATAATACATCTAACAAGCATAGGAACTCAAAATTGTCAACATATATTTGTTACCGGCTCCCACAAAAGTAGACAAGTTGCAAATAGAAATGAAAAAAAGATGCTGGCTCAGCTATTTAATGCACTATAGTTGACTTGTGTCATATTTACTGATTACTTGTGGACTGGACGAATATTTTCATCATGAAACTGCTAATCCATTTCATATTTATTTTAACAGGGCATCAGCAAAGCTTGCTATGAACTTATGAAGATGCTCCGTCTTAGCTATGGCAGCAATGTCCGTGTGTCTGTGGGTCGGTCCTCACATCCTGCTGCCCTATCAGTGACACAAAGCAGGGCACACTGAACACAAATTCTGACAATTTTGAAACTAACTGTTATATAAATTGATAGTTGTGAAAAAATGAACCACTGTGAGCTAATTAAGTCATTAGAAAGTTTACTGCAGACAACAACTCAAGTGTTAAGTAACTATTGGAAACCTCTACGTTTAGCAGGATAGTGCATTGATGCAAATTAGATGAGATGGAAAAGAAGTGCACCTTGCATAATTTTAGCCTGTTTGCCATCCTTCAGCCAAAGATTATCAAAGTTGAAGGAAAAAAAGAAAATGAGAAAAAAACAATGTTCTGAGAAAACAATTTTGCACATTTATTGTGACTGGCAGATAAAACTATGAGCTTTGTGGAGAAAGTGTCTCATCTTTGGAAAAGAGTAAAGGACAGCGACCCATTACATTACAGCACTCTACATATCACACAGAAAACGAAGCTCAGATATCCGTCTGTGCCGACTATACAGTAAGTAAGTAACAGCAACTGAGTGTGTGAGTCAGATGCCAAATTCATTCACATAAGACCGAGCTTCTGCAGACAAAGCTGAGCAGCTTGTAGCTTCGCCATCTTCTTGTTGTTGCAGCCGACGCCAGGCTGATACTCTACATTATTCATTATCACCTGCAGACACGTGTCAGCCAGCGTTATGATACCACTGGAAAGCAAGAAAGGGTACAATTGCTGACCCTACATTTTGGAGTGTCGATCGGAAAACTGTCGAGAAATATTACTGCCCAAAAATTTAAGGTTCAAAAACCCCCATTTTGGAAGAAATTAGAAACAAAATTGAAATTTTGGGCACCCATAATCTTCAGCATCAGAAACTTGTAGTGACTGTCGAAAAATTGCAACTTTCTGCAACGCCTACTTTTTTTACCCACGACGACACTGTCAGCCAGCATTATAAAATGTTGCAAGCAAGCAAAAAACTTAATAGGCACAAATTTAACAACGAGCCACAAACTGCCTTGATCTCGAAACATGAACAGAAATGTCTTTAGCAGAATCATAATTCTTTGGCTTGTCTGAAATAAAGTGAGCTGGTGGGCTGTTCTACAATTTTGCACCTGCAGCCAAAGGTATATTTGCAGTTGCAAGACAAGTTCTTAGAAGCAAACCACAACTTCATATCAACTACAAAAATTATGAACAACTTTGAAGTAATTCACACCACAGTAAAACGGCTAAAACGACATTAATTTAATTGACTCGGCATGTAACTGAGTGCAAAAACACATCAGGTGCACAATGAATAAGCACCAGTCATGTAGTCCTCATGACCAACGTACCTCCGCGACAAATAAAAAGTGCATATTTCACGAAAAAATAACCGCAGAAAACGACCGATGCACTTAAATAAAAAACCAGTTTTAAATTAACTTATTAACAAACGCCTAAAACAGGCGCAGAGATTTTAACGAAAACTGTAAGTGATATAGCAGTGAGTGAGTGAGTGAGTACTTTGAAGCGGAAGGTCCTGTTATGTGCCGGTCCTATCTCTTCCATCTCTTCAAACCTGGGCGGCGGCCAGTGACGTTTGCTACACATCTCATTAAGAACGGACACCGGGTGCTTACCTACACAGACACACAAACACAGATGCACCACTCACTCACAATGGTGTAGTGCGCTGTTGGTTTCGTGAAACACTTGTGACCATATACTGGACATACATCAGAGTGAATCCTACTTGCATTAATTTTTTTGCCCAGACAAAAACGAATAATGGCATGCTGTTCGATGCGGGATGATTTCAGGGGCAATGTTGCCGTATTCAATGTTCAAAAATAATGTTCGTAAATGACGTCACAGTGACGTCATCACAATAAAACTCCTAGCTGGTATTCAAAATTACTACAGAAAGCATGCTTTGGCATTTTTTTACATTTGGAAAACAAACAGAATGACGCCATTTTGTAACTCGTTACTGAATGACTCTTGTACATAACCATGTGATCAACGTTGTCCAATTTCCCACAACAGCAATCACTCTCTGACTGAATGTAAACTGTAATCAAAAGAACAACAAACCAACCGAGACTAAACCTATAGAGCTTTAACCAAGCAAAACTCCACCTGCTACCTGTTACTACCATTACTACTGTTTTTGGTTTTTCCAGAACCAACTTACATCTCCAAAATTACTCTAGAGGTTGTCCATAAATGACATCATGCACCGAGGGGGGAAGAGGGTTCATGATGTTGTGACGTGTGACATAGGGGAGCGGGGGGGAAGGGTTAAATGTTGTGTGACATCATGCACGTCACATCTGCAGCAAGGCCGTTACACGTGATTTTGCACGTAAATTGGTAACAACAGTTTATTTTTATGTTGCAAATGTGTTAAATCATACCAGAAAATTTGCGTTCAGTTTGAAACCCATATAGATCTATAGGCTGCTCTACAGACTGCAAGGCGGGTGGCTAGAAGTTTGTGATGTCATATTGGGGGAGTCCAGAGCAGCGTGACAAAACGTGACGAAGAGGGAAGGGGGGTTATTTTTTTCTCTAAAACTGTGTGACGGCATTTATGGACGACACACTAGAAGAGGCACGTAAAGGATTACTTTCACAAACCAACCAATTAACCAACCAATCAAAACATAGCACCATGCCAGATGTCGTCAACGAATCAGAGACATAAAATAACCAAGACTAGGCTGAGTGTTCACATTTACTAACAGTTCAGTTTTTAACCTCCACTTAAACGTGCTAACAATGGATCTAAAGTCAAAGGACCGACAGCATCAAAGCACCAGTGTAACAGAGTAGCAGTAACTTAATGAATATACAAAACTGCAGCTTATACATAAAATAACTGCAACATCAAAGCATAAATACATCAAAAACAGCGAAAATCAAAACTAGAAGGTGATATGACCCACATTACATCGACTATGTCACATTGTTATACCTCAATGCAAAATACCGGCATGCGATTGGTCAAAATCGCATCACGTGACATTAACAAATATGAAATGTCATCCACGCAATGTTGCCCGTGAACTGTTGACCGGGCAACATCAAAGTCGTCACAGCTTTTTCGCAACTGTTTACTTGCTGACTTGTAGAATTATTTGCTTTTGAGATATAACAAAACAAATAGTGACTGGTGCATTGATCATCATTGCAAATTTTATCCTTTCAGTTTGTAAAATGTTGCCCTCGATCTTCGACCCCAAGGCAACATTTCAAGAACTTCGGGGATAATATTTTCAATGATGACCTCGACGCCAGTCAGTATTTGCATAATGTTTGGGTGAAGAGAAATACCCCACAAACTGGTATCCCTAAGTACTGTTTCACCGACTGCAAATTCTTCATCAACACAAAGTCACATCGACAGACTGATATGAGATACCAACCTGCCAAGCTGCCGACAGCTACATTCTGTGGAGGCGGCTTGTGACTTGTCTCACCACAAGACATCAGACCTAGACATCATGCAACAATAACATTACAACACCTATTACACATTGCCAATAGACGTAACTTGTATAGCAGATGGAGAAGGTTACCTGGGGCCAATTTTTCAAAACTTCTTAGAAAGATCTTTAAAAGATTTCTTTTCCAAAAAAAGCACGCAGATTTTCCAAACTTCTTTACAAAATGTCTTTGGAAGAATTTGAGAAGATCTTCCAAAGAAGATTTTGAGAAAGGGTGCACAATTTTCAAAAACTCTTTGGAAACTTCTATGGAAAAATTTAGGCAAATATGTAGAAAAGCACTAACCTTGTCCTACAAAGAGAAAGCTGTGTAATAAAAGGAAATCTGCAAAAAAAGTACACAATGACACTTAGCTTAGACGTCATATGTGATGTCATAGGTTATTTGCGTAATGCTGCGATAAAATCAACAATGAGTAAGTAAAGAAAATTGATGTTTGGTCAACTTAAAAACGACGTGGTGTGTGAAATGCATTTCTTGTGAATGTGCTAAGATAAGAAGTTTTCCTAAGAAGTTTTGATTATATGACACATGGTCGGTACAAGCGCATCTGATCGACTGAACTAGTTTAAGAAGATAAAAAAATAAGAAGTTCTTTGGAAACGCAAAGAAAGCCATCAAAAATTCAAAAAAGTAAACTTCTTTGGAATTCCTAAATCATCTGACAGAAAAAGATCTTTGAAAAATATCTTAGGAAAGTTTCGAAAATTTGGCCCTTGGTGATTTCTGACTATGTCACTTGAGCTGAGGAGTAGTTTTAAGTCCAATCTGACTTCCAATCTCTTGCACTGGGACCGAGAAGAAAAACTCATAGCAAGAACAAAACAAATTATGCAAAAATCTATATAGCAATAAAAATAACAAACAACACATTCACACAGGTCTGGGTAGAAGCTACAAAAAAAATTAGAATTTTCTAATCTTGAAAAGTCATGTTTTGGTGTATTCTGCAGTGCTAAATTAAACATTTTTGTTGAAACAGAAACATAAAATCACACATTACGTGCAACGAGAGTTAACTGACAAAGAAAAAACAAAAATCTTTTTTTAAATTTTTTTACTACCTTCACCAATGAACACTAACCAATTAAATCTAGTCTGTACTCTTGTAATGTGTTTAACTTGGACCTATACTTAGAGCAATCCTGGGTAAAAAAGTGGGAGCCAAAATGTATACTTTTGGAAAATGGGGGCTTGGCCACCATGCCCTCCCCCAGTTCCACCGCAGTTGTTTTAGGGAATTGGAGTCTGGCCTACAGACTACGTAATAATAATAGATAATGCATATACAAACCTCTTCGGTCAGTTTTAATATCAACAGACAACGGTACTCTGATGCCTTCACGGTTTTTGCCAAGTCCTGTGCCGACCCGCCACCCCATTCTCTCCAGCAGAACCTTGCCAATGCCTCCACTCACAGGTGCTGCACGGGTAAATGTGTCCTAACACGCATTCACCCAACCAAATGTTCTACAATAACCCACTGCAACTATGTGTTAAGTATAAGAATGCTACAGTACACAGTGCTAAAGTCATAGGCAATGCTTATCAAATATGCACAGTTCACAAATTTCTATCATTTCCCGCAGAGTTCTGACACAATCAGACACAGAAATCAGATGCAAAATCACACTCCGTAAATTAAGATCAACATGCACATACATCCACAGTTTCACCGGAAGTTCTGACGACGTTTATAAAAACAAATATTTGACAATAACTAAACTACACAATTTCAGTCAAAATCCCTGCCGTTACTGCAATGAATACTGATCACTTCAAAACAAAACAGTTGAAAACACATAGATTTAATAGAACGAACTAGAGTAAAATTTTTACTGTCTTGTTACAGACGAAAACAATTAATGCAACCTATACGTTGCATATATTGAGGTTTTTGTAACCAGGACTTGCAGAAGTGTTGGTCAAAGACGTGTATAGCACACCTAAGTCTTCCCCATGACTTAGTGGCACTGCCAACTCCGAAATTTCTGTTTTACATTGCCTTTATTCTCCTCTAAATAAAACACAAATGCTGCAGTGTAGTGGAGACATGACAGTGATTATAGGCCGAGACTATAGCTGGCCTGACACACAGACATACACAGATACATGCAGACAGACACATAGAAACACAGAGCACTCATGAATGTGGACCGAGCAGCAGGTTGTGTGATGCTGGACATAGGCGCCGACTACACAGGGGCAGCGTGCTGACGATACAACACAACCGTGGATTAACTATCATTTCGCACCAGCTCAAAACTGCTCACGACAGAAGTCGGTTTCAACACTTTTGTACACCGAAACAGTAAAAATCGCTGCTATCAGAATCGTTTCCACAGCCAAACTTTCGCCAAAAAAGAACTGACATTTTAGAACCCAGCCCAGACCCCAGTGAAGAAGCTTACAACAGTCACAGGCTGCTAACACTGTGAAAGGTCTAGGAACAGCCTGGTGGAAGAATGCCTCAAGTCAACACTGGCCTGCTTATACCAATTACTGTAGTCGGCGCCTATGTCAGCAACAATACTTACCAGTCAGCCGGCTGCTTCAGTCAGATGGTGTACACAGAGCCTGGGTCCTGATGGACGTACGACAGGTAGCCTGATCGCTAGTAGTATTGTATGTCCCTTGCAACACTGTGACCATGTGAGAGCAGGCAACTTGGCTAGTCACAGTGTGCTGTCCAGTAGACAAGCATGCTGGCCAAACACTGACCAACATGCATGTCTACTGCAGCACACTGGGCGACTTCATTTTCAAACTTACACTTTCGCTGATCCAATTCGCAGAGCAAAAGTTTGTACAGAACAGTACAGTTGAACAGTTCATTTCGTACATACTTTTGCCAAAAGGTGAAAGGATTTCTTGGAGGAGTCTTTTGCTCAGCGAAAACTTCCATCTAAGTCCAAAGTTTCTACTCAGTGAAATGGCTCAGCAAAAAGTCAAGTCCAAAAGTATGTTTAGCTGAACTAACCTGACTAAAGTCAGTTGAATTTGCATAAAATAGACAGCTTCAGCACTTGGGGTTTAAGTTTCACCGAGTCTGAACCCACTTCAACTTTTGCTGAGCAAAAACATAACGATGATTTTCTTTAGGCCCGTACAATTGCATACATACCAATATTTTTGTAATTTAAATCACTAAGCCTGTAAATCAAAAATAAATGTCATAGTGACCACACTATGATGTAAGTTATGAGATTAACACATTCTTTGTATCCACCATGGCAATTGAATGAGCAAGTTCAAACGTAACTGGTTTAGTTATTTCCCATCCACTTCTAATCATTGTCAGTCCAATGCTATGCATCCAACATTTCTTAAGCTATCTTCCTTCCACCTTCCCCCTTC
>Ga0209367_1001449_pt1 | contig 29186 bp, 19 predicted proteins | sample WorMetLIZISLAND2_FD_187412 | JGI IMG/M metagenome (GOLD analysis project Ga0209367, IMG submission 187412) | Marine gutless worms symbiont microbial communities from Max Planck institute for Marine Microbiology, Germany - Olavius geniculatus... ...
AGTTAAGCCACGCTGCCCTAGATAGGCAGCGGTGGGCAGCGATAGTAAAAATGGCGTCAGACACCAACGGGCATTGAGCCCACGGTTGTCGATGATGATGATGATACCGCCTAAAATGAGCAAATTACCATTTGCCGTTGCCGTTGTGAAAATCCGTTGAAGGTTCAGTAGAATAGAGGCCTAGGTACTGGCCTATATATAGGACACTATCGTTTACGGGTTGTGGTTTTTGTTTGTCCCGATTTTTCATACCATACATGCATGCACAGTAGTCTAATACCCCGTTTACACGATAAAGCTGGCTCGACGAACTGGCTCGATGTTTGCTCGACGTTTGCTTGATCGTGTAAACGGGGTATAAAAGAGCGAATAGACTATAACAGTGTGTGCAGTAAGGCCCACCTTGATAAATACTTCTATTTCACTGCAATGCCTATAGGCCTACAGCTAAGATATGATTGAGTGGTGGCCGACGAGTTTTGACGCCTATTACTCGTATAATATAGCTCGAAAGCTGGCCTTGGAAGCCAGTCTTAGCGATCGAGCGAGCGTGATTTGTGAACAGTCGAGTTTTGTGTCGTTACCAGGCAGGTGCAGCCTACAGTAAACACCCGACCTGTATAATACGGGTCTTGGGACTAGTTTGTAGACATTGACGTCAGCTGAGCAAGTGCGACATTCAAAAGAAAGCTGTAAAAGTTTGCACAGGTAAATTTTCTTTAGCATTATGCTGTATTTTTAACGGACTTCAGCATCATCAGAAATGTAATTTGCAATAAAAAAACTACCATTTAAGAATAAAGCTCTCACAACACCTTAAGCGCGTCGCTACGTACACTACCTAGTGAAATATTATAATTTTTAAGAAATGCACTGTCACAGCAACGACTAGCTAACTAAGCGTACATGAACTTGAACTAAAGAAATTGTGATCACGGTAGCCTAGATGAGCATGAACATGAACATTAGGCCCTAAGCCAGCAAAACCAACTACAAATTCATCGTTTAAATTTAAGTAGTTGACTGTTGTCGAAATATTTAACAGGCTAGTTTATTGCTAGCAAATGTCTTGAAATTGTCCAGATTTTTTGTCAAGACAAAAACCAAGATGAAGACCAATTGGGACTCTATTTTTGTTTTCGAGGTGCTTCGAGACCAAGATAATCACACTGAAAAAATGGAGAATGACATTTGGTACAGCGAAAAAGTTGCTGCCCGCAGTGCCTTACGCAAGAAAAGTTTTCGGTAGTTAATCTTAGCAAGACTGCTGTTCAGCGCACATTCAGCACGCTCGTACAACATTCACATTTCACACGGTAGTGCAGCGACGCGTTTGAGCGGTTGAGCCTTTGAGGTGTGGTCACTGTGGTGAAATTCTAAATGGCAGTTTTATCGCAATTCTTGGCGAATTGTGCCAGTGAAAGAAATTTCGAAAATCGATCAGTATTTATTAAAGATATATATGGACAAAATATTTGATGTCATGGTTTTTGACTCAGCATGCACACCTACACGTAACAGCACATCACATCACATGTTGCGACTACAATCTCCAATGCACAGCGGTGTCCCGTAATCTTGTCGAATAGTATCGTGCAAATATTTATTCATAAGACGATAATTGCCTGACTGAACATGCTTATGTGGCTATTGATCACCGCAACTGTTGCACGCGACGTTTTATTAGGCCTATCTGCATCGACGCTTCGATAATATTAGCTATACGTATATCTAATTTTAACCCGAACCTTAAAAGTGTGTTCAAAGCGACAGAAATAAGATGAACTTAAATGAAAACTCGCGCCCTGCGGGTTTCATTTCAGTACAGTTCTTTTGCTTTGTATGATTGTTAACCGTACGGCGTAAGCATGATAGGCCCCCACTGGTGAACACATTTCCAGCACGGTAAAAAAACTGACGAAAAAATAACCAACATTTTTTAACCTTTACCATGCATCCTTTACCTCTACCATCTAGCCTGTGCAATTAAAGTAATTAACAGATCTTTTTCACAATAAACTATCTCAAAAAATTGTTTCCCGGTAAAGATTCACCCCCCGTATATTCAATGATGTCCTGCACACTGCACGCTGATCAGCACTGCTTGCGGTCGACGACAGTATTGTTTTCAGCATCGTCGCAGTTTTTTTCATTTTGTTTTGTTTCTCAGTGTGGCCGCGATAACTCATCAATCGCTGCACTTATCGTGATGAAATTTTGCACGAGCATGATAATTGTGTCTTAATAACGATCTTTTGAGCTCTGTTAAACTTCAAGGTCATAGATCAAAAATCAAGGTCACAGGACCGGGTATGTAAATTTTTTTATGTAAAGTTTTTTTAGCAGGATTAGAGAAAAAAGTACGGACGGATTTGCTTGTAAGTTTCGGGAAAGTTTATACATTCAGCAATATCCTCTGCACATACCTCCAAATATAATCCTCACCCTGACATAATCCCTCCCGGATGCACAAAACGTTTTATAGGCATGTGTTATAGACTGATGACAGTTTAATATTAGGAATAAATTGTTGGTAAAGAAGAGTATCAGGACACCGACAATTCGTGCCGATAACGTTATGAAAATCAATATTAAATTTATAGACAATTTTTCCTAAAGATATGTTTAGAATGCCGCGGACTCTCGTTATAACCAGGCCGTGCGAGCCACGTGCATAGCTGCAGCAACGGTAAAATGAGCTGCGCTGCACGCATATCGCACGCTGAAATGCTAGACGGACAGGTGTGTCAAATGCGTTGTATAATGCCCAGCACGCGTTGATGGGGCACTAATCATACAAAGGTGGTCGAATATAGATGCGCCAGCTGCATAACCTGATGCCCGGCATCGCCTGCCCTCAGCGTCTGGCCGGCCATGCTACAGGAGTTTTTAAACCCAGTTTTCTACACGCCGCTAGGTAGATAACAGTAGCAGCAGCAGCAGCAGCAATGTGGTAGCGTTTAAGATGCGAGAGTGACTGCTGAGCTGCAGCTGCTGAACTAGTTGATGACGACAGGTCGATCCACGCACCTGCAACGTAGCTCTGCATAGGTATGATATGTCAATCATCTTTTATACACACCACAGAGGCCACCCTTATCGGCTGTACCGTATATGTTGCTCAGTCAATCAGTCATTTTATTTGCCCAGGAAGCAAAAACAATTTACCATCGATATTGACGATGGTATTTTTTATAAGACCGAGAGGCGTTATTTTGCTGTCGTCCAGCATGTAGGCAGCATTAGGTGTCTTGCTTGTTCGTCTCTCTGTCCGTCCGTCTCTTCTGTAATGGCCCCCTCGCTTGAAAACACGAAGCACAGAAAACTAAAATTGGTTTAAACTTTTCTCAAGGCAGCAGTGGCCAGTGTGCAAATTTTTGGTTCAAAAGTCGTCAGCGGGAGTAGAGTGGAGTTTACTGGGCGCCATAGGAATACATTGCGCCTATTATTTCACATATATACCGTATAACTACCAATAGGGTTAGGGTTAGGTGTATTCCTATGGCGCCCAGTAAACTCCACTCGTCCCGTCAGCCGTTTTAAAACTAAAAGTGTCGCATATTTGGCGTACATGCGCCAGACGACTGACCGTAAATAGATCTGTAACAATAATGTTTTAACATCTTATTTACTGTCAACGCTTGAGACGCATGGCAACTGCACGGACGGTCGCACATCATGTCAGCACGCGACGCCGGCGGATGATGATATGAGGTACTAGCCGGTGAAGGGCAAATTGCAGAAAGCGGAAGAAATTAACCATCACTCCGTGTCTGGATAACGCGCCGGAGGCAAATTTCCAAACTTTTGAACAAAGGGGGACGAACATCTCTCGTCAGTTGCGCTCGCTTGATTGCCGTCCAGTAATTCAGTCCAAAAAAACTGGTTACGCCTCCAGGCTTTGCCGGGGCACCAACCCCTTTCAGTGACCAATAGCAAAGTAGGGGCACAGTGCACCAGACTACTTTTAGCAGAGGTTGTTCATCTACCCATGCTAACAGTTTTGCATACAACTTGCACTTCAGCACTTTGGTTATTGAGCAGATATCAGGACGGTTTCAGTGAACACTCGCTACCGTTAACAGCAACACCTGTCAAACATTGCTGCCTTCCGTTGCCAGGTGATAGTTACGTAAAATAAGCTGTGGTAACTTAAAGTCAGCTGACGATGCTGCAGTTGCGGTAAAGCTATAATAAGAGCAAACCATTACAGCAAAAGTCGTCTCCATAGTCGGGCCGAGGGTGCCTCTTGCTGGATTTTTGCCCCAATTTTTTGTTGCGCTTTTGTTTTTCCTCCCGGAATAACGCATTTTCAGCTGCGAGCAAATTGTCTGCCAGAATACGTTTTAGGCCCTGAAAGTGACTGTGTGTCGCAATTTGCTGCTCACTTGCTGTGTGAAGAAGATTTTTCGCTTTCTCTGCTCGCAGACGTAAACATTCCCGAATCCTCGAATCCACCTTTGCACGAGGCACCGTACTCGAGGTGCAATTAAGCTTCGACGAATAGCAATTTACCACTTAACGCTGCGCAGCATCTGCGCTGCTCCAGTCGACAGTGGCTACTAAACTGTTGTACCTATACCTCGGTACGGACCGAGTACAGTCGCCGGTCCTGGAACTCGCTGCCAGATGATCTCCGCGACCTGTTCCCAAGTACAGCGAGTTTGATCTGCGAGAAGAACGGCGCTGTTTGCAAAACAAGAAATCTCAGCTAATGCTCACGAGAAGCGCGAGAGCCCATGGCAGTTCCTGTTCGCAGGTAATCTTGGTCTGTCTCTATTCATTTCGTCGCAATTCACTCTTTTGCAGCCACAAATTGCCAAAAAATCACTTAAATTAATATTTTGAAGGTTCAAGGTCATTCAAGGTCATTGATGTTGACATTTCTAAGAAGCTTGTCGCCAGTGCTTGTTATGATAAGCAGCATGTCTGTGCCTATCTGCAACCATTTTCAAGTTAGACGAGCCAATAGCGGTAGAATAACGTCTTTTTAGGAGGGGTGCCGCTCTTTTGCCCCCTCGTTCGTGGGGACTCCTTTCACCCAGTGGCTTGAAATCGCGAAATACTAGAGACACTAAGCTATCATATAATGGAAACCCAAAGTCTCTATCTCTACTGGTTTTGAAACGGTACCGGGTCGTGACGGACGGAGAGACGGACAGACAGACAGAATTACCATAGCTAATACGCGCTATAGCTAGCTAGCTAGCTCTCGCGCGTAAAAACCGGTTTAGTCCGTGCATAAGAGGCAGGAGATATTATTTTATGCGACTCTGTAAATAATCTGAAATAGTGCAATTGGCGAGGTGGGTATTTAAATTAAAGACGGGAAAAGATGTCATTGCCTGCGTGGCGAACACGTCCGTGTCTCCTATAAATCAGTGAGTCAATCAGTCATGTTTATTGAACCGAATATACACATAGCGTACATTTAAAACAGTTTAAAACTACATTATATGGGTTAGTTCAATTTTAAAGGACACACATATCAGCTTAGCTTATAACGTGTGCCCCAAGTCAGCGACGTTGTGCAAAACATTGAAATCCGCATAGATAGCGCTATTATCCAGTCGAGTTCCATGTGCAAACTATGCGCCCAATGACTACGTACACAGCAAGTTGATGATAGTATCGGCAGAGGTAACAAAAGGCTGGCCTGACTTGTCAGGCGTCTAGACCTCTCTGTAGGTACGTCAGCGACTGACGCGCAGCGTTCGATCTCTGGCGATGGATTGACACGTGATATTAACAGCAGGCATGCGGCGGCATCTGCCGTGACGAACGACATACTATACAGTAACTGTTGTGATGCGAATTTTATCGATTCAGTCACTGCTTGTATTGTGCAAATCAGTGGGCCTATTTCATCTATTCGCCAATTTGTTTCATGCCCTTTCAATCGCAGGCTAACTGTTTTGTTTAGCGAGGATGAGCAGTGTTTGAATTGTGAAAAATTAGCTGGGGGTTGAAATTTTTGACGGTTGGAGCCCAACCAAAATTATGACGTAAATCATATGTATATAATACATAGCTGACTCCCCAGTGCATAATTTGACAGAGTATTGGGAGGGTTGGGAAAACAGTTGTGGGGAGGGGGTTGAACCCCCCCCCCAACTTCCTTTGCAATTCAAACACTGGCGGGGAGGTTAGTTATAACGCAGCATGAATAAATTGTTTTTTGTATGCTGTGTTTACAGGTGACGCGCTATATAGGTTACTTACTTACTTACTTATAGCATCGTTTTCGAGTTAGGAGCCTGTACGAGACAGACGGACGGACGGACGGACATGACGCATTATGCGGCCTACAGGACACTGAATGACACTGAAGAGTGATTTAAGATTAGGTCGGCGTCAGAATAATCGGTGATACATTGGAATCGTAGGCATACGATATGTCGTAATAGATCAAGGCGTAGTTGCCGTAGCCTGGGTGTGGTGGGCTATCGGAGATATTGTAAACATCTTTAGGGCAAAGTTGCTTGTTCAAAGAATGCTTGGCTGAAGCTTAGACCATACTGGCCTCAATTGGGCTGCTAACTTCTGTTTTTATTTATGTCATTGCAGCCTGCATCTGATTCTGCGTTTTTCTTCGGTGCAGCTACGGGTTTCATAGCATCAAAGCGTGCTCGACTTATTTACAGTTGCATAAACCTTGCGCTTATCTTTCTAGTGTTTTTCTTCTGCAGACTGAATTAACTGTAAAGTGTTTACAACAAAGTTCAGTAACTGTTTTCGATCTGCATTTTAATGCATCTCGTTTTGCATACATAGAACATTATGTTCTTAACGACTGAACAAGATTTCTATACGTTTCCGGGGTCCGCGGCGGAGCTATGGCAGTATTATGTGCAAGCAAATTCGATTACGAATTCCTTAGTTTGGAGTAACTGTAAATCTATATGATACTTTTCTTATTTAAACAAACGATTGGATCCGCGTTGCAGCCAGCAGCAGTCAGCCACATTAGGCAAGAGCCCGCCCGTAAATACTGCTTATTTCTCGTCCCGCTCAGGGTAGGAGGCTGAGTTGACCTAAGCACACAGTAGGCTAGCAATTTGCTCAGTCTCAAGGTTGCCTGCAAAGTGCAAATGACCCGCGGTGTGACTCGAACCGCAAACTGGAAGTTACGAATCCGATAGGCGTACTCTTGCCAAGTCTTGCCCGACTCAGAGCCTCAGCTCCATTGAGGAATATGATATAGAATTGAAGGCGTTTCCAGCGGCTGAGATCATAATGCTAAAGCATTGTGATCATGCGTTGTTGCTGCATGCTGATGCCGATTTTGCTGCTGCTGCTGGTGCTGCTGATGCTGGTGATCTTAAGGCAGTAATTCTCTCGCACACACCTCGCTAAATCACGGACTGACGCCCAGCCGGCTGGCGACATTATGTGAGACCGAGAGAGCAAGTATGTGAATGCGAAAAGCAGTTATGCATCAATTCCACTGCTTCGATTTGCTGCAAATCTCTTACGTCACAAATCCACATAGACAGAACGTACCTATGACTGCGACATTGACATGAAATAGCGGTAAAAGTCTCAAGCGCGAAACCTACATTTTAAAAATATGGAACATCAATTTAACTGTATTTACTTCGAATACAATGCACTGCAAACGCACAATGATGCGTACAGAGCAAACGAGGAAAAGTCGACGAGAGTGGGGTTTGCTTCAGCGAGGCGCTAGAGACCAATCATCAAGTGGACCACGCCCGTGTATGGGCTATTGGTACGGCGCACGTCTGAGGTTCATTAGTCGTAGCCTCGTGTAGACGTCCTTGCTGCGGCTGCTGCTGCTGTTGCTATAGCGCCAAGGCGTTACATCACCGGCAAGTTGTGTCTGACTGACTCTCGGCGCGCTATCGCCGCTGTAATTGGTCAAGTGTGTCGGCGGCGCCCAGTGCCCCGCAAAACATTTACTCCTCCTCTCCACCAGAGCTAGATTTAGGCATGTTCAGCGTGTTCGGTCAAACAGGAGACCTCGCAAAAATGGGGCCGAGAATGTCGGGCAATAGCGCGACATTTTCTGGCTGATATTTAGAAAGCTATAACTACCGAATGCAGAAAGCCTTATCCCAAATCAGGTAGTAGCAGCAAAACTGCGTCACCGCAGACTGAATCGTCGCTGTCATAAGCCTACTAACTAAACCGTGTGAACAGACGGCATGCGCGGCGGTGTCGCCAGGATTTGGTGTGAGCGGAGCACGAAACTAAGTGAGAGAATGACACACATGAATGACTGCGGAGTTAAGTCTGATGCCTCAACCGAATGTGGTCGAATATCACAGTTTGTGCGGCTCTGAGGTGATGTGAAAAATTAAGCAGTTGAAAGTCGAAGCTAGGGGCACGTGGCTCAGTGCCCCATAGCCAGTGGGACCTGGTAAAGTTTCTTTAGCATTATGCTGTACTTTTAACGGACTTCAGCATCATCAGAAATGTAATTTGCAATAAAGGTAAAGTCCAGTACTTGCTATAGCGCTTCTTACATGAGACGAACTCGTGGCCAGAAGCGCTTTGACAATCTGGGAAGTGGTAGCTGATTAGCATGAGCTAATAATACCGCAGCGCGCTATGCGGTCATCCATTGCCCGCGTTTACGAACAATTAGATCCGTGGTTTGCAGCTAGCAGATATACCACCGCCCCAATCAGCCACACTATGCCTTCACCCCGTAGCCCGTAAGCTACTACTCATTTCCTGTCCCACGGAGAGTAGGAGGCTGAGTTGGCCTGAGTATGTTGCAAGGGATATATCGTGGAGGGGCTTTGTCAGCACCCGGTCGGCGCCTGGCGGTCCATCGTCAGTCGCGCCTAACTGAGCGATATATCGCCTCACCGCCTAATCCGCAGCCACAAGCACTGGCTCAGTGAAGATTAATGGCCCGACGCCCACAGAACGTTTTGGTTATTACGCGCCTCGACCGTTTCCGTTTATATAATGCACCGCGTTGCTCTCATTTTATGCCTCCGCCACGGACACGTATCTGCAGAGAGCGCGTTGTGTTTTTGGATGGTTCGTCCGTGAGCACGTGAATTCACTCAATCTAGCATACATCCCAGTAAGTTCGTTAGCATTAGGCTTATGTCAGAACAAGAAATTTGAGCTAATGCTCATGAAACGTGCGAGAGCCCATAGCAGTTTTTGCTCGCAGGTAGTTTTGGTTTATGTCTATCCATTTTGTCTCAATTCACTATTCTGCAGCCGCAAATCGCAAAAATTCACTAAAACCCCAATTTTAAGGTTAAAGGTTAATTCAAAGTCACTGATGTTAATAGCACTAAAAAGCACGTTACCAGTGCTTGTTATGATAGGTAGCACGCCTGTGCCTATTTGCAAGCGTTTTCACGCTAGACAAGCGAATAGTTCAAAAATCACCACTTTTTTAAGGGTTACCCGTCTTTGACACCTGCGTGCGCCGGCCTCGTTGAACGCAGAAGATTGGGACCTAGACTGCTAAAATCTACGTTCAATGCTAAAAATTTCATATGCAGGTTGTTTTGGTTTATCTCCCGCCACTTCGGCGCAATTCACTCATCAAATGTGCGTCGCAGTCCAATATCGCGAAAAATGCACTAAAATTCCCTATTTTGAGGGTTCAAGGTCATTCAAGGTCATCGATCTTGACATTTCTAAGAAGCTCATCACCAGTGCTTGTTATAATAAGCAGCATGTCTGTGCCTATCTGCAACCATTTTCACGGCAGACGAGCCAATGGCGGCAAAATAACGTCTTTTTCGGGTGGGTGCCCCTTTTCTCCCCTCGTTCGTGAGGACCCTCTAAACCCAGTGGAATAAAATTTTGTCACAAAATACTAGAGACCCTAGGTTATCATAAAATAAAAACCCAGAACTCTCTATCTCACCTGGTCTTGAAAAGGTACCGGGACGTGACAGACACAAGATACAAGACACCAAGACAGAATCACCATAGCTAATACGCGTAATATTTCAGTGGAACGAACTCTGCCAAACTTTGGTTGATGATTAACTTGGTTGCGGCTATCGATCAACTAGTTAGGTTTCGTAGATCGAGGAATCCAATCACCACAAACGACGCGGCGTCGAGAATGGGGTATAAATTCTTCCTGGGTCTCAAAATGTGTGTCCCTTCTTTCTTTAAGTTTCTTTTCCAATAAAACCAAAAAATTTGTAAAAAAAATCTTAAAGGCTTGAAGACCTAAAAAACATTTTTCAAAAGCTTAGAGTTAACCAGCCCTGATAATTTTACTTGTCCCTGATTTAGTGCCCCGCTCCACCTGTTTCGCCTCAGATTTGGTGGGCGTTTGTGATTGTATACATCAGATCGTCATCACAGGCATGCCCTGGACTGGAGCATAGCGTTTTCATCGTTTTTGATCTTGAGCAAGTACGTGGTTAAGCGGCTGAAGGTCGGCTTCCAAAGTCCGTCGACAGGTGTGACGTGAAAGTCTTGGGTGGCGCCTCCAGTCCTTGGGGAGCCCGCGGATCAACGGATCAACGTGAACAAGCCATACTCATGCAAGTCGCCCATCCTTACCACATGTCCGAAGAATCGGAGCCGTCTTGTAAATTTACTTACTTAAGTTACTTACTTACTATACTTACTTTTGTTTCTTACTCCAACTATCGAGATACATACCAGAATCGACCGCGATTGTTACACAGCTAAATGCGTCGTCGTCTGTAGCATACCAGTTTACTAAAGGTCGATTTTCGTTCTTATCAAGTCGCCAGCAAATTGTCCGGCGGAGACACGGTCACTGTTATCATGAACACAACGTAATCGCAGTGTTACGTTACGCCTACGTTATATGCCTATACGTGTATATATACCTACTATATAATACCACATATTTTCACAGAGTCGTTGGTTCCGCGTGTGCAGCGGCAATGTGTTTCCACTGAAATTGTATGGAATATTTCCAATAAGCGATAGCAGTAGCAACGGCGTACTGTACGATTGCGCGTTATTGCTTAACTTATTTTCGACCGTTGCCGATTTGCTTGCGTAAACTGACGTCCCGTCGGTATAGTAGGCCTTAGAGGGCTCGCATTAAGTACAAAAGATGCCGCACTGCTGGGGTGGGTAAGCGAGTACGGCGTACGAGCTTATACCACTCCAGACAGTGCGGTATTGTACTTCAGCCACGTTTAGATCGAATAGACTACACCGTTGTTTGCTTTATGAAGCACGACTGCCTCCGAAAGTTACACAAACATTACCGGTGCGAGTCGGGTGTGGTTTAAGCTGACGAGATGCTGCCGACGCCGCAGGTGAGGTATCGTCGCTGCATTAGAGGCCGGCCGGGAATTCTTAGCATACATGCATGCGGTATTGTAAATCGACAATGTCGTCACTGTTTCTAGTGATGGTTGGTGGCGTGGTGTAGTGGTAACGCGTCTGATCCGATCAGCGAAGTTACTGTACGCCGGGCCCGGTTAATACTGCGATGGGTGCCTGCCTGCGGGTAGATGAACCATCTCGGTATGGAACCAACCGCCTAGGTCAACTCAGCCTTCCATCCCTCCGGGGTAGGTAAATCGAGTACCGGCCTATCTGGCTGGGGTTAAGGCGGGGCGCGTTCACCTCTGTCGGGTGGCAGGCAACACTGTGTGATTCCATATGACAAGTGACGCTCCGTAGCTCTGTGAGGGGTTTGCTCCTTAAGAGCTATATTCTGACGTTTACCTTTACTTTCTTTTATTTCTCATAGAATGTTTGAAATTTTATAGCCAAGCATAACGGCAATCTGTAGCCTAAAGCGCAGTTTCGTTTCGATTTAACGAAATGCGAGTGAGTGAGTGAGTGAGGGTTTAACGTTCCATCAACGAAATGCAACGGACGTAACGCAGTGTGATAGTTGAGTCAGCTGAGTTTGTTGCCTACTTTTCTGGTGTTCGTTGCGTTCGTTACATTTTTCCTTGCGTGCGTTGCGTTGTATGGCGCTACAAATAGCATACCGTAGATGTGTTCACCTGTGTCGGGGGCAGGGCAGGTAACACAGTGTGATCCCGTATGGCAGGTGACGTTCCGTAGCGTTTTGACGGTGCAGGTAGTGTATCGTCACGGTGGCGTGTCGTCGCTGTATCAAAACTGAGATGGCTCGCCTGCAGGAGGACGTGCGTCGGCTGCGCTTCTGGCGTGGCATCGTCGCCGAGCTCATAGGTTCACTGTTCATCGTCTTCCTCGGCTGCGCCGCGTTCACCATCACCTTCGACGAACGCTCCCTTGCCATCAAGGTACCGTACGCTATTTCTATCTCCGCCTAGCGTGGGGCTGGAAAACTGGCCCAGCTTTTTAGGTTGTTCTATAAAAAACCTCGAAAACCTCAAAAGTCTAATTTGTAGGTTATTGGAGGTTTTTTTGTTATCAAATTTATTAAGTACCATATTTTGTTTTATATTTTAATCGTAATTTTTGATTATTTTATCTTGCTATATTTATAGAAAACAATGTGACAAACAAGGTGTATATAAAATGTTTTCCTGGGTCGTAATTTTTTTAGAATAGTAGTTTCAAAGCATTTTTACTATAACAATAGGATTAGAAAAGAACTTCAATTATTTTATTGCTGCCCAACAATGTCGCAAAATGCTTTGAAACTACTATTCTAAAAAAAATTCACAGGGATATGCTGCATATGAATGCACTCTTATGAGCGCTTTCTAGTTACTTTGCAAATTCTTTTATAGAGCTGTTACTGCACACAGATGAAAGCAGGCTTCACGGTGTTCAACGTGACCACTCTGCGGTGCAGTAATCATAGCCAGTCGTTTCCGACCGAAACTGTCCGATTGCTATATCTATCCTATTGCTATGTTCCACTATTTTATGCATCACCCCAGAGTCTCTGACGATAGAATCGGTGTGCGTGTTGTGTATAGGTGGGTCTAGCGTTCGGGTTGTCGTACGCGGCGATGCTGTACTGCATGCGGCACGTGGGTGACGCTCATCTCAACCCCGTCGTCAGTCTCGCCATGTTGCTGACACGTCGTGCCAGCGTCATCAAATGTCTGCTGTTCGTCGCAGCTCAGTTCCTCGGCGCTATCATCGGTGCTGGGCTCGCCGTGGCCGTCACCTCCGCTCAACTGCGTGCCGGTACGCAGCCAGGCACACCCCCCATTAATGTCTACATTCATGCTGGGGTCTTGTTACCTCCGCCAAGGAGGTTATGTTTTTGCCAGACTTCGTTTGTCTGTTTGTCTGCTAGTCTGTATGTGTGTCAGCAAAATAACTCTAAAAGTTATGGACGGATCTTTCTGAAATGTTGAGGGTATGCTGGGAATGGCAAAAACTACCAGTGACTCAATTTTGGGGTGATCCGGAAGGAATCCTGGATTCTGGATCACTTTGAAATTCTCGTTAACATTGCTTTTAATGGGGCATAATGGAAACCGCTGCTAAACCTAATATGGTGTTGCCACCTGGCGAACAACATGGCCTTGGCGGAGGTGTGCGGGCTCTGACTGCTTTCTAGTTGACAAGAGTTATTGTTGTCTTGCGCTTGTAAGTTGAACTTTTCGAAAAACGTAGGAAACTCATACTTACGGAAATCTTGAGAAAAAAACAAGAATCTTACTTACTAAAGCGTGGCGTGAAATTTGGGTGCCTTTACTCATTATTATTTTGTTGCATTTTGTACACTGATTCCGCTGATGGCAGCACCGATGCTGTCCCGCGTCAAGTTAGCATTGCTCAAATTACTTGAAATTACTTGTATCGGTATGTCTCGTTTTGTTAGCATGCCACCGAAGGCGTTCGATTTTTACAGTAAACGTACACATGCTAGGAAAATTGCCTACCTACTAAGGTAGAAGACTTTACCTTTTTACTAAACGGTAATAAAACGATAACATTTCAGGTAAGGAGAATATGACAAACAGGCACGCGTGGGGTGCCGGCTGTACGGTGCTCGCCGAGGGCGTGTCTGAAAGCAACGCGTTTGGTGTTGAGTTCCTGGCAACCTTTGTGGTCGTCTTCGTTGTCTTTGCCTGCTATGAGAAGACCAAGTATGACCAGTATTCGCACGCCGCACCCTTCGTCATTGGCCTCAGCTATGCCGCGGCTATTATCGTCGCCGTGAGTATACTACCCGTATACCGTATGCTGTGATCGTCTCAGTGAAAATCTATATTCACCGAAGAAAAGAAAAAAATAAAATGACACTCGCACCATATGATCGTAGACTAAATTTGAGGCGCTCGGTACACCATTTCTTTAAAATGTAAGTTGTCCATTAACTATAAGTTTTTTTTACAAGAACAAGTTCAATAGGCTACCTACGGTTTAATTGTCGATCAGATGTGTCTGCATTTCATACCACCACAAAATCACGGATACGCCGACAGTGCAACACAGCAAGACAGTTTAGTTATCCACAGACAAACAGGTACCGGTATACCCTGAAGGCTGAAGCATAGGCTTGTACCTTTCTTCGTGAAAAAAACCCGCGGACACCTTTGGAGCCGATTAGAACAAACGACGTTAAGGTTGGAGTTAAGAAAGTTGGGGTTAACTTTTTTTCGTTCGGACGAGATAAATTTGTCCCAATTGGCTAGTTCGGTGAGTAGCGTTGGCACAAGGCTAGCTGATAGCAACAGTACTGCAGCTCGTACGGGTATGAAATATTATACAACCTATAGGCTACTATAGTCTACTATTTGCTTCATTATGTCATTAGGCCTATTATAGTCGTAGGGGCCTACATTATGACTATAGTATATATGGGTCGGCCAATCCACTGCAGGTCCATCAGAACTATTACAGTCAGTCAGAACGAAAGCGTCATGTTGTCTTTCCATGCAAAGTGCAAAGAAAACAGCAACAATACAATTTTGTTAGATTTGTGTGTTTTTAAAGTTTGTTGTCCGTCTGTGAGTAAGTGCGTGCATGCGACACGAAGTTCGTTAGCGCGACATCTTAGAACTGACGGACGTCATTTTGCTAGACTGAAATTTGGTTGACGTTGCAGTTGAGGCGACGGATGAAGTTGTTGAGTTTTGAAGGTCGACGGGTTGCAAGGTGAACTTCAAGGTCGAATATTTAATTACGTTTTAGCAGCTAGCGGAGGCATCGCACATCGACGCTTCGGCGTAGAAGGATCGTCTGGTTTGTTTTAGGCTGAATTAAGACTTGCCGTCTCTTAGTCTTATATATAAAACAAACAAGCTTTATGTAGACTTTTCGGCTGTCGTCGTTCTTGTAAATTACGTGTACGTCGTCTGTCAATTAGTGGCTCAGTTGTTTACGTGATTTGCGTGTATGTGTGTTAATACGCCCGTACAGATGCCGTACACAGGAGGTAGCATTAATACGGCACGCAGTTTTGGATCGGCGCTTGTCAACGGTATCTGGACAGACCACTGGGTTCGTTCGGTCTTAACGATCATGCTATTTATAGCTAGTCTCAAAGTGTTTTTAAACGCTCGGAAAAACACTAGGTTTATAGACTAGTCGGTCGTTAATGTTCCATTTGTAGCATAAGGCCTATGTACTGTAGACTCAGACCGTAATAAAGCTGAATCGTCAACAGTAACTTAGTGTTTATTAGTTAGCTACATCAGTCTCCCCCAGCATCTGTTAACTACTCTTTAAGTCTTCTTAAAGCCTTCTTAAGTTCTTATGTATGCATTTATTAGGCCTACTGTACATTAGCCTATCAGTGCCGTCATAATTTCCCGCAGAATTTTTAAATTTTATGGCCAAGTACATTGCAGCCGGCGGTGTGTAGTCTATGCATCTGAGCGTGGTTTGAGTACAATAACGCACTGTCTGAAGTGGTATAAACTCCTACTGCGTACTCGCTTAACCACTCCAGCAGTGCGGTGTATCTAGCAGGCCTACCTACACGTGAGCCCCGGCAGTGTTGTGGGTTGGTGCCTTGGTGGCGTAGCGTATATAGCGGTAACGCGTTGTGTCCGATCAAAGAAGTTACTCTACACCGGGTCGGGTTTATATACTTGGATGGGCGACTGCTTGCGGGCAGGTAAACCATCTCGGTATGTAACCAGCCGCCTCGTTCAACTCAGCCTTCCATCCTTCCGGCCGGGGTAGGTAAATCGAGTACCAGCATATCTGGCTGGGGTTAAGGCGGGGCGCGTTCACATGTGTCGGATGTCAGGTAACTCTGTGTGATACCATACGGCAGGTGACGCTCCGTAGCTCTAAGACGGGTTTCCTATAAGGAACTATGTACCACATTTGCCTTATTACCTTTTTGTGCAGGTGTTCTGGTTCGGGCCGATACTGGGCGGGGCGTGCGGAGGCGCTCTGTTCGACGTGATCTTCTCTACAAAGTCGTCCTTCACGCGCATCCGAAACTGTTTTACGGTCTTCCACCGACGCGAAGGCGAGGACGAGGCCGTCGAGCCCCCGCCCCTCGGCGAGACCAAGGACGTGCGGGAGCACCGCGGCTCAGTGGAGGGAGAAGAGATCGGAGAACATCGCAAGGACGGCACGGCGCCCAGCGACGAGCTCGAAGTACTCGACGAGAAGAAAGACAAACCCGCCAGCAGCTCGCGCGACCAAAAACCAAGGCGAGCAGGCACGAATCTTCATCAAGAAAACACTTGTCGGACAATCGTAGCTACGTTTTAACCCACGACCCGCCGATCAGATTCACTACATGCAGGCAAAAGTGAACTTGACCGGCGGGCGGCGTCGTGCATTGGTTAAAACAGTCGGCGAGGCACGAAGTTACGATTTTCCGACAGCGAGCTGCAAATTTCCGACAGAGGAGATTACGGGTACTCAAAATTGCGATTTTGTCCTTAAATTTCCGTAAATTAGTATTTTTAGCTCTATATTTTCCATTGTCAGACGACAACTTTCCGACAAGAAGATACTAGATTTTCCGATAAATTTCCAATAACTAAAAATCTAGGAGGGCATTTGCGTCCCCCAGCTTTTTCTCGCCGTGACCCCACTGAATGTGTTGATGCAATACATATTCGTTTCAGTTTTTTTGTAGTATCAGCTCTCTTAGTCTTAGGCCTATTTCAATTCCTCCCCGTTTTAGTTTTCTGATGTCAGGCTTCTATTTCTCAAAAAAACGTATGTTTATGGATTTTGTTTTGCTTTTACACATAGCAGCAGTACTTGTTTTATTTTTTCATTTCAGTTTCATTTAAACGAGTTTTAGGTCTTTTAGGTTAAATGCTAGATAAAACTGGTAGCTTTCATGTCAGTCTTCCAGTGCAAATCGTTCGTCACATAGGCCTATCATAATACTATCAAGCGCTGGAAAACTGAGATGGACGTTAAATCGCACATCACATAAAAAGAACTATTTCAGACAGAAATGAAATATAGCGCTGCTATGTCAAAGATGAAAGAAATACAAACAAAAACTAAGGCAAGGTACACTCTTCATACATTGTCTCAAAAACATGCCCAACATTATCGATTGTAACTGTAGGAAGGATTATGAGATTTTAATGATTCTTGGTAAGAATAGTCCTGACACAACTGGCCATAAAATGGCCATTTACATTCCCACCATACCCAACGTATGCTTCTGCACTACCTGGGAACGAACGAAATATTATTACAGTATATTGATGAAGTAAAGTTGTCATCAAAATGTGATTGGGTTTCTGGCGCGTTGCAGGCTTAAACTCCTACGTCCGAAGTTTGCCTGCTGCGGCAGCGAAGAAAGTGCGAAAGACGAAGTCCCTGCTGGGGGAACAGGTGCTCCAGCTGCGCCGGACACATCACCCGGAGACGACAAAGAAGCCACCCCCACAACAGAGCCCACCAAAGAGCCCCAGCAGACTGAGGGCGACCAGCAGTGATGACGTGGATAATGACGACGGGGTTGTGCGGTGTTCACAGTGCGGTGGTATTGATCTAATTGTTGTGAACGGCGTCGAACGACGGCTGAAGGGCGACGTTATCTGTGCTTGTGAATATGACGATCCCGACTTAAAACGCTATGAAGATGACTTGGGCAATGCCGTTCCTTACCCGAACGACGATGATCTAATCGCGAGCACTTCCACTCCTTACTAAACTGTCGAAACTAGAGCTGCTGTACCGAATATTCGATTCATATTCGGCGAATAGTGCTTCAAATTGCAATATAATTTACGTACTACAAAGTCGAATAGTTCGGATATAAATATTGCACGATTGCGCATCTGATTTACAAAGTGGCAACCAGATCTTCATTCTTTACTTTGCTTCATTGTTTTATAGTGAAAACGACCGAGCATTATGTTATTGTAATAAAAGCATGCAAAAAGATTACATTTGAGGACGCAATGTGTTGCCATATTGTGATAAAAAGACACCAGCGTTAGGCCTACATTTTTTTCTACAGGGTTGGTCAAAAAGTGGCACCATTTTGTTTACAGGCTACGCCTTAACTTCGTCAAATATTAACCAATTTTCGAATTTTTTTACTGTCAAAATCAGGAAATAATTTGCAATAAGACCATCGGCAAAGATCCCACCACACCTCAAGTATGTCTCTACACTACCTTGTGAAATGTTAGACGACGCACCCAAGCCAACGACGCCACTGGATCAAAGTTGACCGAGCCTGGCATGTGGCCCCCAAACAGCCAAGACTTAAATCCGGTCGATTATGCTGTTCGGGATGCCCTTCAACAAATGGCCTATCAATGTTGACGATTCACGACAGTCAACCAGCCGAAGCAGGCGATCCGATCGCCACTGAGTGGGGCAAACTGCCACAAAGTTTGGTTAATCGCGCTATTGGTTAGTGGCGTCGCCGGTTTGGATGAGTCGTCCAGCAGCAAGGCGAATCGAACATCTGGTGTAAAAACTGTGAGATGTGACTTTTCAAACAATAACTGAGCAACAAACACGTTGCTTTTGTCGTTAATTTCTTAAAATGTGTTGTTACGGAAAGTCGTCTTGTTTACAGTTGTTACTCTTAAAACACTGACATTTCACAAGGTAGTATAACGCCACACGTGAGATGTGGTGGGATCTATAGTTCAAGTGTTATTACAAAATGTCTCCTAATTCTGATAGTGAAAAATTTTTGAAAATCAACTAATTTTTGTGAAGCTATAAGGCGTACAAAAATGGTGCCGTTTTTGGCACACCCTGTACATCAGAAGCAGATTTTTAGTTGTTCGTTCAATATTCATGTTCGTTTTCGGCCACTGGCAGAGCCGAATAGTAAAAATGTTTGGGCTATTCGGTACAGCTGTAGTCACATCGCATATTATTATTATACAGCTGGTAACTAGAATTCACACGCGCATTGCAGCTTGCTTTCTTTCTTCTTGGTGATGTGTACATGACTTTGCATCTACGCCTATGTATTTTAATTGCTTTGTCATGCAATTAGAGAACAATACTTATACTAGCATGCGTGCATGTGACATAATGCGCAGTTGGATAACTTGATGTACCGCCATGCACACAATGTAGGCCTAAATGTTTGTTACTCATTAGCAATGTAATTTGCATAACTAGGATTACAGAAATTGCAGTCAAGTCCAAAAGTCATAGCAACTGTCGACTATGGATTTAGCGTTTAGTCTAAACAGAAAATGAATTTGGAGTAAAGCTAAGATTTTCGGTCGAAAAACTGGGGCATACGTCTGGCTACCTTGACTACACTACTCAAATAATTTTAATCAGTTCCGCGAGCGTTGCAAAATATTTTGTGTGTTATAAATTTTACTGGAACTTAACTATGGGCATTGCTATTCTTATTCAGTGGCGGATCCAGAAATTTGTAATAGAAGGGGGCGGAAGGGTAGGGAGTGGAGTATGGAGAGGGGGATAAGTCCCCTCCCCAGAAAATTTTTGAATTTTTAAATGCAAAAATAGTGCACTTTCGTGCAAAATTTTCGCCTGTTTTAACATGCATCCGGTCAATATGTGGGCTGCCGCCCCCCCCTTGAATGCGCCACTGTTCTTATTTGAACTAGACACAATCTATAGCGGGCTCCACTGTCGTTCTGTGTGTAAGGCCTATAATGACACTGTATGTTGCGTAGTTCTTTTTCTGTAGTGCAGGCCTATCAATGCGTGCGTTTCAAAAGCAGTCTGTGACGAATGACTGTCAGGCGTATACATTAACTCACTCATTATACTGAGATCTACATTACTGATAAAAATTATGCAAGTCTTTCCTAGTTATTGGCCGCTTTTGCCTATTAATCGAAAGAAACAGTGCAAGGCGCAGAGTACAGACACAACTGACTCAACACGGAGACAAAGTCTCCTCCTCAAGTTGTCTGTAGGCCTACTCTATAGGCTTACATTTGCCCAGCTTTGTGCCCCCCCCGCCCGGATTTAAGGGTCCAGCTGACACGACTGTGTCTCACTATCTAACAAATTTTTTCCAGAGCGATCCCGGACTCCTGTATGCCTACTGGTAGGATATTCAGTCATTCAGACAGCTGTTGAAAAATGCTGGATGTTAGCAGCAGATCCATTTTTTTCTAGTGGCGTCACACAGAGGCAAGGGGTGGGCAACTGCGCCCCAATTTCAGTCTGTCGGAATATATTCTTCTTACTGAAAATTTTCTTCCTTTCTTTTGGAAATTTGCAGCCACCTGCCAGAAAACTGCAACTTTCTCCCCCACCTACTTTCTTGACCAATGACGCTGGTGATTTTACCCACGATCTTCCAAAAAGTCCGACTGCATAAGCTTAACAACGGAAGGAAGAAATTTTCTGGTAAGAAAAAAATATTTTCCATTTCTGCGCTGGCTTAAAGATTATCACTCACATGCAGACTGTAAAATAGGCACTAATCAAGGTTTAGAGAGCAGCAGTCGGCGTACGGCACATTTTGCTCACTTGACATGCAGCCTGCCTAAAGCAGATGACAGACTCAGTGATTCTGAAACATTTAAAGCATTAATTAATGCTGAGATTCATATCTGAAAACAATCGGATAGATGTAGGCCTAAATGAATAGCGCTTGAAGAGTGAAGACGACATAATCACATAATTTATTATACACAATTGCAACTCAATGAAATACTTTATCACAGAAACGTCTGCAACTATCCAACATAACTTGATCTGACGTTCACCACTGCTTACAGCAACAGCGGACTGAAAGCAAAGTTGTAACATGGATGTCCAATGTCCACCTGCGCCTTTGAAGCTATGGTAGCATGCCGAAGTGTTGCTATACAATAAATACCAAAGACAGCGGAGGTTACGCATTTGTCCGTTTTATCAGCCGCATTGCTCAATAAAAAGTTACGGACAGATTTGGACGTAATTCTGTGGAGGGGTTGTTCACGACCTAAGGAGGACGTGGTTATATTTTGATGGTTATCCGGAGTCTTGTGGATTCAAAATTCTCTATCGTAATCCATGATTCATTACCATTGGTAGATAGGGCATAACTGCATAAACTGGCACTGCAATTGTATCTCAGCAAGTCAAGAATTTAGACCAAGATTTCTCAAAACTAAGGAGTCGGACTTTGGTGGTTCAGTATCCGTATCCAAAGTTCACAATAACATAAATACAGATCCAGGAATTTTAGATACAATGTTGTACTTTTTTCGAGACCAATCCAAACTTCTCATGCAGCAAGAAAAATTTCAATATATTAGGGCATAATGTCTTTTGCTGGTTAACAATATTCGTCAAAATAGTCTATTATAATTAAATGTGTCAAGTACTAAATGACGGTAGCCACAATAACAAGCATCTCAAGACCAAGACCTTGACCTCAAGGACTACATCGCTGTTTGGATGACATTTTTGGAAAAAATGGGCAAGACACAATAAACAATCATTAAATCCATTGCATTCGCCAAGTGGCAGCAGAGAACTGATAGCTTCCAGTTATTTATGGATGGCAAGCAAACTGCAGATGAGTGGTGATTACTTGCAACAGACGACGACGTTGACGTCGTTTTCAATGCGTTCCTCTATCTCTCGGTAACTCAAACCTACAGCAACGTACAATGCACTACATCAGTCGTGTTGTGGCTTGAGAAAAGAGAAAACAACTGTGTCACTAAATTCTGGTTTGTCAGAAAATCTTGTGTTTGTCAGAAAATTTTTGTCTCAAAAGGCAAAAATTGATACTAAAAACTCCAATGTTGGAAAAATTTAAGAGCAAAATTAAAATCTTGAGCACCAATACTCTACTTTATCGGAAATAATACCAAACAACAGAAAATTCATGCGCATACGCAATCTAGCTATAACAACACGTAACTAAAAACCTGGTTTAAATGACTTCTATGCCATCAAACCAGGAAACGAATTCGGTTCATTCTACACTACAGCACCCAATACTAATAGTCGGATCATTAACACTTCCTGTAGCCTGTAGCACTCTCCATGACTGACAACTGAGCGCACCCGGTCGCCGCAGTAACAACTTGGAACAGTCTGCCACCAGAAGTGATCGCATCAAAGTGTCTCCAATCAGTAAAAAACAAAGTTTAAGACCCGTCTGTTTTCCGCCTCTTTTTCACAAAATACTGTACAGTGACTGAAGTGCTAGGCATCTTTTTCACCTTGAATTCTGATGCAATGCAATGCGACTAACCCGTGTGACAGCTGATCTCGTCATAACACTGACTGCCGTCAAGATACTTGCTCAGCTGTCTCTGAGGCTGGTGCTGTTGTTGCGACAGTCGACTGAATGATGTTTCGCTGGTCCACAGCTGCACTGGGTACTTCTGCACACGACGTACCAGACCTTCGAGCACTCCGAACTGCAGCAGCTTCCTATACAGTGGCAAATACACACATTCCCCGCTAGCAACAGCTGACCAGACCACTGATAAACACTATAAAGGTAAAGGTAAAGGTGTCAATTTGTATAGCGCATCTCGCGTACAACGCCTCTAATGTGCTTTCCGTCGCTAACCCGAGCCGCCAGCCGCATTGCCACCACGTACAGCCTGCAGACACAGGCTAACACAGTGGCCGGCTAGGCAGCCCCAGTCAGCTGTACTAAGGTCACCACCTTCCGTAGCCCACATAAATGAGTTACTGCTCATTTTACCGTCCCACGGAGGGTAGAAGGCTGAGTCGCCTAGCTGGCAGGCTTTGCACCGAGATGGTTTACCTGCCCGCAGGCAGTTATCCATCGCAGTACTAACCGGGCCCGGCATAGAGTAACTTTGTTTCAGCCGAAACACAATACCAACTACGCCACGCCATCAACCAACTATCCCTTGTGTACTGCGAAACACAACTTTCTCAGTCCCTTAGCAGGTTCGACTCAACTCTTCAATCACTTAGGCCACAAAGTGGTCTTCTGTAAATACAGCTGGGAGATATGGGGGCGCTGCAAGCTCTGTAGTAGGCCTAGGGTTCAGGGCAAAGCCCCAGCTGCAAGTGACATTTTGGTGCATTTTAAGCTCGAGAAACTTGCATCTAGTGGTGACACTTTCTGGTAATCTTTAACCAATGCAAGGCACTGATTCTTCAATGCAACGTCAGGCTGATCAAACCATCAAACCGAAGAAGAAGAAGATTTCGCACAGGCACTAGGCAGCAAAGCTGAACTAGGCCCGTTGCGTGAGAGCTCATCCCCATGACGGCACTTTGAGCCGGCGAGGGCGGAGCCCAATTAAGCCAGCATACAGCCCAAGTCGGCCAGAAACTGACTGGATTGGTATGCTTGCAGTCCTGGCCACAGGGCCTACTGTTGCGCAGAACTCGCTGTTTCTTCCCTAGCGATGGCCTTGACCACCGCCAGTACTCATTTTACCATCCCACAAAGGGTAGAAGGCTGAGTCGACCTAGTTGGCTGGCTCCGTACTGTAGACAGTCACCCATCTAAGTACTAACCGGACCCAGCGTAGAGTATTTCATCCGAAACGCGTTACCAACTACGCCATGCCACCAACCCCTTTTTGCTAAAGGCCTCCTTTTTGTGTGCTCTTAACTAACTTCAATGCTACGGTACAGGGCATTTGAAACTTTTTGGGTCTCTGAGAGTCATGCACACTTACCGTATTGCCTACTGTGTTATTATTGTTCAACCCAGTCATCAGCAGAGACAAACTAGAGCAGATCTGAATTATTAGGCCCGATCTGTTGATTTTTTGACCCAAACAGACCCATTTTTCTACAAAAATCTAAGCCCTAGATGGCTGTAATATACCAAAACGGACTACCCATCTGTCCATGGTCACCTATCCAACCACAAATTTGATCTGGCCTAGAGTAGCCGCCACATTAATTTGCTACAAATGTAACACAAAATACAAAACCAGCAGAAACAGCTGGTATGAGATCAGCATCGGCTAAACACTGACAGACACTTGCCTTTCATCAATACCGAGCAGTCGAGGGCGAAGTTGTGAGCAGACGTCTTGAACGGTCGTCCCGGCTTTGAATGCAGTCAACAGTTCAAAGACATCACGAACTGTCGGCATGTGACCTACAACGCATTGTCACTGCTGCTGAACACTTCTAAAGACTTTATAAAAAAAGCGTTTGACCAAGTGAGTAGAGTTTTACGTCCTGCTCACAGTGGCCCAGTGGCATAGCCAAGAGGAACTGAGAAGCACAGGCCCCCAGTCTCAAATTTTTGTTAAAAATAGATTCTAGAGACTCGGGAAAATAACTGAAATTGTTGCCACGAAATGTCATATTTGAAGACTATAATTGCACCAAATTCGATTCCAGCTGGGACTCTGCTCCAGACCCCACTGGAAAAGCTCACCGCACTCCCCAAACGCCACAGCCGAAATTTAACGGTCCTGCTTCTAAGGAGAGGAAAAAGGAAAAAGAAAGAAAAGGGAAGAAAAGAAAAAGGAAAGAAAGGAAAAGGAAAGAAAAAAGGAAAAGAAAAAGTATTGGGAAAAAGGGAAAGATGTTGAAGGGAAGCAAGGCCCCCTCAATTCACATTTCTGTCTACACCGCTGTCAGCTCAAAACTTTGAGCAGCCATAATCTGTATTCTCTTCCGTCAGAAATTTGCACCTGTCTGTTGTACCTAAAGCTGCAACTTAGAGCACCGCCTATTTTTTAACCCACAACGCTGCTGCGTATCCGGCATCGTAAAACGTGCAGCTGCAAGTGTGGAAGCACTGAGTAGCAAATTTCTTACAGAGTCTAACGGTGAAAAAAATTGCGAAAATTTGTCAATATTTAGACCAGATATGGGCAAGGTACAATAGCTTAGCTTTTATGGCCCACCAGGTACATGTCTACCGTGCAAGTTTGATTTGTACAGGATTCCTGAAAGTGTACACGTTCAATGCTACAATATTCAATAACAAGTGGCGTTCCATGCCATCCACAGAAGTGGCGACTGTGCAAAATGTTTTCTAGTCCAAAGCCAGCTGAGGAATTGATGGTACAACAGCTCGAGCAAATTGCTCATCAGAAAAACTGGTGGCCTTGGTTATTTCAAGTCCCCCAGCTGAGTCAAGCCATACATCTCCGCCAGCTGGTACGAGAAGCACCTCAGCAAGTGTCCTCAACCCACCACGGCAATCATCGGCCAAACTAAACTAAACTGCAGACAGACATTTGCAGAATGGCTCAGTACCTGACAAGGCAACAGCTGCTTGACATCGTGCCTGAAGCCGCTGATCACATAAAAACTGCTGAATGTTTGGCGTAGTTACATACACGTGCGAATACTACACAACCAGCCACCAACAAGCACACGTGACTCAGTAAGCCATCGGGCAGTGAGAGTCGCTATGTCACATACAAACTATCAGCTGTTTGCAAAAACATCATCATCATTCCGGAATTCTCTTTCCCTTCACATACGTTCATCTGACAGTCCTACTACTTTTGAATTTCGTCTTAAATCTCACCTTTTTGCCTCTGCTTATCACGTTTAATCACCCACACGCCAGCGATGCAGATTCGATTGTCAATTACTGGCACTATATAAATGTTTTTATTGATTGAATGATCATATATTCATTCAATGAAAAGTTGACACAAGCAAGTTCTAACAATGCAAGCAAGAGATACATTGAAACATATGCAAACATTTGCAAAAGAGATCTCAAAGTTTCTCCAAAAGATAAAACCGACTCTAACAAAACATACTTTTAAAAACTATAGTTTACAAACAAAACCTTATATAACGAGCATTTTGAGCTGGGCAGATTATGCATACTAATCAATGTGGTAGGTTTTGGCCCGGCCGATGAATTACACGGTTGAAGCTCTTTCAATTTTGACTAGCTAAGCGGTCGTCATCAACTTTCCACTTGCATGTGGTACAACAAAAAGCAGTTGTAAAAAAGTTGTTAACTACTTTGATGGGAGTTAAAGAAGTAGCCATGCCTACTTTTTGACAAAAAGTTGTTAAAAAGTATTATAACTAAAAAGTGAGTAGCTGATACCCATCCATGGCTGCCACATAAATATGCAATATTACTTTTGGACAAATTTCAGTCCAATCAATATATTTAGTTTGATAATTAATAGAAATTACAGTTTTTAATGGTTGTTTGACTAGCAGGTGTAGATAACTAGAAAACATTGACAAAACTGCATTACAAACAACTACAAAAAATAAATCAACGTTTTCAAATACCTGAAATATCGGAACAAGTTTCACCGCTCCGCATTGTCTAAAAATAATGACAGCAACACTGCAATAAAACTCGGCAGTTGCCTCGTGAGCAAAAAAAAACATGCCGCCAAAATAATGCCGAGTACTACACAATTGCCGAAATTCTTCTGCCTGCACACTCTGTAGACAATTTGTGACAAAACTGTCCAACAAAAGGCTTGGTTTTTGCGACTCACATCAATCATGATAGACACAAATTTCAATTCCAACACCAATATCAGCCACAACAAAATGGTTTTAATACAGAAAAGCAATAGAAACTAACACAAGATTGGCAACACGTGACTTGATAACATCGACATCGCCGTTAGCCATCTGCGCTATGCTGGCAACGTGTCGGAACCCATCGACAAGCTCTGCCAACTTGCACAAAACATAACATAAGTCACCACATCAGCACACATTGTTGACACGCTCGGAAAGATACACAAAATACCCAGTGGGTTTCATTGGGTAAATCCAACTAAAACCACTAAAAACCAAAACAGAAAAACCACCCAAAACTTAAGCCAGCTATAGCAGTGATTTTCAACCGGGATTCCGTGGATCCCAAGGGTTCCGCAAGCGTCTGCCAAGGGTTCCGCACCTGGCAGTAAAAATAACTTAGCGAGCGAAGTCATGCCAGACAAAGTCGTAGAAAATCAGCACCGAATGAAATTGCGCTTCTGCGCATCTATTTTTGCATAAATCTACTGCGTTAAATCATATCTGTTGTTAGTAATTTTGGCATATTTGCATTGTATGCTGTAGCTCTTCATGGAAACCCATACCAGAGCTATGGAACGGTCAAATTTCATATTACAATTGGTCATCTTTGCCTGCTTTGTCGTTTCTATTTGGGCTCTGCCCTGCTAGGGAAATGAGCCTGTAGCTTCTACCTTGTGTACGTTGCTGGACACATGGATCAATGCACGTGGTTCCGTAAGTGACCTTCACGCTTGTTTAGGGTTCCGCTGCAGCAAAAAAGTTGAAAAACACTGAGCTATAGTTTCTTGTTCCATCAACAATAAACTATACCATCATGTTTAAGTTTCCAGAACTTATAAACCTATAACTTTTTGGATGCTGTTGGGAAGCTGAGTAAAAAATCAGCCAAATCAACCAAAAGACATACAAAATCTCCAAAGTTGGGCGCTTACAAAAACAGGTTTATCCACCAAAAACCCAAAACACATTTAACACAAAATGGGTTAAGTTAAAAAAGGGAATTGGATTTTTCCCCATGAAAAATTTTTTTCAACCTTGCCACTAACAGCACAACTGAAACATATTACGATGAATCCAAATTCACAACAGATTAGCAGACCACTTAAGTTGATTTTAGTTGATTTCCTGCAAACAATCCAAGGTGACAGTTAAATGTGCATCATCTGTTTACCTACATGCAAACTGCCAATATCAGACCAATTGTAGTACCTGAGATATTACTTCACAAAAAAATCACAGTGTAGCACGACAGTGCGTAACACTGTTGCAAGGGCGACTATCAAAGTCAATGAGAAACCCCAGATTTTAGGCACCCGTAGCCCCAAACCTCTGAATCAATCGACTTAAAATTTGACTTGCATGATTACATTGGTGGTCTGACCCTATGTGCCAAAAATGGTACAAATCGGCCCAGTGGGGTCGGCGGGGCAAAGGGGTGAAATATAATGTTCAATTGGGTTATTTTTCTTTTTTCTTTTTTTACTTTTCTTGTCAAGCTCTGGAGAACACATTTTTTAGAGTATTGCCGCATTTTTTGCACTGGATGACGTGTTTCGATGGGGATTGATTTCCTAGGGGGGTCTCAACATTCATCTTTCATATTTTCCCCCTCTAATCCCCCAAAACTGCAAATTTTAGGCCCATTTTCAGACAGAAAAATTACGACTGAAAATGCTTAACAATGGAGATGCTCATTTACAAACTACCCTTAATCGTCATCGTAGCCTCACCAAAGTAACATAGTGAATAAGCAATGTGGCCTCGGGAATTCCAAATATGCGGTTATTTTGAACCCCCTGCTAACAGGTCACATGACATAGCGCATGCGCAGTGAACTTTTGACCTTTAGCATGGGCAAAGGCAAGTTTGAGGCTTTATATCTCCCTAATGGTGCAAATTAGATGCATGGTTACAATGGACCACCAATAGGAAACCACATATGCCGAGTCGAATTGTCACGTGATTGGGTTCAGTCACATTATTGCTTTTAACTCATGGTTAAATTTGCTAATAAAACAGCAAATATAAAATATAAAAAAACTTACCAGTGTACACTACCAAATAAAGTGAGTAAACTCTCACAATGGCAGTAGAAGACGATACAAAAAACTACAGCTGTCAAGGCATTAATTTTTTTAATGCATTAATTAACGCGTAAATTAACGCATCCAGTTCCATCGAGATGGAGAGTAGGAGGTAAATTACCCCGGGCCTAAGACGTTAATGGGACCCGCCTGTAGAATATAGAAAGTTAGAAAAATGAAAAAAAGTTTTAAAAACACATATAATTTTTATTTTTTAAACGTATTTATTTAGACTATTTACTGTTTAACTACTACAGTATAAATTATTTACAGTAGTGATGAAACGAAAACTAGTTTAGTTACTTGATTTCATTCGATTGTCATATAACCGCAGTTTAATGGAATATCCGAACTTTTGCTGCACAGAATTTAGTAACTGAATGAAATAAA
>Ga0209367_1001450_pt1 | contig 29180 bp, 20 predicted proteins | sample WorMetLIZISLAND2_FD_187412 | JGI IMG/M metagenome (GOLD analysis project Ga0209367, IMG submission 187412) | Marine gutless worms symbiont microbial communities from Max Planck institute for Marine Microbiology, Germany - Olavius geniculatus... ...
ATAAAGACCCTGGTGTTCGGAATGATGGATGGTTCAAACAAAAGAGGACGGCCACACCGAGAATGGTCAGATGACATTGAGCAGTGGTGTGGGGCAACCCTGCAGGAGTTAAGCCACGCTGCCCTGGATAGGCAGCGGTGGGCAGCCATAGTAACAATGGCGTCAGACACCAACGGGCATTGAGCCGACGGTTGTCGATGATGACGATGAATATAAAATTAACACTACCAGTTTTCTACTGGTACTAGGCCTTATCTATATTTACCAAGAATGTATGGTTTTCTAAATGATAATGCAATGCGACTGTATGTTTGAGTTTGAGGTTTGTTTCTAACAGTTATATATTAACAGCAAGACTGACAGAGAGCATCGGGATGTTTTGCCACCTCATTTACAGGTCTGCGCTGTGTTTTAGCAGTGTGACTACCTGGTTTGAGGGGGCACTTGTCGACATGACGTCACGCTACAGGGAGCATGCGCACTGAGCGATTTTACTGCATATGTATTGTCAGCTGCACTGTCCTTGTGCAGTGTGCAGCCGGTATAGCACACAATAGTTCCCTGTGTGCTGAGAGTGTATGACGGCTGTTTAGTAGATATTTGTGCGTCATGTTGGCAGTTTTAGTAGCCGCCAGTCGCACACAGGGGGGCAACAGTAGCATTTGCTTAGTAAAGCCCAAATTCAATTACGCCGACTTTAATCTAAACTTCCCCGCGGGGAAAGTCGTGAACACAAATCATGAAAGTCGGCGACGTGATTTGTATCGCGGACTTTCATGATTTGTGTTTTCGACAAGTCCGCGACTTTGTCGGGAAGTTGTCCCGGACTTTGTCACGAAGTCGGCATAATGGAATTTGGGCTTAACATGTCCTCCAAGGCTCTGGGTACATAGTGTCCTTTGGGTCTGGTTCAAGAAGTGTGCCATCACGAATACTACCCGTTTACACAGTCAGTCCTGCTCCACCAGCAAGCTGGTCACAAACCAGCTTCATTGTGTAACGGAAAGCTCGTTTCTAACTATATGGAGTCAGTGAGTCATTGCATTGAACTTGAGTTTATGCTAATTGGTTCCATCTGTGCCGTTGTGACTTCGACCCGGATAGATTGGATTTGATTGATAGCGCAGACCACCGACTACCTGCAGTTACATGCTTTGTCCTGCAATTAGTTTCTCTTTCTCTCCCCCTCGGACACTTCGCCGACTGAAAAACTAGCCCCCAGAAACTTCTTGCTCCATTGTCGTTTGCCCCAGCGAAGTACAAAATTTCATTTGTTTGATAAGTAGCCGCAGTTGACACGAACCATGCAGCATCATGTTGCTTCAGCTGTCACTCATAGCGGTACTTTAGCAAACCAATCCAAAGCGTGATCGAGTAAAATTGCCATAGGATTTCAACTGGGGTGTTAAACTTGGGCCTAATTGATATTTGGATATGCCTACCACTAATGGTCAATAGGTCTATCGGTCAAGAGCCGAATACTGAATGTGCAATTGTGCATGGTTTGCAAAATTTGCCGTGCAGTTGTTGAGGGAGTCGAAAGAATTTCCGGTCGCTGCAGTTTGTATTCTAGTTTTGCGTGACGTTAGGAGATGGGCGCTGCATGGCCGTTTGGTACAGATGCTTCTATCAACATTCAACAGTCGACAAGACAGGGCGTATATACGGCGCGGTGCTTGGGGAAGGACAGTACTGCAGGGGAGGATGTATCTATAGTTGTATACAGGATGACGGCAAAACCAGCTGCTTCTGCTTGCACCTGGCTACTGATGACGCATTGAAGACGACTGTTTGATTACAGTTATTCTTATCTGTGTACAATGTCGTCGTTGCTGTGCTGTTACATTTCATATTTTTAAACAGAGTCGACCACACAAAAAAACTCAACTGGGTGGGAAGCGATCAGAGATTTTAAACCTCCACCGAGAACGATGCTGCCGCCTGGCGAACGCAGCGGGGAAACCAGTTTACGCTCTATCTTCTAATGGTAAAGAATCACAAATGATCCAGACTGCATAAATTGATTCTGATCCAACCCGTTCTTCTTTGGCTTTCAACCCTTTCCGAAACAGCCGACAGACCTAAAACAATGTATTGTACATACAGGGTGGGCCAAAAAAAACGGACCTGTTTGAGGCTTGAGCGTTGATAACCCAGCGATGGTTAGTGGTAGAAAGACGTGTGATACGTCAAAAGTTTCAGAATGCTGTAAAGAATAAATGACAAATTTGCATAGTGAAGCATTTAAATATTCTTTACCTAATTTGCACAAGTATTCGTCACACCTGAAATTCTGCCAAATTTGATTGTAAGACATAGATTTAACATGGACATTTGAGCTTTTATAACTTAGCGATGTCCATTGATGGAAAAGCATGTAATATACCGAAAGTTTCAAAATTGTGTACGGAAGAAGTGTACAACTTGCATGTCTCAGCATTTAAATATCCTTTGCCTGATTTTCACTAATCTGTCTCACCCCTAAAATCATGCTAAATTGGCAGTAACGCATGAATTTAAGCTGATGTTTATTCACCATACAGTGAAATGCCAACAATCATTAACACATACGTTGAGTTTAGATGAAATTCGACATAGGCAGTTGCTTAGCTTTTGCATTCTTAACCATCATCTGTCGTTTTAGGCAGCTGATCGTTCGCTCCAGTCAATGTGTTCAGGATCAGCTGAGCCCAGCATTTGATTAGCATACGTTTAAGCTGGTCTGTTACTGAAATTTTGTGACCATGCTATCTGTTGCAATGCCCTCACACTGAATAATTCACAGAATTTAAATCTGGGCTTTTTGGCAGTGAGTTTTTGAGTTCAGTGAACTCGGGCACATGGGAGTGCAGGCAAATGCCTAATTTCAGGGGTAATGAAGATTTATGCAAATTTGGCAAAGGATATTTGAATGATTTGCTACGCAAGTTCGGCTTTTTTTGTCTACAACATTCTAAAACTTTTGACATATCACTCGCCTTTCTACAGGTAATCATCGCTCAGTTATCAACGCTCAAACAGGTCCGTTTTTTTGGCCCACCCTTTTAGCAGACCTTTTAGCAGAAGCAGTAATATTTAAAGTTGCATGTATATATCATATGCAATTTATGTATGAGTGGCTGTTATTATTCTGTACTACTGATTTCTGTGTCAAGATGTGTCTGTGCTGTGTCTGTTGGTTTAGGATTCACGTCGTGCAGTCCCAATCCATGTCAGCACGGAATGCAATGTGTCACCCCATCGTCCGGAAATCCTTACTGCAAGTGAGTTGCTCTTCAGGCATGAAATAAGTTATTTTTATTGCAGTCTCCTTGCATGTAATCCACTTCATTACGTTTCGTTTAGTGCACTGTCGCTGTTAGACGCCAAGAAGGGCTTAGGGCCGGTAGAAAGTCTGTGTAGTCAAATTTAATAATTTCCGGTGTCGGCTGCCCGCTGTTACAAAGATTCGCTAATCGCTAGATACGGCTTGGTACAATAAAACCCAAACTCCAGTCCACTTAGTTTGATTTGTTGTGGATTCGTTGTACAACAAACTGTCAGATAAGTGGAATTTCTTGGCTTGAGGCTCCGCCGCTTACGTTAATTCTCTTTTCTCAATTCTGGATCTGCCACTGTGTCCCATTGAAGAACATTTTTGTATGGTCTAACGGTTTACCCAACTGCCCCCTAACCGCACGAGTATAGAGTTAAATACGGAGCTCAGTAGTATTGCCAGAATACACAGAGCATGCTAGCTTGCTATCGCGAGAGTACTTGAAATAACTTATAGAGCTGGCAGCGTGGTTTGCGTGTGTCAGTTTGACGACGAAGTTTGCGTGATGACACTATTCAACGGATCAACGCGGACCAGGAGACGCTGGCTGGCTGGCACACTGAAATGCCTGTCCCATGAGAAATCCGCCCGGAGAGAGATAGTCGCGGAATTGATATGTTTCCCCATTATTAAAATATCATCCGTCGCATAAAAAAATCTTCCCATTATAGGATCCCCCCATCAAAGTGTCCCCCGGCCGACAATTTTCGGTAAAAATCTGCCTCGGCCGTTCGGGCGGGGCGGATTTTTGCCGGTGAATTGTCGGCGGGGGACACTTTGATGGGGGACATCGTATAATTGGGCACCGGCGTTTGTGCAGGCGTAGATTTTGAATATTGTCATCCACGCGTCGCTTGCGTGAGAAAGTATGCGTCCGCTAATAGCGTACGACGTTCCTGGGTTGCTGGGTGAGGGGGTGTGCAGTCGTGACTCGCGTAGCGGCGGCGCCGGCGTCACCGTACGGTTGGTTTTCATCGATGCGATGTGGGAAAATAACATCGGAATATATGCGATCACAGGCTGACGGGCGTCCCCCAGTGCGTGTCGCATGTCTGCCTGCCAATGACGGGCTTTAGTTAATTATGCCGCGCCGTTGGCCCGGCCCGGCTGTCACGCTTGGTTACTGTATGCGATGCGCCGGCCGGACGGTCGGTTCAGACGGAGGTTAAAAGCATGTGTCTGTCATGGGTGACGATAGCTGGCGAATAGGGTCCCATTGTGTGGGCGCCGGCGTAGCATTAATGAATCAAATTCATGCATACAGTGCAGCCGTAGTTTGAGACGTTATGGCCGTTGTTTTTTGTTAGGTGCATAGTATGTCTGTGTTGATTTCGGCTATTAGAAGCAGAGTATTGTTTTGGGCCGGGGTTTCACGTCAAAGAAAAAAACTAGTTCCGGAAGCGTTTTACAAAATGTTTCGTGTTTTATTTTGCATTTGCAATGCTATGAAACATTTGCAAACAGTGTTTTACGCTAGAAAGTTGGCAAGCATGTTTTAAAAACTTTTTACACATTTCTGTCATATTTTCTGCAAACATTAGATCTGGTGCAGAATCGCTATTCTATGCGTGAGGTCCAGCGATGGCAAATGCTGTACATAAGATAGTGCGCGTATACTCAGTGTACAAAGAAAGCATCCTCTACGTGCATTTTGCCCATACTTGCTGTGTGTGTCGCTGTATGGCGTGTCGTGTCGTGGTCCGGAGTTCATCTTCTTTAGGCCACTGCTACTGATGCTGCTGCTGTCTGTACGGTAGCTTGTCTCTGCCACTGCAGATGCCCTGGCCATGCAGACAGTCTGTGAGCCATTAGTGTCAGCACGTTGACATGTCAAGCCAGCTTGACTCTTTCAGCGCCTGCTGTCCGGCTGTCGCTACAGGTCACTGTTTGTGTTGAAAGCCCAGGGCCCTTTTTGTAAGACTTTCTAGAAATTACGCTTATAAGTCTTTAAGATTTTCCCAAGTTATTTGTAAGTGAGCATCTAAGTAATGCGTATGCTATGCGTAACTGTTTTGTGTTTCTTATCTGTACTGGGCATATTCCAGATTAGCAACTGCCATATTGTTGTACTGCATTTTGATGCATGGGATAGTGCAGTGTTTGAATTGCCGGGGTGAGGGGGTTGGGAGGTTGAACCCCCAACTGTTTTCTCAACTCCTCCCCCTAACACACTGTCAATTTATGTTCTAGGGGGTCAGCTATATACTATATACATAGGATTTACATCATAATTTTGGTCGGGCTCTGACAGTCGAAAAGTTCAACCCCCCAGCTAATTTTTCCCAATTCAAACACTGGGTTAATGGTCAGCCGTGGAACTCTCCATAGATAGCGCCGCTATAAGACTTCCTTGGGTCGGCATTGGCAGTATAACTTAGTGAGTATACCAGGGGCTGGTGCTATGGGTCTGAACTCTGCAGTGATTGTAGCTCGGGTTAAGATGTTATCTCTGCAGTGCAATCACAGAGTTCACCAGCAACACATGTGCCACTGAAAACACTGGTGCTTGGTTAGTCGGTGTTTTGGTAACCGGACACTTCGGACCTATGTTCAGTATATATTTTTTGTTACTATCATACTAGCATATGTAGGCCTAACAGTTCGCGAACTACTGTTTGACGTCTGCAGCAGACAGTGGTGTCGAGGCCGGGGAAGGGGGACAGTATTCCCGCAAAACTTTAGGCTGTCGGAAAGTAACTTTTTACAGAATGTCTGAGACACTTAGATCCGAACTGTCCGGTAAGCCGGTGTTTTTCCGGTGCCCTAGCTCGCCGTTGATTATTAGTTTTCAGTGTCTCCAGCCCGCTTTTTTTGTGGCTACTCTGAGTTGAACTGTGTTGGCGGCGGCTTGGCTTCATCAGCCTGGTTGAAGTGGCACTTCCGGCGGGATCCAGAACCGTGTATAGTTGGGACGTTTTCCGGACGTCAGTGTAGCCCCTGACCGGACAGAGGTCATTGACCGCGGACACTGCGCTGCATGCCAGGGCTGTAACGAGGTGGGCGGCACGATTCATTACAGCTACTGCAGTGACGATTAGGGTTATCGGATCAGCTTCTGTGCATGTTGATGTCGTGGGGATGCAGGTACCTCTGATGTTGACGACATACTAGGCACGTCTCAAGTTCGTAGAACAGCGAACGTTTATTTGTCAAAAAAAGAATAAACACGATTAGCGGTTCAATAATCCGAGTGTTCTATTTTGCCCTTTTCTAACCCTGTGCCTAACTCTTAACCTAACCGTAGGCCACCACATGGGTCACCACGGTAAGGACGGTAACCGGTCACTTCGTACCTAAGATACTTCGGACCTAACCTTTTAGTCTGAAGTGTTTTAGGTGTGAACTGTCTTAGGTCCGAAGTGTCCGGTAAGCGTCGCCACCCCACCACGACAGCCAGAATTGGATCATTGAATCCTTGGATTATAGACACATTAACCAGAAGCACATACAATGCCATATAAAAGCATGCACAGTACATGTTACCCGACACAAGTGAACGCGCCCCTCCTTAACCCCGCCGGTCAGACTTGTGCTCCATTTACGTACCCAGCAGGGAATGAAAGGCTGAGTTGGCCTGGGAAATGATGCATAGGGTCATCGTCATTGGTGCTGACAGCATTCTCGTCATCGGTGCAGCCCCCAAAGCGTCAGCGTGGTCAGCGGAGCAAATTGAGCACGGATAGATGGCGTCTTGGCTGAAATCTGTCTGTCAGTAAATACGTCAATTTGCTGCCTGTCATGTGCGTGTAAACATTGTAATAAGTCAATATGTGATGCATTTTATTCCGCTGATTTAGATCTCTATGTCTGCCCTCATCTGCGCCCATTCGCCGCCGGAACTCGAAGGCTACTGATTCAGTTAGTGTTTGAGCGGGCTGAGGTTGCTGGACGTCGAGCGCGGTGAGTACCGAGATGGGTGACTCCAAATCGTAATCGTGGGCGTATGATGGTCGGCGAGCGATGATAATCTGTGGACGTTGCGTCAGTAACAATCTCCCGGCGCGCTTTACTATCCCCGTCCGAGCGCCGCCGTCATTTCGCCGACCTACCTATACGCGGACGGTCGGACGGACGGACTCCCCGCCTGCCTGCGTGGCCGACGCATTGCGCATATTGCCGTGCTATATACTCAGTCTTGTGCGTGCGGTAATCAAGGATATTTGACTTGTGCCATCATCCATCATGGCCAGTCTGTCCCTGCCTGCCTGTCTGTCTGTCGGGTGTGGAGGGAGGGGTGAAGTGCTGTACATGGTTGATTGGCTATGTCATCGGCACAGCTGACGCGTCGTCGTCGTTTCTCCCGTCATCGACAGCGGCAGACGCACAGGTACTGGCAGTAGGCACCGGCGGCTGCTGTACGGACAATAGGCCACCAGGGTGGTTTTTCAATAAAATTCTTCTTCCAAATAAAGTGCGTATTCTTTTAAAGTAAAAAATTATTTAAAAATATGACACTATAATGTACTGTAGGATAAATTGACAATTTTGTTGTCGTAGTTTATTAAGCCCATTTTTGTGTATTTTTATGTGCTCAGTGGAGCAAGTCATCAAAAGATGCTGCTCTGTCGTCGTGGGCTTATTAATGTCGCATGCAAAAGGCTTGGATGTAGCATGAGGCAATGTTTTTGCACAAAAGTCATAAAAATTGGATTTGATAGTTTGGCGAGTTAACTTGCACATAGCGAAAAACCAATTTGATGGCCTTTTTCCGTTCCGTGATTCCCGGCGGCCCATTGGCGTGGCTAGAAATGTGAATTGAGGAGAATCATGAAAATGGCAGGGAGCCACCTCCCTTCCCCTTTCCGTCCCCTCCTGTCTTCTCTCCCTTTTCCACTTTTCCCAGCTGGGGAGTCTTTGAGCTTCCCCGGCAGGGTCTGCAGCCACAACCGAATTTCCTTCATTGCAGTCTTATATGAGATCCGGTGGCAACATTTAAATTATTTCCCTAATGTCGATTTTTAATTAAAATTGTGTCCGGTCATTGCGGGGGAGGGGGGCTGTCCCCCTCTGCCTCCCTTGTCTTCGACACTTTGGCGGCCTAACGGAACGTTCTGGCATTGATAAGCGCCCGCTAAGTAGGCGTGGACGCCACCGCCGGCTCATGGGAAAACGTCCGTGACTGTTGGCTCTGAGAAAACGCACGCTCGTTCCCAGGATCGTGCCGCCATATGCCAGTCAGTCAAGCCGCACGCACGCACGCACGCTTGATGTAATGCGCTATATACCGCCTGATCGCATCTCTGCCTATACACTAGAGGTCGGCGATTCGTCTGACACCAAATCGGATTCGATTTGATTGGATTCAGTTCACTGGCAATGACGTCGTGGCAAGGGGACAAAAGAAAGACGGGGGAGAGGAGAGTAGTTGTCCATTTTAAATTTTCGGTTGTCGAAAAAATGTCAGAAAGTTGTGGTCCAAAAATGCAAAATCTGTGCCTAAAAACGGCTGATTTTGGAGGAAAATTTCAAAGCAAAGTTTAAATTTTCAGCACCCACAATATCGTGTGTTTGAAATTAGCAGTTTTTGGGAAGTTCTATCAAAAATGTGCCGTGTTAAACGAAAAATTGCAACTTCCTGCCCGCTCTTTCATGAATTCTGAGTTGCAATTTTGAACTCCACTATGATGCTGTCGTTCTTGTTTAGCCCACTGTCGCTGGTAGATCAATTCAGATCAATTCAAAATAACCAACTGAAAGCTTTTTTTAGTTGAAAAATCACGTCACGGAAGAAATGGTTAATTAACATTACTGCATGTCGCTCACTGTTTGTGCTTTGGGAAAGCTCGTGACAAAGTGATAGTAAAGTGAGAGTAAATACAATCGTGTGCAACGCAAACACATGCACGCAGTTGGCGCCAACCAGAGCACAGAAACACGAGTTTGCAAACTGAACTTTGATTAAATACTTTGTAAAACTGGTGGGTCGAATCGAAATGAGCTTGAGTTCGATTCGCCTTGCCGAATCGATTCGAATCGATTAATCCCAGCCCTATTATACACCGACTGACGCACGATTTCATTTAGTCAACTATATGCTCGCCGCCGCTCTGCGATGCCGTCGTTTAAACGTTTAGACGTCACAAAGTGCGTTTAAACATTTATCAAGTTAAACAGATCGATAATTACTTGCCTTGTTTGGCCGATATTGGTAAACATGGCAACTGGCATGTATTTTTTACTTCATGCTCAAATCGATACTTTCTTAGCCAAAATGGCCATTGTTACGCCTACGTACGAAATCTCGTGCATCAATTTTGTTTTAGTTTTCTGTTTTTTTTCTGGTGGCAGTAATATAAATAACTAGGTACTGCTCTGTTGCGTCTCCTACGTGTGATAGGTATATGGGGCTTGTTCAGTTTAGTCCGCCATTAAATAAATAAAATAATACTGAACGTCCATGAGGCTGAACGACCGTCACGTAAACGTGTAGTAAATTAATTGATAGCGGCACATGTCCGTACTGCAGCGGAGATGCGGTGTGGATGAAGATTTACGATGACGTAGCTGTGACGTGGACAGCTGACGTCATCAGTCTGTGCCAATCAGCAGCAGCAGCAGCCGTGGCAGCATGACAGCCCAGGCTGACCGTGACCGTGCTATCAGCCTGTCCCACTTATCAGTTACACTTGTGCTCTGACCCGCCCGACGTCCGTCATTACCGTATTGAACTTTAAATATCAATTTATCAATTACAACCTTTATATTGTTTACTGTTTACGTTTCGACAATGGCGCTGCATTTCGAAGAATTGCTGAAACTTCAACGATTTGTATAATTAATTAGTTACGAAACTTAGGTTTCAACTGTCAACCTATGATTCTGTTCAAAGACGTATTGAAGATTGCCTGCAGCATTGTCGGGCTCCGAGCTGGGATATTGTAATAATTAGAAATTAAATTATCTTTATTCTTTGTCTACTAGTAGAACTAGACAGAAGCGAACGAAAGTGCCAGATTGCCGTTATTAGAATGTTTGTTAAAACTGCCGTTATCGCGTTAAACCCACCCGTAACTTAAATCGGTTGTATTGCTACAAATGATGGGCGCCCGGGCAGGATTTTGATATATGCTGTAATATGATGCGTTCATGTGGCTGCTGTGTGTAAGGTGTAGAAATATTTTATTCGTTATTACGGTCGTTATCAGCGATATATCTCGAGTCTTTTATAGTTTTAGGTCGGTCGGCGGTGAGTCGTGATACGTTACGTTAGCTCTGATGCGCCGTACGTGATGGACGTGCGGACGTATTTAATGTTCATTTCACCCGTGACTGAGATCAGAGAAGCTACAGTGTATGGCATTATGCTTTGTGGCTTTGGCGATGAGACGAAACACCGGGTCGGCCCCAGTGTAGACGCCGGGCCGTATGTCGTTGATATATCAGCCTGAATAACCAGTGAGTGACGGTCATACCCTGTGTATCCTATAGACCTATATCCTGATTCGAGTACTTAGTTGCAGGATGTGAGGGTATTACAGTGATTGTAGTGGCATGTCGGCGTTTAAAACCAGGCAAGATGTCGGTGTCGAGTGCTGACATCGTATGCGTCCGTCCAGTTGTCGAGCGTCTCCCTTTCTCGTTCTTCCACTTTTCCTTACGTTTTCATCCCATTCTATGTCGACTCAGCCTTTTACCCTTTGTGGGATGGTAAAATGAGTAGGCCTACTGACGGTGGTTACGGCCATCGCTAGGGAAGAAAAGGCGAGTTCTGAACAACAGTAGGACCTGCTCTGTGGCCAGGACTGCAGGTCCAGTATGTTAAAGGCGCTGACTGTTAATAATTAAGAGCTGGCCATCCGGCCGATTGGGTTGTATGCTAGGCTGCTCTAGCTTATTATTGGGTTTAACCGTCACCGGCTCAAAGCGCCAAAAGGAGATGAGCTTCCACGCAAAGGACCTAGCTGTCTATGCGTAATCTTCTCGTTCTTCTCATCCCTTTCTTTTCACTCTAGATTGAAGCCATCGGAACGGGAACTTGGGCACTAGTCCGAATTTGGTCATGTTCCAGTTCGCCATAGTTTCGGACTATAGCGTCCCTTCGGACTAAATAACGGTTCCTTTTTGTCTCTTGCATGTTAATGCTGATGCGGTTGTTTAGTCTATAGCTCGCTGGTGGGCCGAGGTCACACCGAATGACTACATTGGAGTGAGTGCTTGCATGCGCCTGTGGTGCTGTGTAAAATATTTGGATGCACCCAGCGAGCGGGTGACTGTCGCCATGTTGTTTGCTAGAGCACTCAAAGTTCTCAAACTCAGCCGCCGCGTGCCGGCCGCACGACGTTGGTGATTGAATATACACGCATGCAGTGTCTGCGCGTGACAACGATTGCTACCTAACTGTATGTGGAGTATTGTACCGTGTCCAGTACTGCAGTGTAGTACGGTACCTAGACGTGCGGTAAAATAACAAGCGAAGAATGATGTCGCCCAGTGCCGACGCTATATATACGGCCGTCCGCTGTACTGTGCGTATACAGCACTTGCATCTTTTTTCATTTCAATTAAAAGTCCACTTTTACATTTTACGCCTGCTGTGTCCTTCGCTGGCCGTTCCGTGAGCTGTAGGTAAACAATGATTACGTGAAGTATGCGACATTTTCCGAAGTTTTTTTCATGTCCATTATTGGATATTGGATCTTTCAGCTGAAAGTTACTCCGGTAATTGTTTAGAATAGCTACGCCACCTTGAACGGCTGTGTACATATATGACATTGGTGTGTATCGGTAGAACGACTTTCGTTATAGATAACATCTGGTGAAATAATATTATTTATCTTTTGATGACCGGTTATACAATGTAATGTAAACGTTAACGCTAGTGTTTTTCAATACGGAACAGACAGACGGACCGACAGACCAGTAGAGTTTGGCCATGGGATTCAGTCAGCATCGGTTGTCCAGGAGCTAGCAGAACTTAGCGGTCTGTTAAGCCATTGTGAATAAGCATTTGTCCACCTGCTTTGTCCTATAGCAGAAGAATTGAAGTGGTTTGGTCATCGTACCATGCGTTTGGTGGCCAGTCCAGCAGCGTATTGCTGCTAATTAGCTGTGTCTGCCTGGCCACAGTGTGCGTTCTTTCTTTGTATTAGTGAGGTACGCAGTTCGCGTAAAGCTGTGTCGGTATGTCATTGCTCAGAATACCGCGATATCGGCGTTTCGTGATGTTAGGCCGTGCGTGCTTCAATTTTAACGCAAACGTTGCACACGTCATGTTTCACTGCAAATATTATGTGGTTCATTTCTATACTGCATAGATTTCTTTAGTACATGTATTACGAAATTATTATTCTTTAGAATACCACATCCAGGTCAACTCAGCCTTACATCCATCCAGAGTAGGTAAATCAAGTACCAGCCTTCTTGGCTGGGGCAAAGGTGTGGCGCGACTCAGGTGCCAGGTATAACGGCGTGATATTTCAGGTGACGCTCTGTAACAATGAGCTACAGTCGGATGTCATAAACAACCTTTGAGATTTTTTAATTTTTATTCACTATACGGGCTCGTCGTATGTAATAATCAAAACCGATAAAAGCTGATATTTCAGTGCATCGATTCCGTTCCGTGCATCACTTATCGTTAAATGTTTGGCAACGGTTCTTGCTGTTACTGCAGTTATGCTGCTTTGAAGTGCGTCATCAGACAGTGACTGCATGCGTACTGTAGCCCTGAGGCTTGCACTGCTTTACATTATACTAGCATTATTGTCTATAGGAGGAGTCTGTGCCTAAGGCTTCGTCCCACTCAGCCATGTCACAAGCCTACTTCATACCAACTGATGACTTGCGGCGACGTCTAACGATTGTTTAGCCTAGTGTTATATTCATAGCGTGTCCTAGTGACTAATGGCGAGATGTTCTTTGATCTTTGGCTGTTAAGAGGATAGGGGCTTTTGGGTTCTGTATGTACTTTGATAACGTTTGAGGAAATTAATTATCCACAGCAACAAAATAAACCAGCAATGCATCCGTGCGGTGACTGGTCTCTGGTCTGAGCTTCGAAGGGGCACTTGTCTAACTCTATCTCTAATTTTGGGGCCGTCGAAAATTCGGCTGGCGGCGGCGCCAACATTTTCCGGCGGCGGCGTGGCTCGAGTCGGCGGCGCCACTCAGTCAACACACAAATAAACGCTAACTAAGTGTTAGTAGGCCTACTTTTAATGTTAATGCTTGATAGCACGACTACAAATGAAAAGTGCTCACACTGCGACAGTACTACTTTTGGACGTTTATTTTCGTTAACGGCCAGAGTATATACTATATTTGACTTTGTGCTGTGCAAATTTTATTTTACAGATTTTAGTACATGCATAGCCAAAGTTTGAACATTTTATTTGTTCATTTTATTTGTTTTGACTGTTCGCTTCTGTAGACTTTTTGATGTGCTGGCGCTGTGTCGTCGTTGGCGCTGGCATTTATGGCGTGATTGTTAAAACTGACTTCAAGTGGCATTTCTGCTGATCTGATGGAATTTGCGTCTGAAGCCATAGAAAGTAGCTGATTGTGCTATTCTGTTGACGTGCGGTAGAAAAGAATGGAGGTCGAATGAGTATACCGTAAATATAGAGAGGTTATGCTCCTTCTTTGGCGTGACATCAGCTCGCACGATAGATAAGTTACCGGTTTATATTTACGGGCGGTGAGATATCACGGAATAGAGCTTACGTTATGCGGACCGCTGAAATGCCGCCGCCGACATATTCACTAATACTACTTCTTGGCGGGAGATATAGCGGCAGTCGGTCGGTCGGGCGTCTTTGACCCTGTATAGCCAGCCGCCTATAGGATCTCTATCACTACCAGTGAGCAATTATCACGCGTTGAACATGATACGCCGACTAGCTATGAAATGCTGCGCTCGTCCGTATATGTCAGCCGTCAGGCGGGAGTGATTGCGGCGTTTAATCGTTGTCTGCGAGGAGGAGGTTAATTTCTCGACGTGGTCCGGTCGGTCGCGCACGCTGAGGAAGGGGAGATATGATGAGATGTTGACAGATGATGGAGATAGAGAAGGGAGGGGGAGAGGGAGAGGGAAGGTGGCGTAATTTACGTCTCACTGCTGCTTCTGAATCTGCTGCGTCTTTGGGCCGTATTTCAAACACGTTTCGCAAGTTTTGCGTTTTGTTTTGCGTGTAACCTCACCGATAGCGAATTGGGTCTAACCATTGGGTTCCTGTCCGCCAAGGGCCGTAGTGCCAAGGCTCGGAGATGAAGAAGAAGAAAAAGAAGATTTCGCATAGACACTAGATAGCTAGCTGAGCTAGGTTCGTTGCGTGGGAGCTCACCCTTTAACAGCACTTTGAGTCGGCGAAACCCAGTTAAGCTATAGGCCTATAGCATACAAGTTAAGGCTTAGTTTGCATTCGGAGTCTGTTTCGTCCAGTGCTTGATGACAGTAACGACCGAGACTCTCGGCAACTGGGCAGACGGCCGCAAACATGTCGGCAGTCGGCACCTATACATCTTTCTTGTTAATTTTGCGCGTCGATCGGCTGCGGTTGACAACAAAAGCTGGCAATCAGTCGCAGCGAAGAAAGCACAGTTTTTTTGAAGTCAGCCTGCATGCAGCATGGGATGTCTGACACAGAGGCGTGTTGACATGCGCGACCAGAACTACTATGGTGGAGGGGCCAATGTAACGAATTGGGGGTTCCGTAGAATTTGCATGTTAATTTTTAACCATGATCATATCTGTGTTCTTACCATTGCTAGGAAATAGAAAAATGATGTCGCCATTTTTTCTGTTAAACTTTAGTGACCTTGACCTAGCGTTGAAGTTGTATGGTCATCTTTGGTAAAAAATTCCACATTACAGTAACCTCCATCTAATGATCTGTTGATATCTTAGTAACAGTGCAATATAGCAACATGATGTCAATGGCCCGCCTATATGCGACTCCAACGGTCACGTGACGGATGACGTCACGTGACCCTAAAGGTCAAGGCCGTGACCTTGAAAACTTTAAAAGGCAATATCTCTTATATCAATATATTTTGCCGTATCAATCAGACACGCGTCGACACCAAACCAGCGCTGTATACAATAATATCACTTAAACCACACTTAGCTTGCACTGTTAGCGTTTTATCAACCGCACCATGAAAGTCACTGGAAAACTCGTCGGCATTACACAGAATGCCAGTGCTCGGGGGCGATTCTTCCTGACAGCTTCGGAGCTGAGTAGGCTTGCTGAAGAAGCACATGTGATGGCTGGCTCTCTAAAAGCTCCAGAGAATAAACACCATGACTTGTCGCTGGCTGTCTGGACAAGGCAAGAAGAGAACGTTACTCGACTGAAGAATGTGCTCAGATCCTCCATGGATCCTATGACGTATGAGAGTGAAGACTTGAGCAACATCATCACAAAGGTTGTGATGCCAGCCCAGATACAGAAAGATGTGTGCAGTCGTGATGACATTGGACAGCAGGAGTATGCCAGATTTGTTCAGGAGCGCATCAACACAAATGAGGTCAGTGTCTGGGCCAGAATGAAGAAAGTTCAACTAAAGATGTGGAAAAGTGCGAGGAAGTCTGTGAAACACAAACTAGATGACCAGGTTGTGGAACTCAAGGACGACAGGTCTTTGTTTGCCCGCATGTTGATTGTTGCTCGTTCACGGCCTGAAATCAACTTGCAGGAATGTATTGGCCAGCACGAGTTTACCTCCCTTCCACGGGCCTTGTTCACAGTAAGTGGGGAACTTCTACCATGCACAGACAAGAGCTCGCTGATGGCTATACTTGAGAAGTTACCCAACAAAACTGGTGATGATATGCAGCCAGAGGATACCACAAATGAAGGAACTTTATTGCCACCAAAAAATGATGACTGTCATTGATGGAATGGCAGTTGTCCAGGCAATGGGTAAGCCATCATGGATCAAGGCATGTGCCCAGTGGGCTGACCACTTCACAGCTATACTGGACAGCAAGTGCAGTGACTATGATGAGGTTCATCTAGTGTTTGACCGCTATGATCTCCGCACTTTACTGAAGGAGTCCACACGCGAAAGACGTCAGGGTGGCATGCAGACAACACACCAGTTGGGAAGGTGTCAGCAAAGCAGTTCAAAGCAGTTCCAGTACGACAACCAAAGATGAACTCACTGTCTATCTTGCAAAAAAAGTTCTCCACCATTTCCAGGGTAAATCCACGGTCTTCATAGTGACTGCACGACAGGATGTCCTCTCAAACAACATAGATGTTCAACATCTCTATAGCTCACAAGAAGAAGCTGACACAAGTCTGGATGCTGCTTGAAGAGTTGCAACAGAACTTTACATTCAGTCACCTGACACTGACGTATTTGTCCTTGCAATCCACCGCTACCATCAGCTATGCAAGGATATATACCTGATCACCGCTGTGAAGAACAAGAAGCGCCTAGTCCCACTAAGACCAGTAGCACATGCACTGGGCGCAGCAAAGGCTGAAGCCTTACCAGGGTTTCATGCTTTTTCTGGAGCCGACACAACAGGCCGATTTGCTGGCAAAGGGAAGATGTCCTGTTGGCAAGCACTAAGCAGATGTCCTGCAGTAGTGGTATCCGTATTTGTTGCCCTGGGAACTTCTGAGGAGCTGAAACCTGACAATGAAAGTGCCATTGAGACATTTGTTTGTCAGCTCTATGAACCTGGCACCACTGCGGTAGATGTTTCTGAACTTAGATGGAAGCTTTTTACCAAGAAACAGCCAGAAGCTCAGAAACTACCACCCACTCGAGGAGCTTTACATGAAGCCATTGCACGAGCACATTACCAGCAGGCTCGAGTGTGGTATCAGGATGATAAACCTTACCCACAGATACCACCAGCAACAGAGTGTGGGTGGAAGGAAGAGGGAGATCGATTAGTACCAGTCCCAACAAGAGATTCTCTAGCTCCGGCTTTTATTACACATCTGATAAAATGTGGATGCAAGAAGACCAGCTGCACGTCCCATTGTTCCTGCAGGTCTCAGCGTCTCAACTGTTCTGAGATGTGTATGTGTGGTTCTGATGAAGAGGTGTGTAGTAACGTAAGTCAGGAACTCTTGGGGATTGATGACGACGACGATGATGATGATGACCCTGACTATGAGACATTGATTGTAACATTTCTTGTTCCTAATTGAGAAAGATGATGGTTAGAAGATGTTGAACAAAGAATTTTGACGTAACAGTAACGTTTAAGCCAAACGCATTGCTATTAGAACACTTTCGAGCTGCTTTTGGCACTTTTGATAGTAAAAAGCAAAACCAAATGTATAGTTTGTTAAATACCTGTTTATATTTCATTACCTTGTAAAATTTTAGAACCAATATCACATGTGTAAGCTGTGTATAACATCGTTTACATAATATTTTGTGTATCGTAATGCAACTGTTTATCGCAATTTTGACCGTAACTTAAATTTAAGACAAAAGTGTCAGAAAACTGTTTTAAAAAATGGCGACATGTTTTTATGCAACTATAATCCATCCCCAAGACAGTCCAGCCAGTTGCCAAAAATTAACATTTAGTTTTTACGGGAAGACATTGGCCCCCCTACTACTAGTGCAGGATACATCCGGTTGGTTTTTAGCCACGCCCTGTTACCGTCGTCTTCGTTTCACGTCGTTCTTCGTCCTGGGGTGTCAATTTTGTACACTCAGGGTTCAGACTTTGACGCGCGTCTTATGAGTTCTTGAGCTTATGTCTGTACGACCCTCAGCGTTGACGACTGGTCCCATGCCTCCACTCATTAGTGGTCGGTAGTCGATACTGTATGCTGATTCCACCGCCGTTCAACGTATACATATCGACCCAGCGATCTAATCGCCGTTCATTTACTTCGTTAGATCGTCGTCCATTCTCGTTTTTACCTCTTTGATCCAAGTGCGTTTGGTACAACGGCGAGCGGGTGCATGCATGTATGTACTGGAAATTTGTGTCAATGTCGCGTTGCGTATGCGGCTGTCATTTAGACAGGTAGCGCTACCCGTTTTGCCGTTCGTCCATGCGTCTGTCCCCGTACCGGCTGCTAACTGGAAGAAGTAGGCGTAGAGTAAGCCAAAATTGGTGCGAAAGCTTTCCAGGGGTATAGTACCGTTCAAGACGTTGCCGGTTAGGATAACCCGAAGTCAAAAATATCAGGAAATCGCGCATAGGTCTATCCAGCGTCTATGTTGACTTACGTTTAGCAGATCAAACAGCATACCTTTAAGGCTCGTCTTTGCAGCGAATTGAAAGTAAACTGCGCTTTATTTTGTGATTTCATGTCAGCTTATGTGGTTAACTGCTGACAGGCAAAACTTGGTCACTATAGTCTTATTGTCGTATATCTGAGACCTAACCTGACGCGGGGCTGGTGTCTTACTGTCGCAGTACACCGTGCGATGTGAACGTGTTTGTGCAGTTGTGGCGATATGTACAAAGGCGATCTGTGTCAGTATGACCATCCGTGTCGTCCGGACCTCAACCCGTGCGTCAACAGCGCAGTCTGTGAGGTCTTGGAGAGTCTCACAAGCCTACCGTTCACCTGCCAGTGTCCACTCGGCAAGTCACTTTTTCACTGCTCCTGCTTATAGCACTCCGGTTTGTTACGCCTTCATGTAAGTAAGTAAGTGAGTAAGTAAGTAAGTATGCTGTATGTTTGCTGCAGCGTAGACCTATAATCATGAGGAGTTTTAAAAATGTTTTTTAAAATGTTTTAAAACATAATGTTTCACTGATGAACATAAATAAGCAGACTGCAGTGGTATATAGGTGTCGTTTTATTTTAGTTTTCCATGGCATGCCATGAAGGTAGAATAGAGACAGAGAAAGGAGCCTTGGCTAACTAATACACGACTATAGACCATAATCTTGCTACATGCAATATTTTCTCATTAAGTTTGTTTACACGTTTAACCCATGAGTAATCTACTGCAGTACTATACTGTGAATATGCGAGTGACTGCGGTTTAATGCATGTGCTCAGGATACGTCGGTTTACACTGCGAGTCGGTTGATAATACGACAGCATGTTATAACAATCCTTGTCTTAATGGCGGCTCGTGTAACCTGGTCGGCTCCGTCAACAACTTCACCTGTGATTGTGTCACTGGCTATCAAGGTAGTCTCATCTCTGCACACATACCTGAATCAGAATACTTACCTGTGTAACCATGGCAACTGAAGCCAGCTATATAACAGCAGTTTTCGATAACCTTTTATTACTCCATTTATTTCTATAATTTTGTTCCTCTGATTTTTTTTGTTTTTCTGCCAAATGGACAGTGCGCAACAGTTGCAAGCTGCTTCAGTCTTTGTCATTTTTTCGTATTTTTGATACCACATAAATCTTTATATTTTTTATTTTCTTTTTTTACTCATTTGGCCATCAATGCTGGAGTTATTGCTGCAAGTATGACCCGTTATTTCGCAAGGAAGCTTTTGTAGGTTTACAGAAATTTTTGCTGACAGTTGCCCATGCATGGATATGCTACAGTTGTACTGTCCAAGCACTCTTATGTTTTTTAGTATTGAGCAAAAACTAATTTGTATTTCAGAAAGTTTTGTGTTGAAATAATATTAATCAGACAACATTTTGGTTTCAGGCTGTTTTTTGGCATATGATGCACATTTCCAGAATTTCTATAGGTTGGTCACTCACCAAACGTGAACTTTTGGAAACTTGGGAAAGTTGGAACAGATGCCGTTCATGTATAATTGTATATGTCAAGAAAGTGAAAATTATGCCATAATTCAGTCTTCTTTTGCTATTGTAAGAAGTACTGTAGTAGATCAGATGTAGTTCAGAGTAAGAACAGTTTGTTTTCAAAACGTGTAAATATCTTTTCTGTGTCGTGTTTTCTGCCATCTTGCGCAACAGCAGCTTCAGGATTCGAGGTAATGGTGGGAATTGCTTGAAATAAGGTCTATGGCCTCGATAGCCCAAACTTATGCAGCGGATCGGATGCTGTTGTTAATAAAAAAATTTGTGACCCTATATGAGCAACCAATGACAGACAGACACTAGTGATTTTACAATCTGCGCCATTCAGAGCTATAGCAGTTTCACAGCCTCACAGGTAAGGCGGGGGACTACAGATGCTGTTTACGTTTACCAGTTTTAAAATTGCTGCCCGTACAGCAGTTACGTCTTGAGTTGGAGGGCTGCATAATGACGTTAGTAAGATAACAAAGTTAATTTCGGTTTTTTTCAGCATGGTTGCACTTTTCTGTTACTTTTTTCGTAGATGTAAAAACATTTTTATGTTTTTAAAAATAAAAGTTAAAAAATGTTTTATGGTTTTTATTTTTTAATGTTCTTTCTATTTTTTAAAATGTTTTTTATTTCTTTATTTTTAAATGTTTTTTGTGCTTCTTAATGTTGTGTTTTTTTTGTTCTTGTACAAGCATAAACGTACAAAATTACAAATTTGATTTATTCCTTATGGGCAAATTTCGTTCAGCTGATTTTTGATCTGTACATTCAGTACATTTTGGTTATTAGTCTTTACAAATGGTAGGTTTTTGTTTTTAATTATCCGAGTTAGATATTCGTTGCATGTATAATGGCAGAAAAGTAGCGATTGGAAACATCTGCAGTTTAATTTTTTTATGCATGTTTTTATAATGTTGTTTTATGAAAGTTTAAAAAAACATGCTTTTTATGTTTTTTTAATTTGCAAATCAATGTTTTTAACATCTATGCTTTTTTCTGTTTACGTTTATGAGTTTGGTTGCAATTTGATGTCCTGCAACTTAGCGTTTTGTTTCTATTACATGTACTCCATCCATTCTCTCAATGTGCCGGCTGTCTGCGCGTTTGGTTTATATGGAGATGTGGTTATTCTGTTTTCCTTCCAATTGACATTAATATGAATTGTTGTTGCATATGTTGTAGTGAGCAGCTTTGATGTTAAAAGATTGCTTGTAATTTTTTTACTTTGTTGGTTGCAGTTTGATTATGATTTTTTTGCTTCATTTTATTACAGTGTACGTTGTTGGCTTACTCAGTTGCGCAGTGTGTAAAAATATTCAATTTATTCTGTGTGAACTGTTGGTACATAATTCTCTCGACATGGTGCATAGTCGTTTTCACCCTTGAAAAGCAAATGTTATTTAGGAATACAATCAGTAAAAGTTTACTCAATTTAATGGGCTGTATCTTGTGGTAGTTATTATATGCCGCAAAAAATTCGTGTTAGAAAACTCAAACGGTAATAAAATATTTCATTATTATTGGAACGAGTGAGTAATATTGGATTACGATTGCGTTTGGTTTGGGTTTTTGGTAGATACTTAGTGCTTTCATTGGGTTTTTTTGATGAAACCTCAACCCTGCCTATACCGGCTGTACCGCTCACATGGCTGTCCTCGATGGCCGACTGAGCATTCCCCATCGCCGTAGTAAGAACTTGGAACGGTCTGCCATCAGATGTGAAGTCTTTAAAGTGTCACCGATCGGATCATTACTGTCTGCTATTCGCCTCTAGGCTTTTTCCCAGATGACTTTGCAGTGACTGAAATGCTAGACGTTTTTTTCGCTTTAAATTCGAGTGTACTGCAACGGTTGTGTATCGTATGCAGGGACGCGTTGTGAGGAGCGGAATTCCTGCGCGTCCGCACCGTGTGTGAACGGTGGCCAGTGTACGTCACTGGTGGCCGACGATGGACAGGAGAGTTTCAGCTGTCGGTGTCCGGAAGAGTTCGAGGGTCGGACGTGTGAAACGGATGTCAATGAGTGCGACGTCACTAGCGAGCTTTGTCTGAGTGGCGGCACTTGCATCAACACAGTGGGAAGCTACAGGTGACCGTCAGACCGTTTGCTTGAATTTTGTCAATTATACGATCGGTTATCGCAGAGAAAGTCTTTGTTTTGTTATCTGCCGCTTTCATTCTTTGTTTATGGCGTTCAACTTTTGCTGTAGTCTGTTTGGATGGGTGACTGTCTGCCGACAGGTTGGCTAAACCATCTTGGCATATAATGAAGTCAACTCGGGACTTCCGTCATTCTCGTATGTGCAATGTAATAAATCCAGCACTGATCTGTCTAACTGGGGTTAAGGCGGGACACTCCCCCTGTCCTCCAATAGACAACATTATCACATTGATGACTGTCTGGAGGATAACAGGGAAGATTATTAGAACTACTATTATGTTAATTACATATGCACGCGTATAATGGAGTTCTTACAATTTTAGGTTAACCTCATTTTTGTGTTTCCTGTTTCTGTATAGGTTAAACTTTCTGTTTATTGTAAAGTTTAAACTTACCGTTTCATTATTATGTGTTTGTGTGCATTCCGCCTGGAAAGGCCGTCCCGGAATGACCTATACTGTGTCGTCGGGTGGGACGTTAAACCCTACTCACTCACTACTCACTCACTAAGGCGGGACACGTTCACTTGTGGCAGGTAACAGTAACAACCGGTGATCCAATGGCAGGTGACGATCCGTAGCTTTGAGATGAGTTACCATTATGAGCTGTGGAGAACCTTTAATCTGTGTGGATCTCTGGTCAGCTTGTGCCTTGGTGAGCTGCTTATACAGTATAATCATGCTATATAGCGACTCAACACAGCTCAGCTGGACTTAAGAGTTGAGTTGACTGGCTATAAATTGGCTATCAGTTTGATGTTCAGTCAATGTCCTCAACAACTTTGGTAGCCTGTTAATATCAGTTTGTCTCCACGTTCTAATTGCTATGGTTATTCTGTTGATCGTCCGCAGGTGTGTATGTGAGCCTGGTTGGACTGGTCAGAGATGTGAGTCGGTCTATCTGCCGTGTTCGCCGTCTCCCTGTCTCAACGGCGGGTCATGCGTTGTCAACGGCTCACACAGCTACCGATGCCTCTGCGTCAGCGGTACGTACCCGTGGATAGATTTGACTTCTAGAGGCTGATTGTTAGACCGTGCTTACGTTTTCAGTAATGTTTTTTTTTGCTGTAAAAAGATTGCAGAAATGTTACCGCGCGTTTAGGAAGATGTGCGCCGCTCAAAGACAGAAGGCGGTGTGGTTACTTTCACGTAAAACATTGGCAGAAAAGTTTTCGATGTGGTTGTATTAAAAGAAAATAAGGTAAAACAGAAACGCACACAAAAATTGCGATACATTTTCGAAAACAGTGTGTTGTTTTGCATCTCAAGCAGGGAGGCATAGTCGCAGAGCTTGGACTTCGCTGAGCGCTCTTCGTGCGGGAAAATGTCTGATGTTGTTGCGGTTCTGAAATATGTATCATAAAATATCACAGAGCAGTGAGATTCAAAACTCGCCGCCGCTGGTTTTGTGAACCCAGCATAGCGTAGAGTATATCATAGCGGTAACGCGGCTGCAGAGCGTTAAGTGGAAAGTTCTGCGGTACTGTAGTGGTTAGTTACATGATTTCCGCTTGTGCTTTTTTTCACTTGTCCCATGTCATCTGATGTTTTCTTTGTGTACCTTTGAGCATTCTGTACACTGTCCGTGTCTGCCTATGAGCGCTGGCTGGCGTATGTATTCTGTATGGTGCTGTGGCGTCGCTGGGCGCTGCGGCAAAACACTGGCAGGCCGTCGTGTCTCTGCTGTGAAGTACGCCTAATGGGGCGCCTGCTACTCGCATGGTGCTGCTCGCCTGCAGATCGTCTCCTGGCTGACGTCTGTCAAAGTCAAATACTTTCCCTCAATGACCGACGACTGGCTTCAAACAACCAACTGACCGAGCGTATCTCTGTTCACTGTGATGTGTTTCTGCCTTTCTTTTTAACCCTCCCTAGCCGTTCTATCAACCAGGCATCTGATCTAGGAGGATTTTCGCTCCAGTGTGTCAGTTCCGGTCAAAAGCACTTTTTGTGATCCAAAACTTGTGAAAGTATGCCATTCTGAGTGCTGAAAATGGTGGAACCTCCCTAACGGTTGAGCCTTGAGGCTCCGCCTCGAATCACATTCACAGCGCTTCCCAAGACTCCATCGCTTAAGCCCAACTTCTCCCCCCGCTCTATAGGCTAGAGGAGAATGAAGATTGAGAATCGGGGAGGAGGGGAAACTGGCTGACCCAGGTTTAGCTGGAAATGACCGTAAAAGGGTTGAAACATATTCCAGAAGCTGTTGTCTCCAGCGGCCGGAGCGCTGGGCTGGTAAACGGTTAACGTCGGCGCCGCGCCATATCTTGGTAATTAAAAAGCAGTTGGCGCGAATTACGGCGTCCCGGAAGTTGACCTTCGACCCTGAGCGTTGCACTATGGGAAGGTAGCGACTCCGTGTTGATAGACGGTGATGATCGCGAGGCGTAGCGCTGATAAACTTATCGGTCTCCCCTCCGCTGCATTGGGAAAACACGACTGCCCCTTAGATACGTTGCGTCACGCAGTTTTCACAGCAGTGCGCGTACTTTTTACGACCGGGTGCTTTTTTGGTCAGGAGATGCACTTTTATTGTGGCCGCTTTTGCCGATAGTAACTATAAAAACTAGTTCCAGTCATTATCTTTACTGCTGTCATTTTCTTCCTTTCTTTTAGAAATTGGGTCGAAATTCGGGCCGTTCCACTACAACTTTACTGGCGAAAACGTTAATTCGAGCCCGACCTTGTCTGACCTTCGAAACATGATTTGTTTCAACTAAGTACCAGTAGAAAATAGTAATTTAGATCGGAAAAGAGATGAGAAAAGAAAAACTTTTCCTAGACCACACGGGTCAAAACGAAAGCATCTCTATAGACAAACGGTTTTTTGCCTCTTCGAAATTGTTTTCATTTTGCTTTCCAGATACAGTGCTAACAGATTCTTGACACGTATGGACGACCCAACAGCTGTCGCTGGCGGAGGCATAAAAATAGATTGTAAAAAAATTAATTTGTCGGTAGCTGACGTGCGAAACGGAAACAACACTTGAGATGCAGATAGACCCTACTGTCTGTCCAGCCCTTCCCAGATCGTGCACGTGCTGATATACAGCTGAGAGAGAGGGAGACAGCTCTACATCCTGTGTGCGTTCGTGAGTTTTTCCGTTGACTCTTGATCGTGTCGGCGCCGTGTAATTGGATCGGTTATACATACGCGTAGGCCTACTCCGCGCCGCGTGGATTCTTTGATACCCTGTCATTGACTTGCGAGTTTTCCACGGTTCTTCCAGGACGTGGAGACTGAGCAAATGCGAGTGGAGCAGCAGCGCGCGCCTGACATTCCAACGACCCATGAATAAGTTTCAGCATACGTGCTGACGATCTAAGCTAATCATGCACCAGTAAAAGCTGGTTAGAGTACTGTATAGCGTACGTCCGTCGATGCTGTTTCATTTGCGAATTAGATTTTTACGCGCGTATTACGCGTATTAGCTATGGTAATTTTATCTTGGTGTCTTGGTGTCTGTCTTGGTATTTGTCACAACCCGGTACCGATCGGAGCCCAGGTGAGATAGAGACTTCTGGTTTTCACCATATGATAGCTAAGAGTCTCTAGTATTTTGTGACAAAATTTCATGCCACTGGATGAAGGGGGTCCCCACGAACGGAGGAGAAAGAGGGGCAATCCCCCTTAAAAAGGCGTTATTCTACCGCTATTGGCTCGTGTAACGTGAAAATGGTTGCAGATAGGCACAGACATGCTGCTTATCATAACAAGCACTGGCGACGGGCTTCTTAGAAATGTCAATATCGATGATCTTGAATGACCTTGAACTCCCAAAATAGGGGGTTCTAGTAAATTTTTAGCGATTTTGGGCTGTAAAACGCATTTCAAGAGTGAATTGCGCCGAAATGGCTGGAGATAGACCAAGACAACCTGCATATGAAATTTTCGGCATTGAATGTAGATTTCAGCAATTTAAGTCTGGACCCTCTAGGTTCAAGGAGGCCTGCGCACGTGGGTGTCAAAGAGGGGTTCTCCTCTTAAAAGTGATTATTTATCCGCTGCTGGCTTGCCTAACGTGCAAATGGTTGCAGATAGGCACAGACATCCTGCTTAATATAACAAGCACTGGCAACGAGCTTCTTAGGATTGTCAACATCGATAACCTTGAATGACCTTGAACCTTAAAATAGGTGTTTTTAGTAATTTGTTGGTGATTTTGGCTGCAAAAGAGTGAATTGCAACAGAATTGATGGAGATAAACCACGATTACCTGCAAATAGGAACTGCTAGGTTCTCGCGCGTCACATGAGCATTAGCTAGGATTTCTTGTATTGAATGTATGATAGCGGCATGCACAGTGGCATAGGACATTACAGTTGTGTTGAACTTGCATGATGCAGCTTACGGTTAACCAGATGTAGGCCTATAGGATATACATGTACCGATATAGGAGCAGTTTGCTTTTGTCTGGCCGAATGCATTGCCACCCAGCGGCATTTAGACGCATCAGATATTCCGCCGCTCGGCAGTGCATAGCAGGCAGGCGTCAAATTGCCGCTAAATTATCTACCTCCGGCGCCGGGCGAATTGGTGAAGTCTCCCTCGCACTCTGCGAGTTTGGCCCGTGCACAGCGTGCGCCGCCAGGGAGAAAATTGGGAGTAATTTTACGCTGGTGGCGGTCTGTGTCATCCCTTGCGATTGGATTGCGTTCTGACCACGTGACGTCGTCTCGTTCCGCTGATTGTTTTGCGCATTCTGGGATTCAGTGGTGCTTAGTACGACACGTGGGTCAGCACAGTTCGGTTGCAGAGTTATCTTGATGCCTGTATAGGCAATCACGCACGTGCGTGATTGACTTACGGTAGCTCATTTGGTAACGAATTTTCATGGTCCATCGAAGTAACTTTAGGTTAGTACTTGGAGTCGTGGATGGGTGATCGTCGGGCAAATCACATCGGTGTGTAACCAGCCAACCAGGTCAACTCAGCCTGGCCATCCCTCAGGCGTTGGAGTACTGGCCTGCCTGACTGCAGTTAAGTCAGGCGCGTTCACCTGTGTTGGGTGGCACTTAACACTGTGTGATCCCATATGGCAGGTGACGCTCCGTAGCTCTGAGATTGGCTGCCTTACGCACTCAGTTTGAAGACCAAATCCGACAGGGCGGCGGTCGGCGGTTAATTTGGTAGATTACAGCGCGTCATCATCGGCCCGGCCGGCTTGTCTGTGCTGGAAATTAACGTGCTATGGGCCAATGGCCATGGTCGTAGTCGTCTGCTATAGTTTCTGCCCTGCTCAGATAGACAGTCGCCACATGTCGTCGGTCATCAGGCATTTATTACAACACAGTCGTTTCAGTATAGTCAGCGACCGGCACAAATCGTCGTTTTTGCGCCGCCATGTCGATTATCACAACTTGTCCATGTCTGTCCCCAGCTGCTTTTTTCCTGATACGACTTCTTATTCTGTCCGACTAAATTCCGGGGGGGCATCGTGCAGCAGTTTTGTTGCTTAGGCCACTTTATAAGTTACACTGTTGACTAGTTGATTCAGTTTTTTTGAAACTCTGCAGCCAATATATATAGCTTCTTTTTCTTCCTTTCCATCTTTTTCTTATATGAACACTGTGTGGGCTGTAGATAACCGAGTTCGTGTAGAGTAATGTCGTGGTAGCGTTATGGTATGCAGTATGCTGACCTGTTCAGTTATGGTCGCCATAAACGAGCTGGTCAGACACCTGTTACAGGTGCTAACCTAACTGTGCCGATTGGTTGTACACGAGTGCGATTTGCATTGGACAGAGTATAAAATCACCTGAGCGTCTGTGCGTGCGTGTGTGCGTGCGTCCAACATTTGAGGCGACATGTCTCCGTAACGGTGCAAAATAGACTCACGGTGACGATGGACCTTTTATAGTAAAGCGCTGGTGACGAATCGAATGGTCACGTGACTGACAACGTTAATTGTTTAGTTATAATAATAGCGAAGGATGACAGGAACATTGCTGCTGTACAATTTGAAATTAAACATTTTGATTTTTTTACTAGTCTAAAGAGCTCACTGTTTATGTTTATATGGACATATACTGTGAAATATAAATGCATTGGACAGACTCCGTGTTCGTATGAACATTATCTTGTTGCTTTGATTTTTAATCAGTTCTAGTCTTAGAAATGTTTTCTGATTTTAGTCTCATTTTTAGTTCATTATTTTTTATTTTTCATTTCTGTTTTAGTTGTCTTTAACAATTTTATGATTGTTTTTGTGTTGTTGGTCTTTTCTGTTCTCGTTTTTCAAGTCAAATCAGACGAAGTTTCTTCAGAAATGCTGCAACCCAGGGGTTGCGCCAAAGCAGTTACTATAATCAGTTTACAGTTTGACCGGCGACTGTAGAAAGCAGAAATTCGTATCAGAATTGCAACGCGGTGTATAAACTAAAGAAAAGTATTGATGACTGGTGTCTCTGTGGCAGGTTTCACCGGCGCCGACTGTGAAGTGAACGTGGACGATTGCTCAGCCCACAAGTGTGCGAATGGCGCAACGTGTGTTGACGCTATTGACGGCTACACCTGTGACTGTCTGCCGCAGTGGACAGGTATCCAGATCTACATTACATTAGATACTATATCAGTCATTGCGGCTTGACTGCGTAACGACCCGCGCGATTGCTTTCTCACAGGTCTGTCCGTCGAGGCTGTTATGTATTGCTTTTCAAATCTGACTTTTTCAGAAAATCATACCCTTACATCATCATCTGAACCAGTGTTGTTATTTTTCAGTGTATAATATGATTAATCTGGAAGTATTGATTGATTGATGTATGCTTGGTGGCGGATGTCGCACTTGCAGTCGAGAGGCCGTGTGTTCGATTCCCGGTTTTTCGGTCGCTATGAAGTGGTTATTGCCATTGGCATAGATGTGATAAACGTTTATAACGTTTACAAAAAAAATCTTTGTAAACGTGTTTATTATTTTGTCAGCGTTTATCTCAATAAAAATCACATGAGCGAAACGAAGCAAAATTATGACAGCGACGAAGATAATTAGTGGACAGGACAACTCAACTTAGTTTTCACATAGCTATAAGATTAAA